>Ga0302202_10000508_pt1 | contig 51519 bp, 47 predicted proteins | sample II_Bog_N3_3_FD_194579 | JGI IMG/M metagenome (GOLD analysis project Ga0302202, IMG submission 194579) | Peat permafrost microbial communities from Stordalen Mire near Abisko, Sweden - II_Bog_N3_3 | ecosystem: Environmental > Terrestrial > Soil > Wetlands > Peat | place: Sweden: Abisko...
GAGGAATCCAGGAAGACGGGGACTGGTGAGGCGATGAAAGGTGAAGGGCAGAACACCGAGTACCGCCAAGAAGAGCGTCCAACCCAGATACTCCAGCGCCTGCTGTAGCCCAGTCAGCGGGATCTTGTGCCAGCCGAAGAGCACGCTGGGAATGAAGCCGAAGGCCAGCATCCAGAGAAAGCCGCGGCGAGGCTTTTGCGTGCCGACGAACCAGACGCCGGGGATTGGGCCGGTCCACGCGCCGATGAGCGGGAAGAAAAAGCCGAGAGTAAAGAGGGAGGCGACGATCCAGGCTACGATTTGCGACCGGCGGCTGGACCGGACTTCTTGAATTGCGGGGGCGGAAGTGATGGCCTCGGACATTTTGCTGTGCTCCTTTGCGAACGCGGGCGTTGTTTGTACGCGCTGGTTGGGGACCTCCCAAAGACGCTCAGGCATTTTTAGCGGCGGGGATGTCGTCGGCGGGTTGGGCGGAGGCGGGTACATCCATGGAAGAGAGCATGGCCAGGGCGGACTCGCTCCATTCGAGCGCGGAGCGAAGCTGTGCCTTGCCGAAGCTGAGAGTGAGCATCCAGTAGGGGAATCCGGGGTTTTGAGAGCTGTAGGCCCGAGCCATGGGCTCCAATTGTTCGAGCGTGGCGAGGATGTAACGATGTTTTTCCTGGAAATGGCGAAGATGGGCGATGGAGACGCCTGGCGCGGCGTCGCGGCCAAAGAAGAGCTTGAGGAGGAACTCGTCGCGGGGAGGGTCTTCTCGATAAGGAAGAGCGAGCCAGGTCTGGAGGCAGGTATGGCCGGCAGGGGTCAGCGAGTATTCTTGACGGTTCGTGCGGGATGAAGCTCCGGAACTGGATGGGACAATCAGGCCTTCGGCGGCGAGACGCTTGAGGGCGGGGTAGATTTGGCCGAAGCTCTCTCCCCAAAAAAATCCGACGGTCTGCTGGATGGTCCTGCGGATCTCGTATCCGGACTGGTGTGGATGGATGGCGAGGATGCCAAGGATGACATATGTGGTTTGGATTCGCTGCATATATCTAGAAGTTATATCTGCCAGATATATATGTCAAGAGAATTATTCAGGAAATCCAGGAATGTGGAAATTCCGACGCTTCGGCGAACGAGAAAAGGCGGCAGGCATTTATGCCTGCCGCCGTCAGAGAAATCGAGCTATTGGAACCTTGAAGCGAGCTATTTGCTGGGTTTGGCGGGTGCGGAAACCGGCGCTGTCTTGGCGCCGTCGAGCACAGAATGGGGGCCGTTGGAGCGCTGATAAAGAACGGTCAGGGTGATGGAGGTGATCATGAAGATGACCGCCGACCATGTAGTAAGCCGGGTGAGCACGTTTGCCGCGGCGCGGGGGCCGAAGGCTGTCTGCGATCCCTGACCGCCGAAGGCGCCTGCGAGGTCGGCTGAGCGGCCCTGCTGAAGAAGCACAACACCAACGAGAAAGAGGCACACCATGATGTGTAGAACGACGACGAAAACCAGAAAAATCTGCATTTCTTAAGCTGCTTTCAAGGGCTGCCCAGCAATTTGCGGGCAGAGAATTTTTGGTGCGGAGGAGGGGACTTGAACCCCTATGCCTCGCGGCGTCAGCACCTCAAGCTGGTGTGTCTGCCAATTTCACCACCTCCGCACAGAGGTGAACTCTATGAGTATAGCAAAGGCCGGGAAGGGAAGGGAATGACACCGCAGGTGGAGAGCGGGGTCATTCCGGAATGCCGATTATCTACCCAAAGAGAACGTTACGTTGATTGTGGTCTGAACATCCACCGGCTGACTGTCGAGCATGTAGGGCCTGTAGCGCCATGATCCCACGGCATCCATTGCAGCCTGCCGCAGCATGACGGGGCCGCTCAAAACGTGCACGCCTTGGATGGTTCCGGACTTCGAAATGGTAGCTTCCAGCACCACCGTGCCAGAAACGTTGGCTTGCTTGGCAAGAGCCGGATAAATCGGGTCTCTTCTCTGAAGCAGCAATCCCGAAGCCACGCCGGACGAGATGCTCACATTCTTTGGAGCGGCAAAATTCACCTTTGGATGTGCTGTCCCACCCATGACGCTGCCAACCGCAGCCCCCGATGCTCCTCCCAGACCTTCCATGCCGGATGTGGAAAAGTTCTGTGAGGGTCCCGATTCCTTGTCCTGGCTCTGGATGTTTTTCGCGATCCTGGAGGGCGCAACCAACTGGTCGACCATCGAACCAGGATCCACGGAATGCGGTTGTTGCGTGGTTTGAGCGGCGACCGCCGCCTGTAGCTGCTGAGGAGTTGAGGGCGCCGGCTTTGTCTGTGTCGGCGATAGCGCCGGTTGAGGCGATGTTGCGGTCGGCTGCATTATCGTCGGTTGGTTCACCGCCACCGTCTTGGCTGGGGACTTCGTGAGCATGCGAGGAATCAGGATGCCCGCCAAAACAAGAACAATCAGGGCCGCTCCGATGGCAATCCACTTTACAGGAGACTTGCTTTTACCGTCGCTCTCCGCCTCTGGTTCGACACTTGATCGAGAGGGCTGAATCGGCGCAGGCAGCGGACGCGCAGCCGGGTAGGCCGCCTGCGGCTTGGGCGATTTTTGCAACCTGGGCGAGGGGTTTTTTTCAGGTGTTTTTTTTGCCGACGGGGGCGCCGTGGGCGTCTCGTGTATCTTCGCCAACACGGGCGTCACGACGGTCTGCGGCGTTGCAACCTTCGCTGGCGCCGCTGGGCCTGCATCGATGTCGTCGAAAAAGTCGTCCGGCAGCGTTGCAGGCAGTGTTGCCGGCTGTCCTTGCTCTTCCCATTCGTCGAAATCCGCCGGAAGCGTGTTGGGAGTGTTGTCCTTTATTGTTTGAGGTGCCATTGGCCATCCTCTCCTTTCACATAGGTGGAGCCTTTATAAATGCGCTCTTCCTGTTTTTTTACTGGTTCGATTGTGGTGTTCCCTTGAATAACAGTTGGATTGGAAGAGGCCGGTTCCGTGCGGATTGGTACTTCAGGCGTCATAAATCGATATTCCATTTCATTAGAGATTGCCGTTTCTTCAAAAAGCGGCTTGCTTTCGTTCTTGATCTTCCGGCCCAATGAGGCCGAACCGTTGGCTCGGAATACCCTGGAAATGTTATCAGGATCCGCATCGAACGCTTCTTGCATGGGCAGCGCATCAAACGCGGTACGGGTTCTTGGAGCATTGAACGCTGCACCAGTGAACGAAGAGTCGACAGTCAGGTTCGAGAACGAATCGATGTTCGACAATGTTGTCACCAGAAGCGACACAGTCGCTTGCGCTGAGGCGTAGTTCGCTTTGTCGTGCGGGGTAAAGATTGCCTCTAGCGTTTGTGCGCCAGTGGTCAGTACAGTGCCCTTGGCCGGAGTAAAGAAAAAGGTGCCTGGAACCGATGCCGAGGCATTGAACTCAGACTCGCCGAGCGGCGTGCCATACGATATGGGAGCCGGGTTGGGCCATGCAATGATCGGGTTCGCCCTGGTGACAACGATCGATACTTCGGCCTGCACATTTGTATAGTCATTGGTCTCGTCGGGAGTTAAAGCAACCGAGAGAGTGCGTGTTCCCGCTGGAGGCACCTCGCCGGCGGCGGGAGTGTAGACCAGAGTTCCAGGCACGGACGCCACGGCATTGAGCTGAGTCTCGCTGAGCGGGGTGCCATAAGGAATCGAATACGGCACAGCCCAGCTAATGGTCGGCGTTGCCTTGCTGACAACCAGGGACACAAATGCCTCTGACGACGACAAGTTCACATCTGTCGGATTGAAAATTACCGAAAGCGTGTGAGCTCCAGGCGAGAGGACTTCGCCCGCCGCGGGAGAATAGGTGAAGGTGCCCGGCTCTGAAGCTGTTGCATTGAGTTGAGCGTTGCTTAGCGATTCTCCAAACGGGATCTCACGCGGCGCAGGCCAAGTGATCACAGTAGGCGCTGCCTTGGTAACACAGAGCGTCACAGAGGTCGCTGCCGCGGAGTAGTCAACAGAATCGGCCGGAGTAAAGGTGACGGAAAGCGTTTTGTCGCCGGCTCTCAGGACTTCGCCGATGGCAGGTGAATACGAAAATGTTCCAGGGACCGATGCCGTGGCGCTGAGCTCGGTCTCGCTGAGCGCGGTACCGTATGCGATCGGAGCGGGTGTCGGCCAAGTGATGATCGGCGCCGCTTTGGTCACAGTGAGTGACACGGCAGCCCGTGCCGGGGTGTAATTGACGCTGTCAAACGGAGTGAACACGACCGACGGCATGTGGGTCCCGGCCGACAGCACAGCGCCTCTGCCGGGAATGTACACGAAGGTTCCGGGAACCGATGCCGCAGCGTTCAGTTCGTTTTCGCTCAGTGCAGTGCCGTAGGTAATCGGTTCCGGTGAGGGCCATGTGATCTGGGGCGTCGCCCTCGTCACATTTAGCACAACTGTTGCCTTGTTCGTGGTGTATTTTGACAGGTCCGCCGGGACAAATTCAACAGTCAGCGTCTGCATTCCGGGAGCAAGAACGTGACCTGCGTGAGGAGAGTAGTGGAAGGCTCCCGGGACCGTCGATGTCGCATTGAGTTGGGCATCGCTGAGCGGGGTTCCGGAGGGAATGGTGGAGGGAATCTGCCACGATATGCCTGGCGTTGCCAAGGTCACAGTCAGCGACACAGCGGACTGCGCCATGGCGTATCGTTCCGTGTCTGCTGGAGCAAAGGTTACCCAAATGGTATGCGTCCCAGCGGGGAGGCGGTAGCCTTTGGCGGGGGCATACATGAATTTCCCCGGAATCGAGCAGGTGGCATTGAGCTGTGTAGCGCCGAGCGGAGTGCCGTAGGTAATTGGTTCAGGGTGTTGCCATTCGATGGCCGGAGTTTCCTGGACCGCCTCAATGGGTTCAAACTCCATTGAGTCGTCCGCGTCGGCGTTCATGGCTTCAATGGGCTCTGGAGAAGCCGGTTCCACGGCGTCCTGGCTAGGCGCAGCTTCTGCCTCGGACTGCTTCAGGTGCCATTGTCCGTCCGCACCCTTTACATATGTGACACCTTTATATACTCGCGTTTGAGGTTCACTCTGCTGGGTGGGGGCATCGTCGCTTTGGAAAACATCTCTCATCCTGTTCATACTCTCCCCATCGTCCAATCCTCCCGTTTGCGTCCCCGCATTCGCGGGCGTTACGAGATCAGCCGGGAGCAATGTCCGGGCGGGCGGGTCATAGGTAAACGACTCGCTCGCGTCTGATTTTGCTTCGGGCCATGTGGTTCCGGAGGAGGTTCCCGTGTTGATTGTACGGGGTGTTATCCGCGGAATGCCAGAAACTTCTTCGGAGGCGCCACTCTTTGATGAATCCCCCTTGCCAAGGCTTCTAAAGCTGAAGCCCTTCTTCTTGGTCACGGGTACGGTCTGCCCGGAGACGGCCGCCGCCATCTCGCGGATTCGGAGTGAAATTAGCGAATCCTGGAGCACGAGTGGAGTGGCTGTGTTCTGCATCTGTCGCACGGCGGCATAATCGTTGGGAATCTTCCACTGCACCGGCCTGGTCAGGGCCTTCGCAATATGCTCGTCGCCCACACCGAGAGTCGGCGTCTGATAGCGGTTGACTACCATCTCAAGATTAATGTTGCTCCCGCTGAAAAACTGGACAATCATTCGATTTGAGTTGCGCAGTTCGGGAATAGAGGCCTGGGTAACCAGGTAGAACGCCTTCGCTTCTTTGAAGAGAGACGTACCGACATAATCGAGCTTCGAACCGATATCGACAACTACGTTATCGAAGTTCTGACGAGCGACCGTCAACAGTTTGTCAATAGCCTCGTTGGAGGCCTGGTAATGGGGAAATTTTCCAGGTGAGGCGAGCACCTTCAGCCCAGAACTGTGCTCGACGAGGAGTTTGGAGAGAAAACTCCAATCGAGCCGCCCCGACTCCTGAAGCGCGTTGACGGTAGAGTATTCCGCTTGAAGTCCCAGATTGAGGGCGGCGTCTCCCAGCGGAAGGTCAAGATCGATCAGGAGGGTGCTCTGGGAGGAATCCTGAGCCAATGCTACCGCGAAATTGCATGCGATCGTGGTAACGCCGGCACCTCCCTTGGCGCCTACGAACGCGAGCAGTCTGCCTCCCGTCTTCTTAAGTGGCGCAGCTGCGGGTTGGCGAGCGGCGGCGCGAATCAGCGCTTCGGCCACAGTACTTTGAGTGAAGGGAACCGTCAGAATTTCGCGAACGCCTGCCCGCATGCACTGAATGATCAGTTCCCGGTCTTCTCTCCTTAAGTAGACCATCACTGTGGCGACGTCGTTGGCGCAGATACTCTCTACAAGTTCAAGGGCGTATTCCCGGTTACTCTCCAGATCGATAATGATGATGTTGTAATGCTGCTCAAGAAGCCGGGGAACGTCGTCGAGCGTGGGGGGGTACGAAGTGAACTGGCGGACTTCTCCCCCGGCATGGCAGTCAGCAAGCGCGGTCGCCATCGACCTGCGGAGCGATTCGTCCGGGCCGATCAGAGCAATCGACAGATTCCGGACATCCAGAAAGTCAGGATACTCGGGATAAATCGTATCGACATTTGGCGGTGAGTCTGAAGCCATGACAATGCACTCCCCTACCGACTCCAGCTTCCATTGCCGGGTTACCTCAAACTGGGAGGTGATCAACGAGTCGGCTTGTCAGATTCCACTTCTCAAAGAGCAGAGAAACGGCAAAAAAGCAAACAAAGGAGGATTGCCAAGGCAATAGAGAACTGACCTATCCGCTGATAAATCTTGCCGGACGGGCAGCAGTGTCAAAACGGATTGGATTACACATCTCTCCCCAAAAAGTCATAATAACGAATTTGGTGCAGTTTTCAACCATTTTCTGGAAACTAAAGTAACCAACTGCAAGGGTACTCGCGTTCCTGGCAATCGAATTGCCTCAGTGATTGTTCTCTGATCGTCCGACATTCTTTCATCGTCAGAACTAGCGTGAATGTTCAGATCGAGGAAGGCAATACGTCTTTCGTGTCATTTTTCAGAGGCGTGAAGACCGGCTGAGCCGTTCGGCGCAAACCTTGAAATCGAGACAGCTTGCCGATCGGAAGGAGTTGTGGAGTCCTGTTCTGTTGCGGCGCCGCGCAAATCGACTAATCCTGGGCCAATGCATATCCACGTTTTCCAACCACGCTCAAAGGGACAAGTTGGCCAGGGGATTTGACCCTCAAAACGGCGTTTTTCGTTGTTTCCCAAAACGGGAAAAGCCTTTCAAGAATCGAGAACTAGGGTTTAGAAGTTTCGGAGGCGCCGGCCGCAGCCATCTTTGCGCGAAGACGCTTCTCCGCGTCGGCGCTCCAGTACTTGCAGTCGAGGCGGATGAAGATGGATGTATACGGTACCGCCATGGTGGTCTTCAGAACCAGAACATTGAAGTGTTTGCCAGCCTCTTCGATGTCGGCCAGGATTTGGCCATGGGGCAGGGATTCTCGAGGGTAGGGGCGAAGCAGGTCGTTGATCTCAGTCCGGTAGGTTCCAACGCCCGGCGCGTCCTCTTCCTGGACAAACGGCAGTTCCGCGTCCATGAGGATGATGGGGCGTACGTGTATCGACCGGTCGATGGCGCCGAGAACATGTCGAACCACCTCCAACTGGTCCGCGTTGGTCTCGATGGTCTCGACTCCGGGGGAGGCCTGCAGCGGATACGCCGAATCGACGATCAGGATCCAATTTCGATGGCCGAGCAGGGGCATTGTCTCGTTGACTTTGGTCCTCCATTCGGAAGGCGTTGCGGGCGGTGCGGCTTGCAGCATTGGCGCAGTAAGCAAGACGGTAAGAATCAGGGAGAATCTGCGCATGGATCGATTGCCTTTCGGATTCGTTTGGTCCGGTTAGTTTGCCTTTTCGGTTGTGGGGCGGGAGAGCACAATTTGCTCACTGTCTGCGTTGCTCATCTTGAGATAGAAATTGCGCAGCGGGGTGTAATAGCCGGAGTCGAGGGTGGCAGGGCTGCGCATCTAAACACCAGTATGTACGATTCCTGCCAAGGATGAACAGTTAGAGGAGAGACTGAATGACTACGCAGATGGATCTTGGTGGCAGCTTCGCGCTTCCCGGCACTTCAATTAACGTGAACCGGATGGGCTATGGCGCGATGCAACTGGCCGGGCCGCAGGTTTGGGGACCGCCGAACGATGTTGACGCTGCGATTGCCGTCCTGCGAGAGGCGGTTGCGGCGGGGGTAAACCACATCGATACCAGCGATTTTTATGGTCCGCACGTGACTAATCAGATCATCAAGCGGGCGCTCCATCCATATTCAGATGGCTTGACGATCGTGACCAAGGTGGGCGCGCGCAGGGGTCAAGACAAGTCATGGGCGCATGCCCTGTCGCGCCAGGAACTGATCGACGCCGTTCATGACAATTTGCGCAACCTGGGGCTCGACATTCTGGACGTTGTCAATCTCAGGGTTGGTGGATTGGCGGCGCCATCGGACGAAACTATTGAAGAACCGCTTACCGTGCTTGCCGAGCTCAGACATCAAGGCCTGATTCGTCATCTCGGCCTGAGTAACGTCAGTCCCGCACAGCTTGCGGAGGCTCAGACAATTACAGAGATTGTCTGTGTACAGAACCTTTACAACGTAGCGGTTCGGAGCGATGACAACTTCATTGAATACCTCGCCGGGCAGGGCATCGCTTATGTTCCGTTCTTCCCGTTGGGAGGGTTCACGCCTTTGCAAGCCTTGGAACTCGACGCAGCGGCAGGGGCCCTGGGGGTCACGCCGATGCAGATTGCGCTCGCGTGGCTGCTTCACCGCTCGCCCAATATTCTGCTGATCCCCGGCACATCCTCCCTGGAACACCTCGGCGAAAATCTGAAGGCTGCGACGCTCGAGCTTTCTTCGGAAATGATCGCCGAACTCGACGAAATCGGCGGAAGCAGTGTGCGGTAACACGGATGGGAACGCCATGCGCTCGGGCGGGTTGCGATGCGAGCTGGACGGATCGGATCGGCTACCCGATCAGGCGAGCCATCCAGGCGGCGAGGGCCTGCTGGTCGGGTGTTCCAGCGGCGTGGGCGGCTTGAACGTTGACGCGCTCCTCCGGGTCGCGGTTCTGGCTAATTTTGAATTTGCCTTCGATGCGGGAAATGGGGATGCGGAAGCCGACGATTCCGGCCAGCATGGTGCGCTGGAAGCCGGCGGGCATTCCGCGCCATTGTTCGGCGAAGGCCGGCTCGTTGGCATGAATGAGGCCGGCGAGGAGAGTCTGTTTGCCGGGTTCGTCTTCCACTAGTTGAAGGGTTCCGTAGGCATGGACGGCGATGTAGTTCCAGGTGGGCACAGAGAGCGGATCGACGTAGTTGGCGGGAGAGACGTAGCTGTGCGGGCCGGGGAAGACGACGAGGATTTCGCGTCCGGCGAGGGATTGCCAGTGGCGATTGGCCTTGGCGAAGTGGCCTTCGATGAGGCCGTGGTGGCCTTCGTCCCTTACGACTAGCGGGAGGTGGGTGGCGACGAGAGGCGCTGGGGCGTCAGTGGTGGATTGCGGGCCGAAGAGGATGGCGAAGGAATAGGCCTGCATTGCCTCTAATAAGATGGCACGGTCGATTACCTGGTTGAATTTGGGCGAGTACATGGAACTCCTGCTTGGAACATCGGTCAGCGGTTATATGCCCGGTAAGTGGGGCTATTGAATGCGCTCGAAGCGGAAATTGGCCTCGCGCAGGGCGTGGCTGATGGCGGTGATGTGGGTTGCGCCGCGAGTTTCGAGCGTCACGTCGATTACGGTTTCGCCCAGGCTTACACCGTAATAGGCGCGGTTGTGAAGGGTTTCGACAATGTTGGCGCGCTCGCGGGAGAGGATGGTTGTAAGGGCCTGGAGTGCGCCGGGACGGTCTTGAAGGTAGACACGGACGCGCAGCAGGCGGCCGTCTTTGACCAGGCCGCGCTCAATGATCTTGGCCAGCAGGCTTACGTCGATGTTGCCGCCGCTGACCAGCACGACGGTGCGGCGATGACGGAGGTTGGTCTTGGACTGAATGACCGCTGCCAGGGCGGCCGCACCGGCGCCCTCGGCAAGAGTCTTTTCCTGTTCGAGGAGCATGAGGATGGCGCTTGCGATCTCTTCGTCGTCGACGGTGACGATCTCATCGACGTAGCGATTGACCAGGGGGAGGGTGAGGTCTCCGGCGCGGCGGACGGCGATGCCGTCGGCGATGGTGGCTTCCGGAGAGATGGCGATGGGGTGGCCGGCCTCGCGGGCGCGGAGCATGGAGGGCAGCTTCTCCGGCTCGACGCCGATGACGCGGATTCTGGGGTTGGTTTCCTTGAGGGCGCAGGCTATGCCGCCGATCAGGCCCCCACCCCCTATGGGCACGACGGCGGCTTCGATGTCGGGAACCTGCTCAAGGAGTTCGAGCGCGATGGTTCCCTGGCCGGCAATGACCTCGGCATCGTCGAAGGGATGGATGAAAGCGCGGCCCTCTTCGATGCGACGCCGCAGGGCTTCGTCGCAGGCCTCGTCGTAGCTCGCGCCGTGCAGGATGACCTCGGCTCCGAAGGCGCGCGTGGCGGCCACCTTGACCTGTGGAGTGGCAAGCGGCATGACGATCTGTGCGCGTATTCCCCGCGCGGCGGCGTGGAAGGCTACGCCCTGGGCGTGATTGCCGGCGCTGGCCGCGATAACACCGCGGTCGCGCTCGGTCTTGCCCAGGGTAAGCAGCTTGTTGAGCGCGCCACGCTCTTTGAAGGACCCGGTGCGCTGCAGGTTCTCAAGCTTCAGGTGTAGCGGCAGGCCGGTTAGCTCGGAGAGGTAATGGGAAAGCTGGCAGGGCGAGACGTGAATGGCATCGCCGATGCGCGCGCGGGCGGCCTGGATGCTGGTAAGCGAGACTGATTCCAATGGAAATTCTCCTTGAGCCAGAACGAAAGAGGGTGAATGCAGGCGAAAAATGAAAAAGCCACCATCCGCGGTTGCGGGTGATGGCCTGTGAGACGCTCGAGTGCTATCGCTTGATCAGGCTTCGATTCCCGCTTGCGCAATGGGGTTGGTAATTCGATTGGTGGGAACGGACGGAGCGGCATGCCGGACCGGGAGCGGGTTTGCGTTGGCTCTGGAGGTGTGCATTGCCTTGATCGAAGTAGAACAGAGGGCGCGGTGGGCGTCAAGGGAGCGGGAGAATGCGAGGAGCGGGAATCAGGCCTTGCAGTCCGTCGCGTTCCTGGTTGCCGTTTGGCCGGAGGGATGAGCTTTGAATTCAGATAGCGCCATGCGCGCGGCCCGCACTTCCGTCGCGAGCACCTTCAAGACATTGAGAGTCAATGACGGCTCCGCGCGCATCAGGTCATCAAAGTCCTCGCGCGATACAAACCTGACATCGGAGCCTTTGCGAGCCTTTGCCGTTAAGGTGTACGGTTCATCTCCAATGATCGCAGGCAGCCCAAGGAGTGAACCGGCGGCGGCACGAAGGAACATCACTACCTCGCCTGCTTCCGAGGTCATGATCAGGGCAGCTTCTCCACCGCGGAGAATGTAAACGCCAATGGGAGCTTCTCCCTGACGGAAAAGAACCTGATCGACGTCGCAGAAAACCTGCTGGGATTTCTTCTCGAGTGCCTGAATCAAATTTCGATCGGCAACGAATGCGGACGATTCCTGGTCCATTGATAATCCCCTTGCACGGCCGCCGGAACGAATGCTTGATTGGCCCTTGATAAGCTTTCGTGAACAGATCATTGCATTCTTCGGAGTCTCCGATATGTGATACCTGTCACATTTCGGTTGGGATGCTGAATTCTGAGTGGATTTTGAAACGCGGGCGTTCGATCAGGCGCTTCCAGAATTGGTTTGCCCAGAAATATGGGCCATTTTTGACGCTCGGGATATCGGAAACAGGCCTAGAAAACTTCGAAAACGCCCAAGATCGAATGTGCTCGATTGCTGGCAAGTCATATCTTCGAGGAAATCCTCAACACCCTGCTTTCCATTACTGTCCCACGCATCCTCGACCCCATTTTCGATGTGGTTCATGTAGTCATCCGTGTGGAGTCCTTGGTGATAGGGGGCATTCAACAGAACTCGGTTCATCGCGTCCTGAATGCCAATCCCGGCGAGCTCTAGGAATTGCCTGGCTCGTGCCGCGCGTGGATCGCGTTGCGGAACAATATGATGATCGTGGCAACCACACCCAGGACCTGCGTTGTGAACGAGGAATCCAGTTTCCCCGACGAAGTAGTCGTGGTTTTTGTCGACGGTGAAGTTGTAGACAGTTTCCTGGCCTAACTACGGCATCGATTGCAACACACTACTCCGACAACAAGCGGCGGGATACGTCATAGATGCAAACCTCCAATCGTAGGTGTAAGCGCGATGTCCAACGTGAGACATTAGCCCAACAACCGACTACGATCCGTATGAATCAGGGCCGTCATATTCCTTCAAAATCTCATCGGAATATTCACCCCTAGAAACAACTAGCGTGGCATCATCTTGCGGATGTCGAGTCAGATATTGATGCCCAACATCATCACTGCTCACTAGCCCATCGATCATTGCTGCTAGATCATCCCAATCTTCTGCCGACAATGTCCACTCAAACTGAAAAGGATCATTCGTATTCTTGAAGAGGCCCTTTCGACTCGCATGATTAGATGCGCCCTTAGGCGAGACAGAGCATTGGAGCAGTATGCGGACACCCCCGAAAGCTGCAACATATCTCTGTCTTTCCAACTGCAAATATCCGCAATCTCGACTCAGGAGGACAAAACTCCGCTGCAAGGCATCGATATCTGCATCCATCGGTCCAAATAGAACAATTCGCAAACCATCCGACGCCTCTACAAGGCACATTCGAAGCTTCCGACCTAGAGATTCCATGATTTCTCACCATTGTTTCTTGAGACATCGTCAGCGGTATTTAGCTATGGAAGCGGGATATTTTTCCACGGCGAATTCCATTGGTTCCAAGGATTATGATCCCAATGAGGCGTGTTGTGCCATGGATCAACATCGTGGTATCGCCACTCACCGCCTTCTGGATCAAACCACCGTGGAGTGGTGCTGCATGGATCCGGGGCTTCGTTATGACGCCACTCCCAAGTCTCAGGACAATGGCATGAACTGGGATTAAGAGCATAATCGGGAGTCGCATCGTCCGTACAGGGCGATAGGGTGTGTTGGAAACTGTTCCCAGGATTGCGCTACGCTCCATCCAGGGCTGTTTTCAACCCTCCCTGCGGGAGGAAATTGAGTGGTTGACCGGTTCAATGGTCGAAAAGAACCAGCTTAAGTAGCAAAGAACCTTCATGCGATTGCCTGTGCTGGCCGACGTTAGAAGATGTCAGCCAGCTTTTGGAAGGAATCGAGTTCGAGCAGGTGCTGGCCTTGGGGGGCGGGGTCGAGGTCGGCGTGCTCCAGAACCCATGTGTCTTTGTGAAAGAGGAAGACGGCGTGAAGGCCCGCGGCGAGGGCGGGGTTGATGTCGCTCTTGATGCTGTTGCCGATCATCCAACTGGTGTGCGGAGCGAGCTCGTGGCGATGGATCACGTCGCTGTAAGTGGGGGGATCTTTTTCGGCGACGATTTCTACGGAGGAGAAGTGGGCTGCGAGGCCGGAGCGCGCCAGCTTGCTGGCCTGTTCGGCCTGGTCGCCCTTGGTCATGAGGATGAGGCGGTGGCGGGCGGCTAGCTCGGCCAGTGTTTGGTCTACGCCCGGAAGGAGCTGCATCTCCTGTTCTTCGATGGAGCGGGCAAAGGCAAGAATCTGCTGGACCTTTTCATCGGTAACCGGGGCGGGGCTGAGGCGGTGAAAGCATGTAACCAGCGAGCGCGTGAAGCTGGTAAGGCCGTAGCCATGGGCGAGGATGGTTTCTCGCTCGACTGCGTTAAGGGCGTGACGGACCTGGGCGGGGGTGTATTCGTGGTGGTTGAGATAGCCGATGAAGGCGGCGATTGCGCGTTCGAAGTAGATGTTGTTTTCCCACAGGGTATCGTCGGCGTCGATGAGCAGGGTTTGGCCGGGAGGGAATTGGGGCATGGGGTTATGGTAACGAATTTGAGGGCTTTGCCGAAGACCCACTCATCGCGATAAAGCTGCGATGAATGGGGCACAGCTTTGACTTTCTTACTGCGTGGACTCGGGCAGGGTGTAGTCGAAGGTGTAGGAGAGCTTGCCGGGGGCGTGGACGATGGTCATGGCGCCGGAGATGCCTGCAAGCGCGTCTGTTCCGGAGCCGGGGACTACGGAGACGATGAGTTGAAGCTTGCCCTGGTCCATGACGCCGAGGTGTTGTAGCGCGAAGGAGCCGGCGTGGCCGTTGAGGGTTCCGGTGACGTGCTCGATGGCGACGTAGCCGGCGCTGCCTTTGGAGGGGTCGCCGGAGCCGAGCATTTCGCCTTTGCTGGCGGCGTCGAGGTCGCCGTGGTATTGCTTTGCCAGGGCGTAGCGGCCAATGGCTGCGCCCCCGGTGGCGTCGTCGGACGGGAGCGGGGTGGTCTTGGCATCGAAGGTTCCTTCGGCATGGCGGGTCATGATGGGGGCCTTTCTGGGGAGCTTTGAGGGCGGGGCTTGGGGATGCGCGGCCTGGAGCGAAATGCACAGGCAGGCGCAGAGAATGAGAATGCGTTTCAGGGCAAGGCGCGAGTTCGGCATGGCATTCCCCCTACGGGTTGGATTGCGTGGCCAGCCACTGGGCCAGATTCGGTTCCTGGAGGGAGCGGAGCTCGATGCAGCCGTCGATGCGTTCGAGGGCGTGCGTAAGGGCCACGCCTGCGGAAGCGACTTTGTGGGTGGAGAAGAAGCTCTTTACGTTCTCGCGGGCATCGGCGGAGCAGAAGGTGCCCGCTGAGCCAACGACATAGGCGCCGGTGGAGGTCGTGAACTGGGCCTGTACCTTATCCCAATTGGCCTGAATGTACTTCCAGGCCTGGTCGCGGGTTTCGTCGACCCTGAGGGGAGCGGCGATGAGGGCGGCCGCGTCCTGATTGCGGACCTTGCTGGAGACGGCGTAGTCGAGGGATCGCTGAACCAGCGCGGGAGCCTGGAACTCGGCGAGCAGTTCGAGCGAGGTTTCCTGCAACTCGGGATTGGTTGTTGTTTCGTAAATCTTCTGTAGCCGGTCGAAAAGCGCAAGGTCGCCGTTTCGGGCGGCAATGTGGAGCGCGGTGTGGCTGAGATTGGGATCGGCCGCGGCGGGGTCGTCAAGATACGTTTCGGCGATTTGTCGGGCCTGGGCGAGGACGGCGGGGTCCTGGCCGTAGTAGCCGAGGATGCCGAAGAGCTGAGAGCGCAGCTTGCGGGTGCTGGAGGATTCGCCTGAAGCCGGGTGCCCGAGTTTGGCGAGCTGCGGCGCGAATGTGGAGCGAATCCAGGCGGACAGGGCGGCTCGCTGCTGGGGAGTGGCAGCGACCCGCTGAAAGAGTATGTTGACGCCGGAAAGGGCGGTGGCGACAACCTCCCCGTTGGGGTCGGCTTTGAGGGCTGCAACGAGGTTGAGATAGTCGCCCGCCGTGGCCTTGTTGGCGCGGACCTGGGCCCACTGGTCGCCGATGAGGCTGATGCGCTCAGTGGGTTTGAGGCCGGTTTCAACATTGGCAACCAGGGCGGCATAGAGGCTGGGCGGGTAGGCGCTGCGGTAGTAGCCTTTGCCGCCGGCATTGGCAAAGAAAAGGCTGGCTGGGGGCACACCGATGGTGGAATCGGCGGGGGTGAGAACTTCGCAGGCCTGGTTGGCTGAGACAGATTTGAAGCAGACGGGAAGGGTCCACTTCTGCTCGGGGTTGGGCTGATTACTGGGGCTGAGGAAGAATCGCTTTTGCGTGACTGAAACTTTGCCACCGGAGGGCGAGCCAAAGGTGAGGATGGGCGCGCCGGGCTGGGCTACCAGGCTCTCCATAATCTTGTCGACGGGCTTGTGACTGACGGCGGTTTGTGCGCTCCAGAAATCCTCAGCGGTGGCGTTTGCGTAGAGATGGGCTGAGAGATAGGCGTGAACGCCTTTGCGGAAGGTCTCCTCGCCGAGGTAGTTCTCGACCGTGAGCAGGACGTCACCCGCCTTATCGTAGGCGATGCCATCGAACATCTCGTTGATTTCGTCGGGTGTATCGGCCTTGGCTCGGATGGCGCGGGTGGTGGGCGCCGAATCGATATTGAGCGCGTCGTTCACATCCGCAGCCACAATCTGGTCGAGTTTCCACTCGGGGTGGAGAACGGCAACGGCCTTGCTTTCCATCCAGGTGGCGAATCCCTCGTTGAGCCAGAGATTGTCCCACCACTGCATGGTGACCAGGTCGCCGAACCACTGGTGGGCCATCTCGTGGGCAATGTCGATGGCCACGGTTTGTTTCTCCGTGTCGGTAGCCGTTTTGGGATCGATGAGGAGGGTGGTTTCGCGGTAGGTAATGGCGCCGAAGTTCTCCATTGCGCCGGCCTCGAAGTCGGGTAATGCGATGAGGTCGAGCTTCTTGAGCGGATAGGGAATGCCGAAGTAGTTGTTGTAGTAGTGCAGTACTTTTTGGGCGGTATCGAGGCCGTAGGGAGTAAGCGCGACTTTGTCGGGCGTGGAGCAGACGCGGATGGCCACACCGTCGGACGAGCCGGAGATGCATTGGAAGTCGCCAACCAGAAAGGCCACGAGATAGGTGGACATTTTCGGGGTGTTTTCAAAATGCAGCGCATGTTTTCCGGGAATGGGGCCGGGTGTGTCGGTCTCGATGGGGCTGTTGGAGATGGCGGTGTCGCCGGCGTCGACGATCAGGGTTACATCGTAGGTGGCTTTGTAGGCAGGCTCGTCGAAGCAGGGAAAGGCGCGGCGGGCGTCGGTGGATTCAAACTGGGTTACAGCGTAATTGCGGGCGGCGGTTTTGGAGAGATAGAAGCCGCGCAACTCGTTGTTGAGGATGCCGGTATAGGCGATGGCCAGCGTTGCCTTGCCGGCGGGGAGTTGGGCTGGGAAGGTGAAGGTGGCTTGTTCGTTGGCGGCATCGAGGGAGACGGTGGCGGATTGGAGCTTGCCGGCGGCAGTGACGGTGACGGATTGGAAGGCGATTTCGGCGGAATTGAGAGTGATGTGGCTGGTTGGTTCGGCAAGGGTCACATCGATGGACTCGACGCCGGTGAAGGTGGCGGCTTTGAGATCGGGGGTGAGCGTGAGGGTGTAGTGGTCGGGGATCACAGTGGACGGAAGCCGCTGTGCTTGGGTGGTTGACGCGAGTGTCAGGCAGGATGCTGCGGCAACAAAAACAACAAACAGCAGCGGGGAACAGCGAATCTTCATGGAGACCTCGTTGGGAATGAATTATTGCGCCGGGGTCTTTTTCGGCAACAGGGAGTCGAGCAGCAGCAGACATGCTCCGGTGACTACGGCGGAGTCGGCCACGTTGAAGTCGGGCCAATGGTAGGTGAAGATGTGGACTTCAATGAAGTCGGTGACGGAGCCGTAGAGGATGCGGTCGTGAACATTGCCGATGGCTCCGGCAAAGATGAGGGCGAGGGCGACGGTGGTGAGAGTGAACTGGTTGCCGAGCCGGACCATCAGGACCAGCACGACGATTGCGGCCACGCTGGCGAAGCTGACCAATATCCAGCGGACGGTGTGGGGAGATGCGGAGTCCGCAAAGAGCGAAAAGGCTGCGCCGTCATTGGTCCAATGAGTGATGCGGAGGACACGGGGAATGACCGGGATTGCGCCGCCCATGCGGATGTGCGCTTCGACCCAGAGTTTGGTGAAGCGGTCGGCAAGGACGATGAGCGCGGAGATGAGCAGAAGCCAGGGAAGGCGGCGGGGGATGGCGATGCTCATGGGACGATAGCCTCTCGAACAGGTTTCCGGTTGAGGTTTGTGGTTTCCCACTCATCGCGATGAGGCCGCGATGAATGGGGCACGGGGCATTTGTTCATTGCGCAGGCTCCGGGGGTTGGGGCGGATCGACGCCCATTTCTCTGAGGGCTGACTGGCAACGAGTGCAGACGTTTTGCCAGATACCGTAGGCGGAGACTTCGGGCATGAAGTTCCAGCAGCGGGCGCATTTGTGGCCGGAGGCGGGGCCGACATAAATGCTGAATCCGTCATTTATGTCCTGAGAAACATTAAAGTTCGCAGTTGGCAGCGGTTCGGTTTGAAATTCATCGATCGCAACATTTGAGACATTGAACAGCTCTTTTAGACCGTCTTCATGTTTCTTCAGCAATCGATACAAGGAGGGAACTGCCTTGATTTTTACATCCGCTTCGAGTCCCTTGCCGATCTCCTTCTTTTGCCGCGCCCCTTCAAGTTCTTTCATCACTTCATTGCGGATAAGAAAGAGTTCCTTCCACTCTTCAAGTAACCCGGTTGGATCTTCGGAGAATATTTCTTCCGGGCTCGGGAATTGCGCCAGATGCACGCTGGCTTCGCGGCCTTCGGCGGCGGGCAGATAGTCCCAGACTTCGTCGGCGGTGAAGCTCAGGATGGGGGCAACGAGTCGCACTAGCGCCTCAGTGATCTGCCAGAGCACTGTCTGCGCCGACCGGCGGGCCTGGCTGGTGGGTGCGAAGGTGTACATGCGGTCTTTCAGCACGTCGAGATAGAAGCCGCTCAGGTCCACGACTGCAAAGTCGTTGACGGCGTGATAGACGCGATGGAACTCGAAGGCCGCATACCATGCGCGGATTTTTTCGGTCAGGTCGCGGGTGCGGGCCAGCATGTAGCGGTCGAGCGGGAGCAACTCGACCTCTGGGACGCGGTCGCGGACCGGGTCGAATCCGCTGAGGTTGCCTAGCAGGAAGCGGAAAGTGTTACGCAGCTTGCGATAGATATCCGCACAGCGCTGCATCAGGTTTTCGCTGGCCGCCATGTCTTCGCGGAAATCGACGGAGGCTACCCAAAGGCGGACGATTTCGCCGCCCAGCCGCTGAGCGATGTCGACGGGATCGACTCCATTGCCGAGCGACTTGGACATGGCGCGGCCCTGCTCGTCGAGGGTCCAGCCGGCAGTGGAGGCAGTGGAGTAGGGCGCGCGGCCACGCAGGGCAACCGAAGTGAGCAGCGACGATTGGAACCAGCCGCGATGCTGGTCGCCACCTTCGAGATATAGGACTTGAACGCCCTCGTTGTTCTGGAAGGCTGTGTAGAGGGTTTTGAGGTCGGGATCGCTTTCGGCCACGGCAAACCAGCTTGTGCCGGAGTCGAACCAGACGTCGAGAATGTCGTACTCCTTGCGAAACTCCGCGCCGCCGCACTCGTCGCAAAGAGTGCCGGCGGGCAGCAATTCTTCAATGGGTGTTGTGTGCCAGGCTTCCGCGCCTTCGCGGTCGAAAAGATCGACGATTTTGCGGTTCAGCGCCGGGTCCATGATGGGCTGATTGCAACCCTGGCAGAGGAAAACGGCAATGGGCACGCCCCAGATGCGCTGACGGCTTATGCACCAGTCGGGGCGGGTGGCGACCATGTTGGTGATGCGCTCCTTGCCCCAGGCCGGGTCCCAGACGACTTTGTCGATGGCTTCGATGGCGAGTTGGCGGAAGGTGGTTCTGGTGCTGCCTTCCCGCTCGACCGGAGTTTCAAGCGAGATGAACCACTGCTCCGTGGCGCGGAAGATGAGCGGCTTGTGGCAGCGCCAGCAGTGCGGGTAGGAGTGCTCGAGGTCGCGGCTGGCGAGCAGCGCGCCGGACTCCTCAAGCATGGCCACGATGATGGGATTGGCGGCCCAGACTTTTTTGCCTTCAAAGGCGGGCGGAGCGGTGTAGGGCCAGGCGTCGGGATCGACGTGGAGGTGGCCGGCGGCGTCGACGCGGCAGGTCGGGTCGAGGCCATAGCGCTGGCCCGTGTAGAAGTCGTCCGCGCCGTGGGCGGGTGCGGTGTGGACTGCGCCCGTGCCCTGGTCGGCAGTGACGTAGGTGGCGTTGACGCCGAGGACCTCGCGGTTCAGGAAGGGGTGGTGAAAGGTGGTGCGATCGAGGGCGGCGCCTTTGAAGCGGGCGAGTTCCGTGGTTGCGCCGAGGTTGCAGGCGACGGCTACCGATGCGGCCAGTTCGGCGGCGACGATGTAGACGGGGCCGGTCGACTTCGCATCCCCGGTCCCCAAAGGCGAGGGACCGGGGGCACCCAGCATTTGTGGTTCTGCATCCCTGGTCCCCAAAGGCGAGGGACCGGGGGCACCCAGAATTTGTGGTTCAGCATCCCTGGTCCCCAAAGGCGAGGGACCAGGGGCACCCAACTCTGGAGTTGATTCCAGAGCCACATAGTCAAATTCGGGATGGAAGGCTACGGCGAGGGACGCGGGGAGGGTCCAGGGGGTGGTGGTCCAGATGATGGTGTAGACCTCGCGGCCGGCCAGAGCTGGAGACAAATTTGCGGGGTCGGAGGTGAGTTTGTAACGCACGTAGACCGAGGGGCTGGTGTGCATTTCGTACTCGACCTCGGCTTCGGCCAGGGCGGTGCGGTCGTGGATGCACCAGTAAACCGGCTTAAGGCCGCGATAGACGAAGCCCTTCTCGAGGAATCCGTAGAAGGCTTCGAGGGTGCGGGCCTCGTAGTCGCGGGCCATGGTTTTGTAGGGCTTGTCCCAGCGCCCAAAGCAGCCCAGGCGGACGAGTTGCGAGGTTTGCAGGTCAACATACTTCTGAGCGTAAGCGCGGCAGGCCTCGAGGACGTCCGGAACCGGCATCTCGAGCTTTTTGCGGCCGAGCTGTTCATCGACTTTGATTTCGGTGGGCAGACCATGACAGTCGAAGCCGGGAACGTAGGGAGAATCGAATCCGGCCATGGTCTTGGACTTGACCACAAAGTCCTTTAGCCCGTGGTTGAGGGCGTGCCCCAGATGCATGGGGCCGTTGGCGTAGGGAGGGCCGTCGTGAAGAATGTAGGCGGGGCGGCCCTGGCCGGCCTTGCGCAGTTCGCCATAGAGGTTGAGGGATGCCCAGCGTGCCAGCCGAAGCGGTTCATTCTGGGGCAGATTGGCCTTCATGGGAAAGGCGGTTTGGCCCAGTGTAAGCGTTGACTTCAACTCCGGCGATGCGGACATCTTTCCATCCTCTAGGTTGGCAAACTTGATGCTTCGACTCATTGGTTAGTGTAAATGCAGAGGGGGCAGGGAATTTTCCGGTAACAACTGGGAGGATTCCTCGTCTATTGAGTTGTGGGCCGAAAGATTGCGCTGGATAGAGGAGGCCCTGGGGTGCGACATGGGGTGGTCCGAGACAAATGCGGGCGCAGTCGCGCATAATGGAACGATGGGTCCTGGCGACGGTATTTATCCGTCTGGACAGGAGACCGGGAAGTCTCATAAATTGAGTCCAGCGGCAACGATGGAAAAAGAATCACTTATGGCAGAGACGGAATCCCAAGCTTCGGCCATTGCGGGCGGCCACGAGTTCGATGCTTTCCTCGGGAAAGGCTTCGAGGATAAGCCCATCTGGGTTGGGCTTTACGAGAGCATCCGCGACGTGTTTTTCCCGGTCAAGCTGCCGCCGCTACAGTTGACTTCGACGCCAATTCCGGTTCCGGATCGGATGGCGGTGAAGCCGAATCCCTGGGCTATCGGCATCGCGGCCGTTGTCAATTGTTCTATTCTCGCGCTGCTTCTCTATATGGGCGTGAAAGCGATCATTGCCGTGACCAAGCCCAAAGAGAATGTGATCACGGTTGACGTTCCTCCGCCATTCATTGCTCCCAAGAAAGCTGTTCTGGCGGGCGGCGGCGGCGGAAGTCCGGACAAGATGGACGCCAGCAAGGGCAAGGTTCCTCCGCGCGTACAGCCAGTCCTGATGACTCCCAAGCTGTTGGCTCCGACTCCAACGATCGATGTGCAAAAGGACATTGTGATTCCCAGCGACCAGAGCCTGCCGAATTTCGGCATGTCGAACTCTCCCAACGTCAGGCTGGGCTCACTTGGGAACGGATCGGGCATGGGAGTGGGCAACGGCCATGGGGACGGTTACGGCGACGGGTCAGGCGGGAATATAGGGGGCGGGCTCGCTCGCATCGGCGGCGGTGTTTCCGCTCCGGTGCCGCTGAACGCTGTGGAGGCGGAATTCAGCGACGAGGCACGCAGGGCGAAATATCAGGGTGTCTGCCTTATTTCGCTGATTGTCGATGTGCATGGGGATCCTGTGAACCCGCGCGTGGTGAGGACGCTGGGTATGGGCCTGGACGAGAAGGCAATAGAGGCGGTCAAGAAATACAAATTCAAGCCGGCAATGAGGGACGGCAAGACGCCTGTCCCGGTGATGATTACGGTCGAGGTCAACTTCAGGCTGTACTAAGAGATTGAAATTGGGGGAAGCAAGGGAGCGAAGCGCATGGTGCGCTTCGCCCTTTGTGTCTGCGGCAAAAACGCAATCTCGTGCGTCTCTCTCTCAGGGATTCGTATGTCAGTTGTGATAGTCTGCGCTGGTTCAATCTGGGAGGAAGTTTTGATGCGTTTGCGGCGGATGGGTGTTTTTGCGGGATGGATGGCGGGGATGGTGCTCACGATTGGGTTGGCGCGGATGGCTGGCGCGCAGGCGGACTACCCATTCCGGGACACCAAACTGGGCGACGACCAGCGCATTGCGGACTTGCTTGGCCGGCTGACGCTGGACGAAAAGGTCTCTCTGATGACGGACCATCCGAAGATTCCGCGGCTGGGGCTGGTTTTTTCCGGGCAGGTGGAGGGACTGCACGGGCTTGCGCTGGGCGGGCCCGGCGCCTGGGGACCAAGAGGCTTGCAGCCGTTGCCGACGACGACGTTTCCCCAGGAAAAGGGACTGGGCGAGACCTGGGACGCGGGATTGCTGAAGAAGATTGGCGGAGTGGAGGGATACGAGGCGCGGTACGACTATCAGAATCCCGTTACCGGATTCGGCGGCGTTGTGATTCGCGCGCCCAATGCCGACTTGAGCCGCGATCCGCGCTGGGGCCGGACAGAGGAGTCGATGGGCGAGGACCCGTTTCTGGTTGGAACCATGACCGTGGCGTTTGCGCAGGGCCTGCAGGGGCCCGATCCGAAGCACTGGCTGAGCGCTTCGCTGATGAAGCACTTCCTGGCCAACGAGAATGAAGACACACGCTCGTCCTCCTCTTCGGACTTCGATGAGCGGCTGTTTCGCGAGTACTACTCGGTGCCGTTCCGCATGGGTTTTGAGCAGGGAGGTTCGCGGGCTGTAATGGCCTCGTACAACGCATGGAACGGAACCACGATGATGGTGAACCCCGTCCTGAAAGACGTGATGGTGAAGGAGTGGGGCAACGACGGGATCATCTGCACGGACGGCGGCGCTCTGGGGCTTTTGATCACGGCTCATCACGCATACCCGGACAAGGAACATGGGGTGGCGGCGGCCATCAAGGCCGGGATCAATCACTTCCTCGATCGATATGCGGACGACCTGAACAAGGCGCTGAAGGACGGCCTGGTTACCGAGGCGGATATCGATGCCGTGGAGAAGAATTCACTGCGCGTGTATCTGCGGCTGGGCGAGATGGATCCGGCGGGAGTCGATCCCTACGGGGATATCGGCAAGAAGGATGTTGGGACCAATGTGAACGCCGGAGACGCACTGACGCCGCCCTGGGACCGGAAGCAGAACAAGGCGCTGGCTCGGCTGGCAACCGATGAGTCGATTGTGCTGCTGAAGAACGAAGGCAACACCCTGCCTCTGGACCGAAAGAAACTGAAGACGATTGCGGTGATTGGGCCCTGGACGGACCAGGTGCTGCTGGATTGGTATAGCGGGACGCCGGGGTATTTTGTCAGTGCGTTGGAAGGGATTCGCGAGGGCGCTGGGCCGGGTGTGAAGGTGCTGATGGACGATGGCTCGGACCCGGTGCAGGCCGCTGCGGTGGCGCACAAGGCGGATGTGGCGATTGTGGTGGTTGGCAATCATCCGGAGTGCAACGCGGGGTGGAATAAGTGCCCGACGCCGTCGAATGGCAAGGAATCCGTGGACCGGAAGACGATTGTGCTGGAGCAGGAGGAACTGGTGAAGCAGGTTTTTGCCGCCAATCCGAAGACGATCGAGGTGCTGAGGGCGAGCTTTCCTTACGCCATTGTCTGGAGCCAGGAGCATTTGCCGGCGATTGTACACATTACGCACAACAGCCAGGAAGAAGGCCACGGATTGGCGGACGTGCTGTTTGGGGACTACTCGCCTGCCGGGCGGCTGACCCAGACCTGGCCCACGGGCGATGCGCAACTGCTGCCGCTGCTGGACTATAACCTGCTGCATGGGCGGACGTATCTCTACAGCAAAGACAAGCCGCTGTATGCCTTTGGATACGGGCTGAGCTATACAGCATTCAGGTATGAGGGGCTGAGGTTGAGTGCGCCCACGGTGACCGCCGATGGCTCGGTGAAGGTGACGGTCAGGGTGAAGAACACGGGCAGCCGCGCCAGCGACGAAGTGGTTCAGTTGTATGTGCAGCATCTGGGTTCCTCAGTCGAGCGGCCGCTGCTTGAATTGAAGGGATTTCAACGGGTTAGGATCGAGGCCGGAGCTGGGCGCGAAGTGGAATTCGATCTGAAGCCGCGGGATCTTGCGTACTGGGACGCCGCCGGGCACGTTTGGAGGGTGGAGAAGGAACAGGTGCGCGTGCTGGCTGGCGGATCGAGCGACACCCTGCCTGTGAAGGCGACGGTGGATGTGGAGAGCGCCGGGGAATACAAGCCGTAGCAAGGAGATACGGATGTGATTTCGACTGCGGTTTTTTCCGTTAGCGCCCGAGGCGGCGCCACTTCTCATGGAGTCCATTCGCCCGGAAGCCAGCCACGACGCCGGTTGTGACTGCGGAAATCAATTCGGAAATGATTCCCGCTTTCATGCGCCAAATCTATCGCACGAATGTGGAATCGTAGTTCAGAACATTGATTCCAGAATCGATCCTTTCCCATCGACGCCTTATGATTGAAATGCACCTCTGGAGAGAAGATCATGAGCGCATCCATCTACGACATTCCGGTAAAGAAGATCAGCGGCGAGGACGCATCGCTGGGCGAGTTCAAGGGCGAAGTTCTCCTCATCGTCAATGTGGCGTCGAAGTGCGGCCTGACGCCGCAATACGAGGGCCTGGAAGAGATATACGAGCAATACAAGGGTCAGGGGTTGGTGGTTGCGGGTTTCCCGGCGAACGATTTCAAGGCGCAGGAACCGGGTACCAACGAAGAGATTGTTGCCTTCTGCACCACAAACTTTGGCGTCAAGTTTCCGCTTTTCGACAAGATCACGGTGGTGGGCGAGCAGAAGCATCCGCTCTACGCGGCCCTGATTGCGGCCCAGCCCACGGCCATCAGCCTGGGTGAGGTTCCTCTCCGCGAAAAACTTAAAGGTTGGGGAATCGATACCAGCCCCGAGCCGGAGCTGGCATGGAACTTCGAGAAGTTTCTGGTGAGCCGCGAGGGCGAGGTGGTAAAAAGATTCTCCCCCGACACTGCGCCGGACGATCCCGCTCTGGTGGCCGCCATCGAGGCGGAGCTCGAAAAGAGCTAACGTGCACAGCCACACCAATCTGCTGGATCAGTCAGCCTCGGCTTACCTGCGCTCCGCACGGCATCAGCCGGTCCAATGGCATGTCTGGGGCGAGGCGGCCTTTGCGCAGGCGCAATCGGAAAACAAGCCCATCCTGCTCGATATAGGCGCGGTGTGGTGCCACTGGTGCCACGTGATGGATCGCGAGTCCTACGAGGACCCGGAGATTGCCTCACTGATCAACGAGCGGTTCATTGCCATGAAGGTGGATCGCGACGAGCGGCCCGACGTGGACGCCCGCTATCAGGCCGCAGTCTCGGCCATCAGCGGGCAGGGCGGCTGGCCCCTGACCGCCTTTCTCACTCCCGATGGACGCCCCTACTTTGGCGGCACTTACTTTCCCCGCGACGACCGTTATGGCCGTCCAGGGTTTGGCCGCGTGCTGCTGACCATGGCCCAGGTGTGGAGTGACAGGCGCGAGGAAGCGCTGGAGTCGGCCGCCAGCGTAATGGCCGCCATTGAGCACAATGAGAGCTTTTCCGGCCCCGCCGGCGGGTTGTCTATAGCACTCGTGGATAAAATCGCCGCTTCAGCCTTGTCGCAGTTTGACCCGCGCAACGGCGGCTTCGGTTCCCAGCCCAAGTTTCCTCATCCTGCCATTCTCGACCTGCTGCTTGAAGTAGCCATGAATCGCGGCAACCAGGCAGCCCGCGACGCTTTCATAACCACGCTGGATAAGATGGCCCACGGCGGGGTCTACGACCAGTTGGCCGGCGGCTTTCATCGCTACAGCGTTGACGAGCGCTGGGTGGTGCCTCACTTTGAAAAAATGCTTTATGACAACACCGAGTTATTGCGCAATTATGTGCATGGTTTCCAGAGTTATGCCCACGAAGAATTTCAGATAACTGCGCGCGAAATTGTGGCATGGCTCGATGGCACAATGACTGATCGCGAGCGTGGCGGATTCTATGCCTCGCAGGACGCGGACATCGATCTCGACGACGACGGCGACTACTTTACCTGGACCTTGGATGAGGCTCGCGCGGTGCTTGAAGCGGACGAATTGGAGCTTGCGGCGAGTTATTGGGATATTGGTGAGTTAGGTGATATGCATCACAATCCTGCTAAGAATGTGTTACACGTGAAACATTCTTTAGCCGAAATAGCGTCCCTGAATGGAGTAACTGGACAACATATCGGCGAGTTACCCACCCTGCTTGAAGTTGCCAGGCGGAAGCTTTTGGCCGCGCGAATCAAGCGTCCCACGCCCTTTATCGACCGCACACTCTATACCGGCTGGAACGCGATGGCTGTAACTGCCTATCTTGAAACGGCGCGAGTGCTGCGCATGGATTCGGCGCGAAGCTTTGCGCTGCTTACGCTGAATCGGCTTCTCGACGAGGCATGGGACGGTACTGGAAATCTGAACCATGTTATTGCGTATGGAGAAGACACGTCGCCAGATAAAGCGAACGCCGCACCAGTAGTACCCGGCACGCTCGACGACTATGCCTTCACGGTTCATGCCTGCATCGATGGCTGGCAGGCAGAGGGAGAAATGAAGTTCTACCACGCGGCTGTGAAATTGGCGGACGCGATGATCGAACGCTTTTACGATCGGACCGCGGGAGCGTTCTTCGATGCCGCCGCGCCCCCGGATGGGACTGCGCCGTTGGGCGCACTAGGGGCCAGACGCAAGCCGGTGCAGGATGCCCCCACTCCGGCGGGAAATCCCACCGCCGCATCCGCCCTTCATCGGCTTGAGGCCCTGAGCGCGCGCGCGGAGTATCGCGAGATAGCCGAAGACACGCTCGAGTCCTTTGCCGGGATTGTGGAGCACTTCGGCTTGTACGCCGGCAGCTATGGTTTGGCGGTTGAACGCCTTGTTCTCGATCCGCTCCAGATTGTCATCGTGGGTTCCGGTCCCGAGGCGGATCGCCTCGAAGCATCCGCTGTGGCTGGGTTCGCCATTCACAAGACCGTGATTCGCATCCATCCATCTTGTCTCTTACCTGGCGGCATTCCCGAGTCGCTGGCAGAGACAGTGCTTCATGCGCCCGCGCCGCCCGGAGCCGAGGCGTGGGCTTTGATATGCCGCGGGCGCACTTGTCTCCCACCCATCGCCGGCGCAGAGACATTGCATGAGGCGATGCAGCGCGAAGCCAAAGGAACCTCTGAATAAGTCGATGTTTTGAACGGGCACAACTTTAGCCGAACCGGAGCAAAGGTTATAAGGTCGCCGCGGATTCTTCCCCTCGACCAACAGGCACTATTTCGTCTGTCTTGACGCTTCGATCATTGCGGCGCTTATGTCGCGAGCTGCCTTCAACCCAGACTCGTATGCGCCGGGAAAAGAGCCGTTGTAGATCGAACGGGCGGTACCTTCCCCGGCGAAAAAGAGCCGTTCTGTATCCTTTGCATCCTTCACCGGTTCGGCCAGTATTTCATGCTGGTACCAGTTTCCTGGTTCCGCCACCGAGTAGGCGCCGAATGAAGTTGCGTCGAGGCTCCAGCGGGTTAATCGGATTCCTTCCAACTGAATGCTCCTGTTGACCCGTTCCTCACCGAACATTTTGGAAAGTGCTGACCTGATGATTGCGATAGACAGATTGTCGCATTCAGAGTTGCTCTTACCCGAACCGGTTTCCATTCCCTCGCATCGTTTTTCAAGCGCCTTCGCCCAGTCTCCCCCAAAAAAACCGATCGCGATGTTCTTGTCCAGAGGCTTGATAACGAATCCCATTACGATTCGCTTTCCTCCCACAAGCGGAAGATTCTCTTTTCTCGCGAAGTCGAGTGCATCGATGGGAAGGTCCCCCTCATAGACCAACCATGAATTAGGCAGCTTCGTCGAGAAGATATCTTCATCGAAAGGGATAATAACCTTTTGCATGTTGCCCATCTGGAGACTTTTGATGGCTTCAAGCTTCCGCTCCGGGAGTTCCGGGTGGAACGCGATCTTTCTCGCCTTGAGCACGCCGACAGAAACGGTAACCAGAGCAACTGAGCCGTTGAAAACCCGATTTCCGGCCGTCACCTCCACGCCTTGCTGGGAGAACTCGACCGACTCAACTCGTGAGTTAAGACAGACCGGCAAACCATCGCCAAATTTCTCGACAAACGCGCCCATGCCTTTGTCGGTCAGGTCATCCTCTCCGGCTTCAAAATGACCAGCCTCCACGGCGGAGCTCTTGTTCAGTTCCGCTGCGCTCTCAAGCGGGCCGGCGTTCGCAATAAGAAGCGGCAACACGTCTTTGAACTTCGTATCGTGAGGCACGTAATCTTCCGCAACATCTCGCGTAATACGAATATCCTTATCTGCAATTGCGCAGAATTGCTCAGGGGTGCGAATGCGCATGCGGCAAAGATTGCTCAACACATCAATTCTGCTAAATGGAATCCTACGAGCAAGGTCGGCGCAGATATGGCGCTGCGATACATGGTTCTGGTATTCACTGCATGCATACTCCGCCAGCGCACGCTGGTCTTCCAGGGACTTGGCGGCCAGTTCTACCGAATCTTCGTATGCCTCTACGGCTTTGTCGAACACCTTCTTCTGGTCTGTGCTGGCCTGCTCGCTGTTCACATAGTATGGAAGATCCAGTTCGGTGCGGGCCCGCTGAAGGCCCAGCCCGTCGACGAGCGAAGTGAGAGGATTGGTGGGAGCGCCGTGGATCCATGCGCCTCCGTAGTCGATGGGTGTGTTGTCGCTGCCGATCGCGGCTACGTAGCCGCGTCCTCCGACTCGATTGTTCGCCTCGAGGATCAAGACCGAGCGATTGAGATGCTGCAACTCCTTCGCGGCGCTGAGTCCGGCAAGTCCAGCGCCGACGACAATCACATCGTATCTGCGATTCTTGTCGTAGCCGCTGGTCTCGGTGCATTGCGCTCCACCCAACGAACGCTGCCCATCCGGTGCTGGCGAAACGACTCCGGTTTGCGCCTGCAGGAGCGCGGGCCAATGGGAACACCCGCTCGCGCCAATTAGGAGTGCTATTCCTACACTGAGAACGGCCGAGCGGGTACGCGTGCTCTGTCGAATGGAAGCCCAATTCCTTTTCATGACACGGATATCCTCAGCAGGCGCATACGCCGCGCGTGAATGTCAACCACAGCTACCTCCTTGCGGAAGCTATCAACAGCTTCCGCAAGGCACCGGCCTCTCGTGACAACAAATGTTCGGCGGAGGCCAGCGATCTCTCGGCATCGTTGCCGCAAGGGATCTGCCAGCCACCATAGGCTCCAGTTCGTTGTTCGCGTAACGCTAGCGAGCAAGGCTAAGTTTGCCGTTCGGCAAGATCGGTGTCAAGAACGAAATGACGGAGTTACGAAGCCGTGCTTTCTTCGAGCCTGAGTTTAGAGACTGTGAGCGAGTACGCCTTCTGGGTTACCCAAAAAGTCACGCCGCGCTTACAAAGGGCCACACAGAAGATGTCGTGGCAGGCCCAGTCCCCGACGCAGGGTATACGACATTACCGTTATGAATCGTATAGAGCGCGTAAATCGTGGAAGGATCCGCGCCCGTGGAATGGAACGTACCTGTGCCTGCGTCGGCGTGGAGAAGGGCAGCACCACATCGCGCACCTCTGTTCCCATATGCACTTCCATCGCCTACGGCACATTTGTCTGGGCCTGGTTGCCGTTGGCGTGTACCCACAAAGGAAAGTTGTGTTTATGGGCAGCATCGAGAGCGATCGCGATTGGATGCTCGTCAAAATCAGCAAGCCCATCATAGGGTTGAGTGAAGATATGCTCATCGAGAAATGGCTTGTTTAGACTTTCGTACGTCACAGGGGCCGACTTATCGCCTGTTTACCTCTGATTGCGGCCATCGGCCGGTTTGAAGGTCGCCGAGTGGTTCCAACGCGGACGTCCGATCATCCGCTCTCCTCACCCCAGCCATCCTTGGCCGTGGGTGAAAAAAACTTCCAATTAAACCCCTGTCCGAATTCGCTGAGCCAGCTCTGTTGTGACTGGGGCTCGATTGGAGCGGGTGGCGGCTACGGACTCGGCAAACAGCCGATGGACCCGCCGGTCGGATGAGAGTTCGGGATGAAACGTTGCTGCCATCAGGGAGCCTTGCCGGACCAGGACAGGAAAGTCGTCGCGCATGGCCAGCACCTGGACCCCTGCGCCAACTTCAACCATGCGTGGAGCGCGGATAAAGACCATCTCCAGCGGACCGCCAGGGAGCGCGGTTTCGGCGGTAAGGATGGCAGAGTCGATCTGGCGGCCGTAGGCGTTGCGTTCGACGATTGCATCGAGCAAGCCAAGACTTCGCTGGGGTGGGTTGCGGACTTCGCGTGCCAGCAAAATGGCCCCGGCGCAGGTACCGAAGACGGGTTTGCAGCCGCAGAAATCGCGTAATACATCGAAGAAATTGAGCTTCTCAAGGAACCGCAGGACTGTTGTGGATTCGCCGCCGGGGAGGATAAGGCCGTCGATGCCGGCCAATTCGCTCGGCTTGCGGACCTCGACGGGCTCAGCGCCTGACTCGCTCAGCGCTTCGGCGTGAGCGGCGTAATCGCCCTGAATGGCGAGGACGCCGATGATTGGAATCGTTCCTTTGGCCAATTTATCAGTTCTCTCGCGGGTGGTTGAAGGGGTTCAGTAGTTCTACGTTGAATGGTTCGAAGTCTTTCACGTTTCGGGTAACAACGGTGAGCCGCAAGACGCGCGCCGTAGCCGCGATCATGGCGTCAGCGCTCTGATCCGCGGAGACCCCGCGCATCATGCGAGCCCACTCACGAAAGATCGCTCCGTCGCCTGAAAGGATGGTGTAGTGAACCATCAAGCCATCGATCCACGACTCCAACTCTGCGGCCTTGACCGGGTCTTGCATGCGTGTAATCTCTGCTCCGGCTTGTGCTTCCGCAAGGACGATCGCCGGGATCGCAAGCTGATGGGCCGGGATGGATCGCCGCCAGGCAATCACCGCTCCGTGAGGACGCGGCTTTCTGAACTCCGACACAATGTTGGTGTCGAGAAGATAGATCATGGCTGGTCTTCATCTTCGAAGAGAAACGGCCGGAGTTTGAGAATTGGGCGCGGACCGAATGGGATGTCGTGCGGCGCGTTGGGATCGAGCAGGGGGTCCGGAATCGACTGCTTCGCCCTCTCCTTCAGATGCTTCCACTCGTCGATGGGAACAAGGACAGCGGTTTCCACACCCCGGCGGGTGACAATCTGCGGGCCATCCCTGAGGGTGGCGTCCAGGAACTCGCTGAAGCGCGCTTTAGCGTCGTAGACCTGCCAGGACAAATTTTATCTCCGCCTATAGTCATATCACTAGTCAGATGACTATGTCCAATGTGGCGGTTCTCCAGATTAGAGTTCTGGGGCAGCTTTCGGGCCCTCGACTAGAACCATCCACAGCTCCGGCTAACGTACTACCAGCCGCGCGTCTGCAGAAGCTGAGATTCATCTAACCCAGCCGCGGCCAAGCCCTTCATGGTGCCGGTAACCTGCTCGCTGACTTCGGCCAGAATCTTGGGGTCGTTGTAATGCGTGGTCGCCATCACAATGGCCCTGGCGCGGGAGACGGCCTCCTCACGCTCCTTGGGATCGTTCTCGACATCGAGTGGCGTGGCGCGCTCTTTCATGAAGATACCGGAGCCGACAAAGATGGCTTCCGCGCCCAATTGCATCATCAGCGCGGCGTCGGCCGGCGTGGCGATGCCGCCCGCGGAGAAGTTGGGAACGGGAAGCTTGCCGGTTTGCGCAACCATTCGGATCAACTCGTAGGGCGCCTGGTGATCCTTGGCTGCCTTGAAGAGTTCCTGCTCCGAGAGGACGGTCAGCGCGCGCATCTCGCTGGTGATCTGGCGCATGTGCTGGACTGCATGGACCACGTCGCCGGTTCCCGCCTCGCCCTTGGTGCGGATCATGGCCGCGCCCTCGGCGATGCGGCGCAGGGCTTCGCCCAGATTGCGCGCGCCGCAGACGAAGGGCGTGGTGAAGGCATGCTTGTCAATATGGTGCGCCTCGTCGGCGGGGGTGAGAACCTCGCTCTCGTCGATGAAGTCGACGCCCAGCTCCTGTAGGATTTGCGCTTCGGCGAAGTGGCCGATGCGGGCCTTGGCCATCACCGGAATGGAAACTGCCTGGATGATCTGCTTGATGAGGCTGGGTTTGGCCATGCGCGCGACCCCGCCTTCGGCGCGGATCATGGCCGGCACGCGCTCCAGAGCCATCACGGAGGTTGCGCCGGATTCCTCGGCGATGCGGGCCTGGTCAACGTTCATCACGTCCATGATGACGCCGCCCTTGAGCATCTCCGCCAAGCCCACCTTGAGTCGTAATGCGGCTCCTGTAAAGCTCTTGCTTCCATTCTGGTCCGGCATGGTCTTCAACCTCGATTCCAATCGCTCTCCGCGCCTCCGTGGGCGGGGAGAAAACGCTTTTTCAGTGTCCCTCTTAAGTGTAGCAGCGATGTTGCTGGCAGATTGGTTGGGCCGGGAGGATGTTTGAACCGGTTCCGGCGCATTTCTTAAGCCATTCCAATCCATTTGTCTGGTTACTGGCCACGATTCTGCTTCCATATCGGCAAATGGCTACCACGCATCCGCTTCCTGCTCCGAAGGCTGTGACCGTGCCAGAACCCGATTCGGCGGCTCAGAACCTGAAAGCCAACGATCAGGCTCTGGTGCCGTCGCTGCCACAAGGCCGGGAGAGCGATTCGATTGCGCTGAGTGCGCCAATGGCGAGGCTGCCGGTGGAACTGGAAGTATCGGTTCCGATTCGGGATTTCCGTGTCCGGACCCTGCTGGCTCTGGAGCCGGGTGAGGTGCTGGGCACCGAGTGGGCTCCAGGAGAGGATATGCCGCTTTTGTCGGGCGACGTTCAACTGGCATGGAGTGAATTCGAGGTTGTCGATTCACAGTTGGCTGTTCGTGTAACCCGTTTGGTTTGAATGGCCCAAAGGGAAGCTCCTCACGCGGAATCGAGAGAAAGGCATGGAAAATGAAGCAGGGGAACAGCGAATCAACGGTCGAGGTGGCACAGGGTGGGGGGCTGGCTGGCTGGCTCCTTCGCCGCCTGCGGGCCACACGGCAGGCTAGAGTGCGGCTCTCCGTGCTGGAGCGGATTCAGCTGGCTCCGCGGCAGTCGCTGGCCATGATCGAGGCCGATGGCCGGGTGCTTCTGGTAGCTACGTCGCCGGAAGGCGCGACGGCGTTCTATCCGCTCGACGAACCTCGGCGCCATCTCTCTTACGCGGGACAACCGGGCTCAGGCGCGCGCCCCCTTTCGGGGCGCGCAGCGAGGATATCGTGGTAGCACTCTGGGTTGCGACGCGAATAGCGGCCACTGCGCCGACGCCCCTGCTGCCGGATCTCAATGCCCGGCTTCACCCTTCGGATTCGACGCCATGGACGATTCTTGTTGTCCTGACGCTGATCACGCTGCTGCCGGCGATTCTGATGGCCATGACCCCGATGGTGCGGCTGCTGGTGGTGTTTCACTTCCTGCGCCAGGCTCTGGGCACGCAGACCGCCCCCTCCAATCCGACCCTGATGGGACTGGCCCTGATGATGACCTGGTTCCTGATGACCCCGGTGCTGTCTCAGGTGGATCGGCAAGCGGTTGAGCCTTACCGCGCCGGCCAGATTACGGGGCTGGATGCGATCGACCGTGGGGCCCAGCCGGTCAAACAATTCCTGCTGCGCTACGCGCGAGAGAAAGACCTGGCGCTGTTTACCGCGGCGGGACAGATTCCGCGGCCCAACACTCCCAACGACCTGCCGATGCGGGTGGTTGTTCCGGCTTACATCCTCTCCGAGTTGAAGGCCGGGTTTGCAATTGGCGCGGTGTTGTTTCTTCCGTTTCTGCTGATCGACATGGTAACCGCCTCCATCACTACATCGATCGGCATGTTCCAACTGCCGCCGGTGGTGGTGTCGACGCCGCTGAAGATTCTGCTTTTTGTGATGGTGGATGGCTGGAACCTGCTGGCCGGTTCGCTTTTGAAGAGCTTTTGACCCGTTGTTGCTGTGTTCAAGAAAGGAGCGCCGATGACGCCCGACCTGGTTGCCGAACTGCTGCGCCAATTGATGAAAGAAGCCATGATTCTGGCCGCGCCGGTGCTGATTGCGGCGGCCCTCTTGAGCTTTCTTCTCAGCCTGGTGCAGACCCTGACCAGCCTGCAGGAGCAGTCGCTTACCAGCGTTCCACGCCTTGCGGCGGTGTGCCTGATCCTGCTGGTTGGAATGCCGTGGTTTCTGAACCGTATGGCGGAATATACACGGTCGCTGCTACTCGATTTGCATCGGTATCTGGGGTAAGAACGCAGAAACCTGGGAGCCAGGCAAGAATGGCCGATTGGACGACAATTCTGAGCGCGATGACGCTGGCCCTGGTACGGGTGAGCGGAATGGTGGCCTTTGCCCCGTTCTTTTCCTCGACCGCGCTGCCAATTCGCACCAAGGCGGTCTTTGCCGGCACGGTTGCCTTTCTGCTGGCGCCGCTGGTCGCGACTCTGCCGAAGACCCAGTTGTCGCTCAACTTCTCCGCATTGCTGGGGGAACTGGCCGTGGGCCTGGTTTACGGGCTCACGCTCACGCTTCTGAACGAGGTGCTGCTGTTTGCCGGCCAGATACTTGGAGCGCAATTCAGTTTCTCAATGGTCAACCTGCTCGACCCGACTTCGAACATCCAGACGCCGCTGCTGGGCGATTTGTTTCAACTGATGGGGACGCTTGTGCTGATTGGTGCGGGTCTCGACCGAATCCTGCTGGCCTCGATGGTGCGCAGCTTCCGCGCCGCGCCGTTGGGCACTTATGCGTTGGCGCCTCAGACTTCGCTGGAGATTGTTCGTGCCGCCGGGGGGATTTTTCTGGCCGCGGTGGAGTTGGCTGCGCCAGTGTTGGCCGCAACCCTGCTGGTGGAGGTGGCGGTGGCGCTGCTGGGCAAGCTCAGTCCGCAGTTGCCGGTCATGTCGCTGACAGTACCCTTGAAGACGCTGACCGGCTTCGCGATTCTCGCCGCCTCTCTGGCTGTCTGGCCGCGGTTCATCGAAGCCCGCTTCTCCGGATTGCTGGACCTTGCCGAACACCTGATAGCCGCCCCGGTTCATGGAGCCGCCTCAGGGCTCGGAGGATAGCCGATGCCCGGAGAACGCACCGAACACGCTACGCAGCATCGCCGCGATCAGGCTCGCAAGGAAGGCGACGTACTGCATAGCCGCGAACTGTCGGCCGCGGCGGGAACCCTGGCAGGGGTGATGACCCTGGGAGTGCTGGGTAGCCGGACCATCCTCCTGTGGCGGGCCACCTTCGCTTCATTTCTCGATCTCGGCGCTCCTGGACGCTGGGAACCGGCTCAGCTTGAGCCGACGCTGCTGGCGATTCGCAAGCTGTCGCTCACTATTCTGGGGCCAGCCTGCATGGTCATGGCGGCTGTTGCTGCCGCTGCTCTGGCGGCGGGAGTGATGCAAACCGGCGGCATCAGCTTTTTCGCCGGGGCGATCGGTTTCAAGCCGGACCGAATCAACCCGATCGGCAACATCAAGAACCTATTCTCGACGCGCGCCGCTGCCCGGCTGGCGAAGTCCTTGCTTCCGGCGAGCTTGCTGGGGGTGTTTGCGATGCAACGCATCGCAAGGGAGCTCACCCTGCCTCCGTTTTCGACTGCTCGGCTGGAGCTGCTCGGATCCGACGTTTACGGGCTCCTGCTGGCGGCTGCCTGGCTGCTGTTCGGATGGTCGGCCATCGACTACCTGGTGGAGTGGCGGAGCCGCGAATCGAGACTGAAGATGAGCAAGCAGGACATGCGCGACGAAATGAAGCAGACCGAGGGCAACCCGCAGATTCGCAGCCGGATACGTGGCCTGCAACGCCAGATGCGCCGCCGCAAGGTGAAGGCCGATGTATCGAAGGCGGCCGTCGTGCTGACCAACCCCACTCACTATGCCGTGGCTCTGGGGTTCGACTTCACCACTATGGAAGCGCCCAAGGTGATGGCCAAGGGGCGGAACCTGCTGGCCGAGGAGATCAAAGCCGAGGCGCGATGGGCCGGCGTCCCGATTATCGAGAATCCCCCGCTGGCTCGCTCGCTTTACCGATCGGTTGAGGTGGGCCAGCCTATTCCGGTCGATCTTTACGCGGCGGTCGCCGCCATTCTGGCCTATCTCTATCGCCAGCGGGTCGAGGCCGAGTTGAGGGACCGCCGCGGGCGGGAGACCGCCGCCAGAGCCAGGGCTCAGGCGCAAGCCGCCGCACAGTTCACTCGGACCCGCAGTGGCAACCCGCCGTTTGAAGGAGGCTCCCGATGAGTACCGCCGCGTTGGCCGTTGCGACCTTGCCCGTTGCCCAGTCCATCTGGCAGCGGCTGCGCGAATATGTACTCCCCCTGGCGGCTATCAGCGTGATCTTCGTGATGCTGGTGCCGCTGCCTGCCGCGGCTCTGGACTTTCTGCTGGCAGCGTCGATGGCCGCATCGATCGTCGTGTTCCTCTCCGCGATGCAGATTCGCCGCGCGGTCGAACTTTCCGTGTTTCCCACGCTGCTGCTGTTGCTGACCCTTTTTCGGCTGGCCCTGAACATCGCTTCGAGCCGCCGCATCCTCCTTCACGGTTCGGAGGGAACGGCGGCTGCGGGCAAGGTTATCGAGGCCTTCGGCCAGTTTGTGGTGGGGGGCAACTACGTGGTCGGCTTCGTACTCTTCCTGGCCCTCATCGCGATCCAGTTTCTGGTTATCTCGCACGGAGCGGTAAGGACCGCCGAGGTAACGGCTCGCTTTACGCTGGATGCGCTGCCGGGCAAACAAATGGCCATCGACGCGGACATGAACGCCGGATTGATCGATGAGGCCGAAGCCCGCCGCCGGCGTCAGGGAATTGCGCGCGAAGCCGAGTTCTACGGCGCCATGGATGGAGCAGCGCGGTTCAATCAACGCGACTCGCTGGCCACGATTCTGATTACCGCGATCAACATTATTGCCGGCCTGCTGATCGGAACCCTGCAGCAAGGCATTGAACTGAGCGAGGCGGCCAGAACCTATACGGTGCTGACGGTAGGAGACGGGCTGGTCACCCTGATCCCGTCCTTGTTGGTCTCGATCGCCGGAGGCATCACGCTGACCCGGGCCAACTCCGCTGGATTGCTGGGCGGCGAGATCCGCCAGCAGCTTCTGGGCAAGCCTTCCACGCTCTACCTGGCCAGCCTGGTTTCGGCGGCGATGTGCCTGATACCTGGACTGCCCAAGCTGGCGTTTCTGACCGTGGCCGGCGCGCTTTACTGGGCTGGACGACGCGTTTCGGCCAGTGCCCAAGTGGCCGCGCCCGCAGAGCCGGGAACGGCGGAAAAAAAGAAGGCCGAGCAGGCGCAGGGCTCCGATCTGGCCGCTTTGCTGAAGCTGGAAGAACTCACGCTCGAGATCGGATTCCAACTGATTCCACTGGTGGACGAGAAGCAGGGAGGGCAACTGTTGAGCCGCGTCCGCTCTTTGCGGCGCCACCTTTCGTCGGAGATGGGTTTTCTGGTGCCGCCGGTGCATATTTCGGACAATCTGCGCCTGCGGCCGCGCGAGTATCTGTTTTCGCTGCGAGGACTCGAAATAGGGAGATGGCAGACCGAAGGCGCGAATCTGCTGGCAGTCTCCGGAGCTCCGGGCCGGCGTCCCCTGGCGGGCAAGGAAGCTCGGGAGCCGGCATTCGGGGTACCGGCAATCTGGATCGCTCCGGCGATCGAGGATCAGGCGATCGCCGCCGGCTACTCGGTGGTTGATGCGGTTACGGTGATAACCACCCACCTCGGGGAACTGATCCGGCAGCATGCCTGGGAGTTGCTGGGCCGGGCGGAGACCAAGCGGCTGCTGGATTCGCTCAACGAGAGCCATCCGAAGCTGATGGAAGAGCTGGTGCCCAAACTGCTGACGCTGGGAGAAGTGGGCCGCGTCCTGGAACAGTTGCTGCGGGAGCGAGTCTCGATCCGCGATCTGGGCTCGATTCTCGAAGCTCTCCTGGAGACTGCGCCTGTGAACAAGAACCCGGTGGCGCTGGTTGAGGCCGCGCGCCAGGCGTTGGGCCGGCGGTTGGTAAGACCGCTGCTCGATGGCGAGGGGCAGTTGCCGGTGCTGCTTCTAGATCCCGCGCTCGAGGAAGAAATTCTGGGCACGCTGGGGCCGGAACAAGGGCAGCGGTTGCTTGCCACGCAGGCTGCGCCGGGGACCCCGGTCCTGCGGAGGCTCGCCGATTCTGTGAGGCAACTTATCGGCGGAGCCTCCGCGGCGGTCCTTCCCGTGCTGCTAGTCCCAAGTCCGGCCCGTTATCACGTCAAGCGCTGGCTGGAGCCGGTGTTCCCGCGTCTAGCGGTGGTTGCGGCAGCCGAAGTTCCTCCCGATATCCGGTTGCGACCGGTGGGAACGGTGCGCTGAAACGTGGCGGATTGGGTCGAGAAGTCTGGAAGGGGTGAGGAATGGGGATCGAGACAGCAGGGCGGGCGGAGAGCCGGGGTGGGTTGCGCCGGGACATGGCTGGAAGCGGCTATCCGCCAGCAGGGGTTCCGATGCTCACCAATGAGCAGGAGCGGGTGCTGCTGGAGCATTTGCCGGTAGTGCGATTCCTCGCCCGCCGCATCCATGAGCGGCTCCCGCAGCATGTGGATATCGAGGATCTTGTCTCGGCGGGCGTGGTGGGCCTGATGGACGCTTTCGCCAAGTTCAATCCGGCCAAGAAGGTGCAATTCCGCAGCTACGCGCAATTCCGCATTCGGGGAGCGATTCTGGACAGCCTGCGAACGCTGGACTGGAGTCCGCGGGAGTTGCGCCGCAAAGGGCGGGCGGTCGAAGAGGCTATCCGGTCGGTGACGGCGCGAGTTGGCCGGGCCGCGGGCGAAAACGAGGTGGCGCAGGAGATGGGCCTTGCCCTGGAGGAGTACCAGCAGTTGCTGGGGGACTTGAAGGGCCTGGAGATAGGCACCCTGCACATGGAACGCAACGAGGATTCCGGCGAGGAAGAACTGGCTTATGTGCCGGGCCGGCCCGAGGAGGACCCGCTCTTCCGCTGTCTCCGGGGCGAGATGGAGCAGCGGCTCACAGATGCAATTCAGAATCTGCCTGACCGGGAGCGGCTGGTAATGACCCTTTACTACTACGAGGAGATGACCATGCGCGAGATTGGCCTGGCTCTGGGCGTGGTTGAGTCGCGGGTATCGCAGGTGCATGCCTCGGCCGTGGTTCACCTGCGCGCGGCGCTTAGGGATCTGGCCGCGCGCGGCACTTTCGACCGGGCAAAACTGAGGAAAACCGCGGCCGGCGCGCGGGCCTAAGTCAGATGGAGAATCGGGGCAAGGTAAGGCTGGGGGTAATTCATCGTGGAAAAGACGCTCAAACAGGACGAGATCGATGCGCTGTTTCAGGCTGCGCGCAGTTCGACCACGGAAGCTCCGCGAACCGAGCAGCGGGCCCGCGTAACGCCCTACAACTTTGCCTCCGCGGGGCAGATCTCAAACGACCAGTTACGCGCCATCAGCATGCTGAACGACCTTTTCGCGCGCAATTTGACGCACAACCTGGCCGCCTGGCTCCGTACTCGCTTCCAGGTGAATCTGGTTTCGGCCGAGCAGATCCAGTTCAACGAATTCGTGCTGCGGATTCCGGAGATCAGCTATGCGGCCTCGGTGCGTCTGGAGCCTTTGGGAGCGCTCTCGATTCTGCAACTGGACCTGGCGCTGGCACCTCCGATCATCGACCTGCTGCTGGGGGGCGATGGCAAGGAAGGGCCGCTGCGCGAACTCACCGATATCGAGGAGTCGATCCTGGGCTCGGTCGTCGAGATCATCTGCCGCGAGTTGACCGCGGCCTGGCAGCCGGTGGGACTGAGCTTCAACTTCGAGCGCCGTCAGATGCAGACCCAGATCGCCCGCATCATGCCGGTTACCGAAAAGACATTGTGCCTGAGCTTCGAAATTCGCATGCCGCACAGCTCCGGCCTGCTCAACCTGGCTTTTCCGGCCGTGGTTGCCAACACCATTCTGCGTCGGTTGACGTCGGATTGGGGCCGCCGCCGCCGCCATGGGCCCGAAATCCGGGCGCGGATGGAGGAGACGGCCCGGCGGATTCGCTTTGGCGGCTCGTTGCAGCTTCCCTCGGTGCGTCTGGCGGCAAGCACCATCGAGAGCCTGGAGGTTGGAACGATTCTCCGCCTCGATCTGCCCGCCAATTCGCTGCCCGAGTGGCGGGTGGGTGGGCAGCCGCTCTCGTATGCGCACGCGATCCGATTCGGCCCGCACCGCGCCGCGCGCATTGAGCGTCCCATCGGGGAGGTTGAGGCATGAAGACCTATCTTGAGTGTTGGATTGGGGCGGCGACAGCGTTGTTTTCGCAGGCTCTGGCCGGAGAGCCGGAGCTGGTTGAGTCGCTGCCCAAGCCTTTTCCCGCAGGTTCGTTTGGCTTTGTAGCTAACGTGCAAGGGGATGTGGCCGGACGTTTTGCCGCGGTTCTGGATGTCGAGATACTGGCGTCTCCGCTGATGGGCGAGGGAGTTGACCAGAAGGCCGGATGGGCGGAGTTGCTGCGCGAGGTGGCCGATGCGGCGGCCGGTGAGTTGCTGGCCAAGAGCGGGCAGAAGTGCCGCGTGGAAAAGTTTGAGGAGATTTCCGGAGAGAGTAAAGTATCCCGCGCCTTCCAGTTGAAGTCCTCCAGCCGCGCATGGACGCTCCTGGTTCTGGATGAGGTGCGCGCGCCCAGGCCGGCAACTCAGCCGGCGCAGGCGAAACCTGTCGAATCGGCCGCTCGACCACCAGTGCTTGGTTCGGGAGTTGAATTGCTGCTCGACGTTGAACTTGAAGCCTCGCTCCGCTTTGGCTGCCGGGAGATGCCGCTGGGCGAGATTCTGGACATGGGACCGGGAGACGTGGTGCAGTTGGACCGTCCCGTGAGCGACCCCGTGGACCTGATAGTAGGCGACAAGATTGTGGCGCGGGGCGAGGTGGTGCTGATCAACGGCAATTACGGACTGCGCGTGACCGAAGTGGCCGCGCCCAGGAAGAGGCTGGAGAGCATTCGATGCCTATTCTGATCGGCAAGCCGGGCGGGATGGGGCCGGAACCGTTGCTTGTTGAGAAATTCGAGAACCGCCAACCGGAGGGGAAAACCTCAGCCATGGGTCCGAGGAGCCTTCTGTCGACTTGCTCCAACCCCGCTTGCGGCTCGGGATGGCTGCACCTGTGGCGCAGCCGCTCGGCCCCGGTCTTTGAAGATGGATGGAGCTGCTCGGCTGGATGCACGGCGGCGCGGGTGGAGGCGGCAGTGCGCCGCGAACTGGACGGAAGAGGCAGCGCCACACTGAATCACCATCATAGGATTCCCCTCGGCCTGGTGATGCTGGAACAGGGATGGATCACCTCGGGGCAGTTGAGGGGTGCGCTGGAGGCGCAGAAAGCCGCCGGCGCCGGGCGGCTGGGCCATTGGCTTGTGCGTCAGCAGGGGGTAAGCGAGCAGTTGGTGGCCAGGGCGGTGGGGTTGCAGTGGAACTGCCCGGTGTTGCCCTTGGAGTTTCACGACGCGGAAGCGCTCACCGTCCTGATGCCCAGGCTGTTCGTCGATGCTTACAGTGCGCTTCCGCTGCGGGTAGCTGCGGGCAAGCTGCTTTACCTCGGATTCGAGGACCGGCTCGACCCCGTGCTTGCCCTGGTTTTGGAGCGGATGACAGGGCTGAGAGTCGAGAGCGGGCTGGTGCGTGGATCGTTGTTTCGGCCCGCGCACATGCGCATGTTGACCGCAAAGTTCCCGCGGGTTGAGCTGATCGAGGCCAGCGGGGAACCGGCTCTGGTGCATGTAATCTCGAAATCGCTCGAACGGGCGAAACCGGTCCAGTCACGGCTGGTCAGAGTCCACGACTGCCTGTGGTTGAGGATGTGGCTCAGTCCGCAAAGCGGATCGTTGCCGGCGCCCGCGTCGATCCAGGATTTGATCTGCTCGATTGGAGCCCGCACACATTGAGAATCAGGTTCACAAGCGGCAGTTCTCAAGAATTCCGCGTTAGAGCCGATGAGGAAGGCAGCAGAGGAGCCAGTGCATGAGTGAGATTCGAGCCCTGATCGTAGACGATTCCTCGGTGATGCGCAAGATTGTGGAACGTTCGCTGCGCCAGGCGGGACTGGACCCGCTGACGGTGTATGAGGCCGGCAGCGGCACCGACGGGTTGGAACTGTTGAGGTCGAAGAAGGTTGACCTGATTCTCTCCGACATCAATATGCCATCGATGGATGGCCTGGAGTTTCTCCGTCAGATTCGGTCACAGAATCTGGCCCCTGGCGTACCGGTGGTGATGATTACCACCGAGTCGAGCGAGGAACACGTCAAGCAAGCCATTCTGTCCGGAGCGCAGGGATATATACGCAAGCCGTTTACGGCCGAACAGGTAAAGGAACGTGTACTGCCGCTGGTGAATGCGGCTTGATTGGATGGAGTCCCTATGCTGCTGAACGGCGTGCGCAAGGCCGCGATAGCGACCTCGCGAGGAGGTAGTGGATACGAAATGGAGCGAACGATGCCAATATCGCTGCGTGAATCCGTGCAGCAGGTCTCCGATCCGCGGAACCTGGATGCAAGCGTGGAAGAGGTCTTTCAGATGATGCTGGGAGTCAACTGCCGCCGCGACCCGGGACCACAGAACAAGGAGCCCGAGTCGGTTACCGCGGTAGTTGGATTTGGCGGACTGCTAAGCGGAGCGTGCGTCTTCAACTCCGGGAGGGAGGCGGCGATCAAAATTGCCGCGCACTTGACCGGGATGGAGTTTGACGAGGTCGACGACACGGTGAAGGATGGAATTGGCGAGATCTGCAACATGCTGGCTGGAGCGTGGAAGGGAAAGGTGCCGAATCTGGCCGCCAACTGCGGGCTTTCAGTGCCGGCTGTGATCACCGGCAGCGATTACAAGCTTCACGTGCAGGCCCCCGAGTTTCAGCTGCATCACGCCTACCGTTTTGACGACACAAGTTTCGAAGTGACTATAGTCTGCGATGGCATTCAATAGGCTCCCAAATATGGGCTGAATGAGATTTTGTCAATGTTGAAGGACATCCGCGAAGTGTGCGGATTTCAGCTGACTACCGTTCGTGGATGGTCGAGTGTGGGAGTACGCGCTCAACTGGCTGCGCGGTGCGAAACGAGAGGAAAGCGCTCGGTTGCTGGTTCGGGAATCGTGCAATTGACTCTGTCGCAGTTTCCAGTTACCCAGCTCCGATCCAAGGGGTTGGTTAATCCTTCGATCATTGCTGGATCGATAGATCGATAGATTCATAGATCCGCCGATCCCATTCGCCGATCCAGGCGAGTAGGCCTCCTCGGCTTGCTTTTCTTGAATCGGCTTCGGAGAGCCACCGCTTTCGATGGAGTAGAAAAACTCCGCCCTTACCCGCCCAGTTCCTAATTTGCTCTAATCCCCCTCCTTTTTTTCCGGTTCTCCAACTGCACTGTTGGTTGTGTTTGAGGAGACACTCCCGATGGACAGTGGATATTATGCGGCGATGACCGGACTGGTGGCGCGAACTCAGGCGCTGGACACGGCGGCCGCCAACCTGGCCAACACCCAGACGCCAGGTTACCGGGCGGAACGGGAATTCTTTCGCTCCGCGCTGCTCGGTCCGGACGCTCTCAACTCGCAGTTGGGGCGAACGGTAAACAACTTTGGACTGCTCGGCGGGGACAGGCTCAACATGGGCCAGGGAGCCTTGCAGGAGACGGGCAATCCGCTCGATCTGGCTATCGAAGGCGAGGGATTCTTTCAGGTTCAGACGGCCAACGGACTCCGCTATACGCGGGACGGCAGCTTTCAGCGCTCCCGAAGCGGCCAGCTGGTGACGGGCGCCGGCGAAATGGTGCTGTCGTCGTCCGGCCAGTCGATTCCGATTCCTCCGGGCGCGGTTACGGTGGGCGCGGACGGAGTAATTTCGGTGGCGGGCGGCACGGTAGCGAACGTGGGAGTTTACACCTTTGACAGGAGCGCGCAGATGACACCCGAGGGAGCCAACCGGTATGCCGCGCCGGAGGACGCCGTAGCGTTGCCCTCAAAGAAGGCGACGGTCCACCAGGGAGCCATCGAGGCCGCCAATCAGGATGTGATTCAGGGTTCGCTGGACTTGATTGTCATGCAGCGCCAGGCGGAGATGATGCAAAAGGCGCTGACCATCTTCCACGCGGAATTCAACAAGACTGCTACCGAGGACCTGCCCCGAGTGTGAAAAAGGCAGGGACTAGGAACCAAGGGAATAGTGCGTTTTTTTCAATTGCGGGGCGGAAAGCGGCTTGCTGCACAGGAACGGAAATCAGTGGTAAAGGACCGGGAAGTAGCAGTGGGCAACAAGGGAAGATGGGGATTGATTTTCTGGGACAGCGTTTTCTAGTCCCTAAGTCCCTTGTCCCTCAGTTCCTGAAGGAGCCGTTATGATTCGAGCTTTGTATACCGCCGCGAGCGGCATGAGCGCGCAGCAGATGAACCTGGACACGATTGCGAACAACCTGGCCAACTCTTCAACCACCGGATTCCGTCAGTTGCGCCTCGAGTTCCAAGACATGGTCTACCAGAATCTGGTGACTCCGGGAGCCGCGCAGAGCCAGTCGACTGTCTCTGCCGGATTGCAGATTGGCCTCGGAACCAAATCGGCGGCTACAGAAGTGATCATGACCCAGGGGTCGCTCAATCAGACCTCAAACCCGCTGGATGTGGCCATTGAGGGAACCGGATTCTTTCAGGTGCAGCGGCCCGACGGGACAATAGCGTATACCCGGGCCGGGCAGTTTCAGCTCAACAACCAGGGAACTCTGGTTACCACCGACGGCGATCCGGTGATTCCGACAATTACCATTCCCGCCAATGCCACGGCGGTCACGATCACTCAGTATGGCGTAGTGAACGCAACTTTGGCGGGGCAGCAGAATCCTTCCCAGTTGGGTCAGTTGCAATTGGCGACCTTCCCCAATCCGGGTGGACTGGAGAGCATGGGTTCCAACCTGCTGCAGACCACGCTGAGTTCCGGGGATCCGGTGCTTGGCAACCCAGGCGGGACGGAAGGACTGGGCACGCTGCAGCAGGGGTACCTGGAGAACTCCAATGTGGATGTAGTGAGCATGTTTGTGCAAATGGTGCTGGCGCAAAGGGCTTACGAATCGAACTCGAAGGTCATCAAAGCCGCGGACGATATGTACTCCCAGGTCAATAACATGACCCACTAAAAGCGAAGTTGGTCTTTAAGGTCGCAAATGGAAAGGATCGAATGAGAATGCATCTTCGAATGCGGGTAGGTGCTACCCTGTTGGCTCTGGCTGCTTCGTCCAGCGCCCAATGCCAGGCGGTTGTGATAGACGGCCCCAGTGCAATGTCGATCCTGTCCTCAGGAGGGCTTCCGTCCTCTTCCGCGGATTCCGCTCTGGAGATCGTTCGCGAAATCGAGGATTCGCCGCTGAGAACCCGGTGGCTGCTGTTGCGCGACTGGAGCCACCCGGGCGGCCCTGGGCGCATGGTGCTGGCCCCGGATCGGTGGAAGGAGTCCGGCGGTGTTCTCGCCAAGGGGGCGCCTGGAACGATTGGACGCATGCCGCGACCGGCGATCCGCGCCGGTGACCTTGTCGTCGTCGAGCGGAACACGGCCGTTGTCGAGGCACGGCTGGAGGCGATTGCGCTGGAACCAGCTGCGGTCGGAGCTTCCTTCCACGTAAGGATGAGGATTGGAGGCAAAGTGGCGCGCGCCGTGGCACTGGCAGAGGGCCGGGCGGCATTCGAGCTAGAGGCGGGAGGGGGGCGATGAAAACGGAATTCGCGACCTTAATTCTGCTTTCTGCAGTATTTGCGCTATTCGGTTCACCACCGGCCTGCTCGGGCAAGAACATTCCCTTGCTTCCGGCACCAAAGCCGACCCCTCCGGAAGAAGCTCTGCATGCCTATATCGAGAGAGTGCGGGCGCAGGAGGCATCGGAAGTAAAGACGCCCGGTTCAATCTGGAGCCCGGAAGGCCGACTGGTGCGCATGGGCACCGATGCCAAGGCGGTAAGGCTGCACGACGTGGTTTCGATCGTGGTCACGGAAAGTCTGGCCGCCTCGACGGACGGGCAGGTAAAGAACTCCCGGGCGTCGAACGCCAACTCCGGACTGACATCGCTCTTTGGACTGTTGAAGAGTTCGAATGCCCTGCAGAACCTGGTTGGGATGACCGCGTCCTCGGGGCTGACGGCGCAGGGGCAGAGTACGACCAACTCCAGTCTGGCGACCACTTTCGGCGGCGAGGTGGTGGACGTTTTGCCCAATGGAATGCTGGTGGTACAGGCCACCCGTCAGTTGACATTCTCGCAGCAGACTCAGTTGATCAAGTTGCGCGGCCTGGTGCGTCCGGAGGACGTGAGCGCGCAGAACCAGGTGCTTTCGACGGCTATGACCGACCTTGAGCTCGAAGTCACGGGCAAGGGCATTGTCAACGATTCAACCTACCGTCAGAACCCGCTGGTTCGCTTTCTGGAGAAGATGCTGGTGTTCTAAATGCAGGGATTACGGAACAGGGAAAGTAGCCATGGATCGGCACCGAGGAACTGAAAACAATGAGAGAAACGACAGACAATACGGCCCGGAGACAGTCGAGAAAATTCATCGGAGGATGGCTAGCATTGGTGGCATTGGCGCTAATCTCCGCGATGGCCGATGGCGAGACTCGCCCGCAGTTGGCGCGGATCAAGGATGTGGCCAGTATTGAAGGGATTCGGGACAACCAGTTGGTGGGATATGGGCTGGTGGTGGGATTGCGCGGTACCGGAGACAGTTCGCAGACGGTTTTTCCGGCACAGACGCTGATATCGGCGCTGGAGCGAATGGGAATTACCGTTCCTACGACAGGAGCCAACAGCGCCAGCAACATGCAGGTGAAGAACATGGCCGCGGTGTTTGTGGTGGCCACGCTGCCGCCCTTCAGCCGGCCCGGCTACAAGGTGGATATCACGGCGTCGTCCGCCGGGGATGCGCGCTCGCTGGAGGGAGGCATATTGCTGATGACTCCGCTGTATGGGCCGGACGGACAGATTTATGCGCAGGCCCAGGGGGCTCTGGTTCTGGGCGGCTATCTGGCATCGGGGGGAGGCAACACCAAGCAGGTGAACCATCCCACCACCGCGCGGATTCCTGGCGGAGCGCTGGTGGAGCGGCCCGTGCCATTCGATCTGAAACAGATGCATACAGTGAGCGTGGTGCTGAACGATGCCGATTTTCATACCGCCGAGCGCATGGCCGCGTCGATCGATCGCGCTTTTGGATCGGCCCGCGCGCACGCGATTGACAGCCGGCGGGTCGAAATTGCAACCGTACCGGACGAAGACATTGCCTCGCTTCTCGACCGTGTCGAGGAGGTAGAGGTAGAGGTTTACCCGAGGGCTCGCGTGGTGGTGAACGAGCGGACCGGGACGGTAGTGATCGGGGGCACAGTTCGCCTTCAGCCGGTCTCTATTCTGCACGGGGGCCTGTCGGTGAATGTGATCAGCCAGCCGCTTGTGTCGCAGCCGAATGCGCTCTCTTCGGGAACGACACAGGTGGTGGAGCAGACCACGGTGCAGGCCCAGGACAAGCCGGTGAATCGTATCGACCTGAAAGAAGGAGCTACGGTGGAGGATTTGGTGCAGGAATTGCAGCGAACAGGAGCGGGGGCACGGGATGTGATTTCGATTCTCCAGGCGATGAAGGAGGCCGGCGCGCTGGAGGCCGACCTGGAGGTAATCTGATGGGCGGCGCCGGGTTGCAATCGCTGCGGGCAGCAGGGCCGCCGGGAAGCGGAAGCCCCACGGGGCCGCAGCCCAGGCTGATGCACGCCGCACATGAGTTCGAGGCGCAAATGATGAAGGAGCTGATGAAGCCCATGAACAGCGGGAGTTCTCTTACAGGAGAGGACGCGGGCTCCGATCCGGAGTCAGGAGCTGGCAGCGCGCTGACCGAGTTTGCATCGGAGGCTTTGGGCAAGGCACTAAGCGAACGGGGAGGATTCGGGATGGCGGACCGCATTGTGCAGGATCTTTCCCATTGCGGTAACAAGGGCGGATCGGTACCGGTAACCGGAAGGTTGCACGGGAATACCGTGATGAGAGCCCTTAAATGACTACAGTGATTAAAAGCTGTGCCGATAGGCCCAGTAAGGAGCAATGTGCATGGACATTCGCAGCAGTCTCGATGGTTTGAAGTCTCTTCTCGGTGTGACAACCCCGACGCCGGCGGCGCCGCAGACCAGGAGCGGCGCCGCGCCCGCCGCGAGCGCGCTTGGCAATGACCTGGCAACATTCTCGAACGCAGGGAGCGAAGTTTCGCTGACGGCCTCCGATCCAGGTGTGCGCACGGACAGGGTTGCCGAAATACAAGCGGCGTTGGCGGCTGGAACCTACAACGTTCCGGCATCGGCGGTTGCGTCGAAGGTATTGGACTCGATGCTGGGCCCAGGGTAGTCAGGCCAGGATCGAGTCCCGAGACCGCCGGGGCTGGGACGGAATGTGGCTGCACGGAAGGCGTGCGTCTTCAGTCCGATTGCTGGAAGCGCGGACGCTGAGACGACCGGAAGCAATTTGGAATGAAAGGAACGCTGAAAATGCTGGAGTTTGGTTCGAGCCGGGAACATCCTGAGTTGAGGAAGCTGGTAGCGGAGGCTTCGCGTGCTCTTGCCAACCTGGATGCGACACGGTTGGAGGAGCTTGCGCTCTCCTGCGAGTTGCTGGTTCGCGATCTGGCGCCCGCACCTGCCGAGCGAAGGGCGGCTCTTGCTCGCCAGAGCAGGGAGGCTGCGGGGGATATGGCCGTTTTCGCCAGAGTTCTGGAGGCGACTAGGGCCAATCTGGATGTTGTGAATCTACTGCGGGAGTTGCGGGCGGGCAGGTTTGAGTACGGTGATTTGCATGCGCGGGGATGGGAGCGAATGGAGAGCGGGCATGGGGACAATTAGCACCGCATTCAGCCTGATTTCGGGGGCGCTGAACGCCGATCAGGCGGCATTGAGCATCACTGCCAACAATGTGGCTAACGCCAACACGCCTGGTTACACCCAGGAGATTCCCAAATGGCAGGAAAACGATCCGCTCACGATCAATGGCGTGTCTTATGGAAATGGGGTTACGGAGACAGGCGCCAAATCTCTGCGGGACAGTGTGCTTGCGGAACGGCTGGACCAACAGCAGCAATTGGCCTCGGCATCGAGCGCCAGATTGACAGCTTTGGACGGCGTTCAGGCGCTGTTCACCCCGGACTCTGGTTCAACCAGCTCGAAAGCTGGAGACATTGGCGGCGACATTACAAGTTTTTTCAGCTCTTTTTCGCAATTGGAGGCCCAGCCCACGGATAACGCGCTGCGCCAGGGCGTGCTCTCCTCCGCGACAACGCTGGCCGGCGATGTGTCGAACGCGGCGGCCAGTCTGAACACCCAACGATCGGGCCTGGACCAGGAAGCGGCTGGCGTAACCAGCCAGGTGAATTCGCTTACGAGCGCAATTTCGCAGCTGAACGTGCAGATTCAGTCGACCTCGCCCAATGCGGATGCGGGAACGCTGGAAGACCAGCGCGACCAGGATGTGAGTCAACTCTCGCAACTGATAGGAATCAATCAGATTACGACCGAGAATAACGGCCTTTCGATTACGACGGCATCCGGGCAATTGCTGGTCTCGGAGGGCTCGAATTACCAGTTGACGACCGGAGCGGCAGGCGGAGTGACCGATTTTTTCTTGGGCGGATCGGATATTACCTCTCAGCTGGCCGGTGGAGGGGGCCAGCTTGGAGGGTATCTGACAGCGCGCGACGAGGACATTCCGAACGCGCTGGCATCGCTCGATCAACTGGCCTACAACATTTCCACGAATGTCAATGCTCTGAACAACAGCGGAACAGACCTCGATGGGACTACGGGTTCGGCTGCAAATCCGCTCTATATTTTCAATCAGCCCACGACGGCAGCGGGCAGCGCGGCCAACATGAGCGTGATCATGACCGATCCGAACCAGATTGCAGCCGCTGCGGCGGGGCAGGGAACGGGCGACAATTCAAATGCCATAGCAATGGCGAATCTTCAGAATGAATCGTTGGTGCCCCCCGTGGCGACAACCAGTTTCAGCATGATTCAGAACCTTTCCGCTACAACGGCATTAGGCGGCACCGCAACCGGGAGTATCACGGTCTATGACTCTCTGGGAAAAAGTTACGATGCAACCGTAACCTACACCAACCAGGGAGCCAACACGTGGAATTACAGTATCGCGATGCCGGATACAGTCACTCCCGATACAAGCGTCGCCAATCAGATGAGTTACACGTTCGGTGCGGGAGAGACGGTCGATCCTGGAACCAATCTGACGATTACCGGGAACGCGGGCGGAGGGCTGGCAACCATCACCGCCCCGCCAGTGGTTGCCGGTGAAGCGGTAGGCGCCGCCGGACCGCCGCCGACCGGCTACGTGGCGGCGCTGGATGCCGCAATGACAGCGAAAGGAATCACAGGCGTCACAGTCACGAGCAGTGGAGGCGTATTGACCATTGCCGGCGCAACCGCAACCGCGGGAAGTGTGATTGCGGACCCTGTCGCGTCGGCCAATGCGACTGGAATCTTGCAGTTCAATGCGGCTGGCACCCTTATCAGCCCGGCCGCGAATGTGAGCGGGCTGACGTTTGCCCGATTATCCGACGGAGCAGCAACGCTGAATTTGCAATGGGGCCTGTATTCCGCAAGCGGCACGGCTAACATCAGCCAGACCGCGGCAGCCACGTTGCAATCGGCGGAAAGCCAGAACGGCACTGCCGGAGGGAGCAACGACGAGACCCCTATCGATTTCTATTCCAACTTTGTCAGCACGCTAGGCGCGACCGTTTCCGGTGTGCAGGCCGAGAATACGGCCCAGAACGCTTCGGTAACGCAGCTGCAGACGCAGAACAACGCGCTTTCGAGTGTGAATCTGAACGATGAGGCTTCGGCATTGTCAACCTTGCAGACGAGCTATCAGGCTGCTTCGCAGGTTTTTTCAATGCTCAACACAATCATGGCCGCGGCTTTGAATCTGGGTGATCAGACGACGGTCGCGTAAGGACCTGGCGAGTGCTGAATTAGAGGATTGCAAGGCGCGCTGGAAATGAAGCATCTTGTCCGGCGGAGGGATTGAATGCGAGTGGATCCAAGTTATGTTTCGAATCTGGTGGGTTCGCTGGACCAGGCCCAGGGGAACGAACAGCAATTGACGGC
>Ga0302202_10000516_pt1 | contig 51026 bp, 40 predicted proteins | sample II_Bog_N3_3_FD_194579 | JGI IMG/M metagenome (GOLD analysis project Ga0302202, IMG submission 194579) | Peat permafrost microbial communities from Stordalen Mire near Abisko, Sweden - II_Bog_N3_3 | ecosystem: Environmental > Terrestrial > Soil > Wetlands > Peat | place: Sweden: Abisko...
CCTTCGGGGTGACGTTGAAGGTGACGCCGAGCGGACGGATCAGCACCGACACGGCGCGGACGTAGATCTCGGTCGTGAGGAGCAGGGTGTAGGACCCGTCCCACGGCGTGACCCGGCCCCGCGACAACAGGCTGCCCGCCGCCAGTTCGAGGGCCATCCACGGGATCCAGAAGGCGGCGAACTGCCACGCCGGAGCCCGGACCGGCAGGAGGCCGCCCGTCAACATCGCGGCCAGCACGGCGATCATGAGCACCCGCTGGAGCGGGACGAAGTAGGCCAGCAACGAGGAGAGGTAGCTCACGCGCTGCTTCGTCGAGAGCCGCGGGGCGATCACCGGATTCTCGGGGGTGCGGAACACGGCCAGGTTCCCCCTCGCCCACCGGTCGCGCTGGAGGAGGAACGACGCCAGGTCGTGGGGGGCGAGACCCTGCACCAGGGTCTCGTCGTGGTAGCGGGTGGCCCAGCCGTGGCTGTGCATGCGGATGGTGGTGTGGAAGTCCTCGGCGATGGTGTCGGTGGCGATCCCGCCGATGTCCTCCAGTGCCCGTCGGCGGATGACGGCCGCCGAGCCGCACCAGTAGGCCCCGTCGTGGCGGGCCTTGCCCGGCATGATCACCTCGAAGAACACGCTCTGGTCGTGCTTCCCCGTGGCGAAGTGCTGGAACGAGTCGTGGTTGCCGAAGTCGTGCGGGGTCTGCACCAGGGCCACGGACGGGTCGTCGAAGTAGCCCACGGTGGCGTCCAGGATGTCGGGCTGCGGCACGTGGTCGGCATCGAGCACGAGCACGAGGTCACCCGACGTGCAGCCCAGTGCGTGGTTGATGTTGCCCGCCTTGGCGTGCTCGTTGTCGTCCCGCGTCACGTAGGCGGCACCGAGCCGGTCGGCCAACCGGCGCACCTCGTCACGGCGCCCGTCGTCGAGGACGTAGGTGGTGTGCGGATAGGTGATCCCGTTGCATCCCACCAGCGTCGCCTCGAGGACCGGCAGTCCCTCGTCGTAGGTGCAGACGAGCACGTCGACCGACGGGTGCCCGACGATCGGCGGGCGCGACCGGGGCGGGATGCGCCAGGCCAGGAAGGTGAACGACGCCAGCATCGCCCACCCGAAGACCTCACAGGCGAACAGCACCACGAACAGCACCGGATCCGTGCCGTGCCAGGTGCAGAGGAGACGCCAGACGAGGTACAGCGCCCCGACGGTCAGGGCCGCCGCCGCGACCGGCCGCACCGCGCCCTCGTGGGCGGGCCCGACGGACGCGGGGGAGGCGGCGTGCTGCTCCATGGGGAGCAGTATCGACACGGCGCCTGCACGGCTTGAGGCGCCGGACGGCGCGCGGGGCTACTCCTCGGCGTTGCCGATATCGGCCAGCATCCCGACCATCGCCTCGGTGCGGGCCCGGGAGTTGCGGTAGGTGGGGCCGGTGGTGAGTCCACCGTCCACGGCGATGGCCTGGCCGTTCACGAAGCTCGACGAGTCACCGGCCAGCCACAGGGCGCACTCGGCGATGTCGACGGGCTGACCCGACCGCTTCATCGGGGCGACGTCGCCCAGCACGGCCTCCATGACGGCCACCGTCTTCTGGGCCGACTCCCCGTCGAGCCCGGCGCCGCGTCCGAAGATGGAGGTGGCGATCCCGCCGGGGCAGATGGCGTTGACCCGCACGCCGTCCTCGCCCAGTTCGTTGGCCGTGGTGTGCGTCAGGTGGATGATGGCCGCCTTGCTGGCGCTGTAGTCGTGGCCTCCGTAGTTGGCCTGCAGGCCGGCCACGCTGGCGGTGTTGATGATGCTGCCGTGGCCCTGGGGGCGCATGATCCGGGCGGCGGCGCGGATGCCCAGGAACACGCCACGCAGGTGGATGGCGACGGTCCGGTCGAACAGTTCCATGTCGATGTCCTCGACCCGTCCGAGCGAACCGGGGTTGCCGGCGTTGTTGAACAGTGCGTCGAGGCCGCCGAAGGTGGACACCGACTCGTCGATGGCGGCCTCGACGGCTCCCTCGACGGCCACGTCCACGTGGACGTAGCGGGCATGGTCCCCGAGTTCGGCGGCGATGGCCCCGCCGCGCCGGTCGTCGACGTCGGCCAGGACGACGGTCGCGCCTTCGGCCACGAAGAGGCGGGCCGTCTGCTCGCCGATCCCGCTGGCGGCTCCGGTGATGACGGCGTGGCGGCCTTCGAGGCGGGGCATGGCGGGTCTCCTGACAGGGTGGGATGGGACCGGCGCATCGTCGCACGCCCGCCCAGGAGCGTCAACGCGTCATCCCCCTCCCCGGGGAGAGGTGGTCTCAGGTCACCCCGGGCGGCAGGTAGTAGGCGTTGAGCGCCCGGTCGCGGTACTCGAGCGCCTCCTCCAGCGTGGGGAGGCGCGCCGCGCCGGCGGCCAGGGCGTCCCGGGTGGCCGTGCGGTTGTTCTCGTAGACCAGCGACCCGTCGGAGGCCTCGGGGTTCACCCACACCGCGGCGATGAGCACGAGCTCGTCGACCAGGTCGGCGTCGATCGTGCCGTCGGCCACCGCCCACAGGACCCCCGAGGCCACCCCGGCCTGGGCCGGGCCCCACGTCATGGTCGAGTGCGTGTCGCCGTCCAGCGTCGCCTTGTTGACGAACAGGGTCATGGGCTTGGCCGGCACCCCGGGACGCAGTGTGGTCACGAAGGCGATGTGGCCGGCCCGGGGGGTGGCGAGTGCGGTGACCCACGCCGTCTCGACCGGCCCGCCCCTGGTGCCGAGCACGGTGTTGAGGTGGGCGGCCTCGGCACCGGTGCCGACGAAGGCCTCGCCGATCTGGGTGACGAAGCCGGTCGGGCCACCGCTCATGCAGGCGGCCAGGTGCGTGGTGGGGTGGCGAACGGCTCGGTCCGCCCGTAGCGGTTCTCGCGCAACAGCTCGCTGCCGACCGTGCCCGGCTCCGTGTCGTAGGCCAGCAGACCCACGTGGCGGACGAGGCCGCTGCCGACGGGACTGACCCGGTGGAGCGAGTACCGGCCCTCGAAGACGAGCAGGGTCCCGGGCACCATCGGCAGGGTCACCACGCCGTCGAGCGTGCCGGCCAGCGCCGCCGCCACGTCGTCGTAGCGCTCGTCGTCGGCGGTGCGGATCCGGGGATAGACCTCGAAGAGGCCACCGTGGTCGGCCGTCTGGACGGCCAGGGAGACGACGAAGTCGGTCTGGTCGAAGTGCCACTGCAGCTCGTCGCCCTCGTGCATGACGGCGAGGTTGAGCGCGCCGAACGGGTCGGCGTAGCGGTGGATCGGGCCACGGTCGAGCACGTCCTCCACCAGGACCCGCAGCGGCTCCCACTCGTAGACCTGGCGCAGCAGCGAGTCGGTGGGCATCAGGTCGTAGGACACCGCCCCGACGGCGTAGTGCCCCCAGGTCAGCCGCGGGTGGTCGTCGGGCAGGCTGAAGTCGGGGAACTCCAGGTACGCCGTACCTTCGCCCGCCGAGTGGTGCGCCCGGGGTGCGAGGTCCTCGGCGTCGGCCACCAGGGCGGCCACACCGTCCGGGCCGAGGAAGCCGGGCAGTTCGACCGCGCCGGTGGCGACCAGCTGGGCCCGCGCGTCCTCGACCACCTTGCGGTAGGTCGCGCCGCCGGTGTCCAGCACCGGGTAGCGCTCGAGGTCGACCAGCTCTTCGACGGGCGTGCCCACGGGTTCCGAGGCTAACGCCCCGTCGGTCCCCGGTGCGTCCGGGCTAGCGGATGACCCGACGGACGCCGGCCGACGTGGCCAGTTCCGGATCGGTCATGTCGATGAAGGTCGGGACCGGGATGGCCTCGAGCTCCTCGTGGCTGTCGCCGGGGCGGGGCTCCGACTCCACCGTCGAGTACGCGCCCTCGGCGGACCGCGAGACCACGAGGGCCCGCTTGCGCTTGCCGATGCCCTCGGCGGCGATCATCTCGTGACAGATCTTGAACGTGATGTAGTACGCCACGATCGGGGCCAACGGGACGAAGAACCGGAAGAACCAGAGCACATCCATCAACGGCAACTGGAAGAAGTTGGCCATCACGTCGGTCGACGAGGCGAAGAACACCGCGAACAGCAGGGTGAGCATCGCCACACCGGCCGCCGTCCGCTTGGGACGGTCCCGTGGGCGGTCCAGCAGGTTGTGGTAGCGGGTGTCCTTGGTCCAGGCCGTCTCGATGAACGGCCACACGATCAGGATGTTGAAGATCAGACCGGGGAAGATGACCGCCGGTAGGAAGACCTCGAGGGGGATGGTGTGGCCCCAGCCGACCCACTCCCAACTCGGCATGATCCGCAGGGCGCCGTCGAGCCAGCCCATGTACCAGTCGGGCTGCACGGCGTAGGAGATCTGGTACGGCTCGTACTGGCCGAACTGCCAGATCGGATTGATCTGGGCGAAGCCGCCGAGACCGAAGATGACCGCACTGGCCATGAACAGGAAGCCGGTGGTCTTGGCGATGAAGGTCGGGAACATCGGGGATCCGACCACGTTGTGCTCGGTCTTGCCCTTCCCCGGGAACTGGGTGTGCTTCTGTTTCACCAGGAGACCCAGGTGCGCGGCCAGCAGTCCCACCAGGATGGCCGGGACGATCAGGACGTGGATGATGTAGAAGCGTTCGAGGATGATGCCGTTGCCCGGATAGTTCCCCCCGAAGAGGAAGAAGCCGAGGTAGGAGCCCACCACCGGGATCGACTCGATGATCGAGTAGGCGATCCGGATGCCGGTGCCCGACACCAGGTCGTCCGGCAGCGAGTAGCCGAGGAAGCCGTTGACGATGCCCAGGATCAGCATCAGGGTGCCCACGATCCAGTTGAACTCACGGGGCTTGCGGAACGCCCCGGTGAAGAACACCCGGGCCATGTGGACGGCGATGGCGCCGAGGAAGATGTCCGCCGCCCAGTGGTGCGCCTGGCGCATCAACAGGCCGCTGCGGACGTCGAAGGACAGGCCGACGGTCGAGGCGTAGGCCTCCGACACCTTCTGCCCCTGGAGCGGGACGTAGCTGCCGTGGTACACGATCTCGTGTCCGGAGGGCACGTAGTACAGGGTCAGGAAGACGCCGGTGCCCAGCAGGATGACGAAGGAGTAGAGGGCGATCTCCCCCAGCATGAACGACCAGTGGTCGGGGAAGATCTTGTCGAGGAACGTCCGGCCGCCCTTGGCGACGCCGAGGCGGTCGTCCACCCAGTTGAGTGTCGAGTCGATCATGGGCGCTCCCAGAATCCGGGGCCGACGGCCTGGTCGAAACCTCCGTTGGCCCGCATCCGTCCGGTGGGGTCCACCGTGATGGGCAGCTGCGGCAACGGGCGGGGGGCGGGTCCGAACTCAGGGACGCACCCGGCGTTGACGTTGAAGATCGACTGGTGGCACGGGCACACGAGCTGCTGGGTGATCTCCTGGTAGAGACCCACCGGACAGCCGAGGTGGGTGCAGAGCTTGGAGTAGGCCACGTACCCCGCGATCGTCCACTCCGTGTTCCCGGGATGTTCGAGGGGGTAGTGCTCGGTCGGGCCGAGCTCGGCCAGGCGGATGAGGATGACCTGGTCGGGGGACGAGCCCTCGTAGCCCTGGGGGAACACCGTGAGCACGCCGCCCACCTCCAGGTCGTCGACGTAGACCTGGCGTCCACTCACGGTCACGAGCTTCGAGCCCTTGCGCCAGTTGGTGGTGAAGAGGGAGTTGTCGGTCGTGCCGTGGGTGTCCTCGGACTTGGCCGGCTTGGGGCCGAGGGAGCGGATTCCCGGGATGAGGAGGGCCAGCGTCATGATGCCACCGCCGACGGCGAAGAGGCCGAGCAGTAGTCCCCGTCGCTTGACCTCGAGCCCGCCCCGACCCGTGATGGCCGCGTTGAACGCCGCCCGCTCGGACTCCGACGAATGGAAGTCGTGGCGCTCCTCGACGAAGGGACCCTGGGGCATGAGGTACTTGCCCCAGGTGATGGTGCCGACGCCGAGACCGAGCATGCCGAGGGCCAGCATCGCGGCCTCCCACTGGGTGCTGGCGTTGATCCAGTAGACCCAGATGAAGCCGATGAACCCGAGCATGCCGACGACGATGGCGGCGGCCGCGAGGTTCTGCACCCGCTCGGGATGCTTGGTGGACGGCTGGAGGTGGGGATCGTCGAGGGCGGCCGGTGGCAGCGGTCCCTCGAGGTTTGGCTTGTTGTCGCTCACGTGCGATCTCCGATCCAGAAGCAGACCACCATCAACAGGCCGACACCGATGAGCAGCCCGACGAAGCCCTCACCGACGGGCCCGATCCCGCCGAGTCCGGCGCCACCGGCGTTGTTCGGGTGCTGGAGTACGCCGGTCACGTAGGCGGCGATGTCCCGGGCCTCGGTGTTGGTGATGTTGCCCGGGCCGAAGTGGGGCATGTTGCCCGGGCCGGAGCGGATGGCCTCGACGACCTGGGTGGGGGTGGCCAGGTGCAGGCTCGGGGCGTAGGCGCCCTCGGCCAGGGCGTCGCCGGCACCCGAGATGGTGTGGCACGCGGCGCAGTTGAGGGTGAAGAGCGTGTTGCCCTGCTCGAGGTCGGCACCGGCCGTCTTCACGATCGGCACCTTGGTGCCCTGACCGGGGGTGAGCGACTGCACGTAGGCGGCGATCTCGAGCGTCTGGATCCGGTTGAAGCGCGGCGGCTTGCGGATGGCCTGGGCACTGGTGTTGGCGAGCGGCATGCGTCCGGTGGACACCCAGAAGTCGACGGTGCCGGCGCCGAGGCCCTGGAGGTTGGGCGCCACGCCCGACTTGCCGTTGGCCTCGGGCCCGTGGCAGCTGGCGCAGTTGGACTGGAAGAGGGCCTGGCCGGGGGCGACGAACGAGGCCGGCAGGTCGGTGTAGATGATGCCGTCCTGGTTGGACGGCGCCGCGGCCTTGGCCGTCGCCTCGGCCGACGGCACGGCGCTCACGGCGGTGGGTGTCTGGACGACGGTGCCGGGCTGGGCCCCGGGGACGGTGGACTCGGTCGTGGCCGCGGCGGCCGTGGTGGTGCTGGCGTCGGCCGCACCCGACGAGAAGACGACGAGACCCACGAGGGCCACGGCACCGACGAGGGCGGCCGGCGCCGCCACGCGTGCCGCGACGCGACTGCGGAGGCGGGGGCGCATCATTTCAGCAGGAACAGACAGCTGTAGAGGCCGACCCACACCACGTCGACGAAGTGCCAGTAGTAGCTGACGCCCTGGAAGACCGCGGTCTCGCCGGGGTCGCCCCCCGGACCCCGCAGTCGGGTGAGGAGGAAGATCATGGCGGCCAGACCCAGGAACACGTGGAGGCCGTGCAGGCCGGACGTGATGAAGAAGAGTGAGCCGTAGGCGGTCTGGGTGGGGTTGGTGGCGGGGTTGTGGGAGAGGGTGATCCACTCGGTGAACTGGTTGGCCACGAACAGGCTGCCCATGACGAAGGTGACCCAGATCCAGATCTTGGCGCTCTTGCGCTCACCCCGCTCCTGGTCCCACACGGCCTTCTGCATGGTGAAACTCGAGGCCACCAGGATGATGGTGAAGATGCCGGCCCGGAGGGTATCCAGGTGGGCGCCGGGCGGCGGCCACACCGAGGCGTGGGCACGGATGGTGAAGAAGGCGGCGAACAACGAGCTGAAGAACATCACCTCGGAGCCGAGCCAGATGACCACGCCGACCGCCAGCATGGGAGGACGGTCGGGGATGTGGCGCGGCGGGCGGGTGCTGATGGCCGGATCGGCGGCGAGAGCCTGGGTCACGGCCTACGTTTTAGTCGATCCCACCCTCGGAGTACCAACTCGGGTCCCGGGCCCGATCCGGGCCCGTCGAACCGGGCCTGCGCCACGGGTTGCGGCCCGACCCGCGGCGGCCGCGGCGCTCAGTCGGTCGACGTGAGCGCGGCCGGCGGCGGCGTCAAGGACACCACCACGAGGCGTTGGGTGGGCCGGGTCAGGGCCACGTAGAGGGTCCGCAGGCCCCGCGCCGTCTCGCCGGCGATGACGGCGGGCTCGACCACGACCACGGCGTCGAACTCCAACCCGTTGGCGGCCTCGCTCCCGAGGAGCACCAGGGGCTCGGACAGTCCGCCCCTGCGCATGTCGCGGGCGTCGACCACCGGGGTGCCCACGTCGTCGAGGGCCGTGACCAGCGCCGCGTGCAGGGTGTCGGGGGCGATGATGGCCACCCGGCCGGGCCGTACCGCCTCGACCTCCTCGGTGGCGGCCCGGGCCACGGCACGGGCCAGGTCCGCGGTCGTCGCCGGTCCGTCCGCTGCGGTGACCCGCACCATCCGCGGCTCGACCCCGGTGCGCCGGACCGGGGTGGGCGGGGTGAGGCCGGGGGCGGCCACGGCGAGGACCCGGGCGGCCACGGCGAGGACCTCGGCCGGTGTGCGGTAGCTCACCGTCAGCTCGACGGTGTGGGCCGGGCGTCGGTGGGGTAGGTGCTCGACGATGTCGTCCCACGACGACGGGGCCCAGGGGGCGGTGGCCTGGGCGATGTCCCCGACCACCGTCATCGAGCCCGCCAGCGACCGGCGGGTCAGCATGCGGAGCTGCATGGGCGACAGGTCCTGGACCTCGTCGACCACGATGTGCCCGTACTTGCGCAGCGCTTCGTCGGCGCCGCCGGTGCGCGGGCCGAGCAGGTGGCGGGCCTCGTCGACCAGGGCGGCGTCGGCCGGCGTCCACGGCACGTCGTCGAACGAGGCCGAACGCGGGCGCTGCAACAGGGCCTGCTCCTCGGTCGACAGGATCCCCCGGGAGGCGGCGGCGATGAGCGGCGGTGCGCCGTAGAGATCGTGGAGCAGTTCGTGCGGTGACAGGCGCGGCCACATCCGGTCGAGGGCCTCGGCCAGCTCGGGCACGCGGCGCACCTTGCGCGAGAAGTCCTCGAAGTCGAACTCGTCGTCGTCGAACTCGGCCGGGTCCTCGTAGCCCGGGAAGGCGGTGACGGTCGACGGCGCGCCGACGCCGAGACGTTGCTGGGTCTGGCGGGCCCGGTCGGCCAGGACCTGGGCGACCGACTGCTCCACCAGGCGGCGGCGGGCGTTGTGGGTGCCGGGGCGACGGCGGGCCCCCTCGACGATGGTGCGGGAGTCCTGGGCGCTCAGCCGCAGCACCAGGGCCCCGTAGGGGACGAGGACGTCGTCGGACAGCGGGCGCTGGCGCGTGCGCACGGCCCGGGCCACCACCTTGGCCATGCGGACATCGCCCTTCAGCCGGGCCACGTCGGCCGGGCCGTTCTCCCGGATCTTGATCTCGGCGACCAGGCCGGCCACCGTCGACAGGGTCACCCCCGTCTCCCCCAACGAGGGCAGCACCTGCTCGATGTAGCGGAGGAAGAGCGGGTTCGGCCCGACCACCAGGACGCCCTGGCGTTCGAGCGGGAACCGGTGGGTGTAGAGGAGGTACGCCGCCCGGTGCAGGGCCACCGCCGTTTTGCCCGTGCCCGGACCGCCCTGGACGACGAGCACCCCGCTGAGCGGGGCCCGGATGATCTCGTCCTGCTCGGCCTGGATGGTCGACACGATGTCGGTCATCCGTCCGGACCGGGCCCGGTCGAGCGCGGCCAGCAGCGCGGCCGGTCCACCGATGGGCAGGTCGCCGACGATCAGCTCGCCCGACGCGTCCCCCGACGGGGACCCGCCGTCGCCGGACCCGACGCGCTCGGACACCGCGCCCGGGGCCGAGAAGCGCTCGTCCTCGACGCTGACCACGGTGCGCCCCTGCAGCGCCAGGTGCCGGCGCAGCACCAGGCCCAGGGGGTCCCGGCCGGTGGCCCGGTAGAAGGGCTCGGCCACCGGCGCCCGCCAGTCGACCACCAGCGGCTCGTGGTCCGGCCCGTGGATGGCGAGTCGCCCGATGTGGAACGTCTCGGTCCCGGGATCCGTGTCCGGGCCGTCGGCCGCGGGTCCTTCGTCGACCACCCGGTCGATGCGGCCGAAGGTCAGCGCCTGGTCGCCGATGTCCAGCTGCTCGAGGCGGGCCAGGCTGGTCCGGACGATGACGTCGCGCTCGGTGCGGGACTGGAAGGTGCCGCCCTTGCCGAGGTCGAGCACGCCCTCGAGCATCGAGTTGGCGTCGCCGCGCATGGCGTCGAGCCGTGCGTAGGCGAGGTCCACGAACTCCTGCTCGGCCTCCAGCTCCGACTCCATGCCCCTACCTCCCGTCTGCCCTGCACCTGCCTGGCGCCCGTGCGGCCGGCACCAGGACCGGCTCAGGGGAACCCTCGATTGTATGCGCCGCGGGAGGTGTCCGCTCCCGACCCCCTCGGCCGCTCGGGGCCCCGGTCCGCCGGCTCCTAGACTCGCCCCATGTCCACCGTTGCGCCCCGGGCGCCCGGCGGGGCCGCTCCTGCGCCCGGCCAGTTCGACGACGCCCCGTTCATCCGGGCCTGCCGGGGGCAGTCCGTCCCCCACGTACCCGTGTGGTTCATGCGCCAGGCCGGGCGCTCGCTGCCCGAATACCGAGCGGCACGGGGCCCGGGGAGCATCCTCGACGCCATCGCCCAGCCCGAACTGGTCGCCGAACTCACCTGCCAGCCCGTCGACCGCTACGGCACCGATGCGGCCATCTTCTTCAGCGACATCGTCGTGCCCGCCGCCGCCGTCGGGTTCGGCGTGGACGTCGCCCCGGGCACGGGCCCGGTGGTCTCGGAGCCGTTCCGTTCCGCCGCCGACCTCGTCCGTCTCCGGCCGCTCGAGCCCGAGATCGACACGCCCTACGTGATCGAGGCCGTCCGCCTCCTCCGCCGGCGGCTCACCGTGCCGCTCATCGGGTTCGCCGGCGGACCCTTCACCGTGGCCAGCTACCTCATCGAAGGTGGGCCGTCCAAGAATTTCACCCGGGTCAAGTCCCTCATGCACGAGGAGCCCGGCCTGTGGCACGACCTCGTCGAGCGGCTGACCGACATGGCCCTCGCCTCACTGCGGTCCCAACTCGACGCCGGGGCGTCGGCCGTCCAGCTCTTCGACAGCTGGGCGGGCATCCTCACCCCGGCCCACTACGCCCAGTTCGTGCTGCCGTCCGTCCGCCGGTTGTTCGACGAACTCGGCTCCACCCACCCGGGTACCCCGACCATCCTGTTCGGCGTGGGCACCGGTGAACTCCTCGGCCTCATGGCCACGGCCGGCACCGCGGTGGTCGGCATCGACTGGCGCGTGCCGCTCGACGAGGCCCGCCGACGGGTCGGCCCGGGCAAGGCGGTCCAGGGCAACCTCGACCCCGCCCTCTGCCTCGGGTCGTGGGAGATCGCCGCCGCCGAGACCCGTGAGGTGCTCCGTCTGGCCGGCACCGCCCCCGGTCACATCTTCAACCTGGGCCACGGGGTCCTCCCCGAGACCGATCCCGACATCCTCCGCCGGGTGGTGGACCTGGTGCACGCCGAGGGACGGGCCGGCGTCGAGCCGACGGACGGTGGCGGTCGATGACCACGCGCACCGGTGTCCTGGTGATGGCCCACGGAACGCCCGACACGCCCGAGGAGATCGAGCCCTTCTACACACGCATCCGCCGGGGCCGCCCCCCGACGCCCGAACTGCTGGACGAGCTGACCGGGCGGTACGAGGCCATCGGCGGGACGTCGCCGCTCACCACCCGCACCCGCGCCCAGGTCGACGGCCTGGCCGCCGCCCTCGAGGCCGTGGCCCCGGGACGGTTCCTGGTCCGCCTGGGCACCAAGTACGTGCACCCCACCATCGAGGAGGCCGTGGCCGACCTGTCCGCCGAGGGGGTCGACCGGTTGGTGGGCATCGTGCTCACGCCGCACCAGTCGACCATGGGCTCGGGCGAGTACTTCAACCGGGCCGAGGCGGCCGCCGCCGCGGCCGACCCGCCGCTCGGACTGACCATCGTCCCCTCCTGGCACCGCACCGCGGCCTTCGCCCCGATCCTGGCCGCCCGCACCCGCGCCGCGCTCGACGGGTTGGACCCGGCGGCTCGGCCGCGCACGTCGGTGTTCTTCACCGCCCACAGCCTCCCGGCGCGGGTCGTGGCCGAGGGCGATCCCTATCCGGGTCAGGTGGCCGAGTCCGGGGCCGACATCGCCGCCCTCCTCGACCTCGACGCCGATCCCACCGTCACGTGGGGCACGGCGTGGCAGAGCGCGGGACGCACGGCCGACCCGTGGATCGGACCCGACCTGCTCCTCGAGATGGAGCGGGTGGCCGCCGAGGGTGCCACCGCCGTGGTGGTGTGCGCGGTCGGGTTCGTCTCCGACCATCTCGAGGTCCTCTACGACCTGGACATCGAGGCCCAGGACAAGGCCGACGCCCTCGGCATCGCCTTCGCCCGCACCACGTCACTCAACGACGACCCCGCGTTCCTGGCCATGCTGGCCGACGTCGTGGTGGAGGCCGCGGACACCACGGTCGCCTCCCACCCGTGACCGGACCACAGGCGCCGGACATCCCGGTGATCGCCGTCATCGGTGGCGGTATGGCCGGTCTGTCGGCCGCGTGGGAGCTGTCCCGGTCCGAGGAGTCGGACGTGCGCATCGTGGTGCTGGAAGCCGGTGGGCGCGCCGGTGGGAAGGTGCGCTCCGCCGAGTTCGCCGGACGCACGGTCGACGTGGCCGCCGACGCCTTCCTCGCCCGGCGGCCCGAGGCCACCGGACTGTGCGACGAACTCGGACTGGCCGACGCGCGGGTGGCCCCCGGGACCAGCGGGGCGTCACTGTGGGTCCGAGGCAAGCTGCGCGCCATGCCCGAGGGACTCAGCCTCGGTGTGCCGACCCGGGCGTGGCCGACCGTCCGCTCGGGCATCCTCGGTCCGTTCGGCCTGGTGCGGGCCGGCCTCGACCTGGTCACGCCGCACCGCGGCGATCCTCGCGCTACGTCGGACCGCTCGGTGGGCGACATCGTCGGATCGCGCCTCGGCCACGAGGTGGTCGAGCGTCTGGTCGACCCGCTCGTCGGTGGCATCCATGCCGGCGGGGTCGACGACCTGAGTGCCGAGTCCACGTTCCCCCCGCTGCTGGCGGCCGCCCGCCAGTCGGGCAGCCTCATCCGTGCCCTCCGGCGCCCCGCGACCCCGGGGCAGACCCCGGCGGATCCCGCGCCGGAGCCGGGAGCCCCACCGCCGCCGATGTTCTGGTCCCTCGACGGTGGCACGGCCCGCCTGCCCGCGGAGCTGACGGCCGCACTGACCGCCCGGGGCGTGGCGATCCACACCGGGGTGGCCGTCGAGTCCTTGGACCGCCTGGCCGCCGGTGGGCCGGGGGCGACGTGGCGCCTCGGTCTGGCCGGTGACGCCGGAGGGGTGGCGGGCTCGGTCGGGGCGTCGGACCGCGCCCGGGCCCTCGACGTCGATGCCGTGGTGCTGGCCGTGCCGGCCGGCCAGGCCGCCGGACTGCTCCGGGAGCACGCGCCACTGGCCAGCTCCGTCCTCGGTGGCGTCGAGTACTCGTCGGTGGCGGTGATCACCCTGGCGCTGCCCGCCGGCTCGCTCCGGAGCACCCTCACCGGCACCGGGTTCCTGGTACCCCGTACCTCGCCCATCGGTGGACGACCGGCCCTCGTCACCGGGTGCACCTACCTCGACCGCAAGTGGCCGGGACTGGCCCGGCCCGACGACGTGCTCGTCCGGCTGTCGGTCGGCCGGTACGGCGACACCCGGGCCGATGCGCTCGACGACGACGAACTGACGGCCGCGGTGGTCGCCGAGTTCGCCGAGGTGCACCACGTCGCCGGCGCGCCCCACGAGTCACTGGTGACGCGGTGGGACGGGGCGTTCCCGCAGTACCGGCCCGGCCACCTGTCCGGTACCGCCGCCGTGGAGCAGGCCGTGGCCGCGCTCCCCGGCGTCGCCGTGGCCGGCGCCGCCTACCGCGGGGTCGGGATCCCCGCCGTGGTCGGCAGCGGCCGCACGGCCGCCCGCGCCGTCCTGGAGTCCCTCGACGGCGTGGCGCCGGCCCCACCCGTTCGATGAACCCCGGGCCCGCGGGAGCCCCGGCCCCCGCCCCCGGGACCGCTCGGGACGCTCCCCCGGTGGCGGCGGACGACGAGGTCCCCTGGCGGCCGTCGCGCCTGCGGATGACCCGGCGGAACACCGACACCGTGCGGCCGTCCCGGGGTCGGGTGGCGCTGCCCGCCCTCGCCTCCGGTGTGGGCCTGGCCCTGTCGCTCCCCCCGTGGGGGTTCTGGATCCTCGCGTTCCCCTCGGCCGGCCTGTTGTGGTGGCGGCTGGGCGGGCTGCGACCCCGGACCCGCCTGTGGGCGGGATGGCTGGCCGGACTCGGCTGCTTCGTGCCCGGCCTCGCCTTCGCCCGCTCCTTCACCCTGGCCGGCGCCGTCGTGCTGATCGCCATCGAGGCGCTGTTCGTGGGCGTGGCCTGCCTGGTCGTCCCCCGCGGACCCGTGGTGGCCCGGGCCCTGGTCTTCCCGGCGGCCCTGACCCTGGCCGAGGCGGCGCGCCAGACCTGGCCCTTCGGGGGTCTGCCCATCGGCGGCGTCTACCTCGGCCAGGCCGACGGGCCCGTGTTGGGCGTCGCCCGGATCGGGGGCCCGCTCGGGCTCACCCTCGCCGTCTACGTCGGTGGCGTGGCCGTCGGGGCGGTCGGGACGGGCGCGGTCCGGGGATGGCGCGACCGGTCACGCCGCATCGAGTTCGAGCGGGTACTCGCCGGGTCGGGCGAACGGGCCGACACCCCGGCGGAGGCGGTCCGGCACCCCTGGTGGCGATCACCCACCACCACCCTCCTCGCCACCGGCTCCGTCGCCCTGGTGCTCCTGGTCGCCACCTCCGTGGCCGCCGCCCACGCCCCCGACGGCGGCCCGTCGGTCGGTACCGTCACGGCGGCCGCCGTCCAGGGCGGCGGGGCGCGCGGGTTCTCCAAGTCCCAGATCGACCCGTCGGTGGTGCTGGCCGCGGCCATGGCCGCCACCGAACCGCTCACCCATCGGGCGCCCGGCTCCGGTCCCGAGCTCGTGGTGTGGCCCGAGGACGTGGTCTCCCTGGACGGGCCCCTCGACGGTTCGGCCGAGGAGGTGACCCTGTCCCGGTTGGCCGTCTCCCTCGACGCCACCCTGGTGGTCGGGGTGACCGAGACGGTGTCGGCCACGGCGTTCCGGAACGAGGTCGTGGCCTTCGCCCCCGACGGGACGGTGGTCTCCCGCTACGAGAAGGTCCACCGGGTCCCCTTCGGCGAGTACGTCCCGTGGCGATCGTTCTTCGCCCACCTCGGCAACCTGTCGGCCGTACCGCGCGACGCCGTGCCGGGCACCGGCAGCGGCGTACTCACGACCCCGGTCGGTCCCATCGGCGCCATGATCTCCTACGAGGTGTTCTACGCCGACCGCGGGCGTACTCCGGTCCGGGCCGGGGCCCAGCTGTTGATCGTCCCCACCAACACCTCGTCGTACGCCACCGCCCAGGTCCCGACCCAGGAGATCGCGGCCAGCGAGGTACAGGCCACCCAGCAGGGCCGCGACCTGCTCCAGGCCGCGCCCACCGGCTACTCGGCGTGGATCTCCAACCGCGGCACACTCCTGGCCCGGTCGGTCCTCGGCGCCCGCCAGGTCGTTCGGGCCGTACTCCACCGCCGCACCGGGTGGACGGTGTACGTCCGCTACGGCGACACGCCGGTGCTGGCCGGCTCGGCGCTCGCGTTCGTCATCGGGTGGTGGCTGGTCGTCCGCTCCGACCGCAAGCGGCACCGTGCCCTCCACCGTCGGCCGGGCGGTCGTGGCGGTGCGGGCCCCAACGCGAGGGTGCCGTCCACGTAGCCGGACCGTTCGTGGTAGCCGGACTATTCGTAGTAGCCGGACCGTTCGTGGTAGCCGGACTGTTCGTAGTAGCCGGACTATTCGTAGTAGCCGGAATGGATGTACACGCAGGGGATGCCCATGGCGTGGAACATGGCGAAGTTGTTGGGATCGTCCTCGAAGGCCAGGCGCAGGTCGAAGCCGAAGTGACGCAGCTCGTCGACCGAGTCCCGCTTGTACCAGGTCACCTGGGAGTAGTCCCCCCGGGCCCGCATGACCAGCAGGTCCCAGCGCAGCTCGTAGCGCTCGAGCCAAGCCAGGGTCTGGGGCTGGACCCGCATGGGACGTCCCGTCAGCAGGACGATCTGGAGTTTCGGGTCGAGGAGCTCGAGCACCCGGGCCAGCTCGGCGATCACGGCGTCCTCGCCGCAGGCGTCGAAGAAGGCGTCCCAGTCGCGCCGGCCCCGCTCGATGAAGTGCTGCCGGCCGACGGCGTCGGACAGCACGCCGTCCATGTCGAAGACGACCGCCTCACCGGGGTGTTCGATCCGACCGTGGTGCCAGGCCCAGTTCCCCGGATCGCCCATGCCGCTCACTCCTCGCCCGGCGAGGTCGCCGCCAACCGACGGATCTCCTCGACCACGGCCGGGTCGGCCAGGGTGGTGGTGTCGCCCAGGACCCGGCCCTCGGCCACGTCGCGCAGGAGACGCCGCATGATCTTGCCGCTGCGGGTCTTGGGCAGTTCGTCGGTGAAGATCACCGTCTTCGGCCGGGCGATCGGCCCGATCTTGGTGGCCACGTGGGCCCGCAACTCCTGGCCGGTTGCGTCGTCGGCCTCTCCGGCGTCGGCCACCAGCGTCACGAAGGCCACGATGGCCTGTCCCGTCGTGGCGTCCGCCGCCCCGACCACGGCCGACTCGGCCACCAGGGGATGGTCGACCAGGGCCGACTCGACCTCGGTGGTCGAGATGCGGTGGCCGGACACGTTCATCACGTCGTCGACCCGGCCGAGCAGCCACAGGTAGCCGTCGTCGTCGAGCTTGGCGCCGTCACCGGCGAAGTACCGCCCCGGGAATCGGCTCCAGTAGGTGTCGGCGTAGCGCTCGGGATCGCCGTAGATGCCCCGCAGCATCGACGGCCACGGCGTGGTCAGGGTCAGGTAGCCGCCGCCCCGCTCGATGCCCCGGCCCTCCTCGTCCACCAGCTCGGCGCCGATACCGGGCAGCGGGAACGTGGCCGACCCGGGCTTGGTCGTGGTGATGCCGGGGAGCGGAGCGATCATGATGGCTCCCGTCTCGGTCTGCCACCAGGTGTCGACCACGGGGCAGGTCCCACCGCCGATGTGCTCGGCGTACCACATCCAGGCCTCGGGATTGATGGGTTCACCCACCGATCCGAGCAGGCGCAGGCTCGAGAGGTCGTGGCCCGCCGGCTCCTCGGCACCCCACTTCATGAACGTGCGGATGGCCGTCGGCGCGCAGTACAGGATGCTGACGCCGTAGCGTTCGACGATCGACCACCAGCGGTCCCGACCCGGGGTGTCCGGCGTCCCCTCGTACATCACCGAGGTGGCGCCGTTGGCCAGCGGCCCGTAGACGATGTAGCTGTGACCGGTGACCCAGCCGATGTCGGCGGCGCACCAGTAGACGTCCTCGTCGGCGCGGAGGTCGAAGACCGACTTGTGGGTGAAGGCCACCTGGGTCAGGTAGCCGCCCGTCGTGTGCATGATGCCCTTGGGCGCCGCCGTGGTGCCTGACGTGTAGAGGACGAAGAGGAGGTCCTCGGCGTCCATGTGCGCGGGCGGACAGGTGTCGGCCGGCACCCCACCCGCGGCCGCATCCTCGCCCGACATCAGCTCGTGCCACCAGTGGTCCCGGCCGGCGGTCAGGGCCGGCCGGCCTCCGATGGTGTCGCCTCCGGTCCGCTCCACCACCACCACGTGGTCGACGCACGGCGTCTCGGCCACGGCCACGTCGACGTTCCCCTTCAGGCCCACACCCTGGCCGCGCCGCCACCCGCCGTCGGCGGTCACCACCACCCGGGCCTCGGCGTCGAGGATCCGGTCGCGCAGTGCGTCGGAGGAGAACCCGCCGAAGACCACGGAGTGGACGGCACCGATCCGGGTGCACGCCAGCATGGTGACGGCCAACTCGGGCACCATCGGCATGTAGACCGCCACCCGGTCGCCCCGGTCGACACCGAGTCCGCGCAGCACGTTGGCGAACCGGCACACCTCGACCAGGAGGTCCGAGTAGGTGATCGTCCGGGTGTCGCCCGGCTCGCCCTCCCAGTGGAACGCCACCTTGTCGCCCTTGCCGGCGGCCACGTGACGGTCGAGACAGTTGTAGGAGACGTTGAGCGTCCCGCCGTCGAACCAGCGGGCGAAGGGCAGGTCCCAGGTGAGCACGGTGTCCCACGGGCGGAACCAGTCAAGTGCCCCGGCCTGGCGGGCCCAGAACTCCGGACCGAGCGACTCGGCCTCCGCATAGATGCCCGGGTCGGTGACGACGGCCCGGTCGGCGAACCCGGGCGGCGGCGGGAAGACCCGCTCCTCACTCAGGTAATCCTCGATCGTCGGTTCGTGACTCACGTCGTCGGACACTGCTCCACCTCTCACTGCCGGGTCGTCGGGACCGGCCACGGGTGACCGGAGCCGGTTCCGGCCATCGTCCCTGGTCCGGGCCGGTTCCCACCGTGGCGCCCGAGCGCCCCAGACTAACGCCGACGGGCTCGTAGACTGTGTGGGCCGTGACGACGACCACCCATACCGAGAACGAGGGCTCGGCCGGGAGGGTGCCCCTGCGTGTGCCCGAGGCGCCGACCGTCCACGCCTTCCTGCCCGACCCGGGAGGCACCCGGGTCGACGTCCCGCTGGGCCGACGGGTCATGGTGGTCAGCGACCTCCTGCTCACCGCCTGTGCGACACACTCCACCCTGGCGCTCACCGGCGAACTCGCCCGGGCCCTCGACACGTGGGACGGACCGGGCGTCCTCATCATCGCCGGCAACCTCTTCAACCTGACCGGGTGCGACGACCCGCTGTCGACGGCGGGGCGCGCCATCGACGCCCATCCGGCGCTGGCCCGGGCCTTCCTCCGGTTCCTCCAGGTGGACGACCGCCGCATCCTCCGCCAACGGGGCACCCACGAGCCCGTGGAGATCACCCGGGGCATCCGCGGCCACACCGAGGGCGCGTCCGACGTCGTCGAGGCCCTGGCCGAGGCCGGCGTCGAGCACGTGGGGGCCGTCGACCTGTACGTGCAGACGGGCAACGGCGAGCGGGTGGTCCGGGTCGAGCCCGCCACCCACGTCTACACGTCCGACGTCGCCACCGGTGCGCCCACGGCCGACACCAAGCCCGGCCTCGCCTCGGGGACGGGCCACCACTGGTACGACTTCGCCCACGAGTCGCCCGACGACGCGCCGTGGCTGGAGGGCGTGCACCAGCTGTCCGATCCCTCGGCCCTGTCGCGCTTCGTCGTGTCGCGCACCCTCTACCGCCGGTTCGGCCGCTACGCCTGGTGGCTCCTCGTGCCCTTCGCCGTGGCCATCCTCCTGCGGGTGGCGGTCAGCCCCTGGCTGCTCGGTCACCTCGGGGGCGGACTGCCGGCGCGGGCCCTGCGCCACGCGCACTCCGCCGATCTCGAGGACCAGCTGGTCGTCGCCCTGGGGGTGGCCCTCGCCGTCCTCGCCGCCCTGGCCGTGGTGCTCGGCCTCCTCAGCCGACGGATGTGGTCGATCCTCGGCGGCGGTGCCCTCGACGAGGTACGCACCCAGGCCGGGGCCAACGACGCGGCCCGCGACGACGCCCGCCGGCTGGTGGCCCGGGGCTACGCCGGCCTGATCACCTCGGCCACCTTCCGCTCCGAGCTCACCAATCTCGGCACCGGCTTCTACGCCAACGTCGGCGCCACGGCCGAGGTGGTGGCCGAGCACCGCGGCCGGTTCGGACTGCCGCCCGTATTCATGCACAGCCGGTGGGTGAGCTGGGTGGAGATCGAGTCCGGGGCCGAGCTGCACGTGCGCCTGCTCCTGGCCCACGACGAGCTGCCCTCCTCCAGCCGGCTCGAGCGCCTCGTCGCCCGGGGCCGGGCCGGCGGATCCCTCCACCCCTCGCTCGTGGCGTCGTACCCGATGGGCGAGTCGTGGCCGCCGGCGCCCGACCTCCGCCAGGCCCACCGCCACACCCGCAGGGTCCGCCGGTGGGCCGGGGCCGCCATCCTGGTCACCGGGATCATCGACCTCCTCGACTCCATCACCCCACCGCTCCACAGCCGCCTCCGGGCCGTCGAGGAGTTCCTGCCGCTGCGGGTGAGCGTGGCCGCCGGAGCGCTGGTGGCCCTGGCCGGCCTCGCCCTCATCGCCCTCGGCCGCGGGATCCTGCGGGGCCAGCGCCGGGCCTGGCGCGTCTCGGTGGTCCTGCTGGCCGGCACCATCGTCCTCCACGTCGTGGCCGGCGCCGACATCGAGGAGTCGCTGATCACCGGGGCGGTGCTCGCCTTCCTCCTGGTCAACCGCAAGGAGTTCCAGTCGGCCTCGGACGCCACGTCGATGCGGTCGGCCCTGCTCGCCCTGGGCGGTATCGCCCTCGGGGTGGCGGTGACGGCGACCTCGTCACTCGAGCTGTTCACCCACATCGGTCACCACCACCACCACTCCCTGCCCTGGTGGACGACGTTCTGGGCGGTGTCCGAACGGTTCGCCGGGATCACCACCATCTACCTCCCCCAGCGGGCCGACCGGTTCCTGGCACCCGCCCTGTTGACCATCGGGGTCGGCCTCGTGGCGGTCACGCTCTACCTGCTGACCCGGCCGGTCGTGGACCGTCGGCTCGGATCGGGTCGCGCCGCCGAGTTCCGGGCCCGGGACATCGTCCGCCGTCACGGCGCGTCCACCCTCAGCTACTTCTCCCTGCGGTCGGACAAACGGTGGTTCTTCCACCGCGACAGCCTCGTGGCCTACGCCGTCTACGGCGGGGTGTGCCTCATCTCACCGGACCCCATCGGCCCCGACAACGAGCGCGAGCAGGTGTGGGGTGCCTTCCGGGCCTTCGCCGACGCCCACGGCTGGACCACGGCCGTCATGGGCGCGGGCGAGTCGTGGCTGCCCACCTACCGGGACTCGGGGATGCACCACATCTACCTGGGTGACGAGGCGGTCGTGCAGCTCCAGGACTTCTCGCTCGCCGGCAAGCACATGAAGGGGCTGCGCCAGGCCCACAACCGCATCCAGAAGTACGGCTACACCGTGACCTTCCACGATCCCTCGCACATCGACCGGGACCTGGCCGAGGAGCTCATGGGTCTCATGCGCCTGTCGCGTCAGGGCGAGCACGAGCGCGGCTTCTCGATGATGCTCGGCCGGATCTTCGACCCCCGGGACACCGGACTCCTGATGACCGTGGTCCGCACCCCGGACGGGGCCGCGGCCGCCATGTGCCAGTTCGTGCCCGCCACCGGCATCAACGGCTACTCGCTCGACCTCATGCGACGCGATCCCGGCGACCACCCGAACGGACTGCTCGACTTCGCCCTGTGCGCCACCATCGAGCACCTGGCCGCCCGCGGGTTCGACGGCCTCAGCCTCAACTTCGCCGCCATGCGCTCGACCCTGGCCGGCGAGAAAGGGGACGGCACCGTGCAGCGGGCCGAGCGCTGGTTCCTCAAGCGCCTGTCCAACTTCGCCCAGATCGAGTCGCTGTGGAAGTTCAACGCCAAGTACGAGCCCGAGTGGCTCCCCCGCTACGTGGTCTTCGACACCGCCGAACACCTGGTGCCGGTGGTCATGGCCATCCTGCGGGCCGAATCGCTGTGGGAGATCCCGGTGCTCGGTCGCCTGCTCGCCGCCGGTGCGGAGAAGCGGATGGTGGCCGCCCAGCAGGACACCGACGAGTTCCTGGCCTCGATCGTCGCCTGGGACGAGGACGGGGTGGAGGTACCCGGCACGGACGGGCACGCCGAGCAGCCGATCGCCGCACCCCGGGCCTGAGGCCCGTCCGGCCACTCAGCCCGCGTCGGGCAGGCCCATCGGGTTGGGATAGGAGATCACGCCGGCCCCCCGGACGTCCGCCGCCACCCCGGCCAGTGCGGCCAGCAGCGACCCGCCGTCCTCCCCCGTCGCACGACCGGTCACCATGGCGGCCAGGTCGTCGGTCGTGGCCTCGATCCACCGCCGCAGCGCCAGCCCGTCGGCGGTGATGCCGCCGGCGTCCAGCAGACCACGGCGGACCAGGCGGCCGCGGGCGTAGGACCACTCGTCCTGCGACCATCCCCGCGATGTCGCCAGCAGCTCGGCCGGCACGTCCTCGGACGCCGCGAACAGCACCAGCGCCTCGCACCCGTCGAGACCGGACGCCGTCAACGCGGCCACGTGCCCGTCACCGCGGTGCTCCCGCAGGCAGGTGCACCAGAACCACAGGGCTTCGACGGGATCCTGGGGCTCCCCCAGGGACCGGGTGGCGGCGAACAGGGGTCGGCCGGCGTCGGGTACCCCGTCGAACAGGGCCCGCATTGCGGGCACCGTCGCCCGGGCGGTGGCGACGATCCCGGGCGACACCCGACGGAGTGCCGCGGCGGCCGCATGGGCCCGGGTCGACCACACGTCGACGGGAGCGGCACGGGTCCACGCCTCGGGGAGGGCGCGGGCCGCGCGGCCGGGGTGGAAGTTGAAGAAGGTGGCCGTCACCACCTCGGGACCGACCACGCCGAAGGGTGCGGCCCGTCCGGCGAAGTAACCCATCCAGAAGCCGCGGAACCCGAGGCCGTCCATGGCGGCCAGGCACTCGGGGTCGAAGTACACGACGGCGTGGACGGGCTCGAAGGCCATCCACCAGTCACGTGACGTCGGCGCGGTCACGTCCACCCGCCCGGGCGGATCACTCGGTGGCGGCCCCGACGCCCACCGCAGGAACCGGACCGGGCCCGAGTGCGGTGCCGGGCGGCCCGGCGTCCGGTCCGTCGTCGGGTCCGGCGGGGCTCGGACGTCGGCCGGCGTAGAGACCGACGAGCATGACGACGAACAGCGTGACCAGGACGATGATCAGGGCGACCAGGACCGTCGGCTGGTTCCACAGCACGAGGACGACCAGGCCGAGCACCAGGACGAGCCACTGGAACGCCTTGCGATGGGCGGCGACGGTGTCGTGGACCGGTCCACCGGTCAGCCAGGACGGCTTGTCGCGCTCCTCGAGCCACCGCCGGATCGGCCCGAGGCCCACCGCGAAGGCGATGACCGCCACGACGGCGGCCACCACCAGGACCGTCCGGATCGAGTCGAGCAGCGCGGCGTCGACGGTGTCGATGATGGCGGCGTTGGCCGCCTTCGACTGGTTGGGGTGGAGCGACGACAGGTACTGGTTCCGACCGACCTTGGCCGCGATCAGCAGGACGGCCATCGACACGGCGAGACCCGACGACGCGTGGACGAGTCCCCGTCTCCGGTCCTTGGCCAGCAGCACGGCCCCGGCGAACAGCAGGATCGCCACGATGGGCAGCACCAGGGCCAGGTGGTTGAGGAACCGGACCCAGCGCTGCAGCTTCGCCAGCTGGTCCGACTGGAAGAGCACGAAGGGGGCACCCGTGTAGTCGGGGATCTTGTTGACCACCGACAGACCCCGGGAGGAGAGCTCCTGTTTGGCCGCGGCCTCCACCTGGCTGAGGTTCACGGTGACCTCGCCGTTGGTGGACTGGAACGCGCCGACCTTGTTACCCAGCAGCAGGTTGTTGAGCTGGGTGTGCGACTGGCGGAGGGCCTGTTCCCACAGCTTCTGGAAGCGTTCGCTCTGCACCAGCTGCAGGGTGATGTTGTAGGTGGCCGTGTGGACCGCACCGGCGATCGGGTTGGCGAGGAAATCGGCCTTGGCGGGCAGGGCGTTCTTCACCCGCTGCTCGAGATCGGAGCTGGCCAGCAGGTTGTCGCTGACCTTGGTGGCGACCGTCGTCTGGACGGCCTTGTCCTTGGCCAGCGGGGCCACCGTGGCCACGAACGTGTCGGTGTTGAGCAGCTCGTTGCGCGCGTAGACCACGACGACCGACAGGATGGCCAGCAGGCAGGCGATGACGATGAGCACCCACGAGGCGATGGTGCGTCCCCTGCGCTTCTTGGGCCTGGTGGTGGCCTCGACCTGGTGGCGGAGCGCTTCGTTCTCGTTGGCCAGGACCTCGACCTCGTGCTGCAGCGCCTCGGTGCCCTCGTCGTCAGCCGGAGGTTGGGTGGTCACCGCCACACTGTACCGGCGACCCCGGGTCGCACCGTGGACACCCGGCACCCCGGACGCGACGATGACCGCCCGCCGTGCGCCTGCATGGAGCAGGGGCACGGAGGCGGCCATCGGCCGTACCGCACGGGGACGTCAGGCGAGGATCTTCGCCTTCTGGGCGTCGAACTCCGCGTCGCTGATGGCGCCCTTCTCCTTCAGGTCGGCGAGCTTGGCGAGCTCGTCGGCCGTGCTGCCGGATCCGGCGGCCTGCTTCACGTAGGCGTCGAAGGCCTTCTGCTGGTGGACCGCCGCCTCGGCCTGGCGTTCGTGCATCTTGCCGCCACGGGCGATGAGGTACACGAGGACGCCGAGGAACGGCAGGATGATGATGAAGAACACCCAGAGTGCCTTGACCCCGCCACTGAGGTCCGAGCTCCGGAAGATGTCCATGAAGACGGCGATGAGCAGCCAGATCCAGAGGATGAACACGAAGAACATGAACATCATCCAGATGAAACTGAGGATGGGGTAGGTGTAGGCCAGGGTCATGAGGCGTTGCTCCTTCACGCAGGTTGGTGCCGCACCGTGCGCCGACGGCGGGTCAACCCTAACCGGGCGTTCAGCGCGCAGAGGGGACCTCGGAGCCCCGTCACGGGCATCTCGCCGGGCACGCCGCCCGTCCCCTAATCTCTGGCCACCATCGAACCGGAGGCGGCCGAGTTGTTCTACATCCTGATCTTCGGGCTCCTGGCCATCGTGCTGGTCGTGGCGTTCGTCAAGAAGTGGAGTTCGAGAAACTCCTGGCCCGACGATGAGTGATCCCCCACCGCCGGCTCCCGCCCCTGCGGCGACCCCCGCCGTGGCCGCCGCCCCACCCGACCCGACCGCGCTCCTCCAGTCGAAGAGCTACCTGCAGCTGCTGGTGCTGGCCGGGCTCATCGGGGTCCCGATCTCGGCCGTCGCCTACTTCTACCTGGCCCTGGTCGGCCACCTCCAGACCTGGATCTTCACCACCGTCCCGAGCTCCCTCGGATTCCACGGCACGCCGGTGTGGTGGCCGGTGCCGATGGTGGTGGTGGCGGCCATGGTGGTCAGCCTCACCATCATCCACCTGCCCGGCACCTCGGGCCACGAGCCGGCCGAGGGCTTCAAGGCCGGTGGCACCCCGGCACCCGTCGACCTGTTCGGGGTCATCGTGGCCTCCGTCACCACGTTGGCCTTCGGCATCGTGCTCGGCCCCGAGGCGCCCCTGATCGCCGTCGGCGGCGGACTGGGCGTGCTGGCCGTCCAACTGGCGGCCAAGGACGCACCGCCCATGGCCGCCACGGTGATGGCCGCGGCCGGCAGTTTCGCGGCCATCAGCACGTTGCTCGGTTCCCCCATCCTCGGGGCCTTCCTCCTGATGGAGGCCTCGGGCATCGGCGGTCCGCTCCTCGGGCTGGTGCTGGTACCGGGCCTGCTGGCCGCCGGCGTGGGGACGCTCATCTTCATCGGGCTCGACCACCTGACCGGCCTCGGTACGTTCTCGCTGGTCATCCCCGGGCTGCCGACCTTCAGCCACCCGACGGGAGCCCTCTTCGGTTGGGCGATCGCCATCGGCGTGGTGGCCACGGTGCTCGGGACGGCCATCCGGATCGGCGGACTCGCCGCCCAGTCGCGGGTGCTGAAGCACCGGGTGCCCTGGACGCTGGTCACCGGCCTGGTGGTGGCGGGTGCCGCCGTCGGCTTCGCCGAACTCACGCACAAGAGCGCCCAGAACGTCCTCTACTCGGGGCAGAGTTCGCTCCCCGGCCTCGTGCTCCATGCGTCGACCTGGACGGTCGGCGCCCTCGTGGCGCTGATGGTGGCCAAGTCCGTCGCCTACTCCGCCTCGTTGTCGTCGTTCCGGGGCGGACCGATCTTCCCGGCGATGTTCATCGGCGGGGCGCTCGGTGTGGCCGGATCGCACCTGCCGGGCATGGTCCTGGTCCCGGCGGTCGCCATGGGCATCGGCGCCATGACGACGGTCATGCTGCGGCTGCCACTCACCTCCACCCTGCTCGCCGTCCTGCTGGTCGGGTCCGACGCGCTGACGGTCACGCCGCTCGTGATCATGGCGGTCGTCGTCGCCTACGTGCTGACCGCCCGGCTGCCGCAGACTCCCGCCGACCTCCTCCCCCGGCGTCAGACCCGGGCCGCCGTGACCGGGCCGGCAGCCACAGCCGGGACCGGCTGAGCCGTGATCGCCGACGCGTCGACGGTCGCGCACCCGCTCGCCGCCCAGATCCTGACCATCCTGTTCGGCGTGGCCCTGGTGGCCTCGGTGCTGCTCTCGGCCATCGAGACCGTGGTGCTGCCCCGCAACTCCTTCACGCGGATCACCCGGGCGACCTTCGCCGTCACCAACCGCATCCTCGTCCACGACGGACCCAACCGCGCCCGCTCGACCCGTCGGCGCGGCCTGTACGCGCCCGTGGCGCTGGTGACCCTGCCCCTGGTGTGGATGGTGTCTGTCATCGTCGGGTTCGCCTTCATCTTCTGGGGAGCCGACGCCGGCACGTGGCAGAAGGCGTTCGAGATCAGTGGCTCCTCGGTGACGACACTCGGGTTCTCCGCCCCGAAGGGGAGCATCCGCACGTGGATCAGCTTCGTCGAGGCCATCATCGGACTCGGCCTGGTCGCCCTCCTCATCAGCTACCTGCCCACCATCTACGCCGCCCACCACGACCGCGAAAAGGGCATCCGCACACTGCGACCGTTCGCCGGCACGCCCCCGTCGGGACTCGGCCTGCTCCTCACCCTGAACCGGTTCCGGGCCCTGGACGACGGCGACGTGTGGCGTGCCGCGTCGGAGTGGCTGCTCGAGCTCGACCAGACCCACTGCTCGTTCCCCGCGCTCTGCTACTTCCCCGAGAGCGACGACACCCAGTCCTGGGTGGCCACGGTGGGCTCGCTCCTCGACGCCGGCGCACTGCTCCTGTCCGCCGATCCCATCGAGCAGGCCGACGTCACCGCCGTGCAGCACCAGGGGGCCATGATCGTCCTGGCCAACGGCGTCCCCACCATCATCGAGATCGGTCGGGCGGCCGGGCTCCCGATCGCGGCCCCGATCCCGCTGACCGAACTCCTGCCCGACGGGTCCGGTGTCGCCCCCGATCTCTCCATCAGCCGCGACGAGTACCTGTCCGCCATCGACCGGCTCGGCGACATCGTCACCATCCCCACCGACGAGCGCGAGGAGGCCTGGCTGCGGTTCGCCGCGGTGCGCGCCTCCTACGACGAGGCGCTGCGTGGTCTGGCGGGCCTGACCCTCTCGCTGACGGCACCGTGGACCACCGACCGGCCCGCCGTGGTCGGTCGGCCCCGCCTGTTGACCAGTCGGCCGATCTCCGTCGACTGGTCCCTACCCGTCGACGGCAGTGGAGCGCACCATGGCTGAAGGACTGAAGCCGGGCGAGGTGGCCGGGGAGATCTCCCGGCACAAGCAGCACACCGCCGACCACGCGCCCGGCGAGGCCCACGCCGACGGAGGCGACGAGGGGACCCGCCAGCACGACCGGGTGCTGTCCATCGTCGAGGCCGTCCTGCTCGCCGTGGTCGCGCTGCTGGCCGCCTACACCGGCTACGCCTCGGCGAAGTGGGGGACCGAGTCCTCGGTGCGCCTGGCCACGGCCAGTGCCGCCCGGACCGAGGCGAACCGCGCCGAGCTGGACGCCCAGGACACCAAGAACTTCGATTCGACGACGTTCAACACCTGGTTCACCGCCTACGTCGCCGGGAACCAGCAGGCCGAGTCGGTCGCCGAACGCCGATTCCGTCCGGCGTTCAAGGTGGCGTTCGACGCGTGGCTGGCCACCGATCCCTTCACCAACGCCTCGGCACCGCCCGGTCCCACCTACATGCCGCAATACAGACAACCGGAGCTGGTGACGGCGACGGCTCTCGACAACAAGGCGACCGCCGAGTACACCGCCGGCGTCCAGGCCGGAGCCAACTCGGACAGCTACGTCCGCGACACGATCTACCTCGCCACCATCCTGTTCCTGATCGGGATCAGCGGGCACTTCCGCTTCTTCCGCATCCGGCTCGGCCTCGTCGCCCTGGGCGGGCTCATGCTGATCGTCGCCGTCGTGCAGATCGTGACGTCGCCGCCCATCCCCTGAGCTCCCGCAGCCTTGTACCCAGGCGTGACAGATCCGGCGTCGCCACCGACGTTCCGCCCCGTCGGACCCCCGTCGTGGGTTACGTTATCCGGAGTTACACGATCCTCAAGGAGAACTCACCATGTTCGGCTACACCTATCCCCTGCTCGACCTGTTCGGCACGATGCTCGGAATCTTCGTCTTCCTCATCTGGTTCTGGCTGCTCGTCATCGTCTTCGGTGACATCTTCCGCAGCAAGGACCTGAGTGGTGGGGTCAAGGCCATCTGGGTCCTCTTCGTCATCATCTTCCCGTTCCTCGGGATCCTGATCTACCTGATCGCCCGGGGCGGAAAGATGCACGAGCGCGCCGAGGCGGCCGCCAAGCAGCAGCAGGCGGCGTTCGACGACTACGTGAAGCAGACGGCCGGTGCCAGCAGCACCACCGATCAACTGTCCAAGCTGGCCGACCTGAAGCAGCAGGGTGTCCTCACCGACGCCGAGTTCGAGGCCCAGAAGGCCAAGATCCTCAGCTGACCCCGACCGGCCGGGCCCCGTGCCCGGCCGACCATCGCGTCTCCGACGAACGGGCCTTCGGGCCCGTTCGTCGCGTACCCCTACAGGTGGCTGAAGCCGCCGGACTCCTCCGGGGTCATGGCCACCGACACCGGGTGCTTGGCGAAGTGGGCGATGGCCTCCTTGATGTCGTTCATCAGGAGGAAGGCCAGGTCGCGGCTCACGCCCTGGCGGACCAGGATCCGCTGGACCGAGATGTCGGCCACCGAGCCGGTCAGCGGGTAGGCCGGCACCTGCCAGCCCTTCACCCGCAGGCGGTCGGCCACGTCGTAGAGCGTGTATCCCGGGTCCTCGCCCTCGGTGATCCGCCACGCCACCGAGGGGATGCCGGTCAGCGGGTTCCCGTCACAGAGCAGGTCGAAGGGCCCGAGCTTCACGATCTCCTCGGCCAGGAACTTGGACGTCGCGTAGCAGGAGTCCTGGATGGCCTGGTAGCCCTCACGGCCCAGGCGCACGAAGTTGTAGTACTGCGCCACGATCTGCCCGGCGGGTCGCGAGAAGTTGATCTGGAACACCGGCATGTCCCCGCCGAGGTAGGTGACGTGGAAGATCAGGTCGTCGGGCAGGTCGTCGACGTGGCGCCACAGCACCCAACCCACCCCGAGAGGGGCCAGGCCGAACTTGTGACCCGACGTCGAGATCGACTTCACCCGCTCGATGCGGAAGTCCCACACCACGTCGGGTGCGCAGAACGGGCCGAGGAAGGCACCGGACGCGCCGTCGACGTGGATGTCGATGTCGAGGCCCGTGTCCTCGGCCAGCGTGTCGAGGGCCCCGGCCAACTCGGCCACCGGCTCGTAGGCCCCGGTGTAGGTGACACCGAAGGTCGGCACGACCATGATGGTGTTCTCGTCGACCTGGGCCAGCATCTGCTCGACGTCCATGCAGTACTTGCCCGGCGACATCGGGATCTCCCGGATCTCCACGTCCCAGTACTTGGCGAACTTGTGCCACACGACCTGGACGGGTCCGCACACGAAGTTGGGCGACCCGGTGGACTTGCCGGCCGCCGTGCGCTTGGCCCGCCACCGCCACAGTGCGGCCATGCCGCCGAGCATGCAGGCCTCCGACGAGCCGATGGCGGAACACCCGACCGCACCGCCGGCGTCGGGCGCGTTCCACAGGTCGGCCAGCATCTGCACACAGCGCCGCTCGATCTCGGCGGTCTGGGGGTACTCGTCCTTGTCGATCATGTTCTTGTTGATCGACAGGTCCATCAGCTGGTGGACCTCGTCCTCCTCCCACGTCTGGCAGAACGTGGCCAGGTTCTGGCGGGCGTTGCCGTCGAGCAGCAGCTCGTCCGAGATCGCCTGGAAGACGTCCTCCTTGCGCCGCTCGTCCTTCGGGAAGCGGTGCGACGGCAGCGTGGTGAGCAGGTCCTTGCCGGCGTAGACCGAGTCGAGGAGTTCGTCGCGGATGGATTCGTGCTTGTGCAGGGGCATGATCGGATTGTAGGCACGGCGACCGGTGGTCGCTCGGTTGGCCCCACCGTCGCGGGAGTCCGTCCGCCCGGGTGCGGACGGACCCGGTCACACGTCGCTGATGGCGTGGACCTTGTTGGTGGCGATGGCGAATTTCAGGGCCTGGTGGTCGCGCTCGTTCTGGTCGGCATAGGACGACGCGAACGTCGCCATCGCCTCGTCGAACCGCGGACCGGCCCCGAGGTAGGAGCCGATGGCGATGGCGTCACCGGACCGGGCATGTCCGAGGGCCAGTGCCCAGCCGCACATCTGCGCGTAGACCTCGAACGTCGTGGGCTCCATGGCGTCGACGTCGGGGGACAGCTTCCAGTCCCACATCTGGCGGAAGTAGAAGTCGCGCCGGACACCGTCGATACCGGTCAGGTTGTCCCACCCGAGGAAGATGTCGCTGGCACTCTGGACGAGGCGCTGTCCCTGGACCACCCGCTCGCCCATGTTGGCGTACTCGCTCGGCTGCAGGAACGGCTCGCACACCGAGTGCTCGGCCTCCTTGACCTGCAGCACCAGCGGATCACCCTCGTCGCGACCGATGAAGAGCGCCACCCAGCAACGGGTGCCCACCGAGCCGACGCCCACCACCTTGCGGGCCAGATCGGCGAACTGGTAGCGGTTGAGCAGGTGCTGGCGGTCGCCGTCGAGGGTGGAGCGGTAGCCGTCGAGCGCGTTGACGAGGCCCTCGATGGCGCTGGTCTCGTGCCCGGGCTCCACCAGGTCGTCGACCGGCGTGAGCAGCGGCGGGTCCGCCCGGAAGCGGAGCCGGCCGTCCCGACGCTCGGTCAATTTGGTCACGGCGCGGAGGTGGTCCTTGCCCTTGGCCTTCTCCGCCCGCTGCTGGAACGCGGTCAGGACGTCCGATCCGGCCTCGGTCCCCCAGCGGTCGAGCAGGGTGGTGGCGTCGAGTCGCAGGTACCAGATGTCGAGATCGCGCTTGCCGCCGAACTCCCGGATCGCCTCGCGGTAGCCCTGGTTCGCCAGAGCCACCAGCTTGCGCCGGAGGGGTTCGTCGAAGCCACGGCTGCGGGCCGCCACCTCGATGCTGGCCGACAGGCGCTTCAGGTCCCATTCGAACGGCCCGGGGATGGTCTCGTCGAAGTCGTTGACGTCGAAGATCATGTCCCGTTCCGGCGAGGCGAACCCACCGAAGTTGACCAGGTGCGCATCGGCACACAGCTGGACGTCGAGATGGGAGTGCTCCTCGTGGGCGAGGTCGGCGGCCATGACGGCGGCGGCCCCCCGGAAGAAGGCGAATGGTGACGCGGCCATCCGTCCGTAGCGGATGGGGACGAGGTCGGGCACGCGGGTGGTGGCCTGGAGGGCCAGGATCTCCAGCGGATCGGTGCGGTCAGCCGGTGGGGTCCACCCGGCGTGGCGGGACCGGGGGACGAGCTCCCGGGCCTGGCGTCCGTGGGCGGCACGTTCCTCGGGGGTCTGCTGGCTCATGGGACCATCATTCCACCGGCCCCCCGGTGCGACCACCGCCTCCCCCACCGGGGGCCGGGGCGCTACGTCCCGCGCTTCTTGCGGCGCTTGCCGAGGGCGATGATCAGGCGGTCGACCAGCAGCCCCAGCACGGCGGAGATCAGGATCACCCAGATCAGACTGGTGGAGGTGTGGAAGAACACGAAATTGACCTTGACGTCGTTCGAGTTGCCCACGACGAAGGCCACCAGCAGGACCAGGGCGAGCCCGAAGACGACCAGGCGGATGATCTCCCGGTTGTCCCTACTGATCCCCTTGCGGCCCGGAGGCTTGCCGGATCCCTCTGGTGCCTGTGCCATGCCGTGCTCCTCTGTGGGTCGGACGCCCGTCCCGACAGTACCGCCGACGCCGTCCCGGGTACCGGGATGGGCCGGACCGATCATCCCGGTCAGTGGAGCAGCAGCAGGGTGGCCTGGTGGGCGAAGTTGACGATGGGCCCGGGGATGATCCCGAAGACCACGGTGAATGCCACGCAGATGCCGATGGCGACGGCGGTGAGCGCCGGCACGGGCACGAGCCCGCGCGACTCGACGGCGATCTCGGGAGCGTCGTCGGTCAGGACCTGGATGCTGGCGGGCTGGTCACCGGACGATCCACGCTCCACCGGAGCGGGCGTCGGCTGGTCCGGCAACGTGCGGTCCCCCTCGGCCACGTCCCCCACGAGCCCGACCGGCGAGAACATCGTGACGGCCAGACGCAGGTAGAAGAAGGCGGCGACGGCACCGGACGCCATGGCGATGACGGCCAGCGTGTAGTTCTGGCCGGACACGGAGGCCTCGATCACGCCCAGCTTGGCCAGGAACCCGGTGGTGAACGGCGCGCCGGCCTGCCCGAGCAGCAGAACGGCGAAGGCCAGGGCCAGGAGCGGTTGGCGTTTGGCCAGGCCCCGGTAGTCGGTGATCGACGAGCGGGTGTCGGCCGGACCGGCCACCACTGCGATCACGGCGAACGAGCCGATGACCAGGAACAGGTAGGTGAACACGTAGTACAGCGAGGCCGACACGCCCCGGGCGCTGCACGCCTCGACGCCGAGGAGGATGAAACCGACGTGGTTGATCGACGAGTAGGCCATCATCCGCTTCACGTCGCGCTGGGTGAGGGCGACCACCGCGCCGAGGATGAGGCTCAGGGCGGCCAGGACCCAGACGATCGGCTGCCAGTCGGCCCGCACCGTCGGGAACGAGGTGACGAACACCCGCAGCAGGGCGGCGAACGCGCCGGCCTTGGCCACGGCCGCCATGAAGCCGGAAACCGGTGACGGGGACCCCTCGTAGACGTCGGGCGACCACATGTGGAACGGCACGGCGGCGATCTTGAACCCGAAGCCGACGAGCAGCAGCGCCAGCCCGCCCAGCAGCACACCGTTGTGCACGATGACGTTCCGGGACAGGTAGTTGGCGATCTGGGGCAGGTTGGTCGTGCCGGTGGCGCCGTAGGTGAGGGCGATGCCGTAGACGAAGATGGCCGACGAGAACCCGCCGAGCACGAAGTACTTGAGTGCGGCCTCGCCCGACTCGGCCCTGCGGTGGTTGAACGCGGCCAGCACGTAGAGGGCGATGGACAGGATCTCGAGGCCGAGGAAGACCACGATCAGGTCGTTGGCCGCCCCCATCATCATCGCCCCGGAGGCCGACACCATGGCGAGCACCTGGAACTCGGGCCCGTCGATGCCCTCCCGCTGCAGGTAGCCGTCACCGACCAATGCGGTCAGCAGCATGGTGATGGACACGGCCACCTGGATGAACACGGCGAAGCCGTCGTAGGCGATGGCTCCGGCGATGGTGACCGAGGGGCCGTGCGTCATGACGTGGTCCCACTGGAACAGCGCAGCCACCAGGGCGGCCAACGAGACCACGACGGCGACGATCGTGCCGGCCCGCACGACCATGATCTTGCGGAGCAGCGACGACACCAGCATCAGCGCCAGCGCCCCACCCAGCATGATCAGCATGGGCAGGATGCTCAGGTAGTCGACGTGGGGCACGTGGATGGTGGGCGCCGACGAGGTGGCGAGCAACGACGTCACTTGGTGCCTCCCGTCGCCGAGTTGGTCGATGGCGCCGCCGTCGGCAGCAGTCCCGGACCGGACGGCTTGGCGATGGCGACCACCGGGGGTGTGCGCAGATCGGCCGGCAGCGGGGTGTTGGTCACCTGGTCGACGTGGACCACGAGCTTGTTGACCGACGGGGTGATCCGGTCGAGCACCGGCTTCGGGAACACGCCGAGCAGGACGATGAGCACGATCAGCGGCGCCACGATCAGCCGCTCGTTGAGTGACAGGTCACGCGTCGTCGTGTCCTCGGGCGTCGGCTCACCGTGGAACACCTGCTGGTAGCCCCAGAGGAGGTAGACGGCGGCGATCACGACACCGGCACTGGCCGCCACGGCCCACCAGCGGTGGGCCACGAACGTGCCGATGAGGATGAGGAACTCGCCGACGAAGCCGTTGAGGCCGGGCACGCCGATGGAGGCCATCATGGCCAGGGTGAACACGCCGGCCAGCACCGGGGCCGGGGACTGCAAACCCTTGAGCGATCCGACCTGCCACGTCTTGCGCCGCTCGTAGATCCATCCCACCAGGATGAACAGGGTGGCGATGACGAGCCCGTGGTTGACCATCTGGAGCACGCCGCCGCTCAGGCCCTGGCTGTTGAGGGCGAAGGTGCCGAGGGCGATGAAGCCGATCTGGGCCAGCGACGAGTAGGCCAGGAGGCGCTTCAGGTCACGCTGGGCGCAGGCCACCAGGGCGCCGTAGAGGATCCCGATGACCGCCAGGGTCAACAGCACCGGGGCCAGCGTCCGGCTCGCCTGGGGGAACAGGTTGAGGTCGAAGCGGATGACGCCGTAGGTGCCGAGCTTGGCCATGATGCCGACCAGCAGGATGGCGCCGGCCGTGGGGGCCTCGGAGTAGGCGTCCGGTGACCACGTGTGGAACGGGAACAGCGGTGCCTTGACGGCGAACGCCGCGGTGAAGGCGCAGAACAGCAGGACACCCTCGGTGCCGCTCAGGTGGGTGTGCATGAGCGACGGGAGGTCGAAGGTGAGCACCCCGGTCTGGCTCTGGTGGATGAAGGCGATCGACACGATGCCGACCAGCAGGAAGGCCGAGCCGGCGAAGGTGTAGACGAAGAACTTGATCGCCGCGTAGCCACGCCGGGCGTAGCCCCAGCCGCCGATGAGGAAGTACGACGGCACCAGGGTCAGCTCGAAGAAGAGGAAGAACAGGATCAGGTCGAGGGACACGAAGCTGCCCATGCAGGCGGCTTCGAGCAGCAGCACCCAGGCCACGAAGGACCGCGTGTCGCGTCGGGCCCGTGCCCCGAGCATGGTGAGGGGGAAGAGCACCCCGGTCAGCACCACCAGGAAGAGCGAGATGCCGTCGACGCCCAGGCTCCAGTGGATGCCCAGGTTGGCGGCCCAGGTGTGGTGGCTGACCATCTGGTAGCCCCCGACACCGGACTTGAACACGACCAGGACGGCGATCGACACGGCCAGGGTGAGGACCGTCACCACGAGGCCGAGGGCCTCGTGGAACCAGGAGGCGACCAGCCGCTTCGGGATGGCGGCCACCACGGCGGCGCCCACCGCGGGCACCAGCACGAGGGTGGTCAGGTAGGGGAAGGAGCTGGCGGTCATCAGCCCCACCACATCCGGGTCAGCATGAAGCCGAGGACGACCACCGTGCCGAAGACGATGCCCAGCACGTAGTTGCGCACGTAGCCGGTCTGGGTCCGCCGCAGGACCACCCCGCTGCCCCGGAAGGCACCGGCCACACCGTTGACGGCACCGTCGATGATCTTGGGGTCGATGACGTCGGCGCAGAAGGCGGCCAGGCGTTCACTCGGTCGCCCGAACACGGCGTCGTAGAGTTCGTTGATGTACCAGGCCCCCCGCAGGAAGGCACCCTCGAGGGCCGGGCGGTCCGACTTGATCGACCACAGGCGCAGCCCGATGACCACGAACACGATGGCCACGACGGCGTCGACGATACCGAGTACCCAGACGGCGGTCGAGGACAGGTTGGACTGGAAGAGGTTCGCCCCCCACACCGGGTCCAGCCATCGCGACAACGAGAACTGGCTGGAGGAGATGGCCAGCACGCCGGCCACGGCGGCGAAGAAGGAGAGGATCCACAGCGGCACGGTCATGATCCACGGCGACTCGTGCGGCTCCGAGGTCGCGCCGTCGGCGTGGTGGGCGTGGGCGGCGTCGAGCTCGGCGTGCTCCGGGCTCTCGGCCCAGCGGTCCTTGCCGAAGAAGGCCAGGCCGGTCAGGCGGCTCATGTAGTAGGCGGTCATGGCGGCGGTGATGATGCCCACGACCCACAGCGCCGGGTGGGCGGCCCAGGTGTTGTCGAGCACGTCGCCCTTGGCCCAGAAGCCCGAGAAGGGCGGCACGGCGGCGATGCACAGCCACCCGATACCGAAGGTGATGAAGGTGATCGGCAGGTAGGCCCGCAGGTTCCCCATGCGCTTCAGGTCCTGCTCGTCGTGGAGCCCGTGGATGACCGAGCCGGCCCCGAGGAACAGCAGGCCCTTGAAGAAGGCGTGGGCCACCATCAAGAAGATGGCTGCCGTGTAGGCCCCGCAGCCGATGGCCAGGAACATGTAGCCGAGCTGGCTGACCGTCGAATACGCCAGGACCTTCTTGATGTCCTGCTGTGCACAGGCGATGGTGGCGGCCACGAAGGCCGTGGCGGCGCCGATGATGGCCACCGTCAGCGAGGCCGAGGACGAGGCGTGGAGCAGCGGGTTGACCCGGCACAGCAGGTAGACGCCGGCGGTCACCATGGTGGCCGCGTGGATGAGGGCGGACACCGGGGTCGGGCCCTCCATGGCGTCGGCCAGCCAGGGGAACAGCGGGATCTGTGCCGACTTGCCCATCACCCCGACCAGCAGCAGCAGGCAGATGGCCGTGATGTTGTCCGGGCCGATCTTGTCCAGGTTGGCGAAGATGGTCGTGTACTCGAGGGAGTGGACCTTGTCGAAGACCAGGAAGATGGCGAGCAGGAAGCCCACGTCGCCGATCCGGTTGTAGACGAAGGCCTTCTTACCGGCACTGGCCGCCGAGTCGCGGGTGAACCAGAACGAGACCAGCCAGTAGGAGCAGGTGCCCACACCCTCCCAGCCGACGAACGTGATGAGCAGGTTGGAGCCGAGGACCAGGATCAGCATCGAGGCCACGAACAGGTTCATGTAGAGGAAGAACTTGGGGTAGTCCTTGTCCCCCTTCATGTACCCGATCGAGTACAGGTGGATCAGGGTGCTGATGCCGGTGATGAAGAGCACCATGGTCATCGACAGCGGGTCCACGTACAACGAGGCGTGTACCTGCAGCCGGTCGACCGGGATCCAGGTCCACAGGTTCTGGCTGTAGCTGCGCACCGGCGCATTCACCCGCAGCAGGTCCAGGTAGACGCCGACGGACACGACGAACGAGGCGGCCACGGCGACGGTGCCGACCCAGCCGGCGGCCGGGTCGCCGAGGCGCCGGCCGGCGGCCACCAGCACGGCGAAGCCGACCAGGGGCAGCAGGATGATGAGGAATGTCACGTGCAGCATCGTCCCGTCAGCCCTTCATCAGGTGGAGGTCGTCGGCGTCGGCACTGGCCCGGCGTCGGAAGATGGCGACCACGATGCCCAGGCCCACCACGACCTCGGCGGCCGCGACGACCAGGACGAAGAAGACCAGGACCTGCCCGCCGATGTCGTGCAGCGTGCGGGCGAAGGTGACGAACGCCAGGTTGGCGGCGTTCAGCATGAGCTCGACGCACATGAACATGATCAGCACGTTGCGCCGCACCAGCACCCCGAGGGCGCCGATGGAGAAGAGCACCACGCTGAGCGCCAGGTACCAGGAGGGATTGATGCTCACGCGTCCACCTCGTGGCCGGATCCCTCGACGGTGTCCCCGGTGGCGTCGTCGGTCTGGATGCCGATCGGGTTCTCGGTGGCTGGCGGGCGCCGGGCCAGGACGACGGCGCCGACCACGGCGATGATCAACAGGGCCGACGTGGCCTCGAAGGGGAAGAGGTAGGTGGTGTAGAGGGACTTGCCCAGCAGGTTCACGTTGGGTGCCCCGGTGTCGGACCCCGAGACGTGGGGCTGGCCGGTCGTCCACTTGGACACCTCGCCCAACAGGAGCATGCCGGTGGCGGCGAGCAGTACCAGGGCGGCGGCCAGGGGTCGCTGGCCGCGGAGCTTCTCCTTGGCGATGTCCTCCTCACGGTCCACCCCGAGGAACATGATCACGAACAGGAAGAGCACGACGATGGCGCCGGCATAGACGATCACCTGGACGGCGGCGAGGAAGCTGGCCTGCTGCAGGACGAACATGACGGCCACCCCGAACAGGGTCATGACCAGCATCAGGGCCGAATGGACCGGATTGCGGGCGACGACCACACCGATGGCCCCGGCCACGATGATGGCGGCGGCCACGGCGAACACGCCGACGTCGGGGATGGTCGGGCGGGTCGTCTGGCCGACCAGGTTCAACAGCAGCGCGGTCACTCGTCGTCCCCGTCGGCGGACGCCGGGGCGACGACCGGTGCGGGCGTCGTCGAGCCCACCGCGTCGCGCTCGGAGTTCCCGGCGCGCTTGGCGTCGAGGTAGGCGATGTCGGCCGCCTCCTTGTGCTTCTTGCCGAAGCCGGGACGGAAGCGCTCCGCCTTCTCGAGCGCCCGCCCGATGGCACCGCGTGGACCGCGCTTGTCGGCCGGCATGTCGACCGGGCGCAGGTGGCGCTCGAGGGTCTCGCGCAACGGGAGCGAGCCGGTGGTGGCGTCGTCGCGGTTGCCGCTCTGGCCGCCCTCGGGTGCGCGCACACCGAAGCCGAGTTCACCGGACCACTGGACCTCGCCTTCGAAGGCCGCGGCCCCCGACGGCGACGTGGCCCGCATCCACCCCGAGGTGTGCAGGTCGTCGCCCTCACGCCAGTCCTCCCACGGCATGTGCTTGGGTCTGCCGTCGTCGTCGACCAGCAGTTCGCTCTTGGTGTAGATGGCGTCGCTGCGGTTGGTGAAGGAGAACTCCATCAGCTTCGACTCGGTGATGGCCTCGGTGGGGCAGGCCTCCACGCACATGTCGCAGTGGATGCAGCGCAGGAAGTTGATCTCGTAGACGTAGCCGTAGCGCTCACCCGGCGACACGGGGTGGTCGGGCGGGTTGTCGAGGCCGCGGACGTAGATGCAGTCGGCCGGGCAGACGCCCGCACAGAGCTCGCAGCCGATGCACTTCTCCATCCCGTCCTCGTACCGGTTGAGGACGTGGCGGCCGTGCTGACGGGGCTGCTTCGGGCGCTTCTCCTCGGGGTACTGCCGGGTGACCGGCGGACGGCCCAGGTGCTCGAGGGTCAGCTTGAACCCGCCGAGGAAGTTCTGGCGGCCCTTGGGCGGATCGAGATCGGCCATCAGTGGTCGCCTCCTTCGGTGGTGGCGGGCGAGGCGGGTTCCTCGGGACGGGTCCACAGACGGATCCCGACGGCGGGCACCACGGCGCGGGTGTCCTCACGCAGGGCACCGATGGCGAAGGCCCGGGTCAGCAGCACACTGGCCACGACCACGGTGGCGGCCATGCCCACGCCCCACCAGCCGTCGATCATGAAGCCGGCGACGATCAGCAGCCAGCCCAGCGACAGCGGGATGAGGCGCTTCCAGCCGAGGTCCATGAGCTGGTCGTAGCGGAGCCGGGGCAAGGCGGCCCGCAGCCACACGAACACGAAGAGGAACACGATCGTCTTGCCCAGGAACCACAGGATCGGCCACAGCCACTGGGTGTGGGGGATGTGCGGGATGGGTCCGTCGGGCCCGCCGAAGAACAGGGTCACCGTGATGGCCGACATGGTGATGGTGTTCATGAACTCGGCCAGGAAGAACAGGGCGAAGCGGATGGAGGAGTACTCGGTGTGGAAGCCGCCGACGAGCTCCTGGTCGGCCTCGACGAGGTCGAAGGGCGGGCGGTTCGTCTCGGCGACGACGGCGATGAAGAAGATCACGAACGGCACGACGGCCAGCCGGATGGCGTTCCACTGCCAGAGGTGCTGCGCCTGGGCGTCCACGATCGTGCGGGTGCTGAGCGAGCCGGTGATGAGGACCACCATGACGACGGTCATCCCGAGGGCGGCCTCGTAGGAGATCATCTGGGCGGAGGCCCGCACCGAGCCGAGCAGCGGGTACTTGGAGCCCGACGACCAGCCGGCCAGCATCACGCCGTAGACGGCGATGGCCGACATGGCGAGCAGGAAGAGGATGCCCATGGGCGGGTCGGCCAACTGCAGCTCGAAGGTGTGGCCGCCGATGGTGACCACTCCACCGATGGGGACGATGGCGAAGGCCAGGAAGGCCGGGATGATCGTCAGGTACGGCGCCAGCTTGAAGACGAACCGGTCGGCCTTGTCCGGGATCAGGTCCTCCTTGAAGAACAACTTGATCCCGTCGGCCAGTGTCTGGGCGATACCGAAGGGCCCGGCGCGGTTGGGCCCGATCCGGCTCTGCATGTCCGAGATCACCTTGCGCTCGAACCAGATCATCAACATGACCGAGACCATGAGGGCGCCGAAGACCACCAGCACCTTGATCAGGACGATGAGGACGACCTGCCAGTTGAGCCCGTGGACGTAGAGCGGGTCGGTACCGAGGAGGGAGGAGAGCGCGGCCGTCACAGGGACTCCATCCGCAGGTCGACGACGGGGAACGCGCGGTCGATGAGATCGGCCACGGTGCCGTCACCGAGAGGTACGTTGAAGTCGGCGGCCACGACCTTGCGCGGCAGCGACGGATCCGGCTCGACGGGGACCTCGGCGGTGGCCGTGGCGGAACGCAGACGCACCCGGTCCCCGGCGGCGACACCCAGGTCGTCCAGGTCGTGCGGGTTGACCCGCAGCGCGCCCGGGGCGACCAGGCCGGCGAGCGAGCCCACGGTGGTGACCGCGGTCCCGCCGTCGTAGAGGACCCGGGACGCCACCAGGCGGACCGAGTAGCCGTCGGCCGGCGACACGTGGGGCACGTCGAGCTCGACCGGACCCGAGAGCAGCGGTGGGCGGGCCGGGGCGTCGGATCCGGCCTCCGACGACCCGCCGGCGGGCACCGCGGCCGGCGGGGCGTGCCCGCCCGACCCGGCGGCGTTGGGCGAGGACGCCAGGCCGGCCTGCAGGCTGGCCCCCTGACGCTCCACGGATTCGACGCCGGGCACGGCGATCGGGTCGAGCGGGGCGTTGCGACGGGCCAGCGACACCTTGCCCACCGTGAGGGGTGCCACGACGCCGTCGGCCGCACCGTGCGCGTCGAGGACGGCCCGGGTGATCCCCCGGTGGGAGACGGCCAGGCGCTCGATCTCGTCCCACACCGTGCCGACCGAGTCGAAGCCGAGGTCGTGTCCGAGGTGGACCGCCAGCTCGCCGGCGATCATCCAGTCGGGCCAGGCCTGTCCCGGCGGGACCAGCTTCTGGCCCAGGCGGAAGATCCGGCCCTCCAGGTTGGTGGTCGTACCGGGGCGCTCGTGCGCCTCGGCGGCGGGGAGGACCACGTCGGCGTGGTCGAGGACGTCCCCCGGTGCGGTGGCCACGGCCACCACGAACTCGGCCCCGGCGAGCGCCCGCTCGGCGAGCCGGCGGTCGGGGAAGTCGTTCAGCGGGTCGGCGCCCAACAGCACCAGCGCCGTGACCGCCGCACCGGCGGCCTGGTCACCGGCCGCGGCCGCCAGGATGTCGGCCGTCCCCCGGCCGCGGGCCGCGGGCACCGAGCCCCAGGCGTCCGCGAACCAGGCCCGTCCGTCCTCCAGTCCCACCCGGCCGGGCAGCACCCCGGGGGCCAGACCCATGTCGAGCGCGCCGAGCACGTTGCCCCGGCGCAGGGCCGGCAGGAACCGCGCCTCGGGCAACGCGGCGGCCAGCTTCTGGGCGGCGTCGGCCACCAGTTCGCCGTCCTCGGCCAGCGACGGCCGGCCGACCACCACGACCACGGGGCCGTCGCCGATGAGCCGGCGGGCACGTGCGAGAGCATCGGCGTCCGTCGTCGACGGCGCGCTGCCGCCGGCGACCAGGGCATCGACCAGGGCCGACGACTCGCCCGGTCCGTAGCGCAGGGACACCTCGGCGTGCTCGGTCAGCGAGGTGGCCTGGGGTGAGAGCTCCACGATGGACAGGTCGCCGTCCACCGCGGCGGCCCGCAGCCGCAGGAACAGGACGGGCAGCTCCTCACGGACGTCCCCGGTGAGCAGCACGACGGTCGAGGCCGCGGCCGCCTGGTCGATGGTGGCCCGGGGTAGGGCGAGGACCACTTCGGCGGGCAGGCCGTCGGCCAGCTGCGCGTCGACCGAGTCGGTCCCGAGCACGCCCTTGGCCACGCGGGCCCACGCGTAGGCGCCCTCGTTGGTCAGGCGGGCCCCGCCGATGACGCCGACCGACTCCGGCCGCTCGGCGGCGGCCGCCTGCAGCCCGGTGGCCACGGCGTCGAGTGCCTCGTGCCAGGAGACGGCCACGAGCACACCGTCCTTGCGGATCATCGGCTCCGTCAGGCGGTCCTCGGCGTTGACGGCATCGGCGGCGAACCGGCCCTTGTCGCACAGCCACCCGTGGTTGACCGGGTCGATGTCGATGCCCAGCATCCGGGTGAGCCGGTTGGACGACGACTGCACGGCGACACGGCAGCCCACCGAGCACGTGGTGCAGGTCGACTCGACCTGGTCGAGGTCCCACGGGCGGGCGGCGAAGCGGTACGGCGTGGCGGTCAGGGCACCCACCGGGCAGATCTGCACGGTGTTGCCCGAGAAGTACGACGTGAAGGGCAGCTCGGGGAAGGTGGCCACCTCGATGCGCTCGCCCCGGCCGATGAAGTCGATCTGGGCCTCGCCGGCCACCTCGTCGGCGAACCGGGTGCACCGGCTGCACTGGATGCACCGCTCGCGGTCCAACAGGACCAGTTCGGAGATCGGGATCGGCTTCTCGAAGTGGCGCTTCTCCTCGACGAACCGGGTCTCGCCCGGGCCGTAGGCCAGCGTCTGGTCCTGCAGGGGGCACTCGCCCCCCTTGTCGCACACGGGGCAGTCGAGCGGATGGTTGATGAGCAGGAACTCGAGGACGCCGTCCTGGGCCTTCTTCACCTTGTCGGAGTCGGTGACGACCTCCATCCCCGGGGTCGCCTCGATGAAGCAGCTGGGCATGAGGGTGGCGCCCCGCGGTCCACTCACCTCGACCAGGCACATCCGGCAGACGCCCACCGGCTCCATGCGCGGGTGGTAGCAGAAGCGCGGGATGAAGGTCCCGGCCCGCTCGGCCGCGGCGATCAGCATCTCGCCCTTCCGGGCGCGGACGACGCGGCCGTCGAGTGTGAACTCGTGCTCCTCCACCACCGTCTCCTCGTCGGCCCCGACGCCCGGGGCGGCCTGGTCAGCCATACGGGCAGCCACCCTCCTTGATGTGCACGAGGAACTCGTCGCGGAACATGGTGATGGCCGAGCTGATCGACGACGGGATGGACGGCCCGAGGACGCAGATGGTGGTCTGCTGGGGCGGCCAGGCCACGCCGGGCGAGATGTTGTCGCAGGCGTCCATGAGCAGGTCGAGGTCCTCCTCGCGGCCCTCGCCGCGCTCGATGCGCTCCATGATCCGCTCCAGCCAGCCCGAACCCTCACGGCACGGGGTGCACTGGCCGCACGACTCCCTCGAAAAGAACTTGGTGATGCGCCAGGCGGCCCGTACCGCGCAGGTGTGGTCGTCCATGACCACGACCGATCCCGAGCCCAGCATGGAGCCGGCCTCGGCCACCTCGTCCTGGCCCAGGGGCAGGTCGATCTGGTCCGGTCCGAACCACGGGGCGGACACACCACCCGGAATGAAGGCCTTGAGGCCCCGACCGCCCGGGATGCCACCACCCAGGACCGGCGCGTTGATGAGGTCGTTGAACGTCGTCTTGACCATCTCGAGCTCGAAGACGCCGGGGTTGTTGACGTGACCGGCCAGGGCGAACAGGCGGGTGCCCGTCGACCTCCCGCCGCCCAGGGCGGCGAAGGCGGCCCCGCCGTTGGTCATGATCCACGGCAGGTTCGACATGGTCTCGACGTTGTTGACCACGGTCGGGTCGCCGTAGAGGCCGATGGCCGCCGGGAAGAAGGGCGGCTTGATCCGGGGGAAGCCCCGCTTGCCCTCGAGTGACTCGAGCAGCGCCGTCTCCTCGCCGCAGATGTAGGCGCCGGCACCGGGGTGGACCACCACGTCTACCGAGAAGCCCGAACCGAAGATGTCCCGGCCGACGGCCCCGTGGGCGTAGGCGTCGTTGAGGGCGGCCTGCACCCGCTCGAGGCCGAGGGCGAACTCGCCCCGCAGGAAGATGAAGACCCGGGTGACCTGCAGCGCGTAGGCGGCGATGACCACGCCCTCGATCAGCTGGTGGGGGTCGCGTTCGACCAGGAGGTGGTCCTTGAAGGTGGCCGGCTCGGACTCGTCACCGTTGACCACCAGGTAGGTCACCGGGTTCTTGCGCAGCATCGACCACTTGCGACCCGCCGGGAAGCCCGCGCCGCCCCGGCCGAGCAGGCTGGCCGCGTCGACCTCGGCGGCGACCTCCTCGGGGGTCTTGGCCAGTGCCGTCCGCAGGCCCTCGTAGCCACCGGTGGCCAGGTAGCGCTCGAGCGTGTGGGAGTCGTCGTGGCCCATGCGGGCGGTGACGATCTTGGGTGGATCGGTGATGGCCATCAGGCGTTCCCCCCGTCGGCGGCGGCCGCGTCACGGGCCGCCCGGGCCTCGGCAGCCACGCGGCGCTCCTCGGCGACGTCGGCGGGGTCGGCCTCGATACCCGTGGTGCGTCGCACCCGGATGAGGGTGCCGTGCGGCGGGATGTCCGCCTCCAGGGCACCCGACCGCAGGTCGGCCACGAGCTGGTCGAACGACCCGGGTGTCTGGGCGCCCACGTAGCGGTGGTTCACCTGGACGCACGGGGCCCGGTCGCAGTCGGCCAGGCACTCGGCCTCCTCCAGGGTGATGGCGCCGTCGGCCGTCGTACCGCCGGCCCCGATGCCGAGGGAGTCCTCGGCGTGCTCGAGCAGCTCGGCGGCGCCGCCCAGGAGGCAGGCGATGTTGGTGCACACGGCCACCACGTGGCGACCCACCGGCTCGGTGTGGAGCATGTCGTAGAAGGAGGCGGTGCCGAGCACCTCGGTCGGGGTGACCCCGACCAGACCGGCGATGTCGACCATGGCTTCGGGGGTCAGCCACCCGTCCTGCTCCTGGGCCAGGTGGCACAGGGGGATGAGGGCCGAACGGGGCTCGGGGTACAGCTCGATGGTCTGGCGGGCCCGGGCCAGGATGTCGCCGGTCAGGTGCGTCGGCGCAGACGGGGCCAGCGCGGCGCGGCGTGGCGGCGCGATCGGGGTCGACTCGCTCACCGGTCCACCTCCCCCATCACCGGGTCGACCGACGAGCAGGCGACGACGGCGTCGGCCAACAGGCCGCCGCGCATCATGAGGGGCAGGGCCTGCAGGTTGACGAAGCTCGGACCCCGGATGTGCATCCGGAACGGCTTGGGCGAACCGTCCGACACCAGGTAGCAGCCGAGTTCGCCCCGGGGGGACTCGGTGGCCACGTAGACCTCGCCCTCGGGTACCCGGAAGCCCTCGGTGAACACCTTGAAGTGGTGGATCAGCGCCTCCATCGACTCGTCGATGCGGCCGCGGGGCGGCGGGGTGACCTTCTTGTCCTGGACCCGGTAGTCACCCGCCGGCATCTTCTCGATGATCTGGCGGATGATGCGGATGGACTCCCGGATCTCGTTGAGGCGGATCGAGTACCGGTCGAAGTTGTCGCCGAAGGTGCCGACGATGACGTCGAACTCCACCTCGTCGTAGCGCAGGTAGGGCATCGAGCGGCGCAGGTCCCACGGCACGCCGGTCGACCGCAGGAGCGGACCGGTGAGCGAGAGGGCGAGCGCCTCCTCGGCCGACAGGTTGCCGACACCTTCGGACCGCTGGCGGAACAGCGGCTGGCCGGTCAGCAGCTCGTCGTACTCGTCGAGTCGGGGCAGGACGGTGTCGCAGATCACCGTGACGTCGTCCTCCCACCCGTCGGGCAGGTCGGCCGCGGTGCCCCCGGGGCGGATGAAGTTGTGGTTCATGCGCAGACCGGTCGTCTTCTCGAAGAAGGCGAGGATCATCTCGCGCTCCCGGAAGCCGTAGATCATCATCGACGTCGACGCGTGGTCCATGCCGTTGGTGGCCATCCACATGAGATGGGAGGAGACCCGGTTGAGCTCGACCAGGAGCATCCGGATCCAGTCCGAGCGGGCCGGCATCTCGACGCCGAGCAGCGCCTCGACGGCGAGCGACAGCACCAGCTCGTTGTGGAGCGGGGACAGGTAGTCCATGCGGGTGACGTTGGTCGACCCCTGGACGTAGGTGAGCTCCTCGGCGGTCTTCTCCATGCCGGTGTGGAGGTACCCGATGACCGGCTTGGTGCGCAGCACCGTCTCGCCGTCGAGCTCGATCATGAGCCGGAGCACGCCGTGGGTCGACGGGTGCTGGGGACCCATGTTGATGATCATCGTCTCGTCGTCGGACTGCTCGATGTCGATGTCGTCGGCGTTGATGACCACGCCCTCGGGCAGTCGGAGCACGGCACCGGCCTCACGGCGGAGCTCGTCGTCCCCGGTCTGCTTGCGGGGGAAGAGCTCCTGGGCACCCTCGGACGTCTCGATGATCAGGCCGCGCTCGGTACCGATCTCCGTGGGCTCGTCGTAGTCCGCGCCGGACACCGGGTCGGGCAGCACGGTGTCCGTGTGCGCCTCGACGTCGGCGGGGTCGGCGGGAGTCGTGTCGGTGGTGTCGGTCATCGCGGTCCCGGGGAACCCTTGAACTGGACGGGGACCCGGCCCACCCCGTAGTCCTTGCGCAGGGGGTGACCCTCCCAGTCCTCGGGCAGCAGGATGCGGGTCATGTCCGGATGGCCCTCGAAGACGATGCCGAAGAGGTCGTAGGCCTCGCGCTCCATGGCCTCGGTACCCGGGTACAGGTCGAACAGGGTCGCCACGGTGGCGTCGTCCGCCGGGACTTGGACACGGACCCGGACCCTCCGGACCTGGCTCAACGACAGCAGGTTGGCCACCACCTCGAAGCGCTCGGGCGCCACACCCTCGGGCAGGTTCCGACCGGGATGGGTGAGGTAGTCGACGGCGCACAGGTCGGCACACATCTCGAAGCCCTCGTCACGCAGGCCGGTGACCACCTCGATGTACTGCTCCCGCGTGGGGAAGAGGACCTCGGGAGCCGCGCCGCGGCGGGCCCGGATCGAGTTGCCCCCGGACGCGGGCGCGGCCGTTCCGGTGTCCCCGTCGGTGGCGGTGGTCACAGGGGCTCACCCACGCTGCGGGCGATGATCGGGTTGCGCTTCGGGGTGCCCAGGTGCACGGCGTCCGGCCGGTCCGGGTTCCACCCGGTCGTGCCGTCCGAGGGGCTGTGGGCGTCGTCGGTGTCGGCGCCCTCGTCCGAGGACAGCGCCCCTTCCACCAGGAGACCGCTCCGGCGCCGGGTGATGTCGTCGGTGCGGACCTTCTCGTGCAGGGTCAGGATGGCGTGCATCAGCGTCTCGGGCGTGGGCGGGCAGCCCGGGGCGTAGACGTCCACCGGGACGATCTGGTCCACGCCCTGCACGATGGCGTAGTTGTTGAACATGCCACCGGTGCTGGCGCACACGCCCATCGACAGCACCCACTTGGGCTCCATCATCTGGTCGTAGACCTGACGCAGCACGGGGGCCATCTTCTGCGACACGCGTCCGGCCACGATCATGAGGTCGGCCTGGCGGGGTGAGGCCCGGAAGACCTCCATGCCGAAGCGGGCCAGGTCGAAATCGGCGGCGCCGACCGACATCATTTCGATGGCGCAGCACGCGAGTCCGAAGGTGGCGGGCCACATCGAGTACGTCCGGGCCCACTTGACCAGGTCCTCGAGTCGACCGGTGAGGAAATTGTGCTGGAGGTCTTCGAGGCCCACGGTCGCCGCGCTCCTTCGCTCAGGCCGCGCGGCCGGGGCCGGTCGGCGCGGTCGTCGGGCGGTCGGCGGCGGGTTCGTCCACGGGGACGGCGATGCGGGCGATGGTCGACGACGACGTGCGGCCGGGCATGGCACCGAGCAGTCGCTTGGACGGGCCCCAGCTGAGGGCGCCGTTGCCGACCAGGAACACGAAGGAGATGAAGACCACCGCGGCGAACACGATGACCTCGATGAGTCCGAACGACCGCAGCTGGCGGAAGATCACGGCCCAGGGGTAGAGGAACACGACCTCGATGTCGAAGATGATGAAGATCATCGCCACCAGGTAGAAGCGCACCGGAAAGCGGGTCGGCGGGTCGATGCCGGGGACGATGCCGCACTCGTACGGGGCGAGCTTGGCGGCCGTCGGTCGCTTCTTGGGCGCCAGCAGGGCGGACGCCACGAAGGACAGGGACGCGAAGAGGAACCCCAGGACGATGAGGATCAGGATCGGCAGGTAGTCGGCCACAACACGTGTTTTTTACCACGCACCCCTCCGGCGGGGCACATCCGCTGGAAGGGGCCGCTGCGGCGGGTCGGCGGCCGGGCATCTCCCCCGGGGGTCCCCGGCCGGTGTGCCGATGGTGACACGGCCCCCGTAGCATGGCGTCGTGACCACCGAGGCCCCCGACCACGTCGACCCCACTCCCGCCGATGAGCAGGCCGGCGGCCACGTCCACGACGTCCTGATCGTGGGGGGCGGACCCTCGGGCTCGTCGTGTGCCTACTGGCTGGCCGAGGCGGGTTGGGACGTGGCGCTGGTGGAGAAGAAGGTGTTCCCCCGCGAGAAGACCTGTGGCGACGGCCTGACCCCGCGATCGGTGCGCCAGCTGGCCGACATGGGTGTGGAGGACTCGTTGACCGGGGCCCACCGCTACTCGGGCCTGCGGGCGAACGCCTTCGGCCAGGTGCTCGACCTCCCGTGGCCCGAGCACCCCTCGTTCCCCAACTACGGCTACGTCATCACCCGCCACGACCTCGACGCCCTGGTCAACGAGCGGGCGCACAAGGCGGGGGCCACCGTCTTCCAGGGCACCGAGGCCCTCGAGCCGATCATCGACCACGCGGTCCACACCCCGGCCGGCGCCGGACTGCCCTCCTGCGTCGGCGCCGTGGTCAAGGACAAGGCGACCGGCACGACCCGTGAGATCCGGGCCCGCTACGTGGTGGTGGCCGACGGGGCCAATTCGCGCTTCGGCCGGGCGCTCGGCACGAGCCGCGACCGCGCGCAGCCGATGGGAATGGCCCTGCGGGGCTACTACACGTCGCCCGGCCACGACCAACCCTTCATCGAGTCGCACCTCGACATCCGCGACGGCGAGGGCAGCGTGGTGCCCGGCTACGGCTGGATCTTCCCGTTGGGCGACGGCCGGGTCAACGTCGGCGTCGGCCTCCTCTCGACCGACCGGAGGTGGAAGGGCGTCAACACCGGCGTCCTGATGGACCACTTCGTGGCCTGGGCCCCGAAGGAGTGGGAGCTCTCCCCCGCCACCGCCCTCGGCGCCCCGACCGGGGGCAAACTGCCCATGGGACTCGCCGTCGGGCCCCGCCTGGGGGCGACGACACTGGTGGTCGGCGACGCGGCCGGGACCATCAACCCGTTCAACGGCGAGGGCATCTCCTACGGCTACGAGACCGGACGCCTCGCCGCCGCCTCACTGGGCGAGGCCCTGTCCGGTGACGGGTTCGCCGCCCTGCTCCGCTACGAAGACCGGCTGGAGGACGCCTACGGCCTCTACTACCGGGTCGCCCGGGCGTTCATCCGCGTCATCGCCAACCCCGACCTGATGAAGCTGTGCGTCGGGACCGGCATGCACTCGAGGACGCTGATGGACTGGATCCTGCGCATCATGTCCAACCTGGTCCGCCCGGACGAGACCGGACCGGCCGAGGCCGCCTACCGGGCGCTGGCCACCATCGCCCGACTGGCTCCCGAAGGCGTCTGAACCCGACTCCTCCGGGGGCGCGGACCCCTACTTGGTGAGGCTGGTCGCCACACGCCCGGCCACGGCGTTGTAGGCCGGGCCGAACACGTCAGAGGGGATCGCCGCTCCGCTGGTCGACGGCTGGATCACGGTGACCACCCGGCCGCCGAGGAGGTAGGCGTCGCCGACCACCTGGGTGCCGGCACCCGGCACGGTGTAGGTCGTGACCACGCCGTACGAGGAGACGCCCCGGGGAGCGGTGAGTGTGACCGGTTGGACGGCGACGGTGGTGCCGGCCACGGCGGCCTGACCGAGCGACGTCCGGTACTGGAGGTAGCAGGCGTCGAACTTCGGGTTGGTGAACACGCTGTCGAGCGCCTGGACCTGGGTGGCCGAGGCCAGTGTGGCCGTACGGGACGCCATCTCGAAGGACGGGCCCGCGGCGCTCTGGAACACCTGGGACTGGACCAGGCTGGTCTGGCCGGGCAGCGAACCCGAGTCGAAGAGTCCGGACACCACGGCGTAACTGTCGCCGAGGCACGCGGCCATGGCGTTGGTGGCGCTGGCCTGGGCTGCGGCGGTGGCCACCGGTGGACGCACCACGGCCTGGGCCGGCGGCGCCACCTGCCACCCGGGGGGCAGATCGGCGAGGCGCAGATTGATCGAGGTGGCCAGCGCCGTGTCGGTGATGCCCGGGGACACCACCGCCGGTGCGGTGGTCGGTGTCGACGAGCTCTTCTTCGAGATCAGGTAGCCGGCACCCACCGCCACCACCACGACCAGGAGGACCACCAGCAGCACGAGGCTGCGGCGGTTGTTCGGCTTGGATCCGGACTCGGCCAGTACGACGCCACCCGCGCCGGGCGCACCGTCCGACGGGAAGGGTCCACCCCCCGGGGGGAGGGGCCCACCCGTCGACGGGACGGCACCCGTGGGCCCGGTCGGCTGGGCGATGGGCGCCTGGGGCGGGAACGGTTCGGTCGGAGCGGGTGGCTGGACGGCGAGCGGCACGGGGGCCGACGGCGGGGCGCTCGGGGGAGCCGTCGACGCGGCGGCGGTCCCGGCGACGGCGGTCCCGGCGGCAGCGGCCTGGGCGGCGTGCAGCTGCTTGCGGGTGAGGGCGAACTTGGGCTTCTTGGCCTTCGGGGCCTCGGCCGTCGGGGCCGGTGCGGCCGCGAACGGGGCGGCCCCGGCGACCGTGGCGGCCGTGGCGGCTGCCGCGGCTTCTGCGGCGTGCAGCTGCTTGCGGGTGAGGGCGAACTTCGGCTTCTTGGCCTTCGGGGCCGGAGCGGCGGCGGGCTGAGCCTCGACCAGTGCGGCGGCCGTCGGTGCGGCTGTCGGTGCGGCCGTCGGTGCGGCCGTCGGTGCGACGGTGGCTCCGACCACGCTGGTGGCCGCGGCGGCCTGGGCAGCATGCAGCTGCTTGCGGGTGAGGGCGAACTTGGGCTTCTTTGCATTCGGGGCCGGAGCAGCGGCGGGCTGGGCCTGGACGGGTGCGGCGGCCGTCGGTGCGGCCGTCGGTGCGGCCGTCGGTGCGACGGTGGCTCCGACCACGCTGGTGGCCGCAGCGGCCTGGGCGGCGTGCAGCTGCTTGCGGGTGAG
>Ga0302202_10000517_pt1 | contig 51009 bp, 33 predicted proteins | sample II_Bog_N3_3_FD_194579 | JGI IMG/M metagenome (GOLD analysis project Ga0302202, IMG submission 194579) | Peat permafrost microbial communities from Stordalen Mire near Abisko, Sweden - II_Bog_N3_3 | ecosystem: Environmental > Terrestrial > Soil > Wetlands > Peat | place: Sweden: Abisko...
GCCGCCTTGGCACCCAGGGTCAGCTCCTTCGCCGCAATCCGGATTATGCCCCCGTCTTTCATGGCATCCCGGGCATTCACGCAAAGATTGAGCAGAACCTGCTCGAGCTGCGTACGGTCTCCCAGCACGAGCGGGAGCTCGTGTGCAACTTCCTGGTGGAAGGCGATGTTCTTCGGAAAGGTCCTTGCGACGATCGACTCGATTTCTTTGACGACAAGGCCAACGCTGAGAGCAACCCGGGCGCCCTCGACCCCGCGGGCAAACGTGAGCACCTGCCGCACGAGGTCGGTGGCGCGCTTGGCACTTACATGGATGCTGTCGATCAGCTCCAGCTCCGATTGCGCCATCTCGTCGTTCTTAAGTATCTCTGCGCACATAAGGATCGGCGTGAGCACGTTGTTTAGATCGTGGGCGATGCCACCGGCCAGGGTCCCGATGCTCTCGAGGCGCTGGCCCCTTAGATAGCGCTCCTCGAGCACCTTCCGCTCGGCTGCGACCGCGGCGACATCGCACGCCGCGGAAATCAGCTCGATATCATGGGAGGTCGGAAGAAGGGGTTGCCTGTGGTAGACCGCGAACGAGCCAAGCACCCTTCCGGAGGAATCGTGGATAGGTTGGGACCAGCACGACCGCAGGACTGCGCGCTCCGCCAGTTCACGGAATCCGACCCAGCGAGGATCGGTTCTAATGTCCTCTGCAATAATGCGCCTGTTCAGGAAGGCCGCCGCGCCGCAGCAGCCCACATCGGGGCCCAGCTCCATTCCGTGAACGCCGGCGCTGTAGAACGGAGGAAGCGTAGGCGCCGACCCCAAAACAAGCCGCTTGCCCGACTGATCCAGCAGAAGGATCGAGCAAATCATATCCTGATCTTCCGCTTGGACGCCAAGTACAATGGAGTCTAGGACCTCTTGGAGTTTCGCACCGTTCGCCAGCAGAGTCATGGTCCTGGTGCGAATCGCGTCCCTAGCCCTTGTCTTGCGGAGGGTCGTGAAGACAGTCGCAGGCATCAGGCCGACGAAGGCGAAAACCCCCTGGCTCACCAGGCCCTCGATGATGCGGCGGGCGTGGCTGAGCTGAACGAGCGACACGGTTCCGTAGCCAAGTGCACCGAACCAGTTCGAGGTCACCGTTGAGACAAGGATCGCAAGGGTTGCGCCCGGGAGACCGAACCTCACGGCCGCCCAGATAACGAACGGAAACGAAACGAACAGGGGGTCCGCCTGGTGCAGCCAATGAAAATAAAGGGCCAATCCTATCGCCGAGAAAAGCGATAGATTTAGGAGCGAAAACTCAACGCCCCACATACCCCTAGGCAATGGCGCTCGCCTCATTATCGCCGGGTGCCAAACAATAACGGCTGGAGTGAACAAGATGACGCCGAGCAGGTCGCTCGCATACCAACTGGTGAAGCTTCCCCAGTAGGGCGAAGTGCCGTCCTGGAGCCGCATGATCGCCGCTCCAATGAAAGCGGAAAGGGAAGTTCCGACCATTCCCCCAAGGACAACCACGCCCAGCAGCTCCTTGAAGTTCAATAGGCTGGGCCGCTTTGAGACAAAGGTGCGCACGAGCGATGCGCCCAGTGCGGCGCCAGCCGTGTTCCCGAGGTGTCCCAGAAACCATATCGGCACAGGCCACGAATCCGCCGAGATGACGTTATAAACAAGGTCTCCAAGACCCGCCGTCACCATCAGCATTGGCCAGCGAGCTGGCCTGTTCAGGAGCAGGCCGCCCAAATACAATCCACTAGGGAGCCAAAAATACGAGAGGATGTTGGTGCCCTGCTCGAGGTGATCCGAAAGCAGCGCGCACAGGAAATAGGCCATCCCGAACAAAACCGCCCTCAGGCTAAAGGGCAGCCAATTAGGCCCAGACTCTATCGAATCGACCGGTGGCGCGTCTGAAGTTTTGGACGTCGAGGTAATTTGGGCTCGGAACTTTGCCTAAGAATTCACTCCAAGCTGACCTTCGTCTTCAACGTTTGTCAGCAACTAATCTCAAGGCCAACGACTTGTGCCAATGCCTGATCTCACCGGTGCTGCACGCACTCCCGAGCGCGATGGTCCGCTCGAGGAAATCATGGAGGCACCGGCCAGCGCAGCCCCGCCAGCCGGCAGCGCATGGCCTCGGAGCCCCAGGGCCGAGCCTAGAAGACGATCCAACACTCTAGATAGAGCGTGTTGTTGTCCCGCGCGTTGCTCCCTGCGCCGTCATAGTTCGTGCGCGCACCGTTGAACCGGTTGTAGGCCACGTATTGGAGCGAGAACTTGACGTTGCTCCGCGGCCAGAATGCCGGTCCACCTCCCTTGTTGAAGGGCAGGTAGCTCACCTGGAGGATCAGCCCGTCGCTTGTCGCCGATCCCGTGGCGCTCCCGGAGTAGAGCAGCGGGTCGGCAGACCCATCCACGAAGAAGTACTGGACCGTGCCGCCGAATGTCTTGTCGTAGAGGTAGTTCACGGTCGCCTTCACGCTCCACAGGTTGTCGCCCGTGTTGCTCGTGTTCCCGAGCAGGCTGCTCGCGGCCCACGACTCGTGCTCGTAGACGTAGCTCAGCATGCCCGTGAAGTCGCTCACGCCACTCGATAGCTGGTACTGCGTGTCGAGGCCAAGGTCGTCGATGTGGTCCGTTCCGGCGCTCTGGTCCCTCCCCGGATAGGTGTCGGCGTCGAGCCCGAAGGCTCCCGTTTCCCAGTGGGCGTCGCCGACCATCTGGTCATAGGCGATGCGCCAATAGGGGGCCACCCCAGCGATCTGCGTCTCTCCCGTGGGATCGACCCCCACCTGGTTCTGGAAACCCGCGCCCAGGGTGCGGTAGCCGGCCACATCAAGGTAGAGCGAGTCCGAGAGCATGACGTAGGCGCCCAGACCGCCCACCTGCTGGGCAAGGGCGCCGGCTATCAGGGGAGCCGCGTCCGGCGTAGAAGCCAGGCCCGACTGCGAAAACGGATAGCCCCAGGCGGGCGTCGTGTTCCAGAGGTCCTGGAGCGTGGGATTGTTGTTCAGGTAGAACCCGAACGAGGCGTCATTTCCAGCGAAGGTGCCCTTGTCGGCATAGCGGAACTCGGTGTTGTCCCAGTGCCAAACCTTGCCGATCCCGTCGTAGGTGGCCTGGCTGAACACGCCGAACCTGTTGGCAAACGTGGCGGCATCCTTGCCGAAAATGTCCGTGGCGTAGGGACCGAAGAGGCGACCTCCGTAGAACACGCTGGCCTGGGTCACTGCGAAGTTGTTGTTGTTGCCGAAGCCGGGCGCCGCCCCGCCGTACTGGTCCTTGGCGGTGCGCGTGAATGAGGGCATCAGCATCACGGCGAACGGCGGGAACTGGGTGTTTTCAGCGCTCGACGTGTAGCCGTCTAGTTTGAACTGCCGGCCCAAGGGGGTCAGGATGGGGAACTCGGTATGGCAGGAGGTGCATTGCATGTCCGTCTGCCGGGCGAAGCTCGGCAGCGCTCGCGCACACGGGGAGAAGAGGAGAGTCGCAGCGATGGCAGCTGGAGCGGCAAACCACAGAATTGGGGTCCTTGTCGCGCCATTGTGCCGTGAAGACTTCCTTGTGGGGTGGTTCATGTTCATGGTCATTTTGCAGTTTGCGGCTTGGTATGGGGCACCTAGAATCCGAGTTCGTCCCCTTTGGGCTTTAGGCTGAAGAGATAGGAGGCCAGGTCGGCTATCTCGGCCGGCTCGATGGTCCCACCCCAGGCGGGCATGTAGAGAGGCGGCTGCGGCCGCTTGGGATCCAACGCGTCAATCTGCCGGCGACCCAGGGAAATTACGTTGATGAGCTCCGCGCGGGTGTACCCGTCGGCCACGTGAACAAGCGAGGGGATCTGCTCGCCGGTTTTCGCATTAGGGTTGGGGACGCCTCCCTTGCCCTCCTGGCCATGGCAGCCCGCGCAACCGTACTTTCGGAAGATTTCCTTTCCGCGTTCCACCGGGCTCATGAGCGACGGGAGGCTAAGCGCCACGTTCTGGTCGCGCAGGTGAAGGACGAACTCGGTGAGAGCGAGAACCTCCGCCTCGTTGAAGCCGAACCGCGGCATGACCGAGCCGGGCGTGACCGACTGGGGATCCCTGAAGTGCTGCATAATCCACTCGGGCTTGCGCCGGAGACCGACATCGTCGAGCGCGGGCCCGATGGACCCGCCCTTGCCGGCCACGGAATGGCACCCGATGCATCCCTTTTGCTGGAAGAGATGGCGACCCTGGACGGCGCTCGGGACCACCTTCATCGAGGCATAGAAGCCGGTGATCGACTCGCCCGTCTGGCTCAGCATGAAGAGGGTGATCGCCTCAAGCTCGGGCTGTGAAAACTTCTGCGGCGGCATCGCCGAGTCAGGGGTCACCGACGCGGGCGAGCGGAAGTGGGACATGAGCCAGTCGGCGGAACGCCGCCCACCCACGCGGTCGAGCTCGGGCCCAATCACTCCGCCCACGCCGCCGAGCTTGTGGCATCCCCTGCAGCCGCTTGTCTCAAAAACCTGCTCGCCCCGCGCCAGCTCGGGCGCGGCGGGGTTGTCGGAGGCCTCGTGGCACTGGCCGCAGGACGCCTGGATGAAGCGCAGCGGAAGCATTGGCTGGTCCCAGTGCGGGACGTTCCCATGGGCGTCCACGGTTGTCGTGGCGTGGCCCTGGCCCCGGTGGCACACAGTGCAGCCGAACTTGTCGAAGGGATGCTGCTCGTGGAGCGGATGGTAGGCGAGGGGCTGCGGAAAACCGCCATAGGTGGGGTCCTCCACCGCGAGATGGCACGTGGTGCAGCGGTCCACGCGGCGAAGGTCGGGCAGCACGATCTGACGGATCTGGACCGGGATGCTCGCAGCGAGCTGCCGCTGCTGCGGCGTCGACGCCCGGCGCATCTCCTCCCGGATGAACTGCCTTTGGTAGTCCTTCCAGTCGCGAAACTCGTCCCTGTAATATGCCGCGCCGGTGAGGACGCTCACGAGGATGCCTAGGACGATGAACGCCGGATAGAGCCTACTGGGTTTTTCCTCGGTCATGTCAGTGTCCCTCGGTTGCCGCAGGGGGCTGTGCCCACGGCTTTACCCATCCCCAGTTCGGGCCCCTGAACACGCTGCCAATCACCGTCAGCACGATCGCCACGATGAGGAAGAGGGTGAACACCGTGTTGGCCGTCCGCCGCTCCGGGGCAAACCACTGGCCGACTCCCTCCTTGCGGCGGTCAAGGTACGGCAGAAGGACGAGCGCCGTCACAAGGATTGCAGGCGCCACCACTCCGCCCCAGAATGCGGAGTAGCTGACGAGCTCCTGCAGACCGAGAAAATACCACGGGGCCTTCGCAGGATTCGGCGGATGGACGGCATTGGCCAGCTCCTCGAGGGGCGCGTTCCAGAAGACCGCCAGGAAGAGCACGACCGCGACAACGAGGAGAAAAAGCAGGATCTCTCGGAAGACCAGGTTCGGCCATGAAAAGACCTCGTCCTCAGGATCCTTGCCCACCTGGGGCGAGGTGAGGCGCGTGAGCTCCATCAGCCCGTAGGACTTGTTCGTTGGCAGATCGGGAATGGCCACCTTCTCAACCCGATCGGCGGATTCATCGGGGCTGGCGAGGCCGCCGTCCTTGCGAACCCGCCAGAGATGGACCGACACCATGAAGAACGTGAGCGCCGGCAGAACGATGACATGGAGGGTGTAAAAACGGATGAGCGCCTCCTGGCCGACCGTGTTTCCGCCTAGGAGCAGGAATTTGAGCTTTGGCCCCACCAGGGGCGCATATGCCGCGATGTTCGCCCCGACGGTGATCGCCCAGAAGGCAAGCTGGTCCCAGGGCAGGAGGTACCCGGTGAAGCTCAGGCCAAGGGTCAGGAGGAACAGCGCGATTCCAATCAACCAGTTGAACTCCCTAGGGCGCTTGTAGGCTCCCGTGTAGAAGACACGGCACAGGTGGAGCATCACGAACATCACCATCAGGTGGGCGGCCCACCGGTGCATGTTCCGGATAACGAGGCCAGCGGAGACCACGAACTGAAGGTCCTTCATCGCGTCATACGCCCGGTCGGTCGCCGGAACATAGTAAAACATCAGGAGGATGCCCGTGCCCGTTAGGATGAACAGCAGGTACAGCGAGATGAGGCCGAGGCCCAGGGTCGTCGACGGCTTCAGGGCACGGCGGCTCACCTTGGCGGGCTGCACGTGGAGCAGGAAGCTCGAGACCATCGCCTGCGCGCGCTCCAGATTGCTCTTGGGAATGCCAACCCGGAATACGGAGCGCCCCACGCGTGAGCGCTCGAGCCAATTCCAAGCCTTCTTTGGGGTGGGTAGGCTCACAGGACGAGGTACTTGTCGGGATCCACGCGCTCGCTCTTGTCGACCAGCAGGTGCCTGTCCTTGCTAAGCGTCACCATGAACCACTCGAGGCCCCTGGGCGCTGGCCCCCCCTTGACCTTGCCCATCTCGTCGAACGAGCTCCCGTGGCAGGGGCAGTGGAAGCCCTGCTCCGAGCGACCCACGGTGCAGCCAAGGTGGGTGCAAACCGCGGATAGGCACCGGTAGGTGTTGCCCTGGCGCACGATGAACACCCGCTCGTCCTCAAGGAACGTGACGCTCCCGTCGGGGAAGTCATCCGGCCGGCCCGCTTTGAACCGGAGGTTCGGCTCGTAGAGCACGTTGGGGACGAGGAAACGGACGGCGGCCGCAGAGGATGCGGCCACGGCGAATGCCGCCACCAGCCAACCGCACGTAAGCTGCACGAAATTGCGGCGGGACGTTGTCTTGTCTGGGATTGGGGTGGACATGGTTTATGCGGAAACAACCTCGACACGTTCCATGGTGATCGCATGGGTGGGGCACCGGGCCGCACACAGGCCGCAACGGATGCAGCGTGTCTCATCCTTGATGATCGCGCCGGCTTCGTTGGGGCCCGGGACGCGGCCGTAGCGTGCCATGAAGGCCGCAGTTAGCTTCTCGTCCCCGCGAAGGTTGGCCACGTCGACCAGGCGGAGGCAGTACTCCGGGCAAACATCGGCGCAACCGCCGCAAAGGATACAGGCGTCCCCGTTGAAGATCGGGCTCACATGGCAAACGAGGCACCGGTCGGCCTGCATCTGGGCCTCGGCAACCGGAAACGTCTCCTCCACCTCGGCGATGCCTATGCGGCGGTCTAACGGGAGCGTTGGAGGGGAGCGCCGGGGGAGCTTCTCGTAGTCCCGTTTCATCTTGTAGCGGCCCAGGTCGAAGATGGTGAACTTTGCCTTGCGCTTCTCCACCGGGGCGCTGCCGGTCAGGAAGGTGGCTATTGACGCCGCCGCCTTCTTTCCCTCGGCCACCGCCGTGATGATGATGCGCGGACCAAAGGCGACGTCGCCGCCCGCAAACACATCCGGCCGTGACGTGGCGAGGGTCTTAGGGTCGACCTGGAGCGTGCCGCGGGGCGACACCTTCAGGCCGTCCTCGGGAAGCATCCATGAGAGGTCCGGGGATTGGCCAATCGCCAGCACGACGCTATCGCATGGAACGACCAGCTCGCTTCCCTCGATGAACTGGGGGTTAAAGCGCCGATTGGAATCAAAGACCCTGCTGCATTTGATGAGCTCGATGCCTGTGACTCGGCCGTCGACTCCGATGATTCGCTTCGGCCCATAACGGGTATTTAGCCTAATGCCCTCCTTCTCGGCCTCCTCGATCTCCTCGTGGGCCGCGGGTATCTCGTCCATGCTCTCCAGGCAGTACATGTGAACGTCGGGCACGCCCTTGCGTATGGCCTCGCGCGCGACGTCGAGGGCCAGGCGGAGCTCATCCGGCGCTTCTGGGGTTTCCGCGGTGAGCTGCTCCATCGCGGCTGCCGCCCTTTGGAGCGCCGACCGGAGCTCGGCCTCGCTCATGCCCGCGAGCTTCTCAGCCTGGCGCACCACGGAGCGCGCGACGTCAAATGCGACGTTTCCGCCTCCCACAACGACGACTTTCCGGCCCAGCTCCGTGCGGTAGCCCAGGTTGACGTTCAGGAGAAAATCAATCGCACGAAGAACGCCGTCATTCTGGACACCCTCGATGGCGAGCTCACGGCTCTTGTGCGCCCCAATGCCGATGAAGACAGCCTCAAAGCCCTCCTTTTTAAGGTCTCCGAGGCTGAAATCGCGGCCCAGCCTCCGATTGAGCCGAATCTCAACCCCCAGGGACTCTATGGCTTGGATCTCGGCCTGGATAATCTGACGGGGGAGGCGGTATTCGGGCACTCCCAGGACGAGCATCCCTCCCGCCATGGTCTGGGCCTCGAAGACAACGGGCTTGAAGCCCATGAGCGCTAGCTCGTGCGCACAGGAAAGGCTCGCCGGTCCGCCCCCGATGCAGGCCACCTTCCGGTCCTCGCCCACGCGGTCGTGGGTGGGGTGCCTTCCTCCGGGATAGACGCGCCCGAGATCGAAGTCGTTGGATTCGACCCCGTGCCTCTCGCATACGAACCGCTTGAGCGCCCGGATCGATACCGGGGCGTCAATGGCGCCACGCCGGCATTTGGCCTCGCAGGGCGCCGCGCATACCCGCCCACAGATCGAGGCAAACGGGTTCGGCTCGCGGGCGATGATGTAGGCATCCTCGAAGCGGCCTTCGGCAATGGCCTGCACGTAGGCGCCCGAGTCCGTCTTCACCGGGCAACCCTCCCTGCAGAGCACCTGCCGCGTGAAATAGTCCAGGTCAGGAAGCTCGACTGTGTAGGTCGCGGGCATTCTTTAGTGGGCCGCGACGTCGTCGGTTTTCTACTTGGCCTCGAAGATGGCCTTGACCTCGTCGATTTTGCTTTGGGCGGCCGCCTTGTCTTCGGGGGTTGCGGAGGCCAGCGCCTTATCGAGGAGGTCTTTCTTCCTGACCGTCGTGTCGTAGACGAGGAATTGGTAGATCTTCTTGGCCTTCTCAGGCGTGATGTTCGAGCTCGGCTTGAACATCATTCGCTTCACATAGCGCGACCACTCGTCGGGCAGCACGAAATCGCAATTGATTGGCCGTGCCAAGGTGTGGCAGAGCGAACACGTGCTCTTGAATACGTTGTAGTTGGCCTTGGCGGCCGCCGGGTAGGCGGACACATCGATTGAGGACGGTCCCTTGTCAAAAAGGGCAATTTTCGCCTTCGTCGCGGCATCGATCTCGTCACCTGCCGCTCGAAGGTAGACCGCCGATGCCAGTGCCAAGCTTGCAGCCATCAACAGGGGTAGTCTGTGTTGCATACGTTCTTTGTATCCAATTACGGAAGCACGGGCTCACCGTATCCTGTCTTTTTCTTGCCTCACTTTGACCTTTAGCCCCGTAAAAGCGGGCCAGGCCCACAAGCTACTTTGAAGAGCAATGCATCGCGGTAATCGCTCGGTGTCATTCCCACATGCTGCTTGAAGGCGCCGTTGAACCGGGGGATCGACCTGAATCCAACCGAATAGCCGATCTCTGCGATTCGGACAGAAGGGTTGATGAGCATGACCTTCGCCTTTTCCATCCTCACCCGAGCCGCGTAGTCCGAGAGCGTCATGCCCGTCGACCGTTTGAAAAGGCGGCAAAAATAGGAGCGGCTTAGCCCCAGGTGGCGAACCATGCTCGGCAGATCCAGCGACTCAGACATGCGCTCCTGAATGATTTTTTTCGCGCTCACAACAGACTCGGGCTCAACCTCTGTCGCCGTAACAGATTCGGAGCCCACTGTTTCTGCAATGAACCCGGCAAACAACTCGAGCATCCGGTTCATCGCATTGAATCGGTCTGCCGTCAGCACGGGCGTCGAAAAATACGCGGCCTTGATAGCCTTGTGCCAGGACGGTCCAGCGGAGGCCCCACCCAGGGTCTGGACCAGCAGCTCGAAGTCGCGTTCGGTTGGCTCCCTGCGGAGGACCTGGCCGCTCAGGAGCGTCGCGACATGCCTTAGGCCCACGACGACCGGAACGGCGACCTCTGTAAGCCCCGCTGCACAGGATACTTGCTGCAAGACCAAATGCTTTGACACTCCGCGCAGGACGCGCGACTGGCAGGCGACACAACACTGACAGACCTGGGTGGACGCGCCAACAAAGGTGCATAGCGGGTTTTCGAAAACCCCCAAGCTGAGCCGCTTCGTTGGAATTTCCGGAGGGAATAGCCGAACGGGGACACCCATAGCCCCCCGGAATGCCTCCTCGAAGCGGCGCACGACGGGCATGCGGATGAGATCGGAGTAGGAGCAGGTGTTCACGAAGCGCGGGAATTGCCTCTCGGTGCGTTACCCTGAGGTACGGGGCAGTTCCTTCGTTACCGTCATAACGGAGTCAATTGGGTCCCGTGGTTTCGAGAGTACTGGCCACCCCAAGACGCCCTTGAGACTCTTGGAAAGCCTAGCGGCCAAAGGGGCTTCCAATCATGCTATCAAGCGCTCCGCAAGGCGGTGCACTCCTCGCACGACAATCGGCACTGCCTCGGCCACGGGCGGAGAAAGCTCCAGGCACATAGGGTTGATCGTCTCGACCGAGATCGTGAAAAGCCTGATGTCGGGGAACTGTCCCATAAGTGCCGCAGCTGCGAAGAGGTCCCGCAGCCCAAAGTCATGGGCCGAGAGCCCCCTCGGGATATCGGCCACGCATGCGGGCTCCAGCTCGGTGATGGTACCTGCAGGACTTCCATCTCGCGTCGCATCGACCATCACAACAACCGGCGCCAGTGCGATCGCTTCAAGCAGATTGATCCCGCCCGTGCCGCCGTCCAGCAGCTGCACGCCGGGAAGCGCGGCCTCGTCCTCAAGGGCGCGGAGGACATGGATACCGACCCCTTCGTCGCCCATAAGGAGGTTTCCAACGCCCACGATCAGCACCTTCGGCGGCTCCAGGTGGGAGGTCGAAACCGATCCGCCGACAAGACCTAGGTCAGTTCCCCTCATCGTGGCGGGATGGTTGGCGCTTCCTCGACCTTTGCCGGCGCCTGGGTTGCGAACACCGACTTGCCGTCCACGGCTCTCTCGGGGAGGAATTTCCAGCCGCCCGCCATCGAGGAGAGGACACCGTTGCCCTCAACGTAGTCGTGGTAGAACACCAGGTATACGTGGATGATCGTGAATATGATGAAGAACCAGGTGGCAAGGTGGTGCCATTGCCTCAGGCCGGCGTCGCCTCCGAATATGGGAAGCATCCACGTGAAGAGCTGCGGAAACCAGGAGTGGCTCATCTTCGCATAGAGTGCAAAGCCGCTTGCAACCTGGAACAGGAAGACGAGGAACATGACGAAGTACGTCAGGTAGGCCAGGGCATTGTGCCCCACCGCGACGAGCGTCTTGTTGGACGATTGAAGGACGTCGACCCTGAGAACGCTCATGACCTCCTTGAACTGGGCGTAACGCAGAGGCAGAAAGTTCCTCCAGTCCGAGTACTGGTTGCCGACAAAGCCCCAGTAGATGCGGAACGCGAAGTTGAACACAAAGACGTACGCGGCAGCGAAGTGGATGAAGCGGACCGTTCCAAACCAATAGCTGAAAGAGGCCTCGCTCGCCGTGTTTATCGCCGGAGGGTTCGCTATGGCGAAACCCGTGGCTGTAAGCACGAGGATGCAGAGGGCGTTGAGCCAATGGTAGAAGCGGACCGGAAGCTCCCACACGTAGATGCGCTGGAATTCGTGGTGGCTGGCGGACGGAGCGTGCGAATTCATGGCAGCCTCCGGTTAGACTGCGGGGGATGTTGAGACCCTCTGCAAGGTCGTGCCCTTGTCGTCGTAAAGATGGACGGCACAGGCAAGGCAGGGATCAAACGAGTGTATCGTCCTCAATATCTCCAAGGGAAGCTTGGGATCAGCCACGGGCGTGCCGATGAGGGAGGCCTCATACGGGGAGCGTTCGCCCTTGGCGTCGCGCGGCGATGCGTTCCACGTGCTCGGAACCACCAGTTGGTAGTTTTCGATGCGTTGGTCCTTGATGACGATCCAATGCGCCAGTGCGCCGCGCGGTGCCTCGCTTGGTCCCACGCCTTTGGTCGATGTGGGCCACGAAGACGGCTCCCACTTCTCCTTCGTGAATGTGCGTGTGTCGCCATTCTTGATGTTGGCGATGAGTTGGTCGAAGAATTCCTGGCTCCAGCGTGCGATCAGCTTTGTCTCGATGCCACGCGCCGCGGTGCGGCCCAGGGTCGAGAAGAGGACCGCGGGCGGCGCATTAAGCGCCGCAAGGGCCTCGGTCACTGCATCCTTCACCTCGGCATTGCCGGAGGCGTAGCCGACCAGCATCCGGGAAAGGGGGCCCACCTCCATAGCATGACCCTTCCAGCGCGGCGTCTTAAGCCACGAATACTTCCCGTCAACGTTCAGGTGCTCGTATGGCGGATTGGGACCCGTGTAGTTGAACGTGGTCTCTCCCTCCCAAGGATGGAGCCCGGCGGCTCCCTGGTACGAATACCACGAGTGGTCTACGAACTCCTGGATGCCGGCCGGGTCCCTCGGATCAACCTCGAGCACATGGCTCAGGTCCCTGTCGAGGATGGCGCCGCGGGCAAACTTGAACCGGCCGACATCGGCGAATCCGTTCGTCGGCAGGTCCCCGTAGCAGAGATAATTCTTCACGCCGCCGCCGATCGCAGCCCAGTCAAGGTACGACGGTGCAATGGCGAGAAGGTCGGGCAGGTACACCTGCTCGACGAACTGCTTGGCCTGTGCAAGGAGCCCGGCAACCATGGCGAGGCGCTCCGAATTGATCGCGTTCGCCTCCTCGATGTTGATGGCGCAGGGGACACCACCCACGAGGTAGTTCGGGTGGGGGTTCTTGCCGCCGAATATCGTATGCACCTTCACGATCTCCTTCTGCCACTCGAGGGCCTCGAGGTAGTGGGCCACGCCGATAAGGTTTACTGCGGGCGGTAGTTTGTAGGCCGGATGGCCCCAGTAACCGTTGGCAAAGATGCCAAGCTGCCCGCTCTCAACGAATTTCGTGAGCCGCTTTTGGAGGTCGCTGAAGTATCCTGGTGAGCTCTTCGGCCACTTGGAGATGCTCTGGGCGATTCGTGATGCCTCAGCCGGGTCCGCCTTGAGCGCACTGACGACGTCGACCCAGTCCAAAGCGTGCAGGTGGTAGAAATGCACCACGTGGTCCTGCATGTACTGGGTGCAGAACATGATGTTCCTGATGAGCTCCGCATTTGGAGGGACGGCGACGCCTATGGCGTCCTCTACTGCCCTAACAGAAGCAAGCGCATGCACCGTCGTGCACACGCCGCAAACGCGCTCGCAGAACGCCCATGCGTCGCGGGGATCGCGGCCCTTCAGGATGATCTCAAGTCCGCGCACCATGGTCCCGGCACTCCAGGCGTCTGTGATGAAGCCATCCTTGACCTCGGCCTCTATGCGCAGGTGCCCCTCGATGCGGGTGATGGGATCCACTACGATTCGCTCGCTCATGGCTATTTCCCTCCTTTCTTGTCCTGCTCAGCCGCGGGTGGCGGGGCGTCCGCGGCCGACTCGCCCGGTTGCTCGCCGATCTCGTGGTGTTTGCGTATGTTCGTAAGGACCGCGTGCGCCGCCACGCCCGCTACCGTCACGGCGCCGACCGCTAGGCCGATCTTGTCAGCCGTTGCCTCGATGCCAAACCCCGGGAAGCTCGCGAGGCGCTCATAGAACGGCCCGTTGTCCCAGAAATTAGCCTCGGAACAGCCAATGCAGCCATGCCCGGACTGGATCGGGAAGCTGACCCCTCCATTCCAGCGTATCGTTCCGCATGAGTTGTAGGTGGTCGGGCCGCGGCACCCCATCTTATAGAGGCAGTAACCCTTGCGGGCATTGTCGTCGTCGAAGGACTCGACAAACAGGCCGGCGTCGTAGTTGGGGCGACGGTAGCACGTGTCGTGCACGCGGCGTGAGTAAAATTCCTTCGGACGGCCAAGGGCATCGAGCTGCGGGATCCGATCGAAGGTCAGCAGGTGCACGAGCACTCCCGCCATTACCTCCGCAATGGGCGGGCACCCCTGGACATTGATGATCGGCTTTCCAGCGAGCACCTTGTGGATCGGCATCGCCGACGTGGGATTGGGCTTCGCGGCCTGGACACAACCCGAGCTCGCGCAGTTTCCCCATGCGATGACCGCCTTGGCGCCCGCTGCGACTTCATTGAGGATGTCTGAAGCTGAGCGGCCGCCAATGCAGCAGTAGGCGCCCTCGGCCGCCGTTGGTATCGAGCCCTCGCAACACAATAGGTACTCACCCTTGTATTTCTTGATCGTGTCCTGGAGGCACGCCTCGGCCTGGTGGCCGGCCGCCGCGCAGAGCACCTCGGTGTAATCGAGGGAAATCTTGTCGAGGAGTATGTCTGCGACGATCGGGTGCGATGAGCGCAGGAAGGACTCGCTGCAGCAGGTGCATTCCTGGAAGTGAAGCCAGACAACGGGTATCCGCTTCTTTGTCTCAAGGGCGTTCGCCACCTGGGCTAGGCCCTCGGGCCCAAGGCCCATACAGGCACTCATCCAGCCGCAGAATTTCAGGAAGTCCCGGCGCGAAACGCCGCGTGACGTGAGCTGTTCATATATCGTTGTCTGGTCCCTATCGGCTCGGGCGATGGGTTCGGCAATATTTTCCATATACGAATGTTACCGCGAGGATGCGGAGGGGATTGGGGTGATAAGATTTCTTAACTTGTCTGATTACCACTCTACGAAAACGACTCACCTCCAACTCCGCACATTTTGCGCACTTGTATGCAGTATTTGCCAAATCCCCCCGTTGCTCTCGACGCTCCACCGGGGGCGTGATTTCAAACTATGATCATGCACGAACTGGGCATGATGGAATCGGCGCTGGCCTTGGTGCAGCGGTTCGCCGACGAGAAACACGCGCGGCGAGTGGAGCGCGTTGTACTGCGCATCGGCACACTTTCCGGAGTTGACCCCGAGTCCCTAAGATTTGCCTTCGACGTGGTGTCCCGGGGAACAAAGGCAGAGGGCGCGGATTTCGAGATCGAGTCGGTGCCCGCCGCGGTTTTCTGCCGGAGCTGCCAGAAGGAATTTGCGGGGCTGGATCGTGGATTCATCTTCACTTGCCCTATCTGTGGGGATTTCTGCGGCGACATTAGGCGGGGCCGCGAGATCGAGCTTGGGCGCCTTGAATTCTCATAGATCCAACCCCTAACAGCCATGAACACAGATACAGTAGAAGCTTCCCCAGACGCTCGCGAGAGTTACGGCGTGCATCCTCTTAGTGGGGCGGCCAAACAGCCGACCAACTCCTTGTCCGCACCCCTCTCGGCAGAGATAAGCGCCGCCCTCGCTGCAAGCCCCGCCGGCGAGGTAGCAGTCCGCTCCCTAGACCTTCGGATACCCCTGCTTGAGAAGAACGATATCCTGGCCGAGAGGAATCGCGGCTACTTCCTGGGGCGCGGCTTGGCGGCTCTGAACCTGGTCTCGTCCCCGGGGGCGGGCAAAACCACGCTTCTCGAGCGCACGCTCGACGAGTTTGCGCCCGAGACAAGATGCGCCGTGCTCGTCGGGGACCTGGAGACCGACAACGACGGCAATCGGCTCAGGCGCCCTCACGCACCCGTCGCGCAGATCACCACCGGCACGGTCTGCCACCTGGATGCCGGAATGGTCGCGAGGGCCGCGCAGTCGATCGACCTGCAAGGCGTAAAGATCCTTTTCATCGAAAACGTGGGAAACCTTGTCTGCCCGGCTTCCTTTGACCTGGGCGAGCAGGTGAGGGTCGTCCTGCTCTCAACCACCGAAGGGGAGGACAAGCCCCTAAAGTATCCGCCGATCTTCAAGTCTGCACACCTCGTTCTCCTCACCAAGGTCGACGTTGCCGATGCGCTCGGCTTCAAGCGGGAGGTTGCCGTCCAGAACATCAAACGGATCGCGCCCCAGGCGCGGATCATAGAGCTCTCCTCCCGCTCCGGCGAGGGCATGCACGAGTGGTACGCATTCCTAAGGGGACTCGCGTTCCAGCACTAGGCAGGGAAAACACGTGAGGAAGAGGCCATGCCGGAAACCCTACCACTGTCCGACATGCTCCTGCGCGTCCGTGGCACCGTGCAGGGCGTGGGCTTCCGGCCCTTCGTGTTGAGGCTCGCCACCGAGCTTGGAATTAGCGGCTGGGTGCGGAACGATCCGAACGGCGTCCTTGTGCGCGCGGTGGGGGAGCCCGTTTCACTCGAGCGTTTCGCGGAACAGGTCGTTAGCCGCGCCCCGGAAGCGGCTCGCGTGACTACGGTGGAATGGATACCCGCAGGTTCAACCGAGCCGGCGATTGGCCGCGAGTTCTCGATAATCGAGAGCTCGGCCACTGGCGGCCAGGCACCGACCGGAGTTCCCGCGGATCTTGCCCCTTGCGCGGAGTGTCGACGGGAGCTCATCGACCCGAGCGACCGCCGAAGCGGCTATCCGTTCATCAATTGCACCCAGTGCGGCCCACGCTATTCGATCATCGAGCGCCTTCCCTATGACAGGGAAACCACGACAATGCGCTGCTTTCGGATGTGCCCGAGCTGCGAGGCAGAATACCGCGACCCCCGCAACAGGAGGTTCCACGCGGAACCCAACGCGTGCCCCGAATGCGGGCCGCGTCTTCTGCTGAGCGACGCGGGAGGGCGGCCTCTGGCCACGGGCGAGGATGCCCTCCGCAATGCGGCCACGGCGATCTGCTGCGGGAAGATCGTCGCGGTGAAGGGCGCAGGCGGGTTCCACCTGATTGCGGACGCCTCCGACGAGGTCATCGTGGCTGAGCTTCGGCGCCGAAAGCACCGCGAGGAGAAGCCGCTCGCCGTAATGTTTAAAGACGTGGCAACTCTTCGCGTCTGGGCCGAGGTGCCTGCAGGCGCGGAGGCTCTCCTTTCATCTGTCCGCTGCCCGATTGTCCTTCTTCCAAGGCGAGCGCAGCCGGCGCTGGCCCAGAGCGTGAGCCCCGGGAACCCCTGGGTCGGGGCGCTGCTCCCCTCGACACCGCTCCATCTTCGCCTGATGCAGCTCGTTGATCGACCGGTGGTGGCTACAAGCGCTAATCTTTCCGAGGAGCCGCTGTGCACGGATGACGCTGAGGCGATCTTGCGCCTGAGCGGCATTGCTGATCTCTTTCTCGGTCACAACCGCGTGATCGCACGGCCTGTCGACGACTCGGTTGTACGGTTTTCAGATTCCGGTGCGGCAATCGTCCTGCGGCGGGCCCGAGGCTATGCCCCCGCACCCTTGGCGCTACCCGGTGCCCTTAGGGATCCTGTCTTGTGTGTCGGGGCCCAGATGAAGAATACCATAGCAGTCGCCTTAGGCGACCGCGTCGTTATGAGCCCGCATATCGGCGACCTGGGAAGCGCACCGACCCGTGAGGTTTTCACCCGCACAATCGGTACCCTGGGAGACCTCTGTGGCGCGCGGTTCGCCGCGGTGGCTTGTGACAAGCATCCCGACTACGCCTCAAGCCATTACGCGGAGGAGACGGGCCTGCGCCGTGTGCCGGTTCAACACCACCTTGCCCATGTCCTTGCCGTGCTCCTTGAGCACGGTCACCCGGCAGACGCCGTCTTGGGGGTGGCATGGGACGGCACGGGCTATGGTGAGGACGGCACCGTCTGGGGCGGCGAATTCATACTCGTGCGGCAGGGGCGGGCTGAAAGGTTCGCCCACCTCAGGCCATTCCGCCTCTTGGGCGGTGAGGCTGCCGTCCGCGACGCTCGGCGCTGCGCCATTTCGGTTGCCTCATCCATGGGAAGCGAGGCCAGCAACCGCCTCGCGTGGAGGCTCGGTTTCACCCCGGCAGAGTCGGCAACCCTGCACACGATGCTTGCCTCGGGGCTAAACTCTCCGGTGTGCTCCAGTGCCGGGAGGCTGTTTGACGCCTTCGGCGCTCTTCTTGGGCAAGGCCGATGGAATTCGTATGAGGGCCAGATCCCCTTGGCTGTCGAGGTCGCAGCCCGTGGTGGCCGCCGGGACACCCCGGCGCTGGTTTTTGATGTCGGCCGCGGCACAAGTTGCCCCGGTTGGGAGATCGACTGGAGGCTCGCGGCCGAGGCCGTCCTCAACCACGAGCAACGGGATGCCCCAAGCCTCGCCTTAGCCTTCCACAAGGGCCTGGCACGAGCGATAGTCGAGGTCGCACGCCACTCGGGCGTCAAGACGGTCGCCCTCTCCGGAGGCTGCTTCCAGAATGCGCTCCTAAGGAGCATTGCCGAGTCGGAGCTTCTTGCCGCAGGCTTTAGGGTCCTCGCGCCGATCGACCTGCCACCGAACGACGGCGCGATTGCCGCCGGCCAGGCGCTGGGCGCACTTTGGAACCTCACCACGGTCGAATTGCCAGCCGCTGAGCCGGCGGTCCGCAACCCCGTGCTCACGTCGACAAACCCCCAATAACATCATGTGCCTCGCCGTGCCGGGAAAAGTGATCTCCATCCAGGGTGACGACCCGCTGCTACGCTATGCCCGCGTGAGCTTCGCGGGAGTCATCAAGAACGTGAGCCTCGCCTGCGCTCCAGAGGCCAAGATCGGCGACTACGTGCTCGTGCATGTCGGGGTCGCCATCAGTATCGTGGACCAAAAGGACGCCGAGGAAACCTACGAGTACCTTAGGCAGATGGGCGAGCTAGACGGTCTGGAGCCGGTGGAGCAGGGGGCGCCCGAGCCATGAAGTACGTGGACGAATACCGGGACGCCGCGATAGTGCGGAAACTGGCCCGTGCGATAGCGGAGGCCACCACCAAGCCATGGACCATCATGGAGATCTGCGGCGGCCAGACCCATGCGATCGTTAAGTTTGGCTTGGACGAGCTCCTGCCCGCCAATATCACGCTCGTCCACGGCCCAGGGTGCCCGGTGTGTGTCACGAGCGCGGAGCTTATCGACCACGCCGTCGAGCTGGCGGCCACGCGAGACGTCGTGCTCTGCTCATTTGGCGACATGCTCCGCGTTCCCGGAAACACGGTTGACCTGCTCACAGCGAAGGCGCGCGGAGGCGACGTCCGGGTGGTCTATTCACCGCTCGATGCCGTCACGCTGGCGCGTGAGAACCCATCAAAGCTGGTCGTATTCTTCGCCGTCGGCTTTGAAACCACGGCGCCCGCCAATGCGATGTCGGTCCTGCTGGCCGAGCGCGAAGGGCTGAAAAACTTCTCCATCCTCACATCCCATGTCCTCGTCCCTCCGGCGATGCGCGCGATACTCGGGTCGCCCGACAACATGGTACAGGGATTCCTGGCGGCGGGCCATGTCTGCACCATTATGGGCATCAGCGAATACGGCCCGATAGCCCGCGACCACGGTGCGCCCATCGTCATCACCGGCTTCGAGCCAGTCGACATCCTTGAGGGCATACTCCTATGCGTGAGGCAGCTTGAATCGGGGAGGGCCGAGGTTGAGAACGCGTACTCGCGCGCGGTCAGACCCGAGGGAAACCTCCACGCGCGCAAGGTCGTCGAGCAGGTGTTCGAGGTGTCTGACCGGGACTGGCGGGGCATAGGTGTTATCCCTCAAAGCGGACTCTCCGTCCGGGAGCGCTACGGCTCGTTTGATGCCAACAGGCGATTCGTCCTTTCGGAATCAAAGGGGAGCCTGGCCGGGGAATGCATCAGCGGAGAGATCATGAGGGGCGTTAGGAAACCCCACGATTGCCCCGCCTTCGGCACCCGGTGCAATCCCGAGCGTCCCCTGGGAGCCCCTATGGTCTCAAGCGAGGGCGCGTGCGCCGCCTACTACCGGTACCGCATCCGTTCCGCCGCGCCCGTCGCCACAGACTAGACACCTTGTTTCCATGCATATCCCCGACGGCTTCCTTGACGCCAAAACCGCCCTCGCAACCACGGGACTATCGGCGGTGGGCGTAGCGTACGCCCTCCGTCGGGTCCGCGTCGAGCTGCCGCCCCGCCGTGTGCCGCTGCTTGGACTCTCGGCCGCGTTCCTGTTCGCGGCCCAGATGGTGAATTTCCCCGTCGCCGGAGGCACCTCCGGGCACCTGGTCGGGGCCGCGCTCGTGGCGGCCCTTCTGGGCCCGAGCGCCGCGGTGGTGGTTCTCGCCACGGTGCTGATCGTGCAGTGCTTCCTATTTGCCGACGGCGGCATCCTCTCGCTCGGCGCCAATGTCTTCAATATGGGCCTCGTTGCAACGCTGAGCGGATTCGCGGTCTACCGCACTGGCCAGCGGCTGGTGCCGGGTATCCGCGGGCGGGTGGCCGCTATGGCATTTGCCGGATGGTGCTCGGCGGTGCTAGCCTCCATTTCCTGCGCCGGCCAGCTTGCGTGGTCGGGCACCGTTGCCTGGTCCGTGGCCCTCCCGGCCATGGCTGGGGTTCACATGCTCATCGGGGTGGGAGAGGGCCTGATTAGCGCGCTGGTCCTTCTGGCCGTGTGCCGCACGCGGCCCGATCTGCTGGGCCCTGTCCCTGAAATGCAAGCCGCCGGGCGCGCGCGGAGCTTTGTCGTCCTTGGCCTTCTGGCATCGCTTGGAGTGGCGCTCTTCGTCGCACCGTTCGCATGTTCTTGGCCGGACGGCCTGGAGGCGGTCGCCGGTAAGCTCGGGTTCGGCACCAGGGCGCTCGCACCCACAGCAAACGCGCCGCTGCAGAACTACAGAATACCCGGGCTTTCCTCAGTTGGGTTCGCCACAGCCGCAGCGGGAGCCATCGGCACCCTGGTCGCATTCTGCCTTGCCGTCGCCCTCAGCCGCATTGTGGTCCGGGAAAACAACTCCCCAAAGTCCTCCCACATTTGAAGACGGCGGGAATTAGTCGCACCCCACGCATCTCCTCCGCCATCAAGGTGGCGGGCGCGATAGCGCTGGTGCTCATGGCGACGCTAACCCCGGCCTCGCACCCCTTATGGTTCGCCGCGGAGGCCGCCTTGGTGGCCGCCGTGGTTCTGGGCTCCCGGGTGCCTTTGCGTCCGCTCCTTCGGCGGCTCCTCATGCTCTCACCGTTCGTGGCTGGCGCCGCCCTTGCCGCGGTGTTGGGCTCTCACGGAACCGACTGGCGTGTCCTCGCCGCAAGGAGCACGGTCTGCCTGGCCACCGTGATCGTGCTTTCACAGACAACAAGCATCAGCGAGCTCCTCGGGGTACTCAGGGCTGCCCGGGTGCCAAGCCTTCTGCTTACGACCCTTGCACTCATGCACCGCTACTTGTTCGTGCTGGCCGACGAGTCCGCCCGCATGGGGCGGGCAAGGACCGCTCGGACGTTTACCAGAAGCCGGCGCTTTGCGTGGGTCACCAGGGCCACCGTTGTGGGGCACCTTTTCGTGCGCGCATCGGAAAGGGCTGAGCGGGTCTACGACGCCATGTGCGCCCGGGGGTGGAAGGCGTGAACGCCGCGATCGAGATCCTTTCGCTCAGCTTCCGTTACCCCGACGGCACGCGGGCGCTTTCCGAGGTGAGCTTCCGTGTGGCGGAGGGCGAATGCGTCGGGCTCCTGGGCCCGAACGGCTCCGGCAAATCGACCCTCCTTCACCATTTGAACGGGATCCTGCCCGAACGGCTGCAGGCGGAGGCCCGGGCGGTGCTGATCGAGGGGCGCGCGGTCACGCCCCAAAACGTGTCGGCGATCAGGCGAAGGGCCGGCCTCCTTTTCCAGGATCCGGACGACCAGCTTTTCTGCAGCACGGTCAGCGAGGACGTGGCGTTTGGGCCGGAGCAGCTCGGCCTGCCTGCCGGGGAGGTGGAGACGCGTGTGCGCGGGGCCCTTGAGCAGGTCGGCTTGTCGGACCTGGCGGGGCGCCCGCCGCACCACCTGAGCACCGGCGAGAAGAGACGGGCCTGCCTGGCCGGCGTGCTGGCCTGCTCTCCCGGGATTCTGGTGCTCGATGAACCGACGAGCGGCCTCGACCCCCGCGGCCGCAGGGAGCTGATCGCGCTCCTGAGGGATATCCCCGCCACGAAGCTCATCGCCACACACGACCTCGAGCTTGTCGTAGAGCTTTGCCCTCGCTCGGTAATCCTTGACCGGGGCAGGGTGGTGGCAGACGGGCCGACACGAACCCTGTTGAACGACGAGGCCCTGATGCTGGCGCATGGCCTGGAGCGCCCCCATGTGCTCCAGCACAGCCACCCGCACTTGGGAGCGGATCGCGTGGAGCCCCTCAGCAGATCCTCGGAAGCTGTTCCCCGCTAATCCGGTCCACGATCCGTTCCGAGCCGACGATGCTCCTTTGGGTGACCTGGCCTGGGGGCCCGGCCTTGACCGAGCCAATAACCACGGCGGGGCCGCCGGGGGCCGTTGCGCTCATGATGTCCACCGCCTTCTGGGCCTGGGCCGGCGGCACGAAACAAACAAACCGGCCCTCATTGGCGACATACAACGGGTCAAGGCCCAGGATCTCGCACGCCCCACCCACGAGCTCGGACACAGGGACCTTCGCCCCGTCGATCGCGACCGCAAGCTTTGAGGACTCCGCGAGCTCAACCAAGGCGGTCGCAAGCCCCCCGCGCGTAAGGTCCCGAAGGCAATGGACCTCAATCCCGGCCGCTAGGAGCGCATGCACCGCCGCAGTAAGCGGCGCGCAGTCGCTCTCGATGGCACTCTCGAAGGCTAGGCCCGCGCGGGTAGCCATGATCGCCATGCCATGCCTGCCAATGTCCCCGCTTAGTATGACGGCATCGCCCGCGCGAATGCTCGCCGGGGAAACCGTCAGCTCGGTCTCGATCACTCCCACGCCGGCCGTCGTCACGTAGAGTCCATCGCCCTTGCCGCGTTCGACGACCTTCGTATCCCCGGTCACGATCGAGACACCAGCCAGGAACGCGGCATCCCTCATGCTGGAAACCACGCGCTCGAGCGTCGCGATGGGGAAGCCTTCCTCGAGGATGAAGCCGGCGCTAAGCCAAAGCGGCCGGGCGCCGCACATGCACAGGTCGTTCACTGTCCCGTTCACGGCGATCTTGCCAATGTCGCCGCCAGGGAAAAAGAGCGGGCTAACCACATGGGAATCGGTCGTGAATGCCAGCCGGCGCCCGCCGGGCGTTGCTAGGACCGCTCCGTCATGTTGTGCCTCAAGGGACGGGTTCGAGAACCCGGGCCTGAAGATGCGGTCTATCAGGTCCTGCGTGAGGCGTCCTCCGCCCCCGTGGCCCACCGTTATCTCCGTCCGGTGGGGAAGAGGGGCGGGACACGAGGTAAAGGCTCCTTGGGGTATGTCGGCCATCGTCCTCCTCAGATAGTTAAGCAGCTCGGGGCAGCCGAGAGAAAAACTACTATTTCATTCATGCTGCCCATCAGCCAATTGCCACAGCAACGGGGCCTCGGCTCGCAGAGGCCTCGTTTGCCTTCAATCCGTAACCCTCTGGATCGCTTCGTTTACTCGACTTCCTGCAGGGCCCGGCCAACCGTGTAATTCTCCATGAAACAGCCGTTGGCCGCCATCGAGCAGATCCGCCACGCCATCAACCTGCGCCTGTCGCTCTTGGATTGTCCCCAGGCCGAGGACGGGGACGCGGCATGGATGGAGCTCACGGCGCCCATCTTCGCGCGCTACCGCGAGGTGACCCGCCGCCTCGCCGACCGCCATTGCCCCGTAGACGAGCGGATCCAAAAGTTCCTGGACAGCTACCTTGCAAGCGTGGGGCCGGCACCGCGGCTGCCGGCGCGCACCTTTGTCCTGGACCAGCTCGGGCTGGCGCGCCAGATGTCCCTGCCGGCCGATGGCGACGAATTCACCTCGCCGCTCGTAAAGAGCTACCGCCTTCGCAACGGGGTCCTGCACAACCCGGCTAACGACCGCAGGACAACCCAGGGCGTGTTCCACATCGCCGAGGGGGGACTGCCGATCCCCGACGACAAGCTCGCCGTGCCGAAGCCCGTCTTTTCGCGCCTCCTCGACTTGGCGCTGCGGCCCTCCCGCGAACTCCTGCGGCTCCCCTACACCGCCGGCAGATCCCAGGAGGCCGAGGCCATGGTCTCTCTCCTCATCCGCCCACTCGTGGTGCCGGCCGTACAGGGGCACAACAGCGCCAAGAGGATGGAGATGCGCTTCTTTGCCCCCGGCTCGCTGGTGTCAAACCTCGACTTCATCGAGACGATCTTTGGGAACGCAGGCGACCCGTACCTGCCCGAAAACGACGCAGCCCTCGATATCGACGGCTGGTCCGGCCACACCGGCTGCGTTATCCTGGCTCCGCACCTGGTGACGGTTCCAAAGCACATCGCGGGCCTTCCGCCCTGGGAGCTCGCTACGGCGCGGGAGCGCCGCGATGGGATGTGCTGGAAATCCGAGACTGAGCTCTACAACAACGGCTCCGCGTTCAAGCTCTGCGCCCGCGACGCCCGCGGCGTGATGGTCACGATCCTGGCCGACAACTATTACGGCTATTGCAAGAAGGAGGTTAAGACCCAGATCAGCTTCGCGGCCAATCTCTATGGCTCTGCAGAGGAGGAGCACTCGGGAGGGGCGCTTGTGTTCCCGAGCTATGACCTGGGAGACGATTTCTCGGGCTATGCCGAACCCGGAGTCTACTCGATCGAGGAGGTGCTCGCCCGGGAGCCCGGCGCGTGGGAGGCCAGGCCCGAGGGCCACGCGGTGCACCTGGGCGTGAGCGACCTCGTCCTCGTGCCTGAGGCGAGCCGCTTCAGCATGCGGGGCCAGTCCATCACCTGGGTCGCCAAGGACAGGACGGAGCGGACCCTGAAGCTTCTCGCAGGCAAGACTTACGTGAGGCCTAGCGGATACAGAGTCCACATGGAGCCTGTGCGGGGCGAGCCCGGCCAGTGGCGGCTCGTCGGGACACTCGCCGAGGGCTCGCTCTGCCACAAGCCCTCGACGGTGTCGGGCGGTGGAAAGTCCGAGATCTCAAAGGCCATCTCCGACGCGATCCTTCCCGGCCATGTCTTCATCGCCGACCTGGCAAACGACCTTAATGCCGTGTCGGAAATCCTGACGCGCGACTTCAGCAACCGGTTCCTGGACGCGGCGCTTAACGGCAAGGACCGGCGCCCGATCCTAAGCCCCCAGCGCTCCCTCGGGAGCGTGATCAAGCTCCTCACACCCTCGCGCAGGGAGTTTAGCGAATCCCACAACGCGTGGCTCGAGTCGGTCGCCCAGCACGTCAAGGAGCTCGTTTTTGTCGTCAAGCGCTACTACCAGCCCGCGTGGGGCGAAGACTGGCGCAGCCATTTCTCGGTGGACAAGGTGAACGGCCGCTCCGGGTACGAGCTCAAGCTCGACAACCGGACCCTCCTGGTGAACACGCTGCGCGTGGGATTCGAGTCCGACGGCTCCTGGCGTGTCTTTGGCCTGAGGCACGATTTCCATCCCGCGGCCAAGGTTCAGATGGAGGACGACATCACGGCATCCGTTGTGGTGCCGGGAGCTCCCCGCGGCCCGTCGCTCAAGTATGTCGAGAACTGTGAGGCCCGCCTCTTCCAGCGCCCGGACGATGCGATCCACCGGGGATACGACCGGCAGACCGAGGCCGACATGGCGCTTCCCGGAAACTTCATCTCCAACTACGAGCCGCTCACCTCGGCGGACGCGCGGAGCCTCATGGAGGACGCGATTGGATACTCCGCCTTCACAGAGCCGATGCGCCGGCTGATCCGGGAATCCGCCGATGCCGGCGACTCGGGATTCCCGCGCTTTTTCGTGTCCTCTGCCCATCCGAGGATTGTGGGGGGAAAGCCCTCGAAGAACCCGCGCTACCTCCAGACGCGACCGGATGTGTCCAATCCCCGGGGCGCCCTCCTGGCCCAGCTCTGCCTCAGGCTCCGGCGAAAGCTCTACCCGGCCGACCCGGTATTGACACCCGTAAACCTCGTGGTCCCAGGGAGGCGCAACAACCCCCCGGAGGGGAGCATAAGGCCCCTGTGCGTGTTTAACCCGATCCACTACCTCGAGCTCCCCGAGCTCTTCATGGAGTTCATCAGCTCCATGACGGGAAAATCCCCGTCCACGACGGGCGCGGGCTCCGAGGGGGCGCTCACCAAGGGCCCCTTTAACGCGCTGCCCCCGATCATCGACCTGAACGCCGCTCTCGTGTCGCTGGTGTTGACCGAGCACGACGTGCTCGTGACTTGCGCCGGGTACCTGGGCCCCAAGGTGAGGATCGACCACGACGTGAGCCTTCTGGTGCCCGAGGTCCTCTCGCGCATGACCACCGCGGAGCGGGACGCGCGGAACCTGATTGCGGACGGCTGCCTCGAGCGCATCGCCGACTTTGAGCACGCGGGGCGCCCGGTTCGCGCAAGCCGCCTCGGCTACCGTATCACCTCGCGTTTCGTTCGCATCTACTTCGGCAGGGTGTTCACGCACCCGCACACGGTCTTTAGCGACGAGATGCTCAGGCCTGAGCTCCAGGACAAGGACATCTTCGCCGACGGCGTCGACAATATCGTGGCGACCCACCGCCGGGTGGCGGAGAGCTACTTCAAGGACGGCGGGATAGACCTTGCGTGCCCGCCGCTCCGGGCGCTCCTGCACATCATGGTGTACGGCCATTTTGACGGTCACGGCCTGGATTCTCCCGAGGTCCGGGAACTCTTCGGCCGCGACCAGCTGCTCGCAAGCGGGTGGTACGCAGACCGCCTCCGGGCCAAGCAGAAGGTCGACGAGGCCCTGTGGCTGCGGCACGTGGCCTCGCTGGAGCAATTCCTGGACGAGCCGCGCTATGCTGACGTCGCCAAGAAGCTCGGGATACCGGAGAACTTGCGCCGCGCAAAGGCCGAGCTGGAATCGGCACAGGGCGACGCCCACCTGCTGGCCCTTGAGGGCACGATTGGAAGGCAACCCCTTTGAATGCCCCCGGGCGCTTCCGTTCGGCAAAAAGACCCATAATTGATGGCCTTGGAAGGGCCACAGGCTCCCGGACCCGCAAATGACCCCAATTACCCCATGAGAATCATGAACACCCGTCCCCTCCTGCGCCTCGGCGCCCTTATCACCGCGATGGCGCTAGCGCCCGCGCTCCCATTGCGGTCCGCCGACGCCCCGGATATCCGGACACCTGCGGCTTCCGCCTCGCCGAGAATCAACGGACCGTCAATCTTCGGCGTGCGACCCGGCGCCCCGTTCCTTTACACGATTCCTGTCACCGGCCAGCGCCCGATCGCCTACAAGGCGGAGGGCCTCCCCGCGGGACTGGCGCTTGACGCGGCTACCGGACAAATCACCGGAACGCTCGCCGACCGCGCTGACTACACGGTGGTCCTTCATGCCACCAACGCACTGGGCTCTGCGTCGAGGCGGTTCCGAATCGTGGTGGGCGACAAGATAGCCCTCACCCCTCCCCTGGGCTGGAACAGCTACAATTGCTGGGCAGATTCCGTCGACCAGGAGAAGATCCTTCGTTCCGCGCACGCCCTGGTGGCCGCCGGCCTGGCCGACCATGGCTGGACCTACGTTAACATAGACGACACCTGGCAGGGAGTCCGGGGCGGGGCCCATCACGCCCTCCTGGGCAATGAGAAATTCCCGGACATGAAGGCCCTTTGCGACGAGATCCATTCCTTGGGGTTAAAGGCAGGGATCTACTCGACGCCGTGGATAACCTCCTATGCCGGCTTCCCCGGAGGCTCAAGCGACTCTGCCGACGGCTCCTGGCAGCACCTGAAGGACTACGAGTCCAACAAGCGCATCGGCCGGTTTGAGTTCGCGGCCAATGACGCGGCGCAATGGGCGGACTGGGGCTTTGACTACCTTAAGTACGACTGGAACCCCAACGATGTCGAACACACCCGTCAGATGGCCCTTGCTCTGAGGGCCACCGGACGGGACATCGTGCTGAGCCTCTCCAACGCGGCCCCCATCTATGCCATGACCGAACTCTCGAAGTGGGCCCAGGCGTGGCGCACGACAGGCGACATCTGGGACACCTGGGAGACTCCCGGCCCGTGGCAAAACTCCGTGTCGCAGATCGGCTTTAGCCAGGACCCGTGGGTTCGGTTTGGCGGACCCGGAGGCTGGAACGACCCCGACATGCTGGTGGTGGGGCGCGTCGGATGGGGACCCAAGCTTCACGAGACGCACCTTACACCGGCAGAGCAGTACACCCACATAAGCCTCTGGTGCCTGCTCTCGGCTCCGCTCCTTATCGGATGCGACCTCGAGCATATCGATGCGTTCACGCTCAACCTTCTTTCCAACGACGAGGTCCTCGCGCTGGACCAGGACACGCTCGGGGCGTCAGCCCACAGGGCCGGGACGATCGGGGCTGTCGACGTCTACCTGAAGCCCCTGGACGACGGAGGCACCGCGCTCGGGTTCTTCAATCGCGGCGATGTCCCGCACACGGTCATCGCGAAGTTCGATCACCTGGACCTCTCGGGCAAAAGGCTGTTCAGGGACCTGTGGCGCCAGAAGGATGTCGGCATTTTTGAGAAGGAGATCTCGGTCACTGTGGAGCCCCACGATGTGATGCTCTACAAGGTAAGCGCTGCCGCACCATAAGGGGAGGGAAGGGGCCAAGAGGGACCCGGCCGGATCCCTTTTGCCCCCTTCGTGGGCCTCTCCCGCGCCTCAGCGGTCTGGCGAATCCACCGGTAGCTTCTGGTGATAGTTCGGATAAGGGGGCCGGGGATACTTCGCCGGGGGATTCTTTGCCAGCTCCGCAAGGGCAACCTCAACTGCTTTCTCAAGCTGGGGGTCGTGGCCCTCGCGGACGAGCTTCGGGTCCATGTCGACCTCGATGTCGGGGGCGACCCCGTGATTCTCCACCTCCCACTCGCCGTGGGTCCCATAGATGGCGGCGCGGGGTGCCGTGACAAATCCCCCATCGATCAGGAGGGGATAACCGCCAATGCCTACAAGGCCTCCCCAGGTTCGCTTCCCGACCAGGATGCCCGCCTTGTTGATCCGGAACATCCACGGCAGAGCGTCGCCGCCAGAGCCCGAGTTCTCATTTATGAGCATGACCTTGGGTCCCTGGATGGCCTCGTCCGGCTCCGTGAGATCGTGGCCCTCTCGCCTGGCTACAAGCATCCGAATCGGCTTATTGAGCCCGTCAACCATGTAGTCGGCAATGGCTCCACCATGGTTGAAGCGCTCGTCGAGGATGGCCCCCTGCTTGTCCACATCGGCGAAATAGTAGCGGTTAAAGTTCGTGAAGCCCTCGCCCCCGGTATCGGGAATATGGACGTACCCGAGCCTCCCGTTCGAGAGCTCCTCCACCTTCTTGCGGTTGCCCTCAATCCATGAACGGTAGCGCAGGTTCCTCTCTGAATCGATGGGAACGACGGTCTCGTCGTGGGCGTCGCTGCCGTCCGGCTTCGACCCGACGCGAATCACCGTCTGCTTGCCCGCCGTTTCCTGGAACAGGCTGAACACCTCGTCGGTGCCCGTGAGCGATCGCCCGTTGACCGAGAACAGATAGTCGCCCTCCTTCACCTTCACGCCGGGGCGCGTCAGTGGGGCCTCAAGCTCCGGGTTCCAGTTCTCGCCCTTGTAGATGTGGGCGATCCGGTAATGGCCGTTATCGACTGCATAATCGGCACCCAGGAGGCCCACCGTGACATGGGGCCCGTCGCCGTGGTCTCCTCCCCAGATGAACATGTGCCCTACGACCATCCAGCCGGTCATCTCCCGGAACAGGGTGTTTAGGTCCTCGCGGCTTGCGATTCCCGCGACATAGGGCTCGTAGAGCTTCTCCGCCGCGGCGATGTCGAGTCCGTGATATCCCGGGTCGTAGAAGAAATCCCGCTCAATACGCCACACCTCATGGTACATCTGGGGCCAGTCGGCGTGGGGGTCGACGTAGACCTCGAGGTTCTCGGTCTGCAGCACCCCTTTGCCGGGCTCCGCCATCTTGTCAGCGTCCTGGATGATCCACCTGTGGTCCTTTGCGATCAGGAGTTTCTCCCCGTTGGCCGAAAGGGCCCAACCGGAAATGCCGGCTGCCACCGTGTCCGTCTTGCGGGTCTTCAGGTCGAACTTGGATACCTCCGCCTTCCATTCGTCGTGGGAACTCACGTCCCGGAAGCTGGGCCCCGTGAACATAAATAGTACCCCGTCCTTGCCGGTTTGCAGGTCGGCGTAGTTGCCCGTGGCAACCGGCATGGCCACGATGCGCTGGTCGAGCCCTTCGAAATCGATGAGCACGGGCTCACTCTTCGGCTTGGATGCGTCCTTCTTGGAATCGTCGGGTGCCGGAGCCGCCGCATCCTTTGCAGCTGTCGGCGAAGGCATGGCAGGGGAGGGGGTGGGGGCGGGCGGCGCCACCGAAAACACATCAGGTGAAGCGGAATCCTTTGCGGGGGTCTTGTCCTTTGAGGCCGAATCGCTGTCCTTGGGGGCCTCCTCCTCGTCGCTTTCCGGTGCGAGCGGCGAAGGCAGGTCCTTCCTGAGGACCGCGGCATAGACATTTGCGAGCATCGGATGGTTGAACCCGGACATGTCGATCCACGTGGCGGCCAACGCGCGCTGTGTGCTCGTCGTGAAATAGAGGTACTTCCCGTTCCTGTCGAACCGGGACGAGCCCGCGTCGGACATCCCGTCCGTCACCTGGTGGATGCTCTTGTCGGCAAGCGAATAGATGAAAACGGCATGGAGGTGGTTCGCCAGGACCTTGGTGTAGGTGATCCACATGCCGTCGGGCGACCAGGCGGGATCCATGTTGGAGCCCCATCCCGTGAGCGGGTCCTCGTCGACCGCTACCGGCTTGCCGACCGAGACCGTCACATACCACAGCTTCAGCCGCTTGTCCGTGTACAGGATCTTTGAGCTGTCAGGGGACCAGTGCGGCGAATAGTAAAAGGACCCGGGCTTCCCGAGATCTATCATCCGGGCGGGGCTCAGGCCGTCCTGGGCCCGCACATAGAGCTCATATTCCCCCGTCGCGTCGGAGAAGTAGGCGATCGACTTGCCGTCGGGAGACCAGGCTGGATCACGGTCGGCAACGCCGGGGCTCCGTGTCAGGTTGCGCACGTCCCCCTTCTCGGCGGGCACCGTGAAGATGTCCCCGTAGGCCTCGAACACGGCCCGCTTTCCCGAGGGTGAGATATCCGCCGAGAGGATCTGTTCGGGTTTAACCTTCTCGAAATGCGGCCTCAGGTGGGGAAGATCCGCGGCGATTTGCACCTCAACCTTGTGGGCCTTGCCCGAATCAAAGTCGTAGATGTGCAGCGAGCCGAACTGGGAGTAGACTATCCCCCCCGGGCCAGCATTGGCCGAGCGAATGTCGAATCCGTCGTTTTCGAGCAGCTTGCTTACCTTGGCCGCCTTCGTGTCGTAGGAATAGAGGGTGTAACGCCCGTCCCTGTCAGAGAGAAAATACACCTTGTCGCCGGACCACATCGGGTTCCGGTCGTTGGAGTTATCCCGGGGGATTTTTGTCACGCTGGAATCGGCGAGGTCTGCAATCCATATGGGCGTCGTTTGACCGCCGCGGTACATCTTCCAGTCCGGCTCCGATTGGGTGATCGGCACATAGGCCAGGTGCGTCCCATCGGGCGAGAAGCTCGCCGAAACGCCCGAGGGGAGCGGAATCTCCGTGGGCAATCCTCCCGACAAGGGCACCGTGAAAAGCTGCGGGAGGTCGCGAAACGTCACCCGGCCCGATCCAAAAAGGACGCGGGTGCCATCGGGGGTCCAGCCCAGGGCCACGTCGGGTTCCGGATGATAGGTGAGCCTTGTCGGAACACCGCCCGCCGCATCGACGACATAGACATCGGTGTTGCCATCGACTGCCTTGGTGAAGGCCACCTTGCTGCCGTCCGGGGAAAAGAGCGGCTGCCAGGCCCCCGTTACCAGACGATGGGCCTCGCCCCCGGATCGCGCCACGATCCAGATGTCGCCGCCAAACGTGAAGGCAATCTGTGTCTTACTGAGGGTGGGATCGAAGAGGAGGAGCTTTGCGGCATTCTCTGCCCGGAGGCCGGCAGCGCAGAACAGGACGGCTAGGGAAAAAAAGAGCGTTTTGAGCAACTTCATCGTGGGGTGGGGCTTTGCTTCCCGCTCCATATGTCGCGGTCGAAGCGGGGGAATGTGGGGTCGGCGGCCGGGCTTTCTTAGATACAAGTCCCCATATAATGGCAACCGCCCAATATCGGGTGGCGCCTCGGCCCGCACCTAGGTTTTGGAGTAGGATTTCGAGGATTCTTCCCGGGGTTGATCCTCGAGAATTCGAGTCTAGGAGACAGGTTTGCTGTTGCTGAGGTTCCCGACAATCAGGCCCCCTATACCGTTTCCCATTTAGCCATGAAATACCCCATCTCCATAGGCCGACTCGCGCTGCTGCTGGTAGCGGGGCTCACCGGCCTCAGGTCCGAGCCCTCCCAGAGCCCCGCGGCGGGCACCGTCGCACGCCCCACGCCCGACTGGGTCAGGCAATCCGTCATCTATGAGATCTTCCCGAGGCAGTTCTCCCCGACGGGGGACTTCGCGGGGATCACGGCCCGGCTGGACGACCTGAAGGCGCTCGGTGTCGACGTGCTCTGGCTTATGCCGATTCACCCGATCGGCCGCCTGAAGGCCAAGGGCTCGATCGGCAGCCCCTATGCCGTGCGCGACTACTATGCCGTGAACCCTGAATATGGCACCAAGGATGACTTTCGCCGCCTTGTCGATTCCGCCCACCAGAGGGGTATGAAGGTGATCATCGACATCGTGGCCAACCACACGGCCTGGGACAGCGTGATGATGTCAAACCCGGCCTTCTACAAGCAGGATGCGGCCGGCCACGTCATCCCGCCGCATCCCGAATGGGAGGATGTCGCGGGGCTCAACTATTTGAACCCCGGCACCCGAAAATACATGCGCGACATGCTCGTGTACTGGGTCCGCGAGTTTAAGCTCGATGGCTACCGGTGCGACGACGCCGCGGACGTGCCGACAGATTTCTGGGAGGACGCGAGCCGGGACCTCGAGGCGGTGCACCCCGGTTTCTTCATGCTTGCCGAGGCCGATAAGCCCGAGCTTCTCGTGAACGCGTTCAATTGCGACTACGCATGGCCCATGCTCGCCATGCTCAACCAGGTGGTGATGGGTGGCGCTCCGGCCACGGAAATCCGCAATACCTGGATGACGGCCGAGCAGCAGACCTTCCCCAAGGGGGCGCTTCACATGCACATGAGCGACGACCACGACGAGATCCGGGCCGTTTCCCGCTATGGTTACAACGGGGCCCTCGCCGCCAGCGCGCTCATGTTCACCCTCGACGGCATACCCTTGATCTACAATGGCATGGAAGTAGGCGATTCATCGGAATCCTCCGATCCCGCCCTCTTTGAGAAGCTGCCCGTTTTCTGGTACCCGAAGGGCCGGGAGTCGTTTAAGGGCATCTACACCAAGCTCTGCGCGCTCCGCCACCAACATCCCGCGCTGACGCAGGGAGCGGTCGTCTGGCTCGAGAACTCCGCCCAGAGCGACGTGGTCACCCTCCTCAGGCACAGCGGCACAGAGGAGGTCCTCTCCCTGGTGAACCTATCCAACCGCCCCCGCCTGGCCTCAATAAAGCTGGATAACGCCGCGGACTTCGCCGTGGCCCTCTCGTCAGCGAAGGCGGGCGCGGAGCTTAGGGGCGCGCTCCCGAACGTCGAGCTGGGCGCCTACGAGTGGCGCATCTACGTCCGCGCCCTTAAGCCCTAGGCCGCCCTTTTCGGCAAGCCCGGGCCTAGGTCATTTCAGCGCGGCCAGTTCCGCCGCAAGGAGCTCGCGCGCCCTTTCCTTGGCATCGGCGATCGGGATTTCACCCTTGTCGATCTTCGAGACAAAGCTCTTCTGGGCCAGATAGTCCTTGTTGGCCACGCCTGCCTTGCTCTGGAGCATCCGCCACGCCTTGCGGCGCTCCACGGCGAAGAGCACCATCTGGCGCGACACGGCGTAGTAGTTCATCTTCCCGTGCTCCTCCGCCTTGATGTAGCATCCGAAGTTCGTGACGAAGCTCCGGTGCTTCGGGTCGAAAACCCTCCTGTGGATCACGTCGTCCTGGGTGACGAAGTAGAGCATGTCGTCCATGTGGGTCAGCTTCGCGGCGTCGGCCTCCTTGATTGCCTTAACGTGCTTGCGGAAGCGCGCCTCCGTGATCGCCCAATGGGCGACCGAGAAGTTGTACTCCTCGCCCGTCGTTGAATACTTTGTCCTCCACCAGTCGCGGTCGAGGCTCGGGTTGCCCTTCAGGTCGAACGCCTCCTGGGATGTCTCGCCCTTGCGCGGATTGAAGACGAATTCCGGCATGCCGCGGGCGTCCCGGACCATCTTCGCCTGGTCGGCGCTCATGTTGTCGGCAACCCCGTGCTCGGGCTGGCACGTCGTGTACGCCTGGAAGAAGGCCGTTCCGCGGTACTCGAGGCCCTCGAGCATGGCCTTGTAGAGCTTTGCGGCGTTGGCCATCGAGACCTGTGCGACGAACGGCGAGCCGTGCCCGCTCGTGAAGGCCTCGGCCACGTTTTTCTTCTCGATCAGCTTTCCCTGGGAGGCCACGCCGAACTGGTTCATGTCGTAGCCGCCGAGCATCGTCGACGAGTCCGAGTTCTGACCTCCCGTGTTGGAATACACCTGCGTGTCGAGCATGAGCATCTTGACGTTGGGCCGGTTCTGGAGGACCACCTTGGAGACGTTCTGGAAGCCGATGTCCCCAAGGGCGCCGTCGCCCCCTATGACCCACACCTTCGGTAATTCCCGTATCTCCTGCTCGGTCATGAGGGCGTCGTCGAGGTGCGTGAGCGTGAAGTACTCCGCCTCTGAGGACACCCCCTCCGAGCGGTCGAGGAGGGCGTCGCTCAGGCGCTCAGGCACAACGGAGCGGCGCGCATGGTTAAGGATCACCGACTCGGCCATGAGCCAAGAGATCGTGGCCCCGTCCTGGAAGAGCGAGTTCATCCAGGGATAGGCGTGGGGGTTGGACGGGGGCGTGGAGCCGTAGACCGTGTTGCAGCCGGTGCTTGCCCCCATCATCATGACCGACATGCCGTTGGCACGGCGCCCGTCGATCGCCTGGAGCTCCTTGTGGTTGAATGCGTCCTGCCGGAGAACGGAGACGAGGCCCCCGACAAGCACCTGGTCGGTGATCGGGCCGTGCGCGGCCTCATAGCCGGCGATCCGCTTGGCCGTGTCCGCCGCGTCCTCGCCCCCAAGCCCTACGATGGCGTGAGCGAAGGACCGGCGGTAGAGCTGGTACTCGGCCTCGCTGCGCTCCTTGAGCGCTGCGAGCCTCGCAGCCCCTTCCTTCTCGAGCCTGTCAGCCTTGGACCTGATGCGGTCGGCTTTCCGATGGTAGATGGGGCGCATGTAGGCCTCCGTAACGCTCGCCACCGAGCGAAGGATGCTCTTCTCGCCGCAGCCGGCGCACGCGCCGTCGCCGGAGACCAGGGCCTCGTAGTTGCGCCGCACCATGAGGTGGTTGCGAAGCGCCGCCTCGCGCGAACCCGCAGCGTCCTGGTCGTTGTAGAGGCCGAGGAACTTCTGGGGCGTGTCGGGCAGGAGGCGAGAGAAGACCTGGGCTGTCGTCAGCGCCGCGTTCAAGTCCTCCGTTTCCCGCGTCATCCGCAGGGCGTCGTGGTCCCCGCAGACCTGCACGCACTCGCCGCATCCCTTGCAGAGGTCGGACACGAAGATCGAGAAAAGCCCACCGGCTCCCGGCGTCTTCTGCTCGAGGGAGCGGAAGATCGCCGGCACGTTGCCATAGGCCAGGGGGAGGATGTCGATGATCCCGGCAAGCTCGGCCTTGGCCTTGTCCGAGGGCCCGGGGAGGGCGTTCACCTCGTCGCGGATGATGTCCTTGAAGGGGACCTTTGACCGCGCCTTCACGGCCTCGTTCATCCGCGCCCGTGCCCGCTGCTCAAGACCGGCGAGCTCGGTGCCGAACTTCCGGCGCTCGGCGGGATCGGTGACATAGTTGTTGATCGCGGTCTTTAGGACCGTGGAGACATCCTGCGCCATGTTCGGCAGGGCCGTGTCGGGGCAGGCCGTGATGCACTCCATGCACTGGGTGCAGTTCTCCGCGATGTAGACGGGCGTCTCGCGCCGGGCCACGTACTTCGACTGCGTCGCGCCGGTCCCGGCAGCCATGAGGCCCACCGAGGCGAGGGCACCGGAGGGCTGGTGATAGCCTAGCCCGCTCCTGAACTCGGAGTCGAACTTGGCAAGCGTCTGGAAGGGAGACCTCGCAGGCTGCTCGGCGGGCATCGCAATCCCGCCGCACCCAGTCGAGCCGCAGCCCGCCGTGGGCACAAAGGTGTGGGTGCCCTGGGGCGCGAGCGGGGGGTTGCGCATCGACGAGCGGTCGGGCTCGTCCGGCCTGCCGATCTTTATCTCCTGCACCCGCGTGAACCCCTCCGTCATGACCGTCATGTTCGAGGCGACGACGGCGTCCCCGAAGCGGCCGAACTTCTTCTCGTACTGCTTTCGCACCACCTTGTGGAACTGCTCCTCGGATATTCCGAAGGTCTTCAGGAAGGGGGACACCCTGAAAAAGGCACCCAGGAAGGAGTTGCCCTGCATGCGCAGCTGGAGTTCCGCCTGGGAAGTCGCCTTTCGGGCGATGTCAAAGCCGGGAAGGATGAACACCCGGATGTTGTTCTCTATCACAAACTGCCGGTGTGCGGCCGGGACCCTCTGCCAGGCGACCTCGGGCGACTCGCTCGACTCCCAGACGAGCGATCCCCCCTTCTTGAGGCCCTCGAGCGGGTTCGTGTGGGTGAAGGCCTTCGGATCGCAGCACAGGACGACGTCCACATGGTTAAGCTCGCAGTTAACCTTGATCCGCTCGGGCGCCACCGTGAGGTAGTAATTGGTGGGCGCCCCCTTCTTCTCCGACCCGTACTTGGGGTTCGCCATCACGTTTATCTTCTCCAGGAGCTGGCCGTCGCTGTCGTAGGCCGGGTTCTGCTCCGAGATGAACTTACCGAAGTCTCCGATGATCGAGCCGAGGTTTTTCCCGGTGGTGATCATGCCCCAGCCGCCGATCGAGTGGAATCGGACCGCTATGGCGCCCTCCGGCAGGAGCGAGGGCGTGTCCTTGCTGATCACCGCATAGGGGTGCTGGACGCCGAGGACAAAGAATGTCTCACCCTCAGCGGCGCCGGCGCCGTCGGCGCGGCGGGTCGTTCCGGTGGCAAATTCGTAGGCGCCGAGCGCGTGCTCGGGGCGGAAGTCGCGCGAGCCGATCCCGTAGGCGCCGCGGAAGAGGCGCGGGGTCTCCTCTGGCGTGAGCGCCGGAAGGACGCCCCCGAATTTCGACACCTCGTTGGCCTTGCCCAGCGCAACGCGGATGTCGCGGGCCAAAGGGTTGTCCCCGGCCAGGCCCTCGTCCGTCCTCTCGAGAATGATCACGTTCTTCTTTCCCCGGAGGGCATCCACCATGGCCGCCTCCGGGAAGGGGCGAATCACGTTCACGTGGATAGAGCCCACTTTCGCGCTCCGGTGCCCCCTCAGGTAGTCGCACGCGGCATCGATGTTCTCGGCCGCGCAGCCGAGCGACACAAAGACCGTGTCCGCGTCCTCCGCCAGGTATTCCGTCACCAGGCCGTAGTGGCGGCCCGTCAAGCGCCCGAAGTCCTCGTAGGCCGCTTCCAGGAAGCCGAGGATCGGTTCATTGAAATTGTTTCGGCGGGCCACGACGCCGTTCATGTGGTGCTCCTGGTTCTCGACGGGACCAAGGAGGAGCGGATTCTTCAGGTCGATCATCTCCGGGAGTCTGCGACGGCGGGGCCCAAAAAGCTCGCGCTGGGCCGGGGTGGGGCAGTCGATCAGTTCGTCGGGAGCCCCCAGGTATTCGCGCAGGAACTCGGCCTCGGGCGCCAGGTAGGTGCGCTCGGAGTGGGTCGTGAGCATGCCGTCCTGGATGTTCATCCCGGGATTGAGGGCCCATTCCGACACCCGGCGCAGGATGATCGCCTGGTCCGCCGCCTGCTGGGCATCCTTGGCCATCAGCATCGTCCATCCGGTGTCTAGGGCGGCATAGAAATCGTCGTGGCCGCAGTGCACGTTCAGGGCATGCTTGGTCAGGGCGCGCGCGCCCACCTGCAGCACCATGGTCGAGAGCTTGCCCGGGGCGTGGTAGTACTGCTCCATCGCGTAGACGAGACCCTGGCCGGAGGTGAAGTTCACGGTGCGCCTGCCGGTGACGGCGAAGGCCGTGGCGCCGCCCTGGGCAGCGTGCTCGCCTTCGGTCTCGACGGCGACCTTCTGCTGGCCCCACACGTTCAGCTCACCCGAGGCGAACGACTGCTGGTAGATCTCCCCTCCCTCCGTCGAGGGCGTGATCGGGTAAAAGACGCCCCCCTCGGTGATCCGAGTCTCGACATACTGGGTAACGAGCTGGTTTCCGTTGCAGGTCACGCGGATGCCCGGGTATTTCGGCTTCACGTGTGATTGGGGCTGCAGGCTCGTCGAGGGCGCGGAACCTTGGGCGTGATTGCTCATATGTCGTTTCCAGGCGGGGTGGCTGATCGGGGAGGGGTGCTACCAATATGGGGCAAAACCCCAAAAAAGAAAACTGATGCGCGCAGTAGCTTGAGTGATTAAAGGCATGTTTCGAGTTCAAAGGCAGCAAGTTTCATGCTGGCGAGGGCAGCGCCAGGACCCCTGACGCCATGTTACTTCTTATGGAATGACTGCCCGGAGGGCCAAACGGCTGGCGCGATGGCATCCGGCGTGCTAGCCAAGAGGGGTGAGCCAGACCCCCATCGCCCAGCCCAAGGATGCCTATCGCCTTACCAAGATCATCTTTACGCTGGGTCCCTCGTCCTCGGACGAGGCGATGCTTGAGCAGTTGATTGCCGCCGGAGTCGATGTCTGCAGGCTCAACATGGCGCATGCGGACCACGCGTGGACCCGGTCCATGATAGGAAGGATCCGAGGCGTCTGCGGCCGGACGGGCAGGCACATCGCGATCATGATGGACATCAAGGGCCCCGAGATCCGCACGGGCGACCTTCCCGAACCCCTGGACCTGATCAAGGGAGGCCTTATTGACCTTCTTCCCGAGCCCGGAACGGCCATGGGGCGTGTCCCGGCGGTGAGCGTCAACTATCCCGGCTTTGGCCGAGACGTCGAGGTCGGCAGCCAGGTGCTTCTCGACAGCGGGCTGATCCGGCTCGAGGTCGTCGAGACCTCCCCGGCGCGTGTGCGTTGCCGCGTCGTTGTACCCGCCCGCCTCACCAGCAGGCGCCACATTAACCTGCCGGGCATCCGGGTCCGGCTGCCCGCGCTCACGGCCAAGGACAGGGCCGACATCGCGGTCGGCGTGGAGGAGAAGATCGACTTTTTCGCACTCTCGTTCGTCCGCGAGGCGGACGACATCGACATCCTGCGCCGCACCCTCTCTGACCTCAAGTGCGACGCCCAGATCATCGCAAAGATCGAGGACCAGTCGGGCCTGGCGAATCTCGATGAGATCGTGGTGGCGGCCGACGGCATCATGGTGGCCCGGGGCGACCTGGGCATCGAGGTGCCGATGGAGGACCTTCCCCTCATCCAGAAGCGGGCCGTCGAGACCTGCATCCGCCACAGGAAGCCGGTTATCGTGGCGACGCACCTGCTCGAGTCGATGATCACCTCCCCGGTGCCGACGCGGGCCGAGGTGAGCGACATTGCAAGCGCCGTGTGGTCCACCGCGGATGCGATCATGCTCTCGGGGGAGACGACGACGGGGCGCTATCCGCTGGAATGCGTCCAGTTCATGAAGCGGGTCGCGAACCGGATCGAGCAGAGTGCCGCAAAGGGCTACAACGTCAGCCTGCCGTTGAAGAGCCACAAGGACCGCCTGCTGCGCTCGACGGTCCTCCTGGCCTCCGAGATCGGCGAGGCCGGCATCGTGGTCTTCACCCGCAACGGATCCCTTCCCCACACCCTGTCAGCCCTGCGCGCCTGGCGGTGCCCAATCTATGCGTTCACGGACGACCCCAAGGTCTTCAGGCGTCTGCTCCTGCTCTGGGGCGTTGAGCCTTTCCTGATGGAATTCTCCGCGGAACCCGAGAAGACGATCCGCGACGCCTTTGCGTACCTGCTGAGGCGCTCCTGGGTCGCCACCGGCGACTGGATCGTGGTCGTGACCAACGTCCTCGCGGGCGAAAAGGTCGTGGACACGATCCAGATGCGCCCCGTCGAGTAGGCGCGCGCCGCGCCGGGGTGAAGGCCCCGGGACGGCGCCCTGCCCGGCCAGGGACCCTAGGAACCCAGGACCACCGACACCGCCACCTCTTTGCGCCCGTCACTCGGAATGGGCACGTGGTTGCCCGCGACCCGCTGGCCGTCCACGACGAGCGACTTTACGCCCTTTGACCTTCCCTTGGGATTGGAGACCTTGATCGTGTAGGTGACGCCGCGGAATTTGCGCTGCACGGTGTAGCCCTTCCACTTCTTCGGGATGCACGGGTCGATCTTAAGGCCGTTGTAGTCGGGCTGGACGCCGAGGATGTACTGCTGCGCCGTGACGAGCGACCAGGCGCCCGTCCCGGTCAGCCAGGAGTTCTTGGCCTCGCCCGGGGTCGGGGAGAACTGCGAGGCCGTCATCTGCGCGTAGACATAGGGCTCGGACCGGTACACGTCATGGTCCTTCTTCGCCGACGGGCACACGCTCAGGTAGTACTCGAGGGCCTTTTCTCCCTCGCCGAATAGGGTCCAGCCGATGTGGATCCAGGTGTTGTTGTGGGAGAAGACGCCCGCATTCTCCTTGTAGCCCGGGGGGTAGCTTGAGACCTCGCCGAGCTCGAGGTGGTAGGTCGAGTAGGGCGGGTATTGGAGCGCGCATCCGAACTGGGGGGTGTAGAGGTACTTGTCGACCGCCTGGAGCGCCTTCCGGGCACGGCCGTTGCCCTCGCCGGCGCCGCCAAGGACGCACCAGGCCTGGCTTTCGATGAACACCTTGCCCTCCTCGCACTCCTTTGAACCGACGGGATTGCCGGCGGCGTCGAAGGCCCGCTTGTACCAGGCGCCGTCCCAGGCCTGTGACTCCACGGTCTCCAGCATGTCGGCGTAGTGGCCGTCCACGCGGGCGGCGTCATCGTTCTTGCCGAGGGTGCGGTAAAGGGCCGACAGGTCCCGGCTCGCGTAGAGGAAGAGCCCCGCGATCATGACGCTCTCGGCAATCGATCCCGCGATGTCACCGGTGACCTGGAACGACTCGTTCGGCTCCTTCGAGAAACAGTTCAGGTTCAGGCAGTCATTCCAGTCGGCGTGCCCGATGAGCGGCAGTCGATGGGGGCCCCGGTTCTTGAGGGTGTAGGCTATGGAAATCTCCAGGTGGTCGTGAAGGCTGTCCTTTGATCCGGGCTTGTCGGCATAGCCGCAGGGCTCCGCAAGGATCGAGGCGTCGCCGGTCTCCCGGATGTACGCGCAGGTTGCCAGGATCAGCCAGAGCGGGTCGTCGTTGAACCCCCCGCCGATGTCGGCATTTCCCTTCTTGGTGAGCGGCTGGTACTGGTGGTAGCAGGTGCCGTCCGAGAGCTGCGTGGAGGCGATGTCCAGTATGCGCTGGCGCGCCCGGGCGGGGAGCATGTGGACAAACCCCAGGAGGTCCTGGGCGGAGTCGCGGTAACCCATCCCGCGGCCGATTCCCGTTTCGTACCCGGAGGTGGATCGCGAAAGGTTGAAGGTCGCCATGCACTGGACCTGGTTCCAGGTGTTGACCATGCGCCGCAGGTGCTCGTTCGGGGCGTCGGGCGTGCGGTAGATCGAAAGAAGATCCTCCCAGCGGTTCTTAAGCGCGGCAAACGCCGCGTCGACAGCCGCTGGATCAGAGTACTTCGCTAGGATCTCGCGGCCCTTCGCCTTGTTCATCACGAACGGCGCGTCAAACTTCGGGAGGTCCCCCTGCTCGACATAGGCGAGGATGTAGGCGAAGGTCTCCTCCTGGCCGGGCTTAAGGGTCAGGTTCACCTGGTGAGCCCCGACCGGGTTCCAGCCATAGGCGTGGCTGTTCGAGCACTTGCCCGCGAGCACGGCCTTGGGGTCGTGAAGGCCGTTGTGGACGCCCACGAAGGCGTCCCTGGAGGTGTCGTAGCCGTCTATCTTCCTCGTGCAGCCAAAGAGCGTGTAGTGGTTGCGGCGCTCGCGGTACTCGGTCTTGTGGTAGATCGCGCTCCCCTCGATCTCGACCTCGCCGATCGAATAGGTGCGCTGGTAGTTCGTCATGTCGTTAAGCGCCTCGAAGAAGCAGAACTCGACAAACGAGAAGAGAGTCAGTTTCTGGGGCTTCCTCGTCTTGTTTCGGACGGTCACCTTCCACACCTCGAGGTTCTCGTTCGGCGGGACGAACATGAGCTGCTCGACCTCGACCCCGTCCTTGCGGCCTGTGATCTTCGTGTAGCCCAGGCCGTGCCGGCACTCGTAGGCGTCGAGCTTGGTGCGGACGGGCTTCCAGCCCGGGTTCCAGACGGTCTTGCCCTGCCTCACGTAGAGGAAGCGACCGTCGTTATCCATCGGGTTGTTGTTGTAGCGGTAGCGCGTCAGGCGCCGCAGGCGTGCGTCCTTCCAGAACGAGTATCCCCCCGCGGTCTGGGTGCACAGGCCGTAGAACTCGTCCTGCCCGAGCATATTGAGCCAGGGAAGGGGGGTGTCCGGGCGCGTGATCACGAACTCTTGCTTCGCATCGTCAAAGTAACCGTATTGGGCCATGGGATTGGGTGTTGGGGGAAAACCCAAACGGATCATGCCGCGGGACGAATGGCAATGGCCTCTTTGCTGGGCCGCCAATTTGACCCCTTAGGAGTGGCGCCGCAGATCTTGCGCAGGGGAGCGGGCAGCCGATGCGCAGACAATCTATAATGAGTATATTATAGTGCCCGTTGCCCAGTCTGCACTGGGCAAGCCCGCGGCGCCCAGCGCTGAGGCCGGCACCTCGGTCAGCGCGCGATATAAATAGGGGCGCGGGTAGCGGGTTTCATCGTTCGGGCTGTCATCGTGTAGTGGCGGGGCGCCGCGCCTATGCGGAGCACCGCCAACCAGTCTGCTTCACCCCCCACTGCCCAAAAACCCATGCCGATGGCCCCAAGAGCGGGTCGGAGGCTCCAGAAAAATGAAAATCACGGCCTCAATCGGAAACACCCACCGCCATCTCCTGGCATGCTTCGCCCTCATCATCTCGGTTGTTGCAGCCCGGGCCCAAAGCCTCCAGGTCACGACGCTGGCCGGCTCACCCTATGCGCGGGGAAGCGCCGATGGTACCGGATCGGCGGCACAATTCGCCTACCCGCAGGGCGTCGCGGTGGACGCTGCCGGAAACATCTTTGTGGTCGACAACCAGAATTCGACCATCCGGAAGGTGACACCTGCGGGAGTCGTGACCACCTTTGCCGGGACCGCGGGCATCCAGGGAAGCGCCGATGGAACCGGCCCCGCCGCGACGTTCCTCCTTCCGCTTGGTATCGCCATAGACGCCACCGGAAACCTCTACGTCTCGGACTCGGGCAACAACACGATCCGCAAGATCACGCCTGCGGGAGTCGTGACGACCCTGGCGGGCAAGGCCGGGCCGGCCGCCTATGCCGATGGCACGGGCTCGAGCGCGCGGTTTAGCGCCCCCTGGGGCGTCGCGGTAGATTCCGCGGGCAATGTCTATGTGGGTGACACAAACAACCAATTGATCCGGATGATAACCCCCTCGGGAGTCGTCACGACCCTGGCGGGCACTCCGGGCACCGTCGAGAGCGCCGACGGATCCGGGCCCGGTTCAGGCTTCAATTTTCCGGCGGGCGTGGCCGTCGATTCGAAGGGCGATGTCTACGTCGCCGACCAAAGCAACCAGGCGATCCGCAAGGTGAGCCCCCAGGGCCAGATCTCGACCCTCGCAGGCACAGCGACCGTGTTCGGCTCGGCCGACGGCACGGGCGCTTCCGCGAGGTTTCGCTATCCGAGCGCAGTGGCAGTCGACGGCTCGGGCAATGTCTACGTGGCCGATTCCGGGAATTACACCGTCCGCCTGGTGTCGCCGAACGGGGTCGTGACCACCCTGGCCGGCGCCGTTGGGAGCTATGGGATCGCGGATGGCTCCGGATCGGCTGCACGCTTCTCAAACCTCCAGGGCATCACGGTTGACGCCTCCGGGAACGTCTACGTGGCCGACTCGGGGAACGACACGATCCGCAAGGGAGTGGCCAGCGGCGCGCCGTCAATCGGCACCCCTCCGCTGACACAGGCGGTGGGCGTCGGAAACACCGTGACTTTCAGCGTAGCCGCGAGCAGCGCCACGCAGTTGACCTACCAATGGAGCTTCAACGGTGCCCCGATCGCTGGGGCAATCTCGTCGACCTACACGACGCCGCCGGTGACGCTCGCGGGCCAGGGCCTGTACACGGTAGCGGTGACCAACTCGGTTGGAACCACGGTCTCGGCCGCATCACTCACGGCAACGTTCACCCACGACCCGACCTACGGATTTAGCAGCTGGACGTCAACGACCCCGCTGCCGACCGGCACGAGCTACATCGCGGTGGCGTTCGATGGCACCAACTTCTTGACCGTGGGCCTGGACGGCACGGCCTACTACTCAAAGGACGGCACGGCATGGACGGCCTCGGCGAGCAACGGGCCCCCCGGCCAGGCATGGGGGCAGCTGAACTCGGTCGTGAACATCCCGGGCGCCAACACCCTCGTGGCGGTCGGCAATGGCGGGGCGATCGTCACCTACGGGACCGGCACCTACAGCGGCAGCCTCCAGGCCTCGGGAACCACCAACATCCTCACCGGGGTCGCCTACGGCAACGGATCCCTGGTTGCCGTCGGCTACGGCGGCGCGTGCGTGACCTCGAACTCCGGTGCAGCGACGTGGGCGTCGCAGACCACCGGCACCACCCAGAATCTCAACGCGGTAGCCTACGGGAACGGCATCTTTGTGGCCGTGGGGCTAGACGGCACCGTCGAGACCTCGAGCGACGGGACCAAGTGGGCCGCCCAGAAGCTGGGCTCCTCCGACGACCTCTACGGGGTGGCTTACGGCGCCAGGGGATTTGTGGCGGTGGGCACCAACGGCGGCCTCTTCACGTCTCCGGACGGCGTTCTCTGGCTGCAGCAGGTGTCGCCGACTAACACCGTGCTCGTGCACGTCGGATACGGTGACGGCACGTTCGTCGCGATCGGGTTCCTGGGCACGATCCTCACCTCGGGCGACGAGGGGGTCACCTGGTCGAGCCAGAATTCCGGAACCCTCGCCCGCCTCGACGGTGTCGTGCTGGGCAACGACGCATTCATACTCGTGGGGACCGGCGGCGTGATGGAAAAGTCCGCCGCCGCCGAACCTAGCCGGATCATCAACCTCTCCGCCCGCTCGACCGTCGGGACCGGCGGCAACATCCTGATTGCCGGATTCGTCGTCAACGGGACCGGCAACAAGCAGGTACTCCTTCGCGGCGTGGGGCCGACCCTCGCCCAGTTCGGGGTCACCCAGGCCCTCCAGCAATCGCACCTGGCGCTCATCAGCTCCGCCGGTGCGACACTATCCGCGAATAGCGTCTGGGGAGGCGGATCCACGCTGACCAATGCCTTTGTCCAGGTGGGGGCATTCGCCCTTCCGGCGGGCTCCGATGACGCGGCCCTCCTTCAGCCGCTCGGGGCGGGGAGCTACACGGCCCAGCTGAGCGGTCTTGCCGGCACGACCGGCGTCGGACTGGCGGAGATCTATGACGCCGACACGGGCACACCTACCGCGCGCCTGATCAACATCTCGGCCCGGGCCAACGTGGGGACCGCGAGCAACATTCTGATCGCCGGCTTCGTGATCTCCGGGAACACCCCCGAAACGGTCCTAATCCGCGGGATTGGGCCCGCGCTCAGCCAGTTTGGCGTCACGGGCTCGCTCGCCACGCCCCAGCTCGTCCTCTACGACTCCGACAACAACACCTTGGAGTCGAACAGCGGGTGGGGTGGCAGCGCCTCCCTGACACAGGCGTTCACCCAGGTCGGCGCATTCTCGCTCTCATCAAAATCCGCCGACGCCGCGATGCTGGTGACCCTCCCCCCGGGGGCCTACACGGCCGAGGTGAGCGGGACCGGAGGCGCCACGGGAGTCGGGCTGGCCGAGATCTACGAGGTCAAGTGACCTCGGGTTGGGTGTAAGAGCCCGCGGTCGGACTGCCGGCCGCGGGTTTCTCGAGCTGTCAGACGAGCGCCACGGTCGCCCCGGTCCGGGCCGACCTATAGGCAGCCTCCATGACAGCAACGCGGGCGGCGGCCTCCCTGACCGGGACCAGGGGCATTCCGGCCTGCCCCCCCACCGCGTTAACGAACTGCTGAAGCGGGGCAACCTGGGCCGCGGGCAGGTCTGTCCATGGGCTCTTCCCGTCGGCCTCCTTCACCCTAGGGCAATTGAAGTAGAGGTCGCCCCTCACAATGGAGGCGTTTCCCTCGGTGCCCCTGATCTGGAGGGTGACCGGGTCCGAGATGTCCACCCAGCTGGCTTGCAGGTTTCCTATGATTCCCGACTTGAAGCAAAGGAGTGCCTCGCCGGCCTCGTCGCAGTCGCCGTACTTGCCCGTCACGACTCGGGTCTCGGCCGATATCTTCACGACGTCGCCGCAGAGCCACATCATGACGTCGAGCATATGCGTGCCGAGGTCGCCGAAGCCGCCGATTCCCGCAACCTTCGGATCCGCCATCCAGCGCCAGTTTTCCCAGGGCTCATCGGGCTTAGCGTCAAACCAGCCGCCGAGCGAGCCGTTGTGGCAGTTTGAGCCGGAAATGCGTGTGATCTTTCCAAAGGCGCCCCGTGACACCTGCTCCCTCAGGAAGAGGATTTGGGGGCTCGTGCGCATGAAGTAGCCCGTGGTGAAAATCACGTTCGCCCTGGTAATTGCGTCAGCCATCTCGTCGCTTTCGGCTGCCGTGATGCCAAGAGGTTTCTCGGCATAGATATGCTTGCCGGCGGCCGCTGCGGCCAGCACGAGGTCCCGGTGCCTGTTGGTCTCCGAGCATATGACGACCCCCTTCACCTGGGGATCGGACCAGATCTGCGCCAGGTCCGATACCACCGCTGCATTGAGCTCACCGGCGCGCTTCGCCGCGCGAGCCGCATCGTAGTCCCAGACGTACTTCACCCTAACACTCGCCCCGTCGGCGTTAAGGAGCTTGATGAAGCCCGGGGTGTGGATGTGCGCGCAACCCACGAAGGCGAGCGTCACGGGCTCCGGTACCGCACCGACGGCAGCCGCGAGGCCCCCGGGCAGGGCCGCAAGGATGGCGGCCCCGCCTGCGGCCTTGATGAAATCTCTGCGGTCAATCGAGGGAGCCTGGGGATTTTGCGGTTGCATAGGAGCAGCGTCGTTGAACCCCTCATTGAAAGGAGTGTCAACGAGGCTGGTGGGCCAATGACTCCCTGTCTTAGGAGCCTTGGCGCGCCGACCTCCGCTGCCTGAGCCCCTCCATCACGATCGCCGCCACGGCCTTGGAGGATAGCCGCTCGGTGCTGACCACCAGGTCGTAGGTGTGCGGGTCCTCGACGTCGGCCCCGAAGTTCGTCTTCACGAAGCGCCGCCTCGCGAGGTCCGTGGTCTCCACGATATCCTGTGCTGTGACGACGTCGCAGCTCCTGAGCTCCATCATGCGCCTGACCCGTGTCTCCTTTGCCGCGACGAGCCTCACGTGGAATCCCCCGGGCAGCGCCAGGGTGATCATGTGGGCCGCCCTCCCGACAAAGATCACTCTCCCGGAGCGCGCCAGTTGCCGGATCGTTTCACCGATCTGCTGCTCAAGCTCCCAGATCGGCGGGTGCAGCCCCACGAGTTCCCCGATGATGGCCTTGATCTCGGGGACACGGTCCTCGGGCAGGACATCGGCCAGCCGCTCGGGTAGCTGGTGCGATGTCAGGGCGTAGTTGAGGAGGTTCCTGTCGAGCAACATCCAGCTTCGGCCCTCCTCGCCGAACCCCTCGTCGAGCATCGGCAGCAAAACCTGGCCGAGGGTCGTTGCCCCGGCGCAGGCCTCCCGTGAAATCGTGATGAACGGCGGCGCGTCAAGGGCCGCGGGACTCGTGGCGGGAGCCATCGGCTCCTGGAATCGGGTCTGAAAGATGGTCAGGCCCTTATCTAAGTATGTATGCGAGGGCATGTGCCCCTCCTTTCCTTTCTGGCGTTTGGGTTCGTGTAAACCCGTCGGGGTATTGGGGTCGTGGGGAAAGCAGCCCGTGCGCTCCCCCGGTGGGGTTTTATAATGCGGCGGAGCCCGCGTCTCCAGCAGAAAAATGGCCCCGTTGCGCCGCTCTCACGGCAGCGTGCACGACCGGCCCGCGCGTGCGGGCGCGCGGCGGGGTCACTCGTCCTTCCAGGTTACGAAGACAATCGTCGCGAGCGCGGCGAAGGTGACGGTTGGCCCTATCACCCAGAGCGGGTTGAACGGGAGCTTGTAATGGCCAACGGCCCAGATGACTGCCACGCTCTTGACCAGGATCACCGCCCAGCAGATTAGGATCACGTTCCGGGCGCGGCGCTGGCGGCGCAGTAGGATTTCGCCTTCGGCTATGCCCTGGTTCTCATGCTTCGGCAACCGGTGGAAGAACCTGTCGTGCAATTTGATCGCGGACATTTTTCACCTCCTGGGGTTATAGAGACTTCTTTCCGTGCTTTTCGGGAAAGTAACCCCGAAACCCCGGCCGGGCTCCGCATCCGCTGACAATTGTGTGGCGTAATTTGCCGTGCCGAGGAGCCGCTCTCAGCGGCCCCTGCGGGCCCTGGCGGCCACACGGTCAAACCACCAACGGAAGACCGGCGCGAAGAAGCCGTGGAGCAGGTTGAGCGCAGTGAGAGGAAAGCCGGGGGTAACCACGAAGCTTCCCCGTTCCATGCCCTCAAGGGCCACCCGGGCCACGGCGTCGGCCGACCACAGGCCGGCTTCGGCCGTGAGTGCCTTTGTCTCAATGGGTTTTGTAATGTTCTCCGCGGCGAGCTGGGGGGTATCGGTGTCGGGGGGATAGACGAGGGTGACGCTGACACCGGCTGGCTTAAGCTCGGCGCGAAGGGCTTCGGCCAGACCCCGCACGGCGAACTTCGAGGGCGCATAGGGCGTGTAGCCTAAAAGGCCGACGAGGCCCGCTCCCGACGATATCAGGACAACCGAGCCGTGCCCCCGGATTCGCATGCCGGGCACAACCGCCTTCAGGGCGTAAAGGGTCCCAAAATAATTTACCGCCATGGACTTCTCGAACTCGGCGACCGGCACCTCCTCGAAATATCCTGGCCGTGCCACGCCGGCGGAGGTGATGAGGATGTCGACGGGCCCATTGGCCTTTTCCACGGCTGAAATGGCCGCAAGGAGATCCGCCTCGCGAGAGACGTCGGCGGAGGCCAGGGAGACGACCGCCCCGGGGGTGCCCGCTGCCACCGACTGCCTTGCCTCGGCTAGCTTCACCTCGTCCCGAGCTATCAGGCTTAGCCGTGCGCCCCGTCCCGCCAGGCGCCTCGCGAGGGCCAGGCCGATGCCGCTTGAGCCACCCGTAATCACCACATGCTTGTCTCGAAACATCATGGGGACCGGAACGATGCGCCTGCGGTGTTCATGGGTTGGGTCATTGGAGCCGAAACAAAAACAGGCGGGCCGTCAATCGACTGCCCAAGCAGAAAACCCCGATAGCGGGGGCGTCATGGTTTTTGGGTCTTTTCCCTGCCTCTGCTGTTGACTCGGTCCCGTTACATGGGGTTTCTCCTCCAATGGATCGAAGCCAATCGCTGGCCGTTAACTTCAGCAACGCCGGTGCGCGCGGTAACCGGTTGTTGAACCAACGTCCGACGGGAAGCGCCTCGGCATGACCCGGACAGTTGGAGCGCGCGCCCTGTTGCTTGTTTGTTTTGGCCTTTGGGCCATGCAGGCGCACGCCTCGGGGGTGCCCGAACCCCTCTGGGCCTACGGGTATTCGGCGCCGCCCCTGCCAAGCGACAGGCCGAGGGCGCAGACGCCGCCCCCGACCTCGAGAGCGCTTCGCCCAAACGAGACGGCCCTTGAGCAGACGCGCCTGCGCCACGTCGAAGGAAGCCGTGAGGCATTCTCGGAGGTCGACCTCCGCGATGGAGGCACCGTCGCTGACTGGTTTCCGGACGACCACCCCCCGATGACTCGCGTGCTGCTCCACGGGCCGGCCAAACTGGGCGCGACTTCATGGGGCTGCGCCTTCTGCCACCTTCCGACGGGCAAAGGCCGCCCCGAGAACGCGCCTGTCGTGGGGCAGCCCGTAGTCTATTTCCTGCGCCAGCTGGAGGACTTCAGGAACGACCTCCGCACGTCCGCAGATCCGCGCAAACCCAACACGCCCGTGATGGCCGGCCTCGCCAAGGCCATGACCGAGGATGAGATGAAGGAGGCCGCCGCCTATTTCGCGTCGATGAAGTGGACGCCATGGACGCGCGTCGTCGAGACGGACCTCGTGCCAAGGACACGGATCAACGGTAACCTTTTCATCCCAATCGAAACGGTTTTCACGGAGCCGATCGCGGGGCGCATCATCGAGGTGCCCGAGGACAAGGAGCAATCCGAGGGCCTGCGCAATCCGCGTTCGGGTTTCATAGCCTATGCTCCGGTCGGAAGCATCAAGCGCGGCGAGTTCCTGGTTACAACCGGGGGTGCGAGCGTCGTAGACGGCAAGATCGTTCCGGGAAAGACGCTCGCGTGTGCCACCTGCCACGGAGCCGATCTCATGGGTCTTGTCGATGTGCCGGGAATCGCCGGGCGGTCCCCCAGCTACCTGGTCCGCCAGCTCTACGATCTGCAGCAGGGCACCCGGAGGGGAAAATCCTCGCCCCTAATGCAGCCGGTCGTCGCGAACCTGACAGGCGACGACATGGTGGCGATCGCAGCCTACGTCACCTCGCGCGCGGCGCCGGCACCGCCATCCCGGCCCTAAAGCGCGTGGACCCAAACCGCGCTCCGTGAGCGCACCCGAGCGCGATGCCCAGTCAGTGCTTCGTAGCCCCCGCCTCGGCTGCGATCCCGTCCAACTCCGCCAATGTGTTATCCGACAGCGCAAGCTCAGCCGCGGCCAGGTTCTCCCGGAGGTGGGCGGCCGACGAGGTGCCGGGTATAAGAAGGGTGTTGGGGGACCGGTGAAGCAGCCACGCAAGCGCAACCTGCAAGGACTTGACCCCGAGCCGGTCGGCGACTCCCGAGAGTGTCGCGGACTGCAGCGGGGTAAACCCACCGAGCGGGAAATAAGGCACATATGCGATGCCTTTCCCAGCCAGGGCGCCGATCATCGCGTCGTCATGGCGGCGAGCGACGTTGTAGTTGTTCTGCACGCATACGATCTCTGTGATCGCCCGCGTCTCCTCTATCTGGGCCGCGGTCACG
>Ga0302202_10000523_pt1 | contig 50743 bp, 54 predicted proteins | sample II_Bog_N3_3_FD_194579 | JGI IMG/M metagenome (GOLD analysis project Ga0302202, IMG submission 194579) | Peat permafrost microbial communities from Stordalen Mire near Abisko, Sweden - II_Bog_N3_3 | ecosystem: Environmental > Terrestrial > Soil > Wetlands > Peat | place: Sweden: Abisko...
CGAAAGACAGTCCTCATAAATCTCGACGGTCATGTCGATCGACGACAGTGTCACCAGCGCGTCGCCGACAGCAGATCCATTGGCGGGTCCAGGATTCGCGCGAACGAGGCGACCGTGGAGTTCTTGCCATTGCCTTTGGTATGTCTCAACGACTCTGTCTTTGAGGCTCATAGACCTCCCTCACTACGCATTGACTACAACATACTTTTGTATGATGCAAACAATTGCACGACGGCCGCAGACAATGTGTTCAATGATCAGTTTGTCACGCCCGGCTTTGACACTGGAGGAGTTAGTTAACAGATGAGTGCAGGACGATCGTCGACGAACAAATACTTTGTTGACGAGCCCTTCAGCGACTTGCCGGAGTTGCCCAATGTCATCGAAGGCGGCCTGCGAGAGGGAGCGAGGCGATCCTGGCACTCGTTCTATCAACGGCGCAATATCGTCGTCATTCTCCTCGTCGTGGCCTATGTCGCGTGGTTCGTTCATCTGAATCTCGAGTCGTACTACACCTACGGCGAACCGCCGTTTGATCTCTCCATCTTTGATCAGGGCATGTGGCTCATTTCGCACTTTCACGTCCCGTTCGTCACGATCATGGGACGAAATCTCTTTGGCGACCATGCGTCGTTCGTGCTGTATCTCTTCGCGCCGTTCTTCCGACTCTTCCCTGAGCCGCAGGGCCTTCTCGTCCTGCAAACATTGTTGCTCGCCGCGCCCGCCATTCCCATTTACATCCTGGCTCGCAAGTACATCAAGAGCACCGTCATCGCGACGGCGCTCGTCGCGATCTACCTCTTGAGCCCCCTCCTCCAACAGGGGAATCTCGATCAGTTTCACCCCGAAGCGTTTCAAGTCCTCATCATGAGTTTGGCGATTTATGCGGCCATTGAGAGCAAGTCGGCGCTGCTTATCGTGATGGTGGCGCTCTCGTTGATGGTGAAAGAAGACGCCGTCCTACTCGTCGTGCCCTTGGGCGTGTGGGTGGCGGCTCGACGCGATCGACGACTCGGACTGTCAATCGTCGTGGGTTCGGTTGTGTGGGCCATGATCGATAACTGGTTGATCATCCCGGGAATCCTCGGCTCGTCGAGTTTCTATTCCAGCTACCTGCCGTTCGGTGGTGTGACGGGCATCATTAGTACTCTCTTTCACCGGCCCGGGCAGTTGTTCTCGTACCTCGGCTCGCAGGGACGTCCTTTCTATCTTTGGCAGATCGCCAGCACCGTCGGCTTCGTCTTCTTGTTCTCTCCGGAGATTGCCGCCATCGGCGTTCTTCTGGTTGTAGAGAATGAAATCAGCAACTTCGGGTACATGCACCAAATCCTTTATCAATACTCGATCGTGCTGGCCCCGATACTCGCGCTGGGAGTGCTCTACGCCATCGCCCAACAGAGCACTCTTTGGCGCCGTAACGCCCTCGCGATAGTGGCGCTGACCGGCGCCGTCTGGACGTGCACGCTGTGGGGTTACGCCCCATTTTCCGACAACTCGATTCAGACCCAAACCGTCGCGCCGAGTTCCATCGGTGCTCTCAACACTCTCGAGAAGAAGATCCCACCGAACGCCGTGGTTTCGGCGTGGTACCCCTTGGTCTCCCACGTCGACAATCGATCGCAGATCTATGTCTGGCCCACGCCGTTCTACGCCGAAGACTGGGGACGCGGGACTGACACCGGTGCCCGACTTCGCGTCGCGAGCCAAGTGCAGTATCTGCTCCTTCCGGTTCCTTTGACTCCGGGTACTGACCCGAACGTATTCAAAAGGATCTCCAGCGATTTTCGGCTCGTGAAGAGCCGAGGCGGCTTCGCACTCTACGAAAAGACCGCCTCTCCGTAAGGCCGGACGAGGGCGTGTACGTCGTGGTGGCGATATGGCGCTAGCGAACTCGTGCGTCGTGACGGCGATGAAGAATCGCCTCAACGGTCTCCTCGGGCGAGAGCTCAGACGTGTCGAGCCAGAGGCCGATGTGCGACGTCTCTTCAAAGAATGATGCGCATAGACCCTCGATATCCCACTCGCCGTAGCCGGACTTCTCTCGCTGTTGTTCGCGCGTCGCGACGACGTCCGGCCGAGGGTTCAAGACGACCACGTAGAGGGGCGAGATCTCGAGCCGACCAACGACGTTGGCCAGCGCGTCTCCGGCGTAGATGTCCTGGAGGACGACGGTGAAGTCGTCGCGCCAGTAGTCGTTGGCGACACTGGCCGCGATGCGCTGACGAAGGTCGAGTTGACGAAGCGCCTCGTCGCCGAGCTCGGGTGTGATCGGGTCGCGACCACGCACGATCATCTTTCGAAAGACGTCGCCGCGCACGTGCACGCCGCGCTCGAAGCGTTGGGCGAGGAGTTCGGCCACGGTCGATTTGCCCGCGGCCATGACGCCGGTGACGACGAAGCCGACCGCCGGCTCGTAACGTTCGCCCTGCGCGGCGGGGGTCGCCACCTTTGCCGTGCGCGAGTTGACGAATGACATTTAGGCCCGCAGTTGTTGGTCGAGTCGATCAAGCACTTCGTAGCACTTCAACACTTGATCGACCGAGGCGTTGGGTTCACGACCCTCTTGAATCGCGTTCACGAATTCGCGGTCCTGCAGTTCAATGCCGTCCATCGAGACGTCGACCTGGGAGACGTCGATGGCCGCGTCGTGTCCGTCGATCAAATCGTCGTAGCGCGCGAGGTAGGTACCATTGTCACAGATGTAACGGAAAAACGTGCCGAGCGGTCCCTCGTTGTTGAAGCTCAGCGACAGCGTACAGATCTGGCCCTTCGTCGTCTTCAACTGAATCGACATGTCCATCGGAATGCCGAGTTCGGGATTGGTCGGACCGGCCAGGGCGTGGGCTTCGACCACGTCGGCACCGCACTGGTAGGCGAAGAGGTCGACGGTGTGCGCGGCGTGATGCCAGAGGAGGTTGTCGGTCCAGCTCCTCGGCTGTCCGAGCGCATTCATGTTCGTGCGTCGAAAGAAGTACGTCTGGACGTCCATCTGAAGAACGTTCAACTCACCGGCGCTAATTCGTTGGTGGATCCACTGGTGCGAAGGATTGAATCGCCGGGTGTGACCGACCATGCACACGAGCCCCGTTTCGCGTTGCGTCGCGGCGACGGACTGGGCGTCGGACCACGAATCGGCGAGGGGGATCTCGACTTGGACGTGCTTGCCGGCGCGCAGGGTCTCGATGGCCTGTTGCGCGTGCATCTGAGTGGGCGTCGCCAGAATGACGGCGTCGACGTCCGGGGAACGTAGGACGTCTTCCAACTCGGTGCTCGCCATGGGCGCGCCGTAGTTCCGTGCGACGTCTTGGGCCTGGTCCAAACGGCGACTCACCACCGCCGCGATCTCGACGCCGTCGATGCGCGCGAGCGCGTCGAGATGCTTGAGGCCAAAGGCTCCGGCTCCAGCGAGGGCGATGCGCATGTGATCCCTTCGACGCAACGTGCGTTACTTGGTCGGCTTCAAGATGAGGTGGCCGACCGCCGTATTGGACGCCGGCACATGGTAAAAGCGGTAGAGCTCCTTCACCTTCTTGCCGAGCGCGCCGCGCATGATGAGCCACATGATCATTTCGATTCCTTCGGATCCCGCCTCGCGCAAGTACTCGATGTGCGGCACCTTCTTGAGTGTGTCGGGGTCCAACACCAACTGATCGAAGAATTCGTGATCGAACTCGGAGTTGATGAGACCGGCTCGCGGACCCTGCAACTGGTGGCTCATTCCGCCCGTGCCCCAGACCTGGACGTTGAGGTCTTCGTCGTAGCTACGAATCGCCTTGCGCAGCGCCTTGCCGAGTTCGAAGCATCGATTGCCGGTGGGCTGGGGATACTCGACGACGTTGACGGCGATCGGCACGACCTTCACGGGCCAGGCCTCGGGCTGGCCGAACATCAGCGAGAGCGGCACCGTCAAACCGTGGTCGACGGACATCTCATTGATGATCGTCATGTCGAACTCATCGAGAATCAGATTCTCGGTGATATGGCAGGCGAGGTCGGCGTGACCGATCACTTCGGGCACCGGTCGCGGCCCGAAACCCTCGTCGGCGATGGCGTAACGCTCGGCGCATCCGATGGCGAACGTCGGTAGGACGGCCAGCGAGAACGCCGAGGCGTGGTCGTTGTAGATAAGCACCACGACGTCGGGCTTCTCTTTGGCGATCCACTCCTTCGACCAGTCGTAGCCGTCGAAGAGCGGCTGCCAGTAGTCCGAACCGGATTTGCCGAGGTCCAGTGCCGCGCCGATGGCCGGCACGTGGCTCGTAGCCACGCCCGCGGTGATTCGTGCCACGCGCTATCGCCCCTCTTTGATGGAGCGTTGTCCCTCGGGCGAGCGGCCTCCGGAGAGCATCATCTGCGCGTACTCGTCGCTGGTCATGCCGGTCATCGACGCGGCGGCCTGCTGGAAACTCTGGCCGTCGGTGGCGAAGATCTTGGCGAGGAAATAAATGTTGCCGCCTTCGGCGATGGCGGCGTTGTAGTCGCGCGCGAGCACGGCCTGCTTTTGGGCCTCGGTCATCGACCACTCGTCGAGGTAGGTCCGCTCGTCGCCACGGAACCGCTCGCGGTTCTCTGGCTTCATCAGACTCATGCAGAACTGGTTGAGCTGGAAGCCTTGCCTCGAACGCTTCGTGGTGAACACCGTCGTGCCCGGGATGTCGTCGAATTCCTCGTGGTCATTCATGCGTCGTCCCTCCAATACAGTCGCATCGGATTATCGACCAGGAGTTTACGCTGCAGTTCTTGCGTCGGAGCGATCTCGGGGATGAAGTCGACGATCGCGCCGTCATCGGGCATGTAGTCGTGCAGATTCGGGTGCGGCCAGTCGGTTCCCCAGAGCACGCGAGTCGGGAAACGCTCGATGACCCGTCGCGCGAAAGGTACGACGTCGCGGTAGTGCGGGGGACCGACGAGGCTCAGTCGTTCCGGGCAGGTGACCTTGCACCAGAAGTTCTCGTAGTCATTCATCAGGGTCAAGAATCGCGCGAACGCGGGACCGTCGACCGATTGACTCACGTCGGGTCGACCCATGTGATCGATGACGACGTCGGTCTCCAACGACGTGAAAAAGTTCCAACGTTCGGCCAGATCCGTGGCCTCGAAGTAGATCACGACGTGCCAACCGAAGGGCGCGATGCGCTCGACGATCCGGTGGTAGTAGGCGTCGGGTTCGGGATCGACGAGCCGGCGAACGTAATTGAAGCGCACGCCTCGCACTCCCGCTTGGTGCATCTCGGCGAGCTCGTCGTGGCTTACGTCGGGGCGCACGGTCGCGACGCCGCGGGCTCTTCCCTGGGCCGCGATCAGTGCGTCGAGCAGGGCACGGTTGTCGGCACCGTGACACGTGGCCTGGACGATCACGTTCTTGTCGACGCCCAGGAACTCGCGGAGGGCGAAGAGCTGATCCTTGCCGGCGTCGCACGGCGTGTACTTACGTTCGTCGGCGTAGGGGAATACGTCGCCGGGGCCGAAGACGTGACAGTGTGCGTCGACCGATCCGGCGGGCAAGGCGAACGAGGGGCGCGAAGGTTCAGGGTCGAACACGAGCCAATCGGCGTCCATCGTGAAGGTGGCCACCACTAGTCCCGACTCTTCAGGGTCAAGTCCAATCGGGGATAGACCCGGCGTGCGTTTCCCTCGTAGACCTCGGCGAGTTGGTCACTGGTGAGCCCCACGTCGTCGACAAAGCGTTTCGTGTCGTCAAAGTGGTGACCGGTCTCGGGGTCGACGCCGCGCACCGCGCCGAGCATCTCAGAACCGAAGAGGATGTTCTTGCGCTCGATCACTTCAAAGAGCAAGTCGATCCCGGGCTGGTGGTAGACGCAGGTGTCGAAGTAGACGTTCTTCATGACGTGCTCGGCCAAGGTCGGCTTGTCGAGCATGTCGGCGAGTCCGCGGTAGCGTCCCCAGTGGTAGGGCACGGCGCCGCCACCGTGGGGAATGATCAAGCGCAGCGTGGGAAAGTTTGCGAAGAGATCGCCCTGGATGAGCTGCATGAACGCCGTGGTATCGGCGTTGATGTAGTGGGCACCGGTGGCGTGGAAGTTCGGGTTGCAACTACTCGAGACGTGGATCATCGCGGGTACGTCGAGTTCGACCATTTTCTCGTAGATCGGGTACCAGTAGCGGTCGGTGAGGGGCGGGCCGCTCCACTTCCCGCCGCTCGGATCGGGACTGAGATTACAGCCGACGAAGCCGAGATCGTTGACGCAGCGATCGAGTTCGGCAATCGATCCTTCCAGTCCGGCACCGGGTGACTGGGGGAGCTGACCGACACCGATGAAGGCGTCGGGGTAGAGGTCGACGACGCGCTTGATGAGGTCGTTGCAGGCGCGCGACCAATGCTGGCTCACCGCTTCGTCGCCCACGTGGTGCTCCATGGCCGACGCGCGCGGCGAGAAGATCGTCATGTCGGCGCCGCGTTCGCGCAGGATTCGCAGTTGATTCGCCTCGATGGATTCTTGAATCTCGCCGTCCGATATCGCCGGGTACGGGGGCGCCGATTCGTGCGCTTCGTACGCCGCGACCTGAGCCTTGCGCCAGAGGTTGTGCGACTCCGGTGCCGTCGTGTAGTGACCGTGACAGTCGATGATCATGCGTCGGGCCACACCGCCGAAGGAACAAACACGTCGCCGCGCATCAAGAGGCGCGCCGTGCGTAACAGAGCGGCGTAGTTGACCACGACGTCGCCAGCGTTCACCGTGACGTCGAGCGTCACCGAAAAATAGCCCGTGGGGTGTTCGACGTCGAGGACGCCGTGATCGTTCACCTCGCCGTCGGCGAGTTCGAACGCGACCGACCCGGGCACCAGACAGGCCGTAGCCACTGACACCGCACCTAACACGCCAATCGCGTCGTGTACGCGCTTGGGAATGAACGTTCGAGTACTGATAATCCCACCGTGGCGGGCGGGCGCGAGCAGACACACCTTGGGCACGGTCGCCGCGCTGACGTCGCCGAGATTCATCAGCGGGCCAGCTGCCAGTCGCAGTCGCTCAACCAGCTCGCACACTTCGCGATTGTTCTCAATGGCGAGGGGCTCTTCGTAGCCGGACAGGCCGACCTCTTCGGCCTTGAGACACACGACCGGCATGCCGTTGTCGATGCACGTGACGCGAATCCCTTCGATCACGTCAACGGCGTGACCCGTCGGCAACAGTGCGCCGCACGAGGAACCGGCGACGTCGAGAAACTCGATGGCGATCGGCGCGTGCGTGCCCGGAACGCCGTCGATGTGCGTCGCACCGTCATAACGGACTCGCCCGAGGGGTGTCTGCACGCTGGCGACCGCGAGGCTCTGCGTGTTCTCCATCCAAATCCGTACGTTGGTCGTGTCACCGGTCGCGGCGATCATGCCTTCTTCGAGAGCGAAGGGTCCGACCCCGGCGAGGAGGTTTCCGCAGTTCTGGGAGTCCGAGACTTCAGCCCGCTCGGGCCACACCTGCAAGAACAGGTAGTCCACGTCCGCGTCGTCGCGCTGGGACGGGCGTATGACGGCGACCTTGGAGGTCAGCGGATGTCCGCCACCCATGCCGTCAATTTCGCGGGGGTCCGGCGAACCCATGGCCGCGAGCAGCACCGCGTCGCGCGTCGAACGGTCGGTCGGCAAATCGCCGGCGTGAAAGTAGAGGCCCTTGGACGTGCCGCCACGAATCACGGAGCAGCGAATCGCCATTTGGGCGCTCACGAGTCACCGGCCTCTCGGTACGTGAGACCACGCTGGGAGAGTTTCTCGCGCATGTCGTAGATATCGAGGCCGAGTTCGCCGTTGGCGAGGCGCTGGCGCTTCTCCACTTCATTGGCTTCACGAGCGATTGCGGCGGCGAGGACCGTTTCGGCGTTTTCGCGAGGTACCACGACGACGCCGTCATCATCGGCCACGATCACGTCGCCGGGGCGCACGCGAGCTCCCGCGCACACGATCGGCGTCTGCACGTTGCCGGGTGTCTCTTTCACGGTGCCCTGCGCGCAAATCGTCTTCGACCAGACCGGAAATCCCATGCTCGTCAACTCGGCGACGTCGCGCACTCCGGCGTCGATGATGAGGCCACGCACGCCGTGGGCTACGAGACTCGTCGCGAGCAGTTCACCGAAGTACCCGTCGTCACACGGGCTCGTCGGCGTCACGACGAGGAGGTCGCCCGGCTGGGCCATTTCGACGGCGACGTGAATTGACCAGTTGTCGCCCGGCGCGACTTCACAGGTGAGCGCGTTGCCGGCGACGCGCACGGGCCGATAGATCGGCCGTAGTCGTGACGCGAAGAGTCCCGTGCGTCCCTGCGCTTCGTGAATGGTCGCGACTCCGAAGTTCGCGAACGCGTCGACGGTCGAGAGCGAAGTCCGTTCGGTGTTTCTCACGACTACCGCCATTTGCCCCCCCAGAGTCCTTCGTCGTCGACATCACTACGGTTCCGTCGCGATCGAGGCGGCGGTCGTTCTGGACAAGACTAAACGCCACTTTGGGGACTGTCGAGTAGCCTCCCAATCGTCGGCGAAGTGTGCAGGATTGTTGGAGGAACGTGAAGTCAGTTCGCACGCAGGTGGTGATCATCGGCGCCGGTCCGGCGGGGCTCTTGCTCGGCCACCTCCTCCAGCGCGAGGGCGTCGACACCGTCATCTTGGAAACCCGGAGCCTCGACTACGTGCAACAGCGGGTTCGAGCGGGCGTCATCGAATACGGCATTGCCAACTTCCTCGAGGAATCCGGCGTGGGTTCGCGGATGCGCGCTGAGGGGCTCGTCCATCACGGTATCGAGTTTCGTCTCGACGGCGTGTCGCACCGCATCGCCCTCAGCGAGCTTTACGACGGTCGCACCATTACCGTCTACGGACAACAAGAAGTCGTGAAGGACCTGATCGCGGGGCGTGTTGTGAGTGGCGCTCCGCTCCACTTCGACGCGACGGTCACGGGCGTGGAGGGACATCTCATGGATCGGCCGACGGTCAGTTACACATCCAGTGAAGGTGAATTCCAGATCACCGGTGACTACGTGGTCGGATGTGACGGAAGCCATGGGGTCTCGGTCTCGTCAGTGCCGTCGGAGTTTCTCCGTCGCTTCGAACGGGTTTATCCCTTTTCGTGGCTGGGCATTCTCGCCGAGGCGCCTCCTTCCACTGAAGAGTTGATCTACTGCCGTCACGCTCGCGGATTCGCGCTCTACTCGATGCGCTCGCCGACTCTCAGTCGGCTCTATCTCGGCGTGAGTCCTGCCGAAACCCTGAACCAGTGGTCCGACGAACGAATCTGGGATGAACTCTCGACGCGACTTGCCACCGCTCAGGCGCCCCCAATCGCCCAGGGTCCGATCGTGGAACGCGGCATCACACCGATGCGCAGCGTTGTCGTAGCGCCGATGCGCTACGGACGACTCTTGCTCGCGGGTGACGCGGCGCACATCGTTCCACCAACTGGCGCCAAGGGGATGAATTTGGCCCTCGCCGACGTTCGCTTGCTCGCGCCGGCCCTGGTCGCCTCCTTGCGTGACGGGGACGAGCGGCCGCTTGATTCGTACTCAAGTGACAGCCTTCGACGCGTGTGGCGTGCCGAGGAATTCTCGACCTACATGACTCAGATGCTGCACCCTCATCCGAGCGACGAGTTCGAAAACGGCGTACAGGTAGCGCGACTCCGCCAGGTCATCGATTCGCTCGACACCGCGCGCGCTCTCGCGCGCAACTACGTGAACTTGTCCAGTCTGTAGTTGCTCAGAACGGGTAGAAGGCGATGTCGGCCTGGGCGGTGACCCACTGGGTCTCGGTGTAGGCATCGAGGTTCGCCAGTCCACCCATGCGCGATCCGTTGCCGCTGTCACCGACACCGCCGAAGGGGATCGTGGCCTCGTCCGCGGGCGTCGCGTCGTTGATGTGGATTGCGCCGCTCGGAATTCGACTCGCCAATTCGAGGGCGCGCAGTCCGTCGCCCGAAATAATGCTGAGCGATAGCCCGTACGGCGACGACGACGCCAGCGCCACTGCTTCATCGAGTGATCCGAAACTCACGATGGGCGCGACCGGTCCGAAGACCTCTTGAGCGTAGGCCGGGGCGCTCGTCGGGATGTTCGTCAGCACCGTGGGTCGGTAAAACAACTCTTCGTAGGTTCCTCCCGCGGCCAGGGTGGCCCCGGCCGAGACCGAGTCGCTCACCATGGAGTGCACGCGGTCGCGTTGCTTGGCGTCGATGAGCGGCCCGAGTGCGACCTGTCCGCTCTTGGGATCGCCGACCGGCAGGTGGTTGGCGTGCTCGACGAGGATCGCGGCGTATTCATCGGCGACGCGCGCGTCGACCAGGTGACGTCCGGTCGTCATGCAGATTTGACCCTGGTGGGCGAAAGAACCAAAGGCGCCAACAATGGCGGCCTTTTCGAGGTCCGCGTCGTCCAAGATGATCATCGCCGAGTTCCCGCCTAGCTCCAAGTGCACGCGCTTGAGGTGCTGGGCCGCGAGGGCGCCGACGGCGCGGCCGGCCGCGGTGGAACCGGTAAAAGCGATGATGCGAATTAGTGGATCCATGACCAGCGCTTCACCGACGTCGGCGCCGCCCGGCAGAACGCTGAAGACGCCCGCGGGCAGTCCCGCCTCTTCGAACACTCGAGCGAGAACGACGCCGCCACAGACTGCGGTTCGCGGATCAGGCTTCAAAATGACCGCGTTGCCGAGGGCGAGCGCCGGCGCCACCGAACGGATCGAGAGGATGAGCGGGAAGTTGAACGGTGCGATGACGCCGACGACGCCCGCCGGCACGCGGCGAGAGAAACTGAGTCGCGGCATCTCACTGCGCAAGATCTCACCCGTCGGGTGCGAAGCAATCGCCGCCGCTTCGTAGGATTCTTCGGCCGCGGTGTGTACTTCGAGGCCGGCCTTGAAGGGAATGCCGCCCGATTCTCGGACGATCCACGAAGAGATCTCCTCTTCGTACTTTTGAAATAGGTCACCAGCTCTTCGCAGCACCGCGGCGCGGGCGCTGTGGGGGAGTGCAGCCCATTCGCGCTGGGCCTTCGCCGCGATCTCCGAAGCGCGCGCGACGTCTTCGACGCTGGAACGACCGTAACGTCCCAACTCCTCACCGGTCGCCGGCTCGATGACCGCGTCGTCCCCGGCTCCACCCTTGATCCATTCGCCGACAAAGATGTTCGATTGCCATCCGGCGTCGTCTAAGAGTCCCACTGTTCCCCCGCTTCGGTTGCTTTGTCTTGACGTCTTATCACACCAGAGTTAGTCTTCGCGAAGTTGACAGAGTTGTCGGCGCGTCATCCATTCGCGACTTTTCGCGACGTGAATTCAGGAGGAGCATGTTTCTTCGTCAGCACTGGTACGTCGCCGCGCTGTGTTCAGAACTGTCGGAACGACCAATCGGGCGAACGATTCTCGGCGAGCCCGTCGCGTTGTATCGCAACAGCAGCGGACGTGTCGTGGCGCTCGCCGATCAGTGCCCCCACCGCGGCTATCCGTTGTCCCTCGGCACCGTCGTTGACGACGTACTGGTCTGCGGCTATCACGGATTTACCTACGACCGCGAAGGACTCTGCGTCGCCGTTCCGGGACAGGACCGGATTCCCACGAAACTGGCCGTGCGCACGTACCCGGTCGTGGAAAAGGGCTGTTGGCTGTGGATCTGGATGGGCCATGGAGAACCCGATGATGCCTTGCTTCCCGAAACTCCCTGGTTAGAGGACTCGGACAACTGGTCAGTGGTGTCCGGCGTCGCCAAGATCGACGCGTCGTTTCCCCTGCTGGTGGACAACCTTCTCGACCTTTCGCACGAGACCTTCTTGCACAACAGTTCTATCGGCACGCCCGAAGTGGCCTCGACACCGATCGAGGTCGAGGTCGACGAGGAGTCGCGTATCGTCAACGTCTATCGCCACATGGCCGACGTCGAATGTCCGCCGTTCTACGCCACCACGACCGGGCTCTCGGGCACGATCGATCGGTGGCAGGACATCGAGTACTTTCCCCCGGGCTTCTACAAATTGAATTCAAGGATCGCGCCCGTCGCGCAACCGCCGTTGCCCGACGGCACCGATGATCACGCGTTCCACCTGAAGATTTTTTATGGACTCACCCCGTCGACCGAGACTTCGGTCTACGACTTCTGGGCGCTGTCGCGTGACTTCTGCGTCGGCGATTCGGTGATTGACGCGACGCTGGAGAAGATGCAGATGGGTGTCGTGCAAGAAGACGTCGACGCCCTTAACATCATCCAACATCGCATCGACTCGGGACGCGAGATGAATGAAGTCAGTGTGAAGATTGATCGCGGTGGACTCGCCGCGCGTCGCGTGTTGGCCCAGTTGGGCGAGGACGAGTTGACGCGTCAGCCTCATATGACCGCATAGCGAACATCAGGGCCCAGAATGTAGACATTCGATTAGGTTCTTGCCCGAAATCCGCGGCGTGCGCGACGTAATGTAATGAAAACATCAGTGCAGTCACTAGGGGGGAATTTATGGGGATTGAAGAATCTAGCGGTACCGGTTCTCAAGAGAGAACCATTCCGGGTTGGGGCAGCGTCGAGTTCGGACGTCGACTCGGTTTGAAAGCAGTCGCCGGAACGGCACTCGTCGGGGGCATGGCCGCACTCGCAGAAGCGTCGGCGTCGGCCGCGGCCCTGAAGTCCGGCACGATCAAGATTGGCTACGTCACGCCGTCCACGGGTTCGCTCGCGGACTTCGCGGGACCGGACAAGTTCGTCCTCAGTCTGGTTCGAAGCGCGAGTCAGTTCGCCAAGGGGATCACGATCGGCAAGACCAAGTACAAGATCGAAGTGACGGTGAAGAACTCCCAGTCCGACCCGTCGATCGCCAGTACCGTCACGACCGAGCTGATCCAACAGACCGGTGTTGACCTCATCGTCACCTCCTCGGCACCCGAAACGACGATTCCCGTCAGTGTCGTGTGCGAGGGCGCGGGCGTTCCCTGTCTCTCGACGGTCTGTCCGTGGGAAGCGTGGTGGGGCGGATTCACCGGCAACTCCATCGGCGCGGCCGGTAATGCCGTCGGCGCACCGCCGGAGTACTGCACGATGTTCTTCTTCGGAGTCCCGGAGTTCGTGGAGTGCTTCTTGCCGATGTGGAACAGGGTGCTGAAGACGACCAGCGCGAACCAGGTCTACGCCGGGATGTTCCCCAACGACTCGGACGGCAACGCATTTCGCGCGGCCTGGCCCCCGACGTTGTCGGCGATCAATTCGGCCGAGGGCGGTACGCCTTGGACGTTCGTGGACGGCGGTGCCTACACCGACCTCGCGACCGACTACACGGCGATGATCGAACTGTTCAAGGCCGGTTCGGGCGGGAAGTCCTGTGACTTCTTCATCAACTGCCCGCTGCCGCCGGACTTCAACACGTTCTGGAAGCAGGCGTCCCAGCAGGACTGGAACCCGAAGTTGGCGACGGTCGCCAAGGTCATGTTGTTCCCGACCGACGTGTACGCACTCGGTGACCTGTCGAACAACGTGGCGACCGACTGCTGGTTCTCGCCGAACGCGCCCTACAAGTCATCGTTGACCGGTATGACGGCGAGCACGTTCGCCGCGAACTACCAGAAGGTCACCGGTCAACAGTGGGTGCAGTCCATGGGCTCGACCTACTCACTCTTCGAGGTCATCGTCGAGGCGTTCAAGAAGGTGAAGGACCCGCACGACCGCAAGGCCGTCGCCAACGCGTTGAAAGAAGTGAGTTACGACGGCATCTGCGGTCCGCTCAACTTCTCAGCGAAGACCAACCCGGCCAAGGGCGTGGGGATCATCAAGCCGGTCGGCATCCAGTGGAAGCCCGGCTCCACCGAGCTCGTCGGTCACAAGAAGTTCGCGTGGTCGCCCTGGGTCGTGGATAACACACTCAATAAGCACATCCCGTTGCAGGCGACACTCGAGCCCACCAACGCTTAGGAATCATTAGTTTCATGCCGCTTCTACAACTGGAAGGTGTCTCCAAGCGCTTCGGACAGGTCGTCGTCGCCGATGGGATCACCTTCCAGTTGGAAGAAGGGGCGTCCGTGGGGGTCGTGGGCCCCAACGGCGCCGGCAAGACCTCGATGTTCGCCATGATCTCGGGCGACATCAAAGCCGACTCGGGTCATGTGCGCTTTGGCGACCACGACCTCGCGCGAGTGTCGACGCCTCAACGTTGTCGAATGGGCATCGGTCGCACGTATCAAATTCCGCAACCCTTCGAACACATGACCGTATTCGAGAACGCGTTGCTCGCCGCACAACAGGGCGCACAGATTCGCGGTCGTGAGAGTTACGACGCCGCCTATCGCGCCCTCGAGCGCGCGGGACTCGCGGCGTTGGCGAATCGGCCGGCCGGCTCGTTGGCGCTGCTACATCGCAAACGCCTTGAGCTCGCTCGAGCCCTCGCCACGAATCCCCGTATCTTGCTCCTGGACGAGATCGCCGGCGGGCTCACCGACGCCGAGGTGGTCGAACTCTCCGACGTGATTCGCACCCTGCAGGGTGAGGGCATCGCGGTTCTCTGGATCGAACACGTGGTGCGGGCGCTGCTCTCCACGGTCGACCGGCTGCTCTGTCTCGCCAACGGCGCCCTGGTCGCCGACGGCGAGCCGCGAGAAGTCTTGGCGTCAGAAGCCGTGCGCCGGGTCTATCTCGGCGGGCGCATCATCAACGAGAGGGGGGTCGCGTGAGCGATTCGGCTGCGACGAGCCCGAGTCGTCACCTGTTGGACGTGGCGAATCTCACGATTCACCACGGGCAACTCCTCGCCGTCGATGACATCAGCTTCCGACTGGAAGCGGGCGAGGTGCTCGCCATCATCGGGGCCAACGGCGCCGGGAAGTCGACGTTGCTGCGAACGATTGCCGGACTGCACACGCAAACCTCAGGAACCATCACCCACGACGGCGACGAGATCTCGAAACTGCGGACATTTCGCCGGGTGCGCCGGGGGATCTCCCTCGTCCCGGAAGGGCGTCGCCTCTTCCCGTCACTCACGCTCGAAGAGAACCTCCAAGTCGGCGCGCAAAAGGCCGCCGAGGGACCCTTTAACATCGCGGCCGTCTACGACCTCTTCGCCTGGATGCGCGAGCGTCGACGCCAGAAGGTCGGCCAGCTCTCCGGTGGCGAACAACAGGCGGTGGCGATAGCGCGCGCCCTCGTCGCCAATCCCACAATCTTGATGATCGACGAAGTGTCGCTCGGCCTAGCCCCGATCGTCATCGAGCGGATCTATGAGTTTCTGCCGTCGATCGTGGCCCAGGGGATTTCGGTACTGCTCGTCGAACAAGACGTCAGCCAAGCCCTCGCCGTCGCGACGCGAGTGCACTGTCTGCTCGAGGGCAAGACATCGCTCACGGGCACGCCGGATCAACTCAGTGCCGACGCCATCGAATCGGCGTACTTCGGGACGATTCATTCGGCCGCGACACCGGAGGCGTCCGCGTGATCTGGCTCAACGTCATCGTCTCGGGCGTGCTCTTGGGGGGCTTCTACGCGCTCTTCGCCTGTGGTCTGTCCTTGATGTTCGGCGTCATGAAGATCATCAATCTCGCCCACGGCGACATGGCGGTCGTGGCGGGCTATACGGCAGTCTTCCTGGTGCCGAAGTTCCACCTGCCTGAAGTGTGGTCGTTCCTCGTCGTCGTGCCGATCTTCGCGCTGTTGGGCTACGTCGTGCAGCGAACGCTTCTGCAGAAGAGCATCGACCGCGACCCCTTCACGACGCTGCTCGTCACCTTCGGGCTGTCGGTCGTGATCGAGAACCTCCTGCTCGAGATCTACACCGCCAACGCACAGTCGATCAACATCGGCTCACTGATCGCGAAGTCGTGGCAGGTCAACAACACGATCTACGTCTCCTACCTCTCGCTGACCGTCCTGATCGTCTCGGTGGTGGTGCTCGCCGCGCTGCAACTGTTTCTTTCCAAGACCAGTACCGGCCGACAGATCCGCGCGGTGTCCGATGACCGTGAGGCGGCCCAACTCTGCGGCACCAATTACCGGCACATCTTCGGGGTCGCCTCGTCCTTGGCGTTCGCCACGGTGGCGCTGGCGGGGATCGCCTTTGGAATGTACACGAGCCTTTCGCCCACCGCCGGGGGCGTCAACCTGCTCTTCGCCTTCGAGACCGTCGTCATCGGTGGAATCGGTTCGTTGTGGGGAACGCTCATCGGTGGAATCCTCCTGGGGATCGCCCAACAGTTCGGAGCGCACTTCAACGAGCAGTACACGGTCCTGGCGGGCAACGTCTTGTTCTTGCTCGTCTTGGCGATCCGCCCTCAGGGTCTCTTCGGCAAGAAGGTGGTCATGTCGTGAGCGTCGACGACCTCACCCCCGTCGATCAATCCATCACGGTCAAGCGCCACCAGATCCCGGTCGCCTACACCCTCGCTGGCGCGATTGTCTTGGTGGTCTTTTTCACGTGGGCGCCGTGGATACTTCCGGCCTCGGACGTCTCGATCCTGATGAATTTCTTCATCCTCGTGATCATGGCGACGATGTGGAACCTGCTCGCCGGGTACGCCGGGATGGTCTCGATCGGTCAGCAGGCCTTCATCGGTCTCGGCGCTTACGCCACCCTCTACTTCGCCATCAAGGGAATGGACCCCTTCGTCGCAATTCCGCTCGCGGTGATCATCTGCGCCGTCATCGCGTTCCCGGTGACGTATCTACTTTTTCGCCTCCGCGGGGGATACTTCTCCGTCGCAACGTGGGTGGTCGCCGACAGCGCCATGTTGGTCATCGGTTCGATCGCCTTCTTCGGCGGCGGTACCGGTCACTACCTGCCGGGGCTGAGCAGTATCGCCTTCACCCAACTGAACCACGACACCTACTTGGCCGCCTGGTTCGTGGCCCTCATAGTCGTCGTGGCGACGTATATATTGCTGCGCAGTCGATTGGGGCTCGTCCTGTCCTCGGTCCGCGACAACGAAGTGGCCGCGCGCAGTTCCGGTGCGAAGGTGACCTCGACGAGACGCACCATATTTATTGTCGCCGCCGCCGGATGCGGCGCCGCCGGCGCCGTCCTCGCAATCTCACAGCCGTTCATTCAGCTCGGCAACGAGTTCAACTTGCAGTGGGCCGCGGAAATGCTCTTCGCCTCCATGATCGGCGGACTGGGCACGATTGAGGGCCCGATCCTCGGCTGCATCATTTACTTCGTCCTGCAGCAAACGCTGCAGAACTACGGGGCGTGGTACTTGATCATCTTCGGCGCTCTCGCGGTCGGTGTCGCCATATGGCAGCCCCGAGGGATTTGGGGATTCATTCGCGACAAGTTCCACTTTGAACTGCTGCCGGTTGGCTACCGGGTCCAAGGAGCCGGCGTGATCGACACCATGTCCCGAGGTACCTTGGACTGGCGACCATGGCGTCGGGCCAGGGAAACGCCAACGGATGAGACCGAGTCAACCTAACCCGATTCGGCGCAGAACCACCTTTAGTAGCATTGCACGGTGCCCGCTCGAAATCCCCCGCCTCGTCGCGCCTCCGGTGGGCGACCACCGAGCGCGAATCGCGGTGCCCCGAAGGGCGCGCCTCGTCCCGGCGGCCAATCGAGCGGCGGTCCGCGAAGGAGCCCACGCGAGCCAGATTCTCGTGATTTCGAACGTCGCGAACCCCGCGACGGCGCGGAACGCCGAATCGATCGATCCAAGCCCGACGGCCGTCCAGCGTCGCGGGGACCTCGAACGAACAACACGGGCGCCCGAGATTCGAAGTCCTACGGGGAGCGTGCGCCTCGGCGCTATGACCGCGACGACCGAGATACTGGCAGTTCCGAACGGCGCCCCCGACCGAGTAGCGCCGGGCGAGACGGACGGGCCCCCGGCCGATCGACGCCGCGCGACGGCCACGCTCCGGGTCGTTATGACAGCGCGCGTCCGTCGCGTGAGGGCGCTCACTTCAAAGATTCGTCGACGTCGCGCGCGCCACGCCCGAACGATCGGCGCCCGAGTTCATCGGAGCGCTCGCGTTCAGCGCGCCCCGACGGGCGCTTCGACGTCAACGCCCGTGATCGGCGGCCGAGCCTGCCGCCGCGCAATCGTCCACCGAGTCGAACGCGACAGGAGCGTCGACCCCGGGAACTGAGCCCTGAGGAGATCGAACGCGCGAAAGCCGATTCCTACGGCCGCGCCCAAGGCTGGGGTGGGGTCGCGCGAAAGGGTGGCGCCAACATCAAGTCCACCGGACAGGCGATGGAAGTCACGCCGAGTTCGGGCACCAGGCCCGATCGCATGTCGACCTGGGTACAAGACGAGCGACCGGTGATCGCCGCGCCCGCGGCCAAGGCGAAGCCGAAAGTCAAGTACGCGCTCCCGGGTGACATCGCCGCCGACATTCGTAAGGCCTTCATCGGCACTTCGTACATGCGCGAGAAGATGGTGCTCACGCTCACGAGGGCGGCCGAAGCCTACGACCGCAAACGTTATGAAGAAGCGCTGCGGCTCGGGCGCATCGTCGCCGACGCCGTGCCCGGGGTCGCCCCGGTACGCGAATTGACCGGTCTCGCCGCCTACCGCGCCGAGCGTTGGAACATGGCGAAGATTCACTTGCGTGCACATTTCACCATTACCGGCGACGCCGAACACCTGCCGCTCGTCATGGACTGTGACCGGGCGAACTTTCGATTCCGGGCCGTCGCCAAGACTTTCGCCGAACTCGAAGCTAGCGAGCCGAGCGCCGAGGTCCTGGCCGAAGGTCGCATCGTCATGGCGGCCGCGCTGGCCGATCAGCGAATGTACGCCGAGGCAATCGAGCTCTTGACCAAGGCCGGTGCCGCCAAGCAGCTCCGTAATCCTTCGTATCGACACGTTCGTCTCTGGTACGCCCTGGCGGATGTCTACGACCGGGCCGGGGACCTCACGTCGGCGCGCGAGCTGTTCGCGCGTGTCGTCATCGCCGAGCCGGACGCCTACGACGCCAAGGGCCGCCTCGGGGAACTCGGGGCCGGCGCGCCACGCAAGAATCGCAAACGACGCACGACCCCGGTGTCGAAGAAAAAGTCAGTCGATTAGTTCATCGCCGCGACGACCGCCCACATCGAAATTTCGTTCCGCGGGTGTCATCCAGTCTGTCCTTCATTTCGATCATCGCGTAGGAAATGGTCAGATCCAGGTTTTGGTCGATCATGATGAGTGAGCCACCCCAGCCGGCCCAGTAACACGTGCGAGCGCTCACGGGCACATCGCCGCTCGCCAGTCCTGAGCCCCGAGCGAAACTCACGTCGAGACCGGAGAACCTATCGGTGGTCGCTCCTCGGACGTGCGACATTTCCCCGCCTACTTTGACGCTGTCGCCGACACTACTTTCATGAGGTCATCCCCAAGAGACCGACGAGCGCTCGGGCGTGTTCGATCTCACCCATGTGTCGAAGCGCGTGTTGGTAGATCCAGCACTCGAGTGCGTCGCTGCGCGAAATTCCGCGATCGCCTCCGACGCGGGCCGAAAATGTCTGGGCGATTGTCGAACCGTAGGGGTGGGCGACGATCACGTCCGAGAACGTCGTGGGGTCGATCGAAGCGACGAAATCCTCAGTTGCGCAAAAGACCAGACGTTGAAATTCGAGGAACTCTTCGTAGTTGCCGATCCGTTGATTCATCATTTCCTTGACGGTCTTTTCCTTGCCGGGGTCGTTGATCGCGAGTCCCATTTTCGTCGCCCACGTTTCGCTCATCTGGGGCACCGGGCCGCCAAGAAACACGACGCTGCCGTCTTCTATGAGCAGTTGGTGGACGAGCGAGAACGCGATGGGCAAGACGTCGGGCACCACGACGCGATTGACATGCTCGAGGTCCATCGTGGCGCAGGCCTCGTAGTAGAGCGAGTGCACGGCGATGAGACGCCGCGAGAGCGATGATCGGTAGTCGAAGTCCATGCACGCAGTCTGTCGCACGAACGAACGCCACGCCGACGGGCGTGGCGTTCACGAGCACGTGAGCAGAATGAGTCGCTGGGCTCATCTTGTAACCTTGGGTTATGGACATTGCCTCACTACTGGGTGACGAAGCGTCATCGCTGCTTGATCACAAGGCCACCGCGTTCCCCAAGGAGTTGTTGACCCTCCCGGGACCGGACTACCTGAGCGACGTGTTCGCCCTCTCGGATCGATCGCCGACCGTCCTTCGAAACCTGGGCACCCTGCATAATCACGGTCGACTCAACGGGACCGGCTACGTCTCGATCCTCCCCGTCGACCAAGGCATCGAGCACTCGGCCGCGGCGTCGTTCTCACCGAACCCCGAGTACTTCGACCCCGCCCGGCTTTGTGACTTGGCCATCGAGGGGGGCTGCAACGCCATCGCTTCGACGCTCGGAACGCTCGGTTCAGTATCTCGACGTTACGTTCACCGGATCCCCTTCATCGTCAAGATCAACCACAATGACTTGTTGCGCTACCCGAATTCGTACGACGAACGACTCTTCGCGTCAGCGCAGTTGGCCTCGGACCTCGGCGCCGTCGGCATCGGCGCGACCATCTACTTCGGTTCCGAGGGATCGATCCGCCAGATCGAAGAGATCGGCAAGGCCTTCGCCGAAGCGCACCGCCTCGGCATGTTCACCGTGCTCTGGACGTATTTGAGAAATGACGCTTTCGTCAAGGACGGCGTTGATTATCACCTCAGTGCGGACCTGACCGGCCAGGCTAATCACCTCGGAGTCACCATCGAAGCCGACATCATCAAGCAGAAACAACCAATCAACAACGGCGGCTACAACGCGGTGAAATTCGGAAAGACCAGTCCGCTGGTCTATTCAGAATTGACCACCGACAATCCGATCGACCTCACGCGCTGGCAGGTTGTCAACTGTTACGCCGGTCGGATCGGACTCATCAACTCCGGCGGTGAGTCGACGGGCGACAACGACCTCGCCGGTGCGGTTCGCACTGCGGTCATCAACAAGCGCGCCGGTGGCCAAGGTCTCATCCTCGGTCGCAAGGCCTTCCAGCGGCCGATTGGCGAAGGCGCCGCGCTCATCAACGCAGTGCAGGACGTGTACTTGGATGAATCGGTAACGATCGCCTAGTAATACTCTTCAGTGATGAGCTCAGACGAAGCCTCGGACGCGGGGTGGTTGACGTGGCCGAATTTGATAACCGTCATTCGTCTGGCGTTACTGCCGCTGTTTTTCTGGCTGCTCTTCGGCACCGATCACCGGGCCGTCGCCGCGTGGCTCTTGGCCGCACTCGGAGCGACCGACTGGATTGACGGTTTCGTGGCACGCCGTTGGCACCAGGTCTCGAACGTCGGCAAGATTCTCGATCCTGTCGCCGATCGCGTCCTCGTGATCAGTGGTCTGCTGGCGGTGGCGGCCGCCGCCGGAGTTCCCTGGTGGTTCGCGCTGACGACGTTGACGCGCGAACTCATCGTCTCGATACTGACGCTCGTGCTGGCTTCGCTCGGCGCAGCGCGAATCGACGTGCTGTGGTGGGGCAAAGTGTCGACGTTTGCCCTGATGACGAGCTTCCCGCTGTTTTTGTTGACGACGAATCCTCATCACACCGCACTGCAGCCATGGCAACATGATGTGCGCGATGCCTGTTGGGTGATTGGAATCACGGGACTGACACTTTCGTGGATCGTACTCGTCGGTTACGTCAAACCGGCGCTGCGAGCGCTTCGCACGGGACGCCAAGCTCGCCGAATCTTGTAAGTTTGCCCCATGCTGATTCCGACCGACCTTCGATATTCCAATGACCACGAGTGGGCGAGGGCCAGTGGTGACGTCATTCGCATTGGCATCACCGATTACGCCCAGGACGCCCTCGGTGACGTGGTGTTCGTCGATCTGCCCAAGGTCGGCACCGCGATCGACGCGCGCGCCGCTCTCGGCGAAGTCGAATCGACGAAGTCGGTGTCGGAGATCTACGCGCCGGTCGGTGGCACGGTGAGCGCGGTCAACGAATCGCTCCGGGGTGCGCCCGAATCGGTCAACGCCGACCCGTACGGCGAAGGTTGGATCTGCGAAATCACGACGACGAGCGGCGCTGACTTCGACGCGCTGCTCGACGCCGAGGGTTACGCGGCCCTCACTAACAACTGACCCTGACGAACACTCGCGAAGTTAACTAGTGTGAAACCGATGAACTGCCGTCGATGTGGAGAAATTCTTAACGCCAACGCGGGATTTTGTTGGTCGTGTGGAGCCCCACAACACGAGGCCACCTCACCGGAGACAATCGCGGTGCCCGTCGTCACGGCGGCCGAAGTTCTGCACCCCGGAACCAACCGTGGTCCGAACGGTGAACACGGAGACGAGTTGGTGATTGCCGCGGGACTGGAGGCGGGCAGTCGCATCGAACTGAAATCCGAGATCACGACCGTCGGTCGACACGAGAACAGCGATCTTCTCTTGGATGACGTCTCGGTCTCACGTCACCATGCGATCTTCACGCGTACCGCGAGCGGCCGGATCACGCTGCGTGATCTCAACTCGCTCAATGGGACCTACGTGAATGGAACGCGGGTCGAAGAGACCACGCTGCACTCCGCTGACGAGGTGCAAATCGGCAAGTTCAAGCTTGTGTTTTGGGAGGCGACCCAATGAGTGGCAATCAGGGAATAATGCGCATCGGAGAGGTACACGCTCAACTCCGAAAGCATTTCCCTGATATTGAACTTTCCAAGATTCGCTACTACGAAGACAAGGGCCTCGTGCAGCCGAGTCGCAGTCGCAAGGGCTATCGCCTCTACTCCGAACGCGACGTCGAATGCTTGCGCGAAGCGATTCGATTGGCACAAGAAGAGTTCGTGCCGCTGCGCGTGGTTCGACTTCGGTTGATCGAGCAGGGTCTCTTGAAGGACGTGCCGGTGCCCTCAAGTCCGCGCCACGCCGCGCGTGAAGCGCTCTCGAATGTCGTGTCGATTCCCGTGCCACCCTCGACGCCGACGGCGAGGCCCTCGTTGAAGATTGTTCCGCCGAGTGTTGACGCCACGGTCTTGGGCGATCAGCACTATCTGTCGATGACGGAGTTCTTGGGCTCGACCGGTTTGGCACCCGCCGCGCTGACGCAGCTCCACGCCCTGGGCCTGCTCGCTCCGGTGTCGCTCGGCAACGAGATCGTCTTCACTGAAATCGACGTCCGTGTCGCGTCGCTCGCGCAGGCGCTCCTCGAGCGCGGCCTCGACATCCGACTGCTCGGCTCTCTTCGTCGCGTGGCCGAGCGCGAGGTGGGACTGCTAGACGATCTCTCGGCGCCCCTACGCTCGAAGGCGAGTGGGCTTTCGGGAGAGCAGGCCCGTGACGTCACCAAGGACCTGGCCGCCGAGGTCGGCGCACTGCGCTCGGTGTTGTACGAACGCGCGTTACAGGACTACCTCGGCCGCTAGACGTAATTTTTCGAGCGATCGCGGTCTAGGCTCTTTACATGGTTGAAGTGGTCCTTCGGGCGGTGCGTGTCGACGTCGGTTCCTCGACGCCGCTTTTGCTGCTGGAAGAGGTGGCGGGAACGAGGGTGTTGCCGATCTTCATCGGTGCGCCCGAAGCGGCCGCCATCGCCTACGCGCTGCAGGGAGTAAAGTCGCCTCGACCGATGTCGCACGATCTGCTCGGCAACGTCATCGTGGCCCTCGGCGCGCAGCTCTTCGCCGCCGAGATCACTGAACTTCGCGACAACACCTTCTACGCGAACCTTCGTCTACTTCGCGATCGCGACGAGATCAACGTGAGTGCGCGACCGAGTGACGCGGTGGCCCTGGCGCTTCGTGTCGGCGCCCCGATTCTCGTGAACGATGATCTCATGGCCGCCGAAGGAAGGGTTATGGAACTCGACCTCGACGATGAGGACGAAGAAGACGACACTGACGCGCCCACCGAAGCGGACCTCGTCGCCGAACTCAGAGAGTTCCTCGACACGATTCGGCCCGAGGACTTTGGTCAGTGAGACGCGGCATCACTTCGGCCGCCATTTTCGTAGCCTTCATCGTGATCATCACGCTGAGTCGACACGTCATCGACCAGACGTCGAGCACCACGACGACGGTCACGACCCCTCCGGTGACCACGACGAGCGTCGCGGCCACGACGACGACCGCCGCCTCGTCGGCGACCACGTGTCAGGGCAGTGCGTTCTCGGGCCTCTTCAACGAGGGTGAGGGTGCCGCCGGCACGGTGTACGCCAGTGTCACGTTGACCAAGCGCTCAGCCGGAACCTGCTCGATAAAGGGCTGGCCGATTCTGACCCTGCAAGATAAATCTGGTGCAGTCCTGCCACTCAATCTCCTCGACGAGAGTGGCAGTCATAACGCCATTCAGTTCTCGGCCGCCAAGGCCAACGAGCCGCCGGCCCTATTGACGATGACCAATGGATCCGTGACCAACTTCTCACTGGCCTACTCGAGCGTGCAGACGGGCAATACGGTCTGTGACAACGCGGTCACGATAAGCGTGCAGTTCGCCACCGGGGGATCGACGGTGCCGGTCACACCGGCCTATCCGGTCCAACCGTGCGACAACGGCAAAATCTGGACCAGCCCCTTCTACTAAATCCCGGTACCGGTGGGTAGGAATAAGGACGTTCTTCATGGGCGACGCTCGGCGTTCAACTACATTCTTTGCTATGCGTCAACGGAGACGATGGTCGAGTGACTCACTACTCGGTCCGACATTGCCAGAGGGGGAAGAATGAGTGACGGATTGAGTGCGGACTTTCTGGGAGCGAAGCAACCAGAGCTCGGGGGCCACGAACGGCTTCGCAAGGGTCAACTAGGTCCACTGGATATTGCCGCGGCGACGATGGCCAACATCGGTCCGGCGATGAGTTTCTACTTCGGCTTCGGCTACCTGGCCTATACGGCCGGATTGGCGTCGCCCCTGACGATCATTCTGGCGGGTGTGGCAATTCTCTTTCTGGGCAACACGCTGTCGGAATTCTGCAAAGTGCTGCCCTCGACGGGCGGGTTCATCTCATTCATCGGAAAGACCTTTGGCGGACGCGTCGCGGTGACGACCGCGCTGATGACCGGTGCGGGTTATATCGCCGCCATGGCGTCAGTCGTGGCAATCGTCGGCGGATTCTTTCAGATCATTCTGAAGAACTACAACGTGTCGGGACTCGAGAACGTCCCGTGGATCATCTGGACGTTGATCTTCTTAGCGTTTGCGGTGTTCATGATGATTCGGGGAATCTCCATATCGACGAGGATCGCCGGGATCTTCTTCGCGTTCGAAATGGTCGTGTTGGTGGTCGTCAGCGTGATCGCCTTGATCAAATTCCACGGTTCTATATCGTTCCGACCCTTCGAACCCAAGAACATTCACGACGGCTTCAGCGGTTTGGCGGCCGGTTTCCCGCTCGCCATCTATCTCTTCATCGGGTGGGAGAACTCCGCGGCGTTGGCGGAAGAGACTGACAATCCGCGCAAGAACATTCCCAGAGCGGTGTTCACTTCGACGTTGATCATGTTGGTCGCGTACGTACTGTTCGCCTTCGCCACGGTGGTGGGATTCAAGAACAACGTGGCTACGTTGAGCGGTGCACTGATTCCCTTCATCACGGTGGCCAAGGGTGTGCTCGGCGCGGCCCTGTTCTTTGCTCTGCTCGCCGGAATGACCTCGACATTGGGAGCGTTGATCGCGGGGACGAACTCACAAGCTCGACTGATATTCAACGCCGGACGTGAGGGTTTGCTGCCAAAGTTCATCGGGAAGGTTGACAACACTCGTCGAACGCCAATCAACGCCTTATTCGTGTTTCTCGGCGCGGCGCTGGCGATCCTTGGGGTGTGGGGTCTCTTGCACATAATTGGTGATCCGGCGAACGCGGCGTCGATGAACCCCGTCGCGTTCTTCGCCGAGTCTTCGACGTTCGGCACGATTCTCGTGATCGTGGTCTACGCACTGAGCAATCTGGCGTTGCCCTTCTATTACAAGCGATTCCACCCAGAACTGTTCAACTCGTTTCGTCACGTTGTCTTGCCGGCGATTGGGTTTATCTTGATTGCGGTTCCTCTCTATTACTTGGCTCGACCGAATCCGCCGTCACCGCCATACAACTGGTACCCGTGGGTCGCCGGTGGATTCATCGTCGTGGCGTTCATCTACGCGTGTGTGCTCGTGAATCGCGACCCCGGCATTGGTGAACGGGTCGGATCGATCGTCGCCGACGAATAGTCGGCAACTCTTCAGCTCAACCCGGGGCTGGATTCACCAGAATTCGGCCCCGGGTTGTTCCATTTCGCACGTCGTCGAAAGCCTCGGGCAACTCCTCGAGTCGAATTTCGCGATCGACGAGCGATTCAAAATCGATCTGCGAGACGATCAGTCCGATCGCCGACCATACTCGTTCGCGCGTCACCTTCGTGGCTTCGACGGAGTCGATGCCGAGTAGGGCAACCGATCGAGTGATGAAGGGATAGACCGTCGTCACCAACTCGGCACTCGCCACGAGTCCGCTGGCCGCGACGGCCGCGCCGTAGCGCAGTGAGCGAAGTATTTGGGCCAGTGTCTCGCCGCCCACGCAGTCGATGGCGCCGGCCCACGTCTCGGTAGCCAAGACTCGCCCGGGATTGTCCGCCACGTCGTCGCGACCGATGACGCGACGAGCACCACGATCGATCAGCCACTGCGATTCCTTCGCTGAACCGGTCGAAGCCACGGGAAGATAGCCCTTCGCGGCGAGAAAGGCGACGGCCAGCGAGCCGACGCCGCCGGTGGCGCCCGTGACGAGTACTTCGGACCCCTTCTCCAGGCCGTGGTCTTCGAGCGCCATGAGACTCTCCAACGCGGTGAAGCCGGCGGTGCCGACGATCATCGCGACGCGGGTGGAGACCGACTCCGGGAGGGCCGTGACGTAGCGCGCGGGGGAGTAAGTGAACTGCGCGAAGCCCCCGTCACGGGCCACCCCCACGACACCGCCGTGGACCACGACTCGAGTCCCTTCGGGCAACGTCGGATCGGTCGAGTGCACGACGGTGCCGGCGGCGTCGACGCCACCAACGAGAGAGGGCAGGCGCCGAACTCGACTCTTGAGGGCGGCCACCATGGCGTCCTTGAAGTTCACGCCGCTGTAGTCCACCGCGATGAGGAGGTCACTCGGATCTCGCGGCGTGGCCTCGATGTCTTGGACTTCAATCGTCAGGGTGTCATCGGCTTCGGTGACTACGAACGCGCGCACGCAGCCACACTACGGCGCACGAGGATGATGGCCAGCGGACGCCTACCATGACCAAGGTGACGACGATCTCATTGAACGGACATCCCACGTGGGCTCGTCTGCCCCGGGGTAAGGGCCCCACGGTCGTCCTCTTGCACGGCGGGATGAGCAGCAGTGGCAGTTTGCTCAAGTCGATCGGACCACCGCTCGCCCGGCGCTACCGCGTCGCGGCCTTTGACCGGCGTGGCCACGGACGAACCGCTGATACCGACGAGCCGTTCTCCTACGACGCGATGGCGACCGAGACGATCGCCTTCCTCGAGTACCTCAAACGTCGGGTTTATCTTGTGGGCCATAGTGACGGCGGCAACGTCGCCTTGATCGTGGCGATGCGTCGCCCCGACCTTCTGCGTCGCGTCGTCGCCATTGGCGCCAACTACCACTTCGAGGGCTTGATGCCCGTTCCCAGTTTCGACATCGAGAGTGAGGATTTCGCCCAGTGGGCGCAGCGCTTCGGCGAAAACTCACCCGACGGTCCCGAACACGCTCGCGCGGTCGAAGAGAAGACTCGCGTCATGACCTTCTCTCAACCGACGCTCACGACCAAGGACCTCGCGAGGATCTCGGTACCGGTATTGGTGATGGCCGGCGACGACGACGTAGCGACCCTTTCGCACACCTGTTCAATGTACGAAGCGATCCGCGAGGCGCAGCTGGCGATCGTGCCCGGCACGTCGCACATGCTCTTGAAGGAGCGAACGAAAGAGAGTGTTCGGATCATTGATCACTTCCTCGGGTCCACGTCGCCGCCCGTGACGTTCGCCCCCTTGCGTCGGCCGAGCCCAGACCCCGGTGCTTAGAAAAGGTCTCGAAAAACTGCGTCCGTGAGTACAATTGGCCCAATGCTGACGCGGTTCTCATTCGCGCGCACCCGCTTCTTGACGTGGTGGGGGGCGCTCCCGGGACTGAGTAGCGACGCACTGCTCTACGGACTGTCGGCCGTGTTCGCCCTGGGCCTCGGCATGACGTCGCACCAGGGGGCCCAGTGGCAGTGGGGATATCTCGCCACCGGACCGTACGCGCTGTGTGCGCTCGTGGCCTACGGCCTGCATCGACTGAAGCTGCGGCGCACGTCGATGGTTCGAATCGCCTTGGTCGCGCTCGTGTTACTTGGCACCGTTGCGATTCCGCTCGGGCTCGAAGCCCGCTGGCGCGTGGCCCAACCGGAGGTCGGCGTGATCCAGCGAGCGGGCGACAACCTCAGCAAGGACCGCAACCTCTACCCGTCCTACGACAAGCACGGCAAACTGATCAATCCCATTCCCGGCCTACCGGCCTACCAGTCCTTCTTTCCGTATTTCCCACTCATGGGCGTCTTCGGTTTGCCGTCAGCCGAGACGCACAAGGGCAAGGGCCTGACCGACCCACGGATCGCGATGTCACTGCTCACGTTGCTGGCGAGCGTTCTGGCGCTCGGACTCTTGCGAACGCCGGTGAGAAAGAAGATCCGCGTCGCGCAGTTGCTCCTGGCGTTGCCGACGGGCGCACTGTTCTTGTCGACGGGCGGCGACGACATGCCGATCCTCGCGCTCACCCTGCTCGGCGTCACCGCGCTTCAACGACGACGGAACAATTTCGCGGGCATCAGTCTCGGCTTGGCGGCGGCGATGAAGTTGACGGCGTGGCCGATGGCCATCGGCGCGCTCTTGGTCGCGCGCGATTCGAAGAGCCGTTCGGACTGGAAGCGGATCGCCGCCTGGGTCGTCGCCATCGTCGTGGTGACGGTGACGCCCTTCGCGATTCGCGCCCCGTGGGCCTTCATGTCCAACGTCTTCGCCTTCCCGCTCGGACTCACGGGCGTGGCCTCACCCGCGGCGAGCGCGTTGCCCGGGCACATTTTGACGACGCTCTGGGCTCCGGCCGGCCACATCCTGGCGCCCGTGACGTTCCTCGTCGGGGGTTACTTCATGGCGAAGTACCTACGACGTCACTGGCCGCTCACCCTTTCACAGGTGCTCGCCATTCTCAGCCTGGTCTTTCTCACGATGATGTGCGTCGCGTCCGCGACACGCATCGGCTACGTGATCTACCCGCTCAACTTCGCGCTCTGGTCCTGGGCGTGCACGGAAACCGTCGCGCCCGAAAAGGAATTGGCTCAGACCGTTTCGGAGTTTTGAAAGATCCGGAATGTCCAGTGCACCAGTTTGCTCGAGGACTTCGTGACCGAGATGCCGGCGACCCAATAAAAACCGTCGTTGCCAGCCTTTTGAAAGAGTGACTGGGGTTTCCCACTGCTCGAACCCTGTGAGAACAGACTCCAGCCGCGGGCCTCGAGTTGGGATTTGTAGAACTTGAGTAGTGACGCGCCGTTGGTGGTCGTGATGAGCGGCTGGTAACAGTCGTAGTCGCCGGCGCCGGCGTTGGGAACGCTGCCCGCCGACGAACTCGTCGTGCCCACCGGCACGATGAACACGTCGTTGATGTTCGATGGGACCTCCGAGGAACTCTTGCAGTCGTTGAGTACCGCCGTCGACGGAGCCTTGGCGAGGCCGCCCACGACGACGGGAACCGTCGCCGGCGTCTTGGTCACTCCCTGGTCGGAGATGAGGTTGATGACCATGAACACGCCCAGCACGACGGCAGCGAAGATCAGCACCCCGGCGGCCGGCCAGATGCTCGTGGTCGTGGTGAGCGGCGCGCGCGGTTCGTCGCTCACGCGTCCCATCCCAGGTGGTCAATCGGTCCGCGACCTCGGCCGAGTTTCCAGTCGGCGGCACCGGTGAGTGCGGCGAGCACGAAGGATTTGGCGTCGCGCGCCGCGTCGGGCACGCTTCGCCCGAGCGCGAGGCCGGCGCAGATCGCCGCCGACAACGAACACCCGGTGCCGTGATCGTTCGTGGTCGTCACGCGCTCAGCGTCAAAGACAAAGACTTCACCCTGACCGACCAAGACGTCGGGGGCGCGGCGCTCGGTGAACGAGCGCTCCGCGAAATGGCCCCCTTTGACGAGGACCCAGGTCGAACCGAAGCCCAGGAGCTGGTGGGCGAGCGCGAGCATGTCGTCGTGGTTCTTCACGTCATTGACGTCGACGCCGCAGAGCATCGCCGCCTCTCGCAGATTGGGCGTCACGACCTCGGCGTGTTCCAACAAGGCGTCGCGATAGGCATCGACGCCGCCGGTGTCCATAAGCGGGTGCCCGCTCGATGAGACTAGAACGGGATCGACGACGAGGTGGGGGAGTAGTCCTTCGCTCGCGAGCTCGGCCACCTGCTCCACGGTTGCTGGTTGGGCGAGCATGCCGGTCTTGACGGCGCACACGTCGAAGTCCGCAACGACGCTACGCACCTGGGCGCTCACCATTGCCGGTGCGACGTTCAGGACCGAGTCCACGCCGAGGGTGTTTTGGGCGGTCACGGCCGTGAGTGCGGTCGTCGCGTGCACTTCGAAGGCGCAGAAGGTGCGAAGGTCGGCCTGAATTCCGGCCCCTCCGCCAGAGTCCGACCCCGCGATGGAAAGAACGGTGAGGGGTTGCACTTGAACAACCTTAATGATTCGCCGAGATGGCTTAGTACGCTTGGGACGTGGGAGATCTCTTTCAAGTCGGTTCACTCAGCTCTCCGTCGCGACTGGTCGTCGGGACCGGGGGGTTCCGCTCGATGGAGGTCCTCGGGGCCTCGCTGGTCGCCTCGGAGGCGTCGATCGCCACAGTGGCGCTGCGCCGGGTTGAGCCGAACGTCAAGGGTTCTATTTACGACCTGCTCGGTCGTCTGAACTTCTCGCTGCTCCCGAATACGGCCGGTTGCTTTAGCGCGGCCGAGGCCGTGAAGGTCGCCGAACTGGCCCGCGAGGCCTTCGAGACGAATGTCGTCAAACTCGAGGTGATCGGTGACGACGTGACGTTGTTGCCTGACACGAGCGAAACGTTGGTGGCCGCCGAGCGGCTCGTACGAAGCGGGTTCGAGGTCTGGGCCTACACGTCCGATGACCTCATCGTCGCCCAGCGCTTAGAGCAGGTTGGCTGCGTCGCGGTGATGCCGCTCGGCTCTCCGATCGGTTCGGGACTCGGATTGCGAAACCCCCACGCCATCGCGATGATCTGTGAGCGAGTGAGCGTGCCGGTCTTGCTCGACGCCGGCGTCGGCACGGCCTCGGACGCCGCGCTGGCCATGGAACTCGGCTGTGACGGGGTGCTGGCGGCCTCGGCGATCAACCGGGCCCTCGACCCGGTGATGATGGCCGAATCCCTGCGCGACGCGGTGAAAGCCGGGTTCTTGGCCCGGCGAGCCGGTCGCATCCCGCCTCGGGTGCACGCCGAAGCCTCGTCACCGTCACTGGGTCGCCCAGATTTGTTTGTCGAATAGCCGCGGGCAAACTACAATCGTGTAGTCCGTCGGGTTAGTCTGGACAGACCTCGGTCGGGAGGGAAACGACACATGGCAGATTCTCTAACGTACGGATTTAGTGGCCCGATGGTCTGTCGCCTCACCGGCGTCACGTACCGTCAGTTGGACTACTGGGCGCGAACCGATCTCGTGACGCCGTCTATCACCGCGGCCCAGGGAATTGGTTCTAAGCGCACGTATTCCTACTCCGACGTTCTCGAAGTAAAGGTGATCAAGTCACTCCTCACCTCCGGCGTCGCGCTCAACCGTGCGCGCCAGGCCGTGGAGTGCTTGCGCAATTCTTTAGGCGCCGATCTCGCCTCCAGCAGTCTCGTGATGAGTGACGCCGGATCGGTACTCGCGCGCGACGACGGCGACCTGGTGGACCTGCTTCGTGGCGGCCAGGGTGTCTTCAACATCGTTCCCCTGGCGAACGTGGTCGCCGAACTCACGACCACCATTCGTCAATCGCAACTCGCAACGTCGGAGAAGGAGACCCGTTCGGCGTGAGCGACCCATCGCCGATCGACGCGTCGCGTCATCGTCACCCCAGTCTCGAACCCGTGCCCCCGGGCCAGTTCGCGCACCCCAGTGAGAGGGCCTTCGCGCGCCTTTTGAACCTGTACGGATTCTCGTGGTCGTATGAGCCGGTTGAATTCCCGCTCGAGTGGAACGAATTCGGCGTGCCGACAAAAGCGTTCCGTCCGGACTTCTATCTACCCGAGCGACGACTCTTTATCGAGCTGACGGTACTCGAGCAACGACTGGTCACGAAGAAGAATCAGAAGGTCCGCAAGTTTCGCGCGCTGTATCCGGAGGTCGAACTACTCGTGGTCTACCAGCGCGATTTCGTGGCGCTGCTCGAGCAACACGGTCTCGGAACTCTGGCTTCCTTCGCCGCGTAGAGTGGCTGACGTGATCGATCGACGCCCGTTTCTCTATGACGCGCACGTCAAATTAGGGGCCAAGATCGTACCCTTCGGGGGCTGGGAGATGCCCCTGCACTACGGATCCGGCACGCTCGCCGAGCACCTCGCCTGTCGCAACGACGCGGTCGTCTTCGACGTCAGTCACCTCGGCACCGTTCGTTGTGACGGACCCGACATGTTCGACGCGCTGCAAGCAATGCTCACCAACGACCTGCGAAAGGTCGCGCCCGGACGAGCTCAGTACACGCACCTGTTGAACGACGACGGCTTCGTGGTGGACGACATCATCGTGTGGTGGGTCGCCGAGGACGAATTCGACGTCATGCCGAATGCTTCGAATACCTCGGGCGTGACGGGCGCGTTACCCGGTGTCGATGTGACCTCGGAGCGATGCGTGTTGGCCGTCCAGGGCCCCCAGGCGCGTGCGAAGGTCGCCAAGGTCGACCAGCGATTCGCCGAGGTGGGACGTTTTCGCGTGACTCGTTTTGACTATGACGGCGTCGAGGTCCGCGTCGCCGGCACGGGCTACACCGGCGAAGAGGGTTTGGAGATCGCGGTCCCCAACGAAGCGGCTGAGGGACTGTTACAGCGTCTCGTCGACGCCGAGATCACGCCCGCGGGACTCGGCGCGCGCGACACGCTACGCCTCGAAGCCGCGCTCCCGCTCTACGGTCATGAACTGACGTTGACCTCTACGACGCTCGAGGCTCGATTGGGCTGGGTCCTCGGCTGGGACAAGGAGACGTTCCGCGGTCGCTCGGCGGTCGTGCGCGAACGTGATCGATGTCCCGACAAGCTGTTGACTGGACTCATCGTCGAGGGCCGCCAACCCCTTCGTGACGGAGGAGAGGTCGTGGCCGAGGGTGTGAACGTGGGGACACTCACCTCGGGTAATTACTCGCCAGTCCTCGAACGCGGTATCGGTCTCGGCCTTCTGAGCGGCGATCTGGAACCCGGCACGCCGGTGTCGGTGGCCCTTCGCGGTCGAGAGATCGCGGCCAGCGTCACGTCGTTGCCCTTCGTTCGAAAGGTGAAGTGACGTGGCCGATTATCTTCCCCACACGCCCGCCGAAATCGACGAGATGTTGACGTTCTTGGGCATGGACTCCCTTGATCAACTCTTCGCCCACATTCCACCGGCCGTTCGCCTCACCCAGGGTCTCGACCTGCCCGAGGGCATGAGCGAGCCGGACGTGGCGGCGCTCTTTACCCAGTACACGTCGGCCAATCAAGCCCAGGCGAGTGAGATGACGTGCTTCGCGGGGGCCGGGGTCTACGACCACGAAGTGCCGGCCGTGGTGAAGATGCTCGCCGGACGCTCGGAGTTCGTGACGGCCTATACGCCGTATCAGCCCGAGGTCGCCCAGGGCGTCTTGCAGGCCATTTTCGAATACCAAACGTTGATTTCGCGACTCAGCGGACTCCCGATCCCGAACGCGTCGCTCTACGACGCGGCGACCGGCCTCGTCGAGGCGCTCAACATGGCCCACGGCGCGACCACTCGTCAGAAGATGGTGGTCTCGGCCGGCGTGCATCCGCACTGGCGCGAAGTCGCCAAGACCTTCGCGCGCGGCACCGGTCACGACATCGTCGAGGTCCCGTTGAAGGACGGAGTAACCGATTGGGCGAGTGTCGACGCCACGAACGCCGCCGCGATCGTGGCCAGTTACCCGAACTATCTGGGGGTGCTCGAGGATATGAGCGTGGCGAAACAACTGGCGGTGGCGAACGACGCGCTCTTCGTGCTCGGCGCCGATCCCGTGGCGGCCGGCGTGTTGAAGACCGCGGGTCAATGGGGCGCCGACATCTTCGTGGGCGAAGGCCAGCCCTTCGGGACGCCGCTCGCCTTCGGCGGACCGTTCCTCGGGCTTTTCGCCTGCACCACGGAACAGACGCGACGACTGCCCGGTCGGATCGTGGGCGAGACCGTGGACTCCAACGGACGTCGTTCATTCGTGACGACGTTGCGCGCGCGTGAACAGGACATTCGCCGCGAAAAGGCGACGTCGAACGTCTGCACGAACCAGACCTTGATGGCCGTCACGGCCGCGATTCAACTCGGCTGGCTCGGCACGCAGGGGCTGCGCGAAATCGCGACTCGTTGCGCCCAGGGCGCGCACTACCTCTTCGACGAACTCGTGAAGATCGACGGCGTTCGCACCGTGTCCACGCAGCCATTTTTCCGTGAGTTCGCGCTTCACCTCGGTCGTGACGCCTCGGGCGTTCTTCTCACGATGGCCAACGATGGTGTCCTGGGGGGCGTGTCGGTTGCCGCCTTGACGGGCGGGCCCGATCCGTCAATCGAGGGTGACCTCGAGGACGTGCTTCTTGTGACCGTGACCGAACGACGAACCAAAGAAGAGATCGATCGTTACGTCGAAGTGTTGCGAAAGGCGGTCGGACAATGACGGGCCGTGCACTCTCGGGTGGGCGCGCGGCGTCGGCGCCCCTGCTCGGACACGAGACCGAACCGACGATCTTCGAGATGTCGGTGTCGGGACGTTCGGCCTACCAACTTCGAACGACCGGCGTGCCCGCGACCGCACTGGCCGATCTGATTCCCGCGACGCATCTCAACGGCGACGTGGTCAACATCGCCGAAGTCTCGGAGCGCGATTTGGTCGCCCACTTCACGCGGCTCTCGCACCGTCAGTTTTCGGTCGATCTCGGAATGTACCCGCTCGGGTCGTGCACGATGAAGTACAACCCCAAGTTCTGCGACGCGGTGGCGAACGATCCCGGTCTCAACTCGGTTCACCCGGGCGCGCCCGCCGAACTCACGCAGGGTTGGCTCGAGCTACTGGCCACGCTCGAAGAGAAGCTCTGCGCCGTCACTGGAATGGCCGCGGCGACGCTGCAGCCCGCCGCGGGCGCCGCGGGGGAGTTGACTGGCCTGTTGTTGATGCGCGCCTATCACAGCGCGAACGGAGATCCGCGACGTCGTATCTTGATTCCCGACTCGGCCCACGGAACGAACCCCGCGTCGGTGACCCTCGGTGGCTACGAGGTGACGACCGTTCCGTCCAATGACCGTGGCCTCGTCGACCTCGAGAAGTTGAAGGCGTCGCTCGGCCCCGACGTCGCCGGCATCATGTTGACCAATCCGAACACGCTCGGATTGTTCGAAGAGGAGATCACCGAGATCGCCGCGGCGGTGCACGAGGTCGGAGGACTGCTCTACTACGACGGCGCGAATCTCAACGCGATTCTGGGTGCCGTGCGACCGGGCGACATGGGTTTCGACATCGTGCACATGAACCTGCACAAGACCTTCGCCACGCCCCACGGAGGCGGAGGACCGGGGGCCGGTCCGGTCGCCGTCTCGAAGCGACTGGTCGAGTTTCTCCCGGGTCCCAAAGCGACGCGACTCGATGACGGAACCTTCGCGTGGGTCAAGCCGAGCCGCTCCATCGGTCGGGTCCACGGCTGGCACGGCAACGCCATGGTGTTGGCGCGCGCTCTCGCCTACATCGACGTGCACGGCGGCGACGGTCTCACGAGGGTCGCGAAGTACGCGGTCCTCAACGCGAACTGGTTGCGCCAACGCCTGTCCGACACGCTGCCGGCCGCCTACGACCGCGTCTGCATGCACGAATGCGTCCTTACCGCGACGCCGCTAAAGAACAAATACGGGGTTCGCGGCCTCGACGTCGCGAAGGCCCTCCTGGAAGAGGGATTTCACTCACCGACGGTCTATTTCCCGCTCATCGTCGAAGAGGCCCTCATGTTCGAGCCGACCGAGACCGAGAGCCTCCAGACCCTCGAAGCCCTGGCCGAGGCGGTGGAGCGAATCGCGCAACGGGCCATTGACGATCCGGACGCCTTGCACCGAGCCCCGCAGACGACGCCCGTATCACGCGTCGACGAGGCGCGCGCGGCGCGCCACTTGATTCCCACTGAAGACGCCGCGAGTCGATAGCCACTTTCGAGAGGCAACTGCATTCGTCGGAGGTCGGTGCGGCCTGAAGCTTCATCGCCGCGCTGAGCGGTTCGACACCGGCTTAGTTCTTCTCGGAATCCTTGATTCCGTGCGTGACTTTTCGCAGTAGTCGAGCGAGTTCTCGTTGTTCGGCGGGCGTCAACGCGCTCACGGCAACGCGCTCGTGCTGATTGAACTTCGGGAAGAGCGCCTCGATGAGACGTTCGCCGGAAGGCGTCAGTTCGATCGAGACTCGTCGACGGTCGTCCTTATGGGGGAGGCGACGAATCAACTTGCGACTCTGAAGGGTCTTGATCACGCCGGTGAGAGTCCCTTTGGTGACGCCGGCCTCGTCGGCCACGTGCCCGGTCTCTTGGGTATCCCAAATCCACAGAATCCAGAGGACCGTGAAGGCGACCCAGCTGAGGTCGTATTCGGCCAGGACCGTCCTCTCCATGTGATTGCGCACCGCCGTGCCGGCGCGGTACACGTTCGAGACCGCGCTCATGGCGGTGAAGTCGAAGTGCTGGCCCCGCAGACGTGACTTGATGTCCTTCTCGGCCTGCAAGACAACGGCCGGCGACGCCGATCCGATCCGACGGCTCATTGGCCGCTCCGAAGCGTCGTGCCGCCGGCGAAGGTCGTACCCACCGAGCGGAAGTACCCACCGATGATCTCGTGGGGCGCGAGCAGCGACAACTCTTCGCCCGGTGAGTCGAAGAGTTCGAGCGTCGCGGTCCCGCCCCAGACCGGTCCGAGGTCAAGGTTGACTCCCGACATCGTCACGACCTCATCGAGGGAGTCGACGCCGTCGAGTTCGATGCGCGGGAACCATCGATGGTGGAGCATGGCGTGGCCGTTGACGAAGCCGTTGGACGTCGCCGGACCCTCCAGCGTGAGCGTCGCGTTCGCCAACCGGCGGTCGGCGGCGGCGAGGGTCATGCCGAACTTCCCACCGGCTTCGAGGCGCGGTCCGGCGCTGCCGACCGTGACCGGACGAGTCTGGTGGATCGAGCCGAGCTTCTTCGGGTATCCCTGGAGATAGCCGCGCACGAGGGCGAAATCCTTGTCGACCCAGATGAAGACGCAGCGGCTGTAGAGCTGGCCGCCGTAGCGACAGCGCACGACGACGAAGGACTCCTTGTACTGGGAACGGACCGGGTCGAGCAGTTCGGCGCCGTCGTCACCACAGCTCTGCCAGTCGGCCCAGATGAACGCGACCGCGCCGGGGTCCTCGTCGTCGTGGGCGAGTTCCACGTCCGGCGGCAGGACCGCGCGAACGTTGGCGGGGTCGGTGCGGTATTCGACGGTGAGGAGGTCTCCGGAATAGTGCCACGGCGTCGGCGGCAGCATCGACGCGGCGCCACTCGCGGTCCGGGGGAAGGGGAGCCCTCGAAACGACATCAGTTGCCCGTCCATCCTTCGGCGGGACGATCGAACCAGACGTGCACCTGACCGGTGCCGATCGAGTTTTCGTACTGCGAATACATACGGCCCGGTGCGGTACACGCCGCTCCACCGAGAGCGTGGACCATCATCTGGTAGTGGGCGAAGTGTCCCTCCGGTCGAACGGTCATGAACTCATCCATCTCGTGTATGACCTGCGCGTGATCCCCGCGCACGAGTGCGTCGATCACGCGGTGGTCCCAATGACGGGCTTCGTCGGAGTAGATGTGCTCTTCGGGCGCGGCCTCGTGCTGGCGCAGGTGTCGCAGTTTGTGGAAGGTGTGACTGAGGGCGCCCGAGGCGATGACCACCACGCGCAGGTCACTCAGCGCCACGGCTTCGGCCACGACCTGGCCAACGGTGGCGAAGTCACGACTCTCCGCGGTCTGACAGACGCCGATCGAGCTCCAGGCTTCATCACCTTGCAAGAAGGGCAGGAAGTTGAGCGTCGCGTACTGGACCGGGAGATGTTCATTGTCAATGGGCGTGATCCAACAGTCGTCGGTCTCGTCGGCGATCTTGCCGATCAGCCGGGCGAAGTCGGGATTACCGGGCATGTCGTAGGGCACGCTCGACATACCCCGGGGCAGTTCATCGCTCGTGAAAAATCCCATCCGTCGCTCGGCTGCGGTGACGACGAACTCGACGGTTGTGAACCAGTGGCTGTCGAAGACGAGCACCAGATCGGGCTTCAGCACGTCGAAGACCTCCGAGCGAAGTCTGTGGAGGCCGCTGTAGAGCGTGCTCTCGTTCCCGTTGTTCAGTTCACGACGAAGATCGTCGGGAAGCACAATGGTCGGGACGTGCGCGAGCAGTCCCGCTCCGACAATTTCACCCATGGGTGGTCCCTTCTTTGATCTGCAGTGTCTTCAAGTCCGAATAGAAGTCGAGCGCGTACTCGCCACCCTCACGGCCGATGCCGCTGATGCCGGCGCCACCGAAGGGTGCCGTGAGGTCACGAACCAAGAAACAGTTCACCCAGATGGTTCCGGCGCGCAATGAGATGCCCAGTCGCTCGGCCCGCGCTTCGCTCGACGTGTAGACAATGGCCGAAAGTCCGTACGCGGTGGAGTTGGCGAGTTCGGCCGCCTCGGCCTCGTCGGCGAAGCTCTGCAGTGTCAATACGGGACCGAAGACCTCTCGTTGGACGATCTCGGAATCGTTCGACTTGGGTTCGATGAGCGTCGGTTCGTACCAGAGGCCGTCACGCTTGAGTTTTTGGCCCCCGAATACCACGGTGTCGCCGTTCATCTTCGCGCGCTTGACGAAACCGTCAACCCGAGCGAGATGGTCGGGGTGGATCAACGGTGAGATCGTGGTTTCTGACTCACGGCTGTCGCCGAGAACGTGTCGCTTGGTGGCCACTTCGAAGCGCTCGACGAAGGCGTCGCGAACTGACGCTTCGACGAGCAGTCGCGTGCCGGCGAGACAGACCTGACCGCCATCGTCGAACATGACGGCCGCTTTTTCGGCGGCGGCGTCGAGGTCGGCGTCGGCGAAGACGATGAATGGGCCCTTCCCTCCGAGTTCGGCCGTGAACGGTACGAGGTTCTTCGCGGCCGCCTCACCGATGAATCGACCGGTTTCGGGTGAACCGGTGAACGAGATGCGTCGGACCCTCGGGTCGCTGACGAGGGCGGCGCCAACTTCACTTCCGAATCCCTGTACGACGTTGAAGACGCCCGGGGGGAATCCCGCCTCGTCAACGAGGTCCATCAGTAGCGAACAACTCAGCGGCGACCACTCGGCCGGCTTCAAGACCACGGTGTTACCCGCGGCGAGGGCTGGCGCGCACTTCCACGTCGAGAGCATGAAGGGCGCGTTCCAGGGCGTGATCACTACCGTCGGGCCGGCCGGCATGCGCAAGACCGTGTTGGCGGTGCCGTTGGACGACCAACGACGGGGCTCGTAATCGCGGGCCAGTTCGGCGTAAGCGCGGAAGTTGCGCGCGCCGCGTCCGATCACTCGAAGCTTTAGACTCTCTTCGAGCATCGCCATGTCGAGGCATTCAACGTGCGCGATGGCTTCGACGTCGCGCTCGATGAGGTCGGCGAGTCGCTCGAGGTACGCGGCGCGCTCATTTACCGAGGTCGTGGCCCACGCCGGAAAGGCGGCCTCGGCGGCGCTGACGGCGAGGTCCGCTTCGACCGAACTGGCGCGTGCCACGTCGGCCAACTTCCACGTCCAATCGAGCGGGGAGCGGTCCTCGAAGGTGCGCGAGGAGGCGATGCGCTCGCCGTTGATGTAGTTGTCCGGCGAGACGCTGACGCCGTCGACGTCGACGCGCGGCGAACTCATGACTGGAACTTCGGAGGGACGCGAGGAAACGGCAGCTCTTCTCGGGTAGTGGGATTCGGCCGACGTTGGCCACGGAACTCCCACTCCGCGCCGAGGGCGGTCGAGAGGACCTCTTCGGTGGCCGTGGGCTGGGCGCCGATCTCGTCGCTCACGGGAGTCGGTCCTTCGACAACGTGATTGGTGAGCGTGCCCAGTCCTTCGACCTCGACGCTGACCACGTCGCCCGGCTGCACCGGACGCGAGACGGCCGGTGTGCCCGAGAGGATGATGTCGCCCGGCACCAACGTGATCAATCGGGCGATATCGGCGACGAGGTAGTGCATGTCCCACGCCATCTCGTCGGTCGAGCCGTCCTGGCGGACCTGTTCACCAACCAGCGTGAGCATCCGCTTGCCGGTGAAATCCCAATCCGTGACGACACCCGGTCCGACGGGACAGAACGTGTCGGCGCCCTTGACGCGAAGCATCGATCCGGCGTCGGTATCGCGGAAATCGTGCAGACCGAAGTCGTTCGCGATCGTGTAGCCGGCGATGTAGTGGGCGGCGTCGGCGTAGGCAATGTTGCGCGCCGTTCGGCCGATGACGATCGCGATCTCGCCCTCGAAGTTGAGGTAGTGGCAGTTGGACGGTCGCACGACCGCGCCGCCGTGCGCGTTGAGTGCCGTGATCGGCTTGTGAAAATACGTCGGCGCGGGCGGCAGTTCGACGCCGAACTCCCGTACCCGGGAAATGTGGTTGAGGTGACAGCAGATGATCTTGGTCGGCGACACCGGGGGTAGGTGCGTGGCCATGCGGGCTTCGACGCGACGGCCGTCGCGGGCCACCAACGAGTCGCCATCGAGTACGACGTCGGTGGGGTAGCCATCGAGGAGAATTCGTCGAAATTCCACTGCGCTCCCAGAGTCGTTTGTATCTAAACGTTGTTTTCAACACTAGTAAGTTGGCTAGTGGGTTACTTCGCGCCAGGGTGCTACCTTTCCCAACGTATCCCAAGGGGGCCAGATGTCGAGTGAGTTCAATCGTCTGCGAGTGTTGTGGCCCGACCACCTCGGTCTCGCCCGAGGAAAATTCGTGCCGGCGTCGCTCGCCGAACACGGCGTTCGCCACTGTACCGGTACCTGGGCCCTCGGCTACGACCGTGGCATGACGCCCGAGACTCCCGGCTCACACTGGAATGAGGGCCTGCCGGATTTCGACGCCTGCTACGAGATGAGCGACATCCGCCCGGGTTGGCAGAGCGGGACGAAGGTCGTCGTGGCCGACCTCATGCGCCTCGGCGAACCCTTCGGACCTTCACCGCGTCATGCGCTGCGCCGAGCGATCGCTGATTGGCAAGAGCTGGGCTACCGCCCGTTCGTGGGCATGGAGTTTGAGGCCTACATCTTCGAGCCCGACGAGCACGGAGGTTGGCGACCGATCGACACGCCCGGCGCCTACGTCTACGGCACCGGACCATCGGTCGACCCCCACGGACTCCTGGACGCCATTTGGGAGGCCTGCGACGCGGCGGAGATCCCGCTCGAATCCGTCAACTCCGAATACGACACGCCGCAGTTCGAATTCACGCTTCGCTACGGCGACGCGTTGCGCGCCGCCGACGAAGGGTTCCTCTTCAAGGTCCTGGCTCGAGAAGTAGCCCATCAGTACGGTCTGTTGTTGACCTTCATGGGCAAGCCCCTCTCTGATCGAGGAGGATCCGGGCTTCACTTCAACATCTCTCTGCGCAACGAGGCCGGGGAGAACGTGATCTTTGACGCCGCTCAGGACGACGGTGTCTCGGTGATCGGCAAGCGGTGCGTCGCGGGCATGCTCGCGCACCACCAGTCCCTGGCCGGGCTCTGCGCGCCGACCGTCAACGCCTACAAGCGTCTGCGACCGGCTTCGTTGTCGGGCTACTGGGCGAACTGGGGCTACGACCACCGCGGCGCCACGGTGCGTATTCCCCCCGAGCGTGGTGAAGGTTCGCGACTCGAACACCGGCTCTCCGACGGCGCGGCCGTCGTGCACACCGCACTGGCGGCCGTCTTGCAAGCGGCACGACTGGGAGTCGTGCAGAAATTGACGCTCGGCCCGAAAGAGAGCGGTAACGGCCTCGACACCATTGACGCCACCGTCGGCGTGCCGTCGTCACTGAGCGACGCGCTCGATGCCCTCGAGGCCGACCAAGACCTGGTGGACGCCGTCGGCGCCGAACTGGTCGCCCAGCACCTCGCGGTCAAGCGCGCCGAGTGGGAGCGGTTCACGAGCGCCACGACGGACTGGGAGATGCGCGAGTATCTCCCGTTCCTCTAGCGCCAGGTCACGCGAACCGGGAGCTTTTTCGTCCCGCTGATGAAGTTCGATCGAAAGCGCTCGCTCGCACCGGCCGCTTCGATGCTCGACCAGGCCTTGGCCATCTCTTCGAACATGACGCGCAGTTCGAGTCGCGCGAGGTGCGCGCCCAGACATAAGTGGGCGCTGTGGAGACCGAAGGCGACGTGGTCATTGGGCGAACGATCCATGACGAATTCGTTGGGATTGGTGAACTGGTCTTCGTCGAAGTTCGCCGAGACGTACCAGAGGACGACCTTGTCGCCCTTCTTCAAGGACTGGCCGCGCAGTTCGGTGTCTTCGACGACGGTTCGGCGAAAGTGCATGGTCGTGCTCGCCCAGCGCAGTACCTCGTCGACGAGCAATTTGATCCGCGCGTCATCCATGGCGGGCAGCGCCGCGAATATCTCGGGACGTTCGATGAAGACTTGGGCACCGGCGGTCATGGTGTAGCGCGTCGTGTCGTTGCCGGCCGCCACCATCAGCGTGAAGAAGTTCTTGAGCGTCGCGTCATCGAGCGTGTCGCCGTCTTTGGACGGCGCGATCAGGGCCGTCAACACGTCGTGCGTCGGCGTTATTCGGCGTTCCTCGAGCGCCCGTTGGGCGTACTCGAAGAGTTCGATCGCGACGGGACTGCGAAACGGCAGCAACCGGTAAGCGCTGGTGTCGCTCTGGTCCACAACGTAATCCGTGAAGTCGGGGTCCGTGTTGCCGATCAGGGCGTCACCTCGACTCACGAGCCAGTCGAGGTCCTCGTTGGGCAGACCGAGGAGTCGTCCGAGCATCTTCATGGGGAGTTCTCGAGCGACGTCCTTGACGAAATCGAACTCGTCTTCGCCGTCGAGGTTGGCGAGCACTTCGCGCGCGAGTTCTCGCACCGCGCCCTCGTAGTCGGCCACGGCGCGCGGGGTGAAGGGGCGCGCCACGATTCGGCGCAGTCGAGTGTGCTCGGGCGAGTCCATTTCCATCATGGTGCGACGGGCCTCGGTCTCTTCCGCGTCCATGTCTTCCATGCGGATGCCGAGTCGGCTCGAGAACAGTTCGGTGTGACGACTGGCGTAAAGGACGTCGTCGTACTTCGTCAGACTCCAGAATCCCCGGCCGCCGTCAGCCTCCTCGGTCCAGGCGACCGGATCGGTCCGGCGCAGTCGCGTGAAGACCTCGTGCGGCACACCCTTTACGTACGTGTCGTGGGACGTGATATCGACGGGCGCGGCGTCGCTCGACATGAAACCTCCTCAGTTGTCCAAAGGGTACTCGTTCGTAGCCAAACGAAAGTGCTCGACACACGCGTCGAATGGTTCCTACTATGGAGAGATGACGAAACCGCTCATCGGCATGACGGGCCGGCGCTGGCCGGCGTCCGCGCTCGCCAGCAACGTGCCCAAGGCCATGTACGACCTCAAGTTCGATCTACATTTCACGGACTATCCGGCATCGGTCGCCGCGGCCGGAGGACTACCGGTTGAACTGACGCGCGACGCCGACGTGGAGGGCATCCTCGCTCGACTCGACGGGTTGATCCTCAGTGGGGGAGCGGACGTGGAACCGGATCGCTACGGTCATCACGCCGATGAGAATCTCGGGGCGATCGAACCGGACCGCGACGAATGGGAGCTCGCGCTCTTTCGCGAGGCTCGTCGACTCGAGATGCCGATCTTGGCGGTCTGTCGAGGTGCCCAACTCGCCAATGTCTTTTACGGGGGCACGCTGAACCAGCACATCGAACTCGACGAGGGTGCCGGTCATCCCCAGTGGGACACGGACGGTCACGAGCGCACGCACGAGGTGAATGTCGTCCCGGGGTCCTTGCTCTCCTCGCTGTACCCGAAGACAGTTGGCGTGAACTCGCTGCACCACCAGACCTTGGCCGTGCTGGGCAACGACCTCGTAGCGTCGGCCACCGCCCCCGACGGGGTGGTCGAGGCCCTCGAACTGCCCGGTCATGACGTGCTCGCCGTGCAGTGGCACCCGGAACTCCTCGACAAGCCGGATCCGACCTTCCGTTGGCTGGTCGAGCGAAGCAGCGACTATTTAGCCCGCAAGAACTAGCGTGACCGCCGCTCGGGCGCTCATGGTTCTCACGGAGAACTGGACGTTGAATCCCCGTCCCTCGATGTCGGACCTCGTGGACATCGCAGTGGAAGCCGAATCCGCGGGTGTCGACGGAGTGATGGTCAGTGATCACGTGGTGCTCGGACCTTCTTCGAATGAGAGCGGCGAGGCGCTCAACCTTCGTGACTACGCGATGCCCGGCAATCAAGATCCCGCGACGCCCTGGCCGAGTCCCTACGTGCTGCTCGCCGCCATCGCGGCCCGAACCGCTTCATTGCGCCTGGTCTTGGGCGCAATTGTCTCGCCGCTTCGACATCCGCTCATCACGGCGAAGGATCTCGGCACGCTCGATCTCCTGAGCAACGGTCGACTGGTCGTACTCCCAACGGTGAGCTGGCACCGCGACGAATACGCCGCCTTGGGCGTGGACTTTCATCGACGCGGCGAGATTCTCGATGAACAGCTCGACGTCTGGCGTCAGGTGTGGACGACGTCGCCGGTCGCCTTTCACGGGCGTCATTACGACTTCGAGGACGTGTGGGTCGAACCGAAGGCCACTCGGCCCGGTGGTCCGGTGCTCTGGTTCGGTGGTTCGACGGTGCACGACGCCGTCGCTCGACGACTGGCCAAGTACGGATCGGGTTTCAATCCGTTGGGTCGTCCGTCGGACCAAGAGTTGCGGGCCCTGGATGACGCGTTGGCCGCCGAGGGGCGGAGCCGCGCCGAGATCGAGATGGTCGGTGGCATCCGAGGGCGTTTCGTAGACGCGAACAGCGTGGCTTCGCTCGACGAAGCATTAGAGGGCGTTCGCGAACAGTTGGCGAACGGATACTCGTCCATCTGTTTCAGGCCGTCGATGTTCACTGACGATCGTGACGGCGTCAAGAACGTGTGCGAACGAGTCGTCGGGTTCCTCTCGGTAACGCCCGGTACTTGACAAGGGTCGTTTGAGTCCATACGGTTAGCACTCACGTAAGCGCTACACGCGATGGGGGACGACATGGAAAACGACGGCGGGGTACTACTCGGTCAAGGTTCGGGGACGTTGACCACGACCGACTGCGTCGCGCAGTCAATGGCGGTGGGACCGATTTTTTCCGCCGCCGTCATCGGAGGCGCGCTCGCCAGTTTTGCCGGCGGCGTGGGACCCTTCGTGGTCATTCTCACGATGGTCGGCATTCTCGGACTCGGCTACGTGATCAGTGAATTCGCGAAGCGCTTCAGCGGGGCCGGCGCGGTCTATGAGTTTCTCGCCCACACGATCGGCAAGAAGGCGGCGATCTTCGGAGCAGCGGCGTATTTCCTGGCCTACGCGTTCTTGGTCGGGGGACTACCGATGGCCTTTGGCAGCACGGCCGTGCCGTTCTGGCAAACGGAGTTCCATCAAAACGTCCCGTGGTGGATCTTCGGTGTCGCGCTCATCGCCATCGTCACGGTCATCAACGTATTAGGTATCACGTTCTCGGTGCGCGCGCAGTTGACGGTCGTCGCGCTGTCGATCATCCCGTTCATGATTTTGTCGATCGTCGTCATCTCCAAAGGCGGCGTCTCGGGCAACCACTTCTCGGTCTTCGAGCCCAACCACATCGCCGCCGGCGGTTCGGTCTTCAAGGGTCTGCTCTTTGCGATCTTGATGTTCGTCGGGTTCGAATTGGCCGCCGTACTCGGTGAAGAGACCGCCAAGCCCAAGCGCTCGATTCCCATCGCCATCTTCACGGTGATCGTCATCACCGGCGTCATCTACCTCGTGACCCAATACGTCGGCACGATCGGATCGGGCGGTCCGAAGAACATACCGTTTGACTTCCAGGCCATTGCGACCCATTACGTGGGCAGTTGGCTCAGTGCACTGATCGGCATTGCCATCATGTTGGACATCATTGGGATCGCCATCGGATTCTCAGCGGCCTGTGCTCGAGGTCTGTACGCGCTCTCGCGTGACCAACTCTTGCCCAAGCCGTTCACGAAGGTGTCGTCGCGTCGCGTGCCGATCGTCGGGACCATGTCGATCAGCGCGCTCATGGTGATCTTGATGGTGCTGGCCGGTCTGATTTGGAACTGGAGCAACTCGACGACCAACCCCGGGGTTCCCTTCGACGGGTTCTGGATGTTCCTCATCGCCTCGGCCTTCGGTTCGTTCCTTATTTCCTTGATCTACGCGCTTCTCTGTGTCGCCGCGGTCCGGATGTTTCTCGAAGAGGGAACCCTCGGTCGAGGCGCCATTCCGGCGCTCTTCGGTTTCCTCATTTCGGCCGGGGGGATTGCCGCTCAGTTCATCAGTGGCCTGGCGCCGACGGGCACCGCTCTGCAGGGACGCAATCTCGCGTTGGTGGGGATCGTGGTCATCATCATCTGGCTGGTCTACAACATGGTGCGACGCCCTGGCGCGGTTGACGCGGCCGGCGATCACGCCCTCCAGCACCGGTTGACCGAGACCGGGCTGTAGCCGTTGCCCCAAGGTCTCGTCGTCGTGACGGGTGGCGGCTCCGGGATCGGTGCGGCCACGGTCGCGCAACTCCGTCGCGCCGAGTACGAGGTACTCGCCACCGGACGACGAAGTGAGTCGCTGAAGGGTGTTGCCGCGGCGACCGGGTGCGAGACGTTCGTGGGTGACGTCGCCAGAGTCGTCGACAATGAACGTCTTCGTGAGAGGGTGGAGCGCTCGTCAGTGCCGTTGGTCGGACTCGTGAACGCGGCCGGCGTCAACTACGTCGGCACGGTAGGGGAGGCGACAATCGAAGAGTGGAACCAGACGATCGCCGTCAACCTCACCGGCGCCTTTGACGTGACCCGCCAGCTGCTTCCCGCACTACGCAGTGGTAGTGGCGCCATCGTCATGGTCGCGTCAGTGGCCGCCGACCGCGCCCCTAGTGGAGCGGCCGCCTACGCGGTTTCCAAGGCCGGTATGGCCATGTTGGGCTACGTCCTCGCCGTCGAAGAGGGTCGGGGCGAACACCCCGTGCGCTGTAACGTCGTCAATCCCGGTTGGACCAGAACCGAAATGGCCGATCGTGATATGGGAGCGTTCGCCGCGGCGAACGGTCTCGACGTGGAGTCGGCCTACCGCGAATTGAGTCGACTCGTTCCCCTGGGCCGTCCCGCTCTCGCCGAGGAAATAGCGCCGGTCATTGTGTGGCTGTTGGGACCGGCCGCCAGCTACGTGAACGGTGCCACGATGAGCGTCGATGGTGGTCATCGTCTGGTGGACGCTGGTACCGTCCCGTTCGACTTTACGGTGGAACCCCGCGCGACCCTCTAAGCGGTTCGTGAGGAAGTTGGCGAACGAAGGGGCCAGCGTTAACGTCGTGCCCATGGATCTGCGACTGCGCCCCTACACGACTGATGATGAAACGGCGGCACGACGGGCCGAGGACATCGCCGCCGCCGAAGATTCGATGTTCCTACTCGGTTTGGAGCCCGAGATGACCTGGACCGAGTTTCTTGACAGTGTCGAGACGCAGCGACTCGGTCTCTACCCGTCGCAATATCGAGTTCGCGCGGCGCAGTTGGCGGCAACCGTGGACGGCGAGCTGGTGGGGCGTGCGTCGATTCGTTTCGAACTCAATGAGTTTTTCGCGTCCGAGGGCGGTCATATTGGCTACGTCGTGCTGCCCGATTTTCGACGAAGGGGTTACGCCACGGAGATTCTGCGTCAATCCCTCGTGATCGCTCGCGCCGGAGGTGTCGATCCCGTGCTGATGTACTGCTCCGACACCAACGTGGGATCGTTCACGGCCATCGAGCGATGTGGGGGAGTACTCGATGAAGTATTCGCCAACGATCGGGGCGTACCATCGTGGCGTCGTTACTGGATCAACTGACGCTACGCGTGGAGAGACTTCAGAGCTGCTGCGCTTCGTCGACGGTCAACTCCGCCGCGGGGTCGGCTTCGAGTCGCTCGTCGGAAATGAGTTCACCGCTGGTGATTGACCTTCCGTACGTGCCTGCCGCGAGCCGTTGCTCGGCTCGCCCAATCGCCGCCAGTCGCTGCGTCAGGCCGTCGGCGACGGCGTCGTCGGTGCCTTCAGAGACCAAGATCTCAGACGAATCACTCATGTCGCCGTTTTGATTAGCCGCCGACCGATCGGATTGACCGTCGCCCTTGACGGCGTCCAGCAATCCCTGGACCCGCGCACGTTCAGCATTCAGTAAGTGTCGGGCTCGATCGTTGTCCACGCCGCACTCCGTTCTCGATCTAGGAATCTCGGTTCACGCAAGTAACCCGGTCCGCCCAGCGTAATTCCTCAACGCGAACCATCTTCATTCGTGTCGGATAGCCAGAGACGCGCTCGAGTCAATGGAGAGTGCTCGCCTCGTAAGGTGATGAGATGCCTATGGATCGTTCTGTCTAATCGTGCTGTGGGCGGCGATTCAACAAACGTGGGAGCCGTTCGTCCTGGTCATAGGCCTGTTGCTGATCGGTCACGTCGCCTCCAGTGACGGTCTGTTCGAGGTAGCGGGCTCCAAACTCTCCCGTCTTCGTGGTGGCACGGTCGTGCTCTTCGTCTCGATGATGTTCCTCGCGGCGCTCGTCACCGCGACACTGAATCTTGATACCTCGGTGGTGTTCCTGACTCCCGTGCTGCTCCAAACTGCGCGATTCCGATCGGTGAAAGAAGAGGCGTTCCTCTACGGATCGATCTTCATGGCCAACGCCGCGTCGCTGTTACTTCTCGGCTCGAATCTCACGAACATCCTCGTGTTCTCCCGTTCCGACGTGCGCGGTGTCGCCTTTGCTCGAACGATGTTTGTTCCGTGGTTGCTCTCGATCACGCTGACGACGCTCGTGGTGCTGGTGTGGCGTTGGCGAGACCTCTCATCGAAGCCGATCATCGAGCGCGATGACGCGCAGCGTTTCACTCCCGGGTCGGGCATCATTGGCATCATCGCGGCGGTCGTCTTGATGCTCGTGATCAGTCGTCCGGCGATTCCGGTGTTGGTTGTCGCGATCCTCGTCGCCGCTATCGACATCGCCGTTCGCCACCGCTTTGCGTTCGCGTCCTTGGTGAAGAGCGCGAACCTGCCTATGGTCGTGGGACTCTTTGTTCTCGCGACTTGCGTCTCGGTCGCGTCGCGGTACTGGCACCTCTCCCAGCACTTGATCGGAACCGCCGGATCCTGGCAGACCGCGGGCGTCGCCGCCGCATCGTCCAATCTGATCAATAACCTCCCGGCGGCGGCAATGCTGTCGGCGAAGTTCCCGGCGCATCCCTACAGCTTGCTCTTCGGACTGAATCTCGGACCCAACCTCACCGTGGTCGGTGCCCTGTCATCCCTGTTGTGGCTCAAGGTGGCTCGAAGAGAAGGGGCATCCCCCTCGGTGTGGACGTTCACAAAAATTGGGGTCGTGGTGACGACCGTGACGCTGTTCGGATGTCTCCTTGTCGCCTGAGGTAGCGCCAGCACGTGAGTCTCGCTGAATTCGCAAAGCGACTACGTCTCTGACGCGCCGCCCCCGGGCCGATCCAAGCGACGATGACGGAGCGAGATGTCCTCCTCGCCGAGCGCTTCCACTTTTTCGTCGGCGACCTCGACCGTGGGTCGGAAGAACTGTTGGGCGATGAGCGTCGGTACGAAGGCCGACAGGATGACCACGGTGACCAATTCCGTGTACTGCGCTTCGTTGATCAGATGATGCGTCAACCCGTACAGCGCGGAAATGGAGCCGAACGTGAGTCCTGTCGCCATAAGGAGCGTCGTATACGTCCGCTCCTTCTTTGGCAACTTGAATGCCTTGGCCGTGGGCCACACCCCGAGGAACTTGGTCACCATCTTCACGAAGAACAGCGTGACGATGACGCCCGCTCCCGTAACGAGGGCTGAATCTGAAATCAATGTCCCGGCTCGAAGAAAGAAGAATGGCGTCAAGAGCGCGAACGCGATGGTTCGAATTCGGTCGAGGACGACGCGGTCGTTCATGAACACGCCCGCCACGACGAGTCCCGCCACGTACGCGGGTAGCACAGCCTCACTTCCCGCCGCCGTCGCCAGTCCGCCGAGCGCGAGGAGAACGACGAATATCACTTTCACCTCCGGCTCGCTGACGCGATGACCGACGTTCGCGACGACCCAACGAAGGATCTTCGGCAAGAAGAACAGGACCACGGCTGTCACGAGGACGAACACGAGGAGTAGCCAGTCGTAACTCGCGAAGAGTCCGCCCAGAGCCAGGACCGTACCCAAGTCCGTGACGAAGCACGCGGCGAGGATCAGCTTGCCGATGTCCTGACGATTGAGGCCGGTTTCGACCATGACGGCGTAGACCACTGCCACCGAAGTTGTGCTGAGAGCGATGCCGGCGATCTCTGACGCGTGAAAGTTCCAATGAAACCCGTATCGGGCGAAGCAGAACGCACCTAT
>Ga0302202_10000531_pt1 | contig 50361 bp, 46 predicted proteins | sample II_Bog_N3_3_FD_194579 | JGI IMG/M metagenome (GOLD analysis project Ga0302202, IMG submission 194579) | Peat permafrost microbial communities from Stordalen Mire near Abisko, Sweden - II_Bog_N3_3 | ecosystem: Environmental > Terrestrial > Soil > Wetlands > Peat | place: Sweden: Abisko...
CGGCATGAAGATCGTCGTCGACCTGCAGCGCACGGCCGTGCCCAACGTCGTGCTCAACCAGCTCTACAAGCAAACCCCGCTGCAATCGTCGTTCGCGTTCAACATGCTGGCGCTGGTGCCGGTGCTCAATCGCGACGGCTCGCACGCTGCCGAGGGCAATCCGCTCGAACCGCAAGTGCTCTCGCTGCGCGAGATGCTCAACCACTTCATCGCGCACCGCAAGACCGTCGTCACGCGCCGCACGCGCTACGACCTGCGCAAGGCCGAAGAGCGCGCGCATTTGCTCGAAGGCTTCCGGATCGCCCTCGACAACATCGATGAAGTCATCAAGATCATCCGCGAGAGCGAAAACGTCGAGATCGCGCGCCGCAGCCTGAGCGCGCGTTTCGGGCTCTCGGAGATTCAGGCCAACGCCATCGTCGACATGCGCCTGCGTACGTTGACCGGCCTCGAGCGTCAGAAGATCGAGGACGAGTACGCCGGCCTGCTCAAGACGATTGCCGAGCTCCAGGACATTCTCGCGAGCGAACGCCGGCTGCTCGGCGTCGTGCGCACCGAGACCGAAGACGTCAAGAAGCGTCTGGGCGACGTCCGCAAGACGCCGGTCGAGATGCTCGAAGGCGAACTCGCGATCGAAGACATCATCGAGGATACCGAAGTCGTCGTGACCGTGACGGTCGGCGGCTACATCAAGCGCGTCTCGGTCGACACGTTCCGGGCGCAGAACCGCGGCGGCCGCGGCGTGATCGGCATCTCGAACCTCAAGAAAGAAGACGTCGTCCAGAACTTCTTCGTGGCGACGACGCACCAGCACGTCCTGTTCTTCACGAACAAGGGTCGCGCGTTCCGGCTGCGCGCCTACGAGATCCCCGATTCCACACGCCAGGCGCGCGGCACGGCGCTCGTCAACCTGCTCACCTTGCCGCCGGGCGAGAACGTCAGCGCGGTCTTCCCGGTGCGCAATTTCGATACCGAGGAATTCCTCGTCATGGTCACGCGCAAGGGCGTGATCAAGAAGACGCAGCTCAACGAGTTCGCCAACGTACGGCGTAACGGCCTGATCGCGATCGGCCTCGACGAAGACGACGAACTGCTCGGCGTCGATAAATCCGACGGCACGCGCGACATCATCCTCGCGACGCACGACGGGATGGCCGTGCACTTCAACGAGAAGGACGTGCGGCCGATGGGCCGTCCGGCGCGCGGCGTGCGCGCGATGTCGCTCGCGCCGGGCGATACGATCGTCGCGATGGACATCGTCTCCGACGACCGCCGCGAAGTCCTGATCGTCACCTCGCAAGCCTTCGGCAAACGGACCGATATCGAGCAGTATCGTCACACGTCGCGCGGCGGCAAGGGCGTCAAGGCGTTCGCCAAGGAGAAAGAGATCGGCCACGTCGTCGATCAGATTCTCGTCACGCCCGACGACGAGTTGCTGATGATCACCTCAGGCAATCAGGTGATCCGCATTCCGGTCAGCCAGATCCGCCGCGCCGGCCGCTCGACCAAGGGCGTCCGTCTGCAGCGTCTGGCCGAGGGCGATGAGGTCATCGCGATCGCCAACCTCGGTTCGCTCTCGCGCCGCGTTAGCGACATCACCGGGGAGAGCGGCGAGCCGGTCTAAGATGGCGCGCAGCGTTCCGCGATCGGCTTTCGGATCGTGGGCGCCGCCCGCAGGGCGCGACCCGCTTGCCGTGCTCGCACGACAGGAGGCGTCGCGGCTCGCGGATCTCGTGCCGCTGCGGCATGCGCGGATGCGTGTTTCGCCGTTCGCGTTTTATCGTGGCGCGGCCGCGATCATGGCTGCCGACCTTGCGAACCTGCCCGTCACGGGGCTGCAGGTGCAAGCCTGCGGTGACGCCCACCTGCTGAACTTCGGCGCCTACGGCTCGCCCGAGCGCAACGTCGTTTTCGACGTCAACGACTTCGACGAGACGCTGCCCGGCGCGTGGGAGTGGGATATCCTCCGCTTGGCAGCGAGCGTCGAACTCGTCGCGCGCGGCAGTTCGTTTGGCCGCGCCCGCACCCGTGCCGCGGTGCTCGCGGCGGTGTCGACCTACCGCAACGCGCTGGCGCACTTCGCCGAGGTCTCGCCGCTTGCGGTTTGGTACGATCACATCGAGTTGGAGGACTTCCGCGCCGCGGGCCTTGCCGCGGCGCCCGCGATCAAGCATCTCCACGTCGCACTCGTCGACGCCGAAAAACGCGTCGCGGAGGACGTGTTCGCGGCATACCGCGACACCTTGCCGCCGCACGTGCGCGTGCTGTTCGACCGCTTCGCGCTGGCCGATCTCACGCAGAAGGTCGTCGGTGTCGGCAGCGTCGGCACGCGTTGCTTCGTCGCGCAGCTCGCGACGGATAACGGTGAAGCGTTGGTGCTGCAGCTCAAAGAAGCGAACGCGTCGGTCTGGGAGCCCTACGCCGGAGCGAGCGGCTACGCGCACCATGGCCGGCGCGTCGTCGAAGGGCAGCACCTCGTGCAGGCCGCGAGCGATATTTTCCTGGGCTGGACGACGAGCCGCGGCGTCGACTACTACGTGCGCCAGCTGCACGATATGAAGGCCACGGCGCCGGTCACGGAGATGGTGCCGCGCGACCTCACGCGCTACGCGCGGCTCTGCGCTTGGACGCTCGCGCACGCGCACGCCCGCTCGGGCGACCCGCGCGCGCTCGCCGCTTACCTCGGCAAGAGCGACGCCTTCGACGTCTCGGCGGCATCGTTCGCGATCACCTACGCCGACCTGACCGAGGCCGACTACAAGCTCTTTTGCCTGCGCTTTCCGGCCGTCGCCGGGGCTGAAACCGTGCCCCCGCCCGGGGGGTCCTTAGTCGTACTATGAGCGCAATTCCCGAGGTTACCACCAGTTCGTTCCAGGCCGACGTGCTGGCGTCCGATAAACCGGTCCTGGTCGATTTTTGGGCGCCGTGGTGCGGGCCGTGCAAGATGCTCGCACCGGTGATCGAGGAAGTTGCCGGCGCGCTGACCGGTCAGGCGAAGTTCGTCAAACTGAACACGGACGAGAATCCCGACCTCGCCGCCCAGTTCCACATCTCGGGCATCCCGACGCTGATCCTGTTCAAGGGCGGCGAAGTGGTCGACCGCATCGTGGGCTTCGTTCCGAAGTCCCAGATCACGTCGATGATCTCCAAGCATCTCGTCGTCGCCTGACGACGCGGCGCTGCTCGAACGCGTGCTCGCGTCGCTGACGCGACGCGAGTCCGAGCAGCCCTGGCTCAACGGAGCGACCTCGCTCGCCCTCGCGCGCGAGTTGGCGGTCGACGAATCCGCGCTCGTCCCGTTGCTCTCGGCGGCCGCCGCGAGCGGGCTCGTGCAACCACGCAACGGCTATCACGCCACGCCCGGCTTCGCACCCGAGCTGACGGCCGAGCAGACGGCGTTCTTCGCCGAGCGCCTCGCGCCCGATGCAGCCCAGCCGCTCGTGCCGATACCGTACGAACCGGTCGCGCAAGCCGTACGCCGGGCGCAGATCGCCGGGCTACCCGGTGCCTTCGACACGCTGGCGGCGACCGGACGGATCGTGCGGGTCGGCGAGCACCTCTATCGCGGCGAACAGTTGGCCGAGATACGCGCGCGCCTCGAGCAAACGCTGCGGGCCGAAGGCACGATGACGGCCGCCCGCTTTCGCGACGCCGTCGGAACGTCGCGCAAATACATCGTCCCGCTACTGGAGTTTTTCGACGCCGCCGGCATCACGGTCCGCGACGGCGATCTGCGGACGTTGCGCGCGCCGTAAGGTCGCTGCTACGCTCCACGATTGTGGTGGTCTCCCAAGCTTGACGATCGTGGCTGTCCCTCGACTCCGCGCCTACGCGCTCCGCTCGGGATGACAGCCTTAACTAGCGATTCCCCACTGTCATCCCGAGCGGAGCGCCGTAGGGCGCGGAGTCGAGGGACAGCCACCGAGCGCGACGATTGCGCGTCCCCGCCGACTAGCGGTAGGCGTCCTGGATGCCGGCGAAGCGGCCGGTGTCGTACACGTCGGCGGAGACCAGCGGCGGGGTGTCGCCGAGCACGAGGTTGTCGAGCGTCGCGCGTTCTTCGCGGTAGATCACGCCGAGCGGGATCTTGCCTTCGGCCGTCAGTGCTTCAAAGGCGTGGTGACGGTTCGTGTTGTCGTAGCCCTCGATCTGGCTCACGTCGAACACGTTGTCCTTGAACCACGCATAGGTGTTGTGCTTGTTGTAGGTGACGCACGGCGACATTACCTCGACGACCGAGAAGCCGTCGTGTTGAACCGCCTGCTTGATGATCTCGACCAGCGCCTTGGGCTGGGCCGAGAAGCCGCGCGCGATGAACGTGCCGCCGGCCGCCAGCGCGACGGCCATGCCGTTGAGCGGTGCGTCGGGGTTGCCGCCGGGACTCGTGCCGGTAACGTAGCCGAGATCGCTCGTCGGCGACGACTGGCCTTTCGTGAGGCCGTACGTCTGGTTATCCATCACGATGTAGGTGACGTTGGCGTTGCGTCGCACCGCGTGCAAGAAGTGCCCCGCGCCGATCGCGAAGCCGTCGCCGTCGCCGCCCGCGGCGATCACGGTAAGATCGCGGTTGGCGAGTTTCACCGCCTGCGCGACCGGCAGCGCGCGGCCGTGCACGCCGTGGAACGCATACGAGTGCAAGTAGCCCGAGATCTTGCCCGAGCAGCCGATGCCCGAGACGAACGCGACGTCTTTCGGCTGCAGCGCGAGGTCGGCCAGCGCCGACTTGAGCGCGGCGAGCACGCCGTAATCGCCGCAGCCCGGACACCACCACGACGGCGTCGCCGTGGCGAAATCTTTGGGCGTCATCACGAGGGCCATCTTATACTCCTGCCAACGGCCGGGCGTTGACGATCTGCTGGACCGCGTCGATGATCTCGATCGGCCGGAACGGTTGCGCGTTATACTTGCGCACGCTGTGGACGTGATCGAGCGGACCGACGGCGGCGCGGATCAAACGCGCGACCTGTCCCGTATAGTTGTTCTCGACGATGAAGACGTGATCGTGTTCGGCAACGAACGCGCGTACTTCGTCGTCGGGGAACGGCCACAAGGTGCGCAACTGCATGAAGTTCGCCGGCGTGCCGAGTTTCTGCAAGCGCGTTTGCGTCTCGACGAGCGGTCCGCGATTGCTGCCGTAGCCGATCAGGCCGACGCGCGCGCCGGGCTGTGCGATCACGCTCGCCTTCGGCAGATCCGGCGCCGCCGACACCAGCTTGCGCATGCGCTTTTCCATCATGCGCGCGCGATTCTTCGGATTCTCGGTGATCACGCCGGCGTCGCTGTGCTCCGAGCCCGGGGCGAGATGCATGCCGCCCTCGACCCCCGGAATCACGCGCGGTGAGACGCCGTCGTCGGTGAACGCGAAGCGGCGGTATTCGCCGAACACGACCGGATCGAGCACGAGTTTGCCGCGCTCGACTTCGATCTCGTCGAACTGGAGCCGCGGCAGCGTCGCCTTACTCTGGCAGAGCGCCTGTTCCGTTAACAGGAACACCGGGCACTGGTACTTCTCGGCCAGGTTGAACGCCTCGATCGCGAGATAGAACGATTCTTCGACCGTGCCCGGAGCGAGCACGATCTTCGGGATCTCGCCGTGGCCGCCGAAGATGATGTGGTTGAGATTGCTCTGCTCGGTCTTCGTCGGCAAGCCGGTCGACGGGCCCGCGCGCGCGCACTCGATCACGACGATCGGAATCTCGAGTGAGCCCGCGAGGCCGATGCCTTCGGTCATCAGCGAGAGGCCGGGGCCGCTGGTCGCGGTCATCGCGCGCACGCCGGTGAACGCCGCGCCGATGATCATGTTGATCGCGGCGAGTTCGTCTTCGACTTGGATCGCGACGCCGCCGTAGCGCGGCAGATATTTCGCCATCCATTCGAGCACGTCGGTGGCCGGCGTGATCGGATAGCCGGCCATGAAGCGGCAGCCGCCCACGAGCGAGCCGTACGCGATCGCATCGTTGCCCATCATGATGAGCCGGTCGCCGTCGACGCCGGCTTGGAGACCGTAGCCCGACGGCGTCCCCGCGAAGTGATCGCGAATGTAGTTCTCGCCGGCCTCGATCGCGCGAATGTTCAGGTCGACGACCTTCTCGCCTTTGCGCTTGTAGACGTTGGTCACGTCGCGCCGCACGATGTGCGGGTCCATGCCGATCAGCGCCGCGAGCACGCCGAGCGAAATCGTGTTGCGCACGATCTCCAAGCCCAGATCTTCTTTCGCGATCTTGGCCAGCGGAATCTCGTACCACGTCACGTCGGCGCGGCGAAATTCCGTCGGGATCGTTTCCGACGTGTTGTCGAAGATCACGAAGCCGCCGGGCCGGAGCTCCTCGACGTGCAGTTGCACCGCTTCGAGGTCGAAGGCGACCAGCGCGTCGACGGCGTCGGCCATGCCGTAGTTCGGCGTCGTGCCGGCGCGGATCACGTAATTGGTGTGACCGCCGCGGATGCGTGATGGGAAGTCCTTATACGTATAGACTTCGAGTCCCATGCGCTTGAAAACGCCGGCGATCAGGTCGCCGGTGGTGAGGCTGCCGTCGCCCGCCTGGCCGCCGAACATCACCTCGATATCGTTCAGAATCATTCGAACTCCGCGCAACACCGCGCCAATCGTCCAAGGAACGGACGAAACTTTCTTCCGGTTCCGCAGCGGACGTCGAAAACGCCTGCCGGAAGCACCCGGGGAGCCGCGAGTGCAACCGCGAAGTTAGCACTCTCGGTTATAGAGTGCGAATCATGAACGTCGAGCGTATGACCCAGCGCGTTCAGGAAGCCCTGAATGCCGCCTATACCCGGGCGCTGACCGAGCGCAACACCCAGACGACCCCGGAGCATCTGCTAGCGGCGGTTTTGGACCAGCCCGAAGGCGTTGCCGGCCCCATTTTGCAGAAGGCCGGACTCGATCCGGCGACCGTGGGCAACCGGGTCGATGCGGCGATCGGTGCCCTGCCGCGCCTGTCCGGTCCGAACGCCGACCAAAGCACCGTCAGCGTCTCGCCGGGACTCACTCGGTTGCTCGCCTTGGCTGAAGAAGAAGCGAAAAAGCTCAACGACGACTACGTCTCGGTCGAGCATCTGCTCCTGGCCATGGCCGCGGATTCCGGCGCGACCGGGCGGCTGTTTCGCGATGCCGGGCTGAGCCGCGAGAAGCTGCTGGGCGCCCTGCGCGACGTGCGCGGCAACCAGCGCGTCACGACGCAAAACCCCGAGGGCACCTACCAGACCCTCGAGCGCTACGGCATCGATCTCACCCGCGCGGCGACGCAAGACAAACTCGATCCGGTGATCGGCCGCGACGAAGAGATCCGGCGCGTGATCCAAGTGCTCTCGCGCCGCACCAAGAACAACCCCGTCCTCATCGGCGAACCCGGCGTCGGCAAGACGGCGATCGTCGAGGGTCTCGCGCAGCGCATCGTGCGCGGCGACGTGCCCGAAGGCCTCAAAGACAAGAAGATCATATCGCTCGACATGGGCGCGCTGATCGCCGGCGCAAAATACCGCGGCGAGTTCGAAGAGCGCCTCAAGGCCGTGCTCAAGGAAGTCCAGAGTTCCAACGGGACCGTGCTGCTGTTCGTCGACGAACTGCACACCGTCGTCGGCGCGGGGAAGACCGAAGGCTCGATGGACGCCGGCAACCTGCTCAAACCGTTGCTCGCGCGCGGCGAACTGCACATGATCGGCGCGACGACGCTCGACGAATATCGCAAGTACATCGAGAAGGACGCCGCGCTCGAGCGCCGCTTCCAACCGGTGATGGTCGATCAACCCTCGGTCGAGGACACGATCTCGATCCTGCGCGGATTGCGCGATCGCTACGAAGTCCACCACGGCGTACGCATCAAAGATTCCGCGCTCGTCGCCGCCGCCGTGCTCTCGAACCGCTACATCACCGACCGGTTTCTGCCCGACAAGGCGATCGATCTGGTCGACGAAGCCGGAGCGAAACTGCGCACCGAGATCGACTCGATGCCGACCGAACTCGACGAAGCCTCGCGTCGCATGATGCAACTCGAGATCGAGCGCGAAGCGCTGCGCAAAGAGAGCGACGACCCATCCAAGCAGCGGCTCGACAAGCTCGAGTCGGAACTGACCACGCTGCGCGAAGAAAACGACGCGTTGAAGGCGCGCTGGCAGCTCGAAAAGGACGCGGTCGAATCGCTGCGCGGTCTGCGCGAGCAGATCGAGAAGACGAAGCTCGACGTCGACCGCGCCTCGCAGAACGCCGACTACGCCCGGGCCTCGGAACTCAAGTACGGCCGCCTAGCGGAGCTCGAACGCGAGCTCGGCACGAAGGAAAAGGCGCTCGGCTCGGCCCAGTCGCGCTTACTCAAGGAAGAAGTCGACGAGAACGATATCGCCGCAGTCGTCAGCCGCTGGACCGGCGTGCCGGTCTCGAAACTGCTCGAGGGCGAGATTGCGAAGTTGCTCGCACTCGATGTCGAGTTGCACAAACGCGTGATCGGTCAGGACGAAGCGGTGACGCTCGTCGCCGAAGCGATCGTGCGCGCGCGCTCGGGCTTGGGCGATCCGAACCGGCCGCTCGGCTCGTTCCTATTTCTCGGCCCGACCGGCGTCGGGAAGACGGAGCTCGCGCGCGCGCTGGCCAACGTCCTCTTCGACGACGACCGCGCGATGATCCGCATCGACATGTCGGAGTATCAGGAGAAGCACACCGTCGCGCGATTGCTCGGCGCACCTCCCGGCTATGTCGGTTACGACGAAGGCGGCCAGTTAACCGAAGCCGTGCGCCGGCGTCCGTTCTCGGTGATTTTGTTCGACGAGATCGAGAAGGCGCACCCCGACGTGTTTAACGTCTTCCTGCAGATCCTCGACGACGGCCGGCTGACCGACGGTCAGGGCCGCACGATCGACTTTAAGAACACGATCGTGATCATGACCTCGAACATCGGCAGCCACCGCATCCTCGATTACCGCGGCGACGCCACGGGCGCCGATTACGCGGTGATGCGCGCGACCGTGCTCGACGAACTGCGGAGCGCCTTCCGGCCCGAGTTCATCAATCGCATCGACGAGATCGTGGTCTTCCACGCGCTCAGCGAACGCGAGCTGACGGAGATCGTCGAGATCCAACTCGATCGGGTGCGCGCGCGCCTCGCCGACCGGCGGATCACGCTCGAGATCAGCGACGAGGCGAAGAACCATCTCGCTCGCGCCGGTTACGAGCCGGCGTACGGTGCGCGGCCGCTCAAGCGGGCGATCCAGCGCGAAGTGGAGACGCCGCTCGGCCGGCGGATCCTGGCCGGCGACGTACGCGACGGCGATCACGTCCGCGTTGGGGTGGACCGCGACCGGGGTGAACTGACGTTCAACACGGTCGCGCCCCTGCCCGAGATCCCATCCCTGGCCTAAGCCGGGGGAATTACATCGCCGGCTTTTTGGTGGCCATCGCGGACGGCGACTTCTTGGCCATCGGCTTCTTGGGCGCCATCTTCATCGCGCCCATGGCGGCCGGCTTCTTGGTGGCCATGGCGGCGGGCTTGGCGGGAGCCATGGCGCTGGGGGAGGCTTGAGCAAAGACCGGGGTTGCGATCGAGAGCAGGGCCGCGCTTGCGAGCAAGCTGCAACAGAGACGCTTCATAGGTAAAAGTCCTCACGAGCGAATGATGGTCCGCGGCAGTTAGCCGCGGCTAACTCGCCGCTTTGCGACCGAGCGGTCGCTCTCCCCTAGGCGAGGACTTTTTCGCGCTTGCGGGCCCGCAGGCGGTCGGTCTCGGAGAGCAGCCGTTTGCGGATACGAAGTGTTTTCGGCGTGACCTCGACCAGCTCGTCGTCTTCGATGAACTCGATCGCGCGCTCGAGCGAGAGATCGTCGGCGGGGGGCAGGCGGACGTTCTCGTCGGTGCCGGCGGCGCGCATGTTGGTGAGCTTCTTGGCGCGGACCACGTTGATCGAGACGTCCTTGTCGTCGTTGGCGCGGCCGACGACCATGCCTTCGTACACGTCGACGCCCGGTTCCACGAAGAACCGGCCGCGCTGCTCGAGGCCGGAGAGGGCATAGGCCGTGACGGTGCCGGTTTCGCTCGCGCACAGCGCGCCGTTGCCGCGGCCCGGGATCTCGCCCGCGAGCGGCTGGTGATCGTAGTAGGTGTGCGACATGACGGCCGTGCCGCGCGAGAGCGTGAGCAACTCGCCGCGCAGACCGAAGATCGCGCGGGTCGGCATCGTGTATTCGAGCCGCCGCGTCTCGCCGACGGTGACCATGTTCGACATGATCGCGCGCCGCTTGCCGAGCGTCTCGATGACCGGGCCGGAGTACTCTTCCTGCACGTCGATCACGACGTACTCGACCGGCTCCATCTTCACGCCGTTGCGTTCGGTGATGATGACCTGAGGCTTGCTGACCGCGATTTCGAAGCCTTCGCGGCGCATGGTTTCGATCAGGATCGAGAGATGCAACTCACCGCGGCCGCGCACTTCGAAGGTGTCGGCGCTGTCGGTGTCCTCGACGCGCAAGGCGACGTTGGATTCCAGCTCGCGCATCAGCCGCTCGCGGATCTGGCGCGACGTCAGGAGCTTGCCCTCGCGGCCGACGAACGGCGAGTTGTTGACCATGAAGAACATCGCGACCGTCGGCTCGTCGACGGCGACCGCCGTGATGCCCTCGGGCGCGGCGGCATCGGCGATCGTGTCGCCGATGTTGAGCCCCTCGATGCCGGAAACGCAGATGATGTCGCCGGCGGTCGCTTCTTCGACCTCGATGCGTTCGAGGCCGCGGAACGAGAGCAGCTTCGTGAGCCGCAGTCCGTTCTCGACCTGACCGTCGCGCGAGACCTTGGCGATCGGCGCGTTGACCTTCGAGCTGCCGCGGAAGACGCGGCCGATGCCGATGCGTCCGACGTACTTGTTGTGGTCGATCGCGCTGATGAGCATTTGGAAGGGGCCGTCTTCGGCCGGCGCTTCGGGGACGTGTTTGGCGATCGTCTGAAAGAGCGGCTCGAGATCGGCGCTCTCGTCCTCGAGCGCGTACTTCGCGATGCCGGCGCGGCCGTTGGTGTAAATCACGGGGAAATCGGCCTGTTCGTCGTTCGCACCGAGCTCGATGAAGAGGTCGAAGACCTCGTTCATCACTTCGCCCGCGCGCGCGTCCTTGCGGTCGATCTTGTTGATCACCACGATCGCGCGCAGGTCGAGTTCGAGCGCCTTGCGGAGCACGAAGCGCGTCTGCGGCATTACGCCCTCGGCAGCGTCGACCAGCAGCAACACGCCCTGGACCATCTGCAGCACGCGCTCGACCTCGCCACCGAAGTCGGCGTGACCGGGGGTGTCGACGATGTTGAATTTGACGCCGTTGTGCTCGATCGCCGTATTCTTGGCCAGGATCGTGATTCCACGCTCTTTTTCGAGCGGATTCGAGTCCATGGCGCGCGTTTCGACGTGCTGGCCCTCGCGGAACAGTCCGCTTTGACGGAACATCGCATCGACCAGCGTGGTCTTGCCATGGTCGACGTGGGCGATGATCGCGAGATTACGGATATCCTGGCGGGTGTTCACAACACCCCATTGTAGCATTTTTGGGCCAATCCCGAAAGCGGGGCCTATTTGCCGAAGCGGCGCTGCCGTTGCGCGAAGGCCTCGAGGGCGCCGTTGAAGGCGCGCGCGTCGAAGGCCGGCCAGGGGACGTTCGTGGACCAGAGTTCCGTATAGGCGCACTGATAGAGCAAGAAATTTGACAAACGCAGCTCGCCGCCGGTCCGGATCAGCAGATCGGGGTCGGGTAGTCCGGCCGTGGAGAGCGAACCCGCGATCGTATCCTCGTCGATCGTCTCGGGGTCGAGGCGTCCGGCCGCGACGTCGGCGGCGAGCGATCGCACGGCCGCGCACAACTCCGTCCGCGCGCCGTAATCGACGGCGACGTTGAGCGTCATGCCGGTCGCGTTCGCGGTTTGCGTTTCGAGTGCGGCGAGCGCTTCGCGCAACGCCGGCGGCAGGCGATCGCGCCGGCCGATCGCGCGCACGCGCACGTCCTCGCGCACGAACGCCGCCGCTTCGCGCCGCGCGAATGCCGCGCCGATATCCATCAGCGCTCCGACCTCGCTGCGTTCGCGGCCCCAGTTTTCCTCGGAAAACGCGTAGACCGTGAGCACGCCGATGCCGGCTTTGGCTGCGGCCGTGACGATGCGGCGTAAGGTGAGCATGCCGCGGCGGTGACCTTCGATCGCCGGAACGCCGTGCGCGGCGGCCCAGCGCCGGTTGCCGTCCATGATGATCGCGACGTGACGCGGTGCGGTAACGGCGAGCGGCGCGAGTGCGGGAAAGCGCTCGATCACGATTGCGCCGCCCAACCGTCACGCGACGCGACGGCATCAGCCCGTTCGTGCACGTCACGCACGACCGATTCGAGTTCGTCGACGTAGGCCAGAAAACGGCGCCGGCCGTCGTCGGTGATGCGCACGGTCGTCGCGGGCCTACCGCGGCCGGTGATGCGCTCCATCGCGACCACGCCGACTTCGGCCAGCGCGTGCAGGTGGCGGTTGAGGTTGCCGTCGGTCAGCGCGCAGGCTTCCTGCAGTTCGGTGAAGCGCATGCCGTGCGGATTCGCGACCAGGCACGTGCACACGGCGAGCCGCCCGCGCTCGTGAAAGATGCGCTCGAGCCCGGAGTAGGCGAACGGTGCGTCGCCGTTCATGCGGGCCGCGCGAATTCATCGCGCGAGACGAGAAAGCCGATGACGATCTGCCCGATGCCGAACGTCGCGGGCATGACCCACCACGCGAGCGCGTTGCTGCCCGGCGCGAAGAGCAATGCCGAGCCGCTCGCCGCGAAGAAGCCCGCGACCCAGCCGATGCCGGGCGGCGCCATCTTGCGCGATGCGATCAGACCGAGCGCGTAACACAAGCACCACGTGCCCGGCAGCAGCCCGAGTTCGCCGCGCAGCACGAACGCCGCGGTGAAGAGTCCACCGGCCACCACCGAGGGCAGAATCGTCATGCCGACGGTTTTTAACTCGACGCGCGAGCGCACGGACCAATGGCGTACGAGCCACAGGACGATCGCGCCGTAGTTCACGGCCAGCGAAGCGGCCAAGCACGCGATCCAGATCGTGACGTAATGGGCGCTCTCGGCCGAGTTCAGTGGATGCGGGACGGTCGTCGCTTGCACGAAACCGCTGCCGAGGGCGGCCAGACCGCTGGCGAAAGCCGCCGCGCCGGAGAGGCCGCGGAAACGCTGCATCGCGGCGAGCCGCGTGCGCACTTCTTCCAGGTCGGCGAGGGCACGGGAGACTTCCATCGCCTTTGCTTTGTAGCACAAAGTGAAGCCTCCCGCAAGATGCGGTAAAGCGGAGGCCGTTCCGGACGGAAGTCCGCGCCCGCGCTTGAAATGCTCGGCGAATGAACGGTGTGTTGCTTGTAACGGGTGGGAGCCGAGGCATTGGCGCGGCGGTCGCGACCTTGGCCGCGCGCCGCGGCTTCGACGTTGCCGTAAACTATCGCGACGACGAGCGGGCGGCCGCGTCGATCGTCGATTCGGTCCGCTCGCAAGGCGTGCGCGCGCTCGCGATCCGCGCGGACATCGGATCGGAAACCGAGATCGTGCGCATGTTCGAAGCGGTCGATACCTTCGGCCCGCTCGCGGCACTGGTGAATAACGCCGGCGTCACCGGCGGGTTTTCGCGCGTCGCCGATCTCACGGCTGCGGCGCTCGGGCGCACGCTGGCGGTCAACGTCTACGGTGCGATTTTGTGTGCGCGCGAAGCGGTGCGGCGACTCTCCACGGTCTGGGGCGGCAGCGGTGGCTCGATCGTCAACGTCTCATCGATCGCGGCGCGCCTCGGCGGCGCCGGCGAGTGGGTGCATTACGCGGCGTCCAAAGGCGCGCTCGACACGTTCACTATCGGCCTTGCGCGCGAAGTCGCCGCTGAGGGCGTGCGGGTAAACGCGGTCGCAGCCGGCATCGTCGATACGGAGATGCATGCCACGGCGGGGGATCCGCACCGCGCGAAGCGCACCGGCGCGACGATTCCGATCGGCCGCGCGGCCACGCCGGGCGAGATCGCCGAATCGATCCTCTGGCTGACGTCACCCGCGGCGTCGTACGTCACCGGCGCGATCCTCGAAGCCGGCGGCGGCCGCTAGGCCCGCGGCGCAACGCGTGGAAAACGTCGACACGTACCTGGCTCGCATCGATGCAGAGAAACGGCCCGCGCTCGAACGCATCCGGGCGCTGGTCAAAGAGATCGTGCCGAGCGCGCAGGAGACGATCAGTTATCGCATGCCGACGCTGACGTTCCGCGGCATTCCGTTCTTCGGCTTCGCCGCCCACGCGCGCCACATCGGCATCTATCCCTTCAGCGGCAGCGTGCTGGCCGATTTGGGCGACGACCTGCGCAACTACGAGTGCTCGCGCAGTGCCGTACGCGTGCCGTACGACCGCCCCATTTCGAAAGCGCTGCTCAAAAAAATGATCGCGCGCCGCCTCGCCACGATCCGCGCCTAACCTGCTTAGGGGGCGATGATCGGGGAGTAGATGTCGGCGAGCGGGGCGATGGTGGCGCGGGAGACGCGTTCGACGACGATCAAGAAGGCATCGGACTCGGCGCGTTTGACGAACGTGACCAAGACGCTCGCGTCGCCGTGCGCGAACGGGAAGAAGTAGGCGAAGCTGTCGCTGACGTCGTCGTCGAGCTCGATGAATTCCAGAAAACGGCCTTCGAACGCGGAGACGGCCGTGCACGGCGCGACGTGGTGGAAGAAGTTCTTCCCGATCACACGCTCCGGCGCGAGCTGCGCGAGTTCGGCCTCGTACGCGTTATAGTGCGCGATCTCGCCCACCGGGTCGACGATGATGGCGCCGAACGGCGCGACGTCGAGCTCGGCGAGCGGCACGCGGGCGAGGGCGGCTAAGGCCGCGCGATCCAACACGTGTCCCTACTGTCCCGCGGTTTGTCCGAGGAAACCGAGCGAGAGCCACGGGACGAACGCGATGACGAGCAGTGCGATAAGCAAGGCGCCGAGGTACGGCAGGATCGGCCGCACGACCTGCTCGGGATTGGCCTTGCCGATCGCGCTCGCGCTGAAGAAGCCGACGCCCAAAGGCGGCGAGAACAGGCCGATACCCATCGCCAGCACGGCGACGATCGCGTAGTGGACTTCGTTGATCCCGGCGGCTTTCGCGACGGGGAAGAGCAGCGGCGCGAAGAGCACCATCGCCGGGATGCCCTCGAGGACCGAGCCGAGCACGATGAACAAGACGATCGAGACGAGCATGATCCCGACTTGGCCGCCCGGCGCGCCCGCGAGCATCGAGGCGAGCTGCTGCGCGAAGCCGGATTGGGTGAGCGCCCAACCCATCGCGGTCGCGGTGCCGATGATCAGCAGGATCGCGCCGCTCAGCGTCACCGTGTTGACCAGCATCGGGTACATCTTGCCCCAGTCGAGCTCGCGGTAGATGAACGCGCCGACGATCAGCGTGTAGAAGATGCCGACGACGCTGACTTCCGTCGCGGTCGCGATGCCCGAGACGACGAAGACGCGGATCACCAGCGGCAGCAAGAGCCCCGGGATCGCGACCACGAACGCGCGCACGATCGCGCTGACCGGCGCCCGTTCGGAGAGACTGTGATTCTCGCGTTTCGCGCTCCAGAGCGCGACCGCGATCAGGAACACCGAGCAGACCAGCGCCGGCAAGAGTCCGCCGGTGAAGAGCGCCGCGATCGAGACGCCGGTCACCGAGCCGATGATGATCAGCACCAGGCTCGGCGGGATCGTCTCGGCCATGGCGCCCGAGGTCGCGAGTAGCGCGATCATCGAACTGCGCTTCTGACCGCGCCGTTCCATATCGGGAAAGAGCACCGGCGCGACGGCAGCCATATCGGCGATCTTCGAGCCCGAGATCCCCGAGACGAGATACATCGCCGCGACGAGTACGATCGAGAGCCCGCCGCGCAAATGGCCCACGAGACTCGCCAGCGCCTCGACGAGCCGCCGCGCGATACCCGCCGTTTCCATCAGCAAGCCGAGAAAGACGAACAGCGGCACCGCGAGCAGCACGAGGTTCGAGATGCCCTCGTCCATGCGCAGCACGACCGTGCTGGGCGGGACGCTCGTCGTCACCGCGAGATAGCTCAGCGTGCCGACGCCGAACGCGAACGCGATCGGCGTGCCGATCGAGATGCACGCGCCGACCAGCACGACGAAGAAGAGCACGAGATTGATGTTGCCGAGCGGCGCGAACGCACCGCGGCCGAAGTAGCCGATCGCGCTGAGCAGTACCGCGCCGCCGACCGATGCGAGCACGATCTTCGGGTCGCCTTCGGAGAGTCGCAGCAACGCGAGCACGAGCATCAGCGCGAGCCCGACGATTACCGCCAGCACGACGTACGATTGCGGCAGGCCCATGGCGGGGGTCGGATCGTTTTGCTCTTGCTTGAAGAACGCGATGCTCGCCGGCATCAGCTCGAACACGAACATCGCCGTGACGACCGAGCCGATCGTTTCCAGAATCGCGCGCCGGCGGGGCGAGGAGCGGCGCAACACGACCGAGAGCCGGATGTGTTCACCGCGCCGGTAGGCGACGACCGCACCGAGCATCGCCAGCCACAACAGCAGGATCGTCGCGAGCTCGTCGCTCCAAGCCAGCGGGTTGCGCGCGACGTAGCGCGAGTAGACGCCGAGCGCGAGGATGACGATTTCGGCGACCACCAGCAGAGCGGCCGCCGGCTCGACGACCGCGCCGATCGCGCGGTCGATTGCGGCCGCCCAGGGGCGCCGGAAGGTCAGATCCGGCGCTTCTAGCGCGGCCTCATCGTGCGCCACGAACTATGCGAGGGTGTTCGCGTATTTTTCCAGCGCGGTCCAGGCCGGGGTGCCGAACTCGGTTTTCCAGCGCTGGTAGTAGTTCGCGGCGCTCAGCTTTTGCTTGAAGCTCTGCTTGTCGACCGTCGTGAAGGTCATCCCGCGCCGCTCGAGCTTGTCCTTGACCGAGGTGTTGAGGTTCTTCATGTCGTTGCGCGCGGCGATCGTTGCGGCCGCCATTTCCTTCGCGACGATCGCTTGGATGCCCGGGCCGAACTTCGCCCACACGTCGGGGTTGAAGAGCGTCCAGTAGCCCGACCAGATGTGCTCGGAAAGCGCGACGTACTTCTGCACTTCGTAGAACTTCTGCTGGTCGATCAAGATCAGCGGGTTCTCTTGTGCGTCGACGATATGCGTCTGCAGCGAGGTGTAGAGTTCGCTCAGCGCGATCGGCGTCGGCGAGGCGCCCAGCGACTGGAACGTATCGACGCGGATCTTGCCCGGCGAGACGCGGATCTTCAAGCCGGCGAGGTCGGCGACGTTATGGATCGGCTTGTTCGCGGTCGTGATGTCGCGGAAGCCGTTCTCCCAAATCTTGTCGAGAACGTAGATGCCCTTCGAGCCGATGTCGTCGCGGATGACCTTGCCCAGATCGCCGTCCATCGCGGCGAAGACCGTCTCGCGGTTCGGAAACGCGAACGCGAGGTTCTCGATCGACGCCAGCGGCGAAATCGTGATGAAGGCCCCCGGCATTGCCAGCATTTCGATCGCGCCCGAGCGAAGCTGCGCGAGCATCGAGGCATCGCTACCGAGCACGCTGGCCGGAAAAGCCTTGATCGAAACGCGGCCGTTCGTCGCTTTGAGGATCCGGCTGAACGCCAAGGTGGACTGGATATTCACCGGGTGTTCTTGCGGAAGATCGTGGCCGAACTTCAAGTCGAAGTCGGCCGCCCGCGCCGGTGTGATGATGCCGATGCTGGCGAGCGCCGCGGATCCCAGAACGAACGATTGCCGGTTCAAAGACATACGGGGGCCTCTCTGTACGCGCTGTGCTATCCGGCCCACTTCGCGACTCTCGTCGTCTATACTGCCCCTATGACCGCCTCACGACCGCACGTCCGCATCGCATCCGGAGAAATCGCCGGAACCGGCGAGCGGGTCCGCATTTTCCGGGGGATTCCCTACGCCGCGCCGCCGGTCGGGCCGCTGCGCTGGCGACCGCCGCAGCCGGCGGCGCCATGGAACGGCGTCCACGACGGCTCGCGCTTCGGCAACGATCCGATGCAACTCCCCGATACCCAGGCGATCCGCGCCTCACTCGCGCCGGCCACGAGCGAGGACTGCCTGAACCTCAACGTGTGGGCGCCCGCGGAGCCCCCCGCGGGCGGTGCGCCGGTGCTGGTCTATTTCGCCAGCGGCGGCTACATCGCGGGCTCCGCGTCGCGCGAGCGCACGGCCGGCGACGCCTACGCCGAGCGCGGCGTGGTGTTCGTGGCGGTGAATTACCGCGTCGGCGCGTTCGGCTTTCTCGCGCATCCGGGGTTGAGCGCGGAGTCGCCGCACGGCGCGTCCGGCAACTACGGCGTGCTCGACATGCTCGCGGCGCTGGCCTGGGTGCGGGCGAATATCGCGGCCTTCGGCGGCGATCCGGCCCGCGTGACCGTCACCGGCGCGGCCGCGGGGGCTGCCCTGTGCGCCCTGCTGCTCACCTCGCCGCTCGCGCGCGGCGCGTTCGACGGTGCGATCCTGCGCAGCCCGGGCGCGCTGCGCCCGATGTGCACCTTGGCCGAAGCCGAGACGGCGGGACTGGCCGCCGGTGCCGATCTTGCGGCGCTGCGCGCGCTCCCGGCCGAGGACGTCCTGGCGCTGAACGGCCGCATCGATGCGGGCACGCGCAATTTGCTCGACCGGCGGCGCTTGCGGCCGATCGTCGACGGTTGGGTCTTCACCGGCGATGAGGCCGACGCGTATGCGGCGGGCGCGTTCCTGGCCGTGCCCACGATCGTCGGCACGACCGCGAACGAAGGCGGCTTCTTTCACGGCGAGCAAGCGTTCCCCAACAGCTATCCGTCGCGCGTGCTGGCGAGTCAGAACGCCGTGCGCACCGTCGCGCAACTGCGCGGGTACCTGGCCGAGAATTTCGGCGCGGCCGCCGCGGAAGCGTGGACGTACTTCGGTGCCGCAAGCGACGACGGCGTCGTGCAGTCGATCGCCGACGCGCTCAGCGACACGATGTTCTCCTACGGCGTGCGGACGATCGCAGCTGCGCTCGCGCGGCGCCAGCCCAAGACGTTCCGGTACGTCTTCACCCACGCCGGGGCGCACGCGGCCGATCCGCCGGTCAACGGCAACGACACGGTCTACGCCTTCGGCACGGGCGACTTCGACGCGCGCGACCGGGCGATCTCCGATGCGATGATCGCGGCGTTCTGCGCATTCGCGGCCGGCGGCGACCCGAACGGACCCGGCGCACCGCGCTGGATGCCGTACGATCCGCAGCGCGAGAACTATCTCGTCTTCGGCGGCGATTTCGGCGAGGGCGAGCGCTGGCGCAGCGAACAGGCAGCGTTCGTAGAACGCGTCTACCGCGCGCGCGGCAGCACGGAGTTGGCGACGTGATGAAGCCGGGCGCTACTTCAGCCGGCGAGTTTCCAGTGGCGGGCGCGCTCGTGGGCGGACCACAGGCGCGCGTACTCGCCGCCCGCGCGCAGCAACTCCTCGTGCGTTCCCGCTTCGGCAACGGTTCCGGCGGCGAGCACGACGATGTGCGGAACGTGGCGCACCGTGCCCAGCCGGTGCGTGATCAAGACGACGGTCTTCGTTTCGGCGAGCACCGCGATCGCGCGGTGAACGGCGCGTTCGGCGGCGGCGTCGAGGCTGGCGGTGCATTCGTCGAGCACGACGACCGGCGCTTCGGAGAGGAGCATGCGCGCGATCGCGATGCGCTGACGCTCGCCGAGCGAAAAATTCGCGCCGTCCGGCCGTACGATCGTATCGTAGCCCTCCGGCAGCCGCAGCACGAACTCATCGCAGCCGGCGATCTGCGCGGCGCGCAGGATCTCGGCGCGCGTGGCGCTGGGACGGCCGGCGCCGATGTTGCGCGCGACGCTCTCTTCGAACATCTGCGTCTCCTGAAAGACGACCGCCAGCGTGCGCGCGCGCGCTTCCTGCGTGAGCGTCCCGATGTCGACGCCGCCGACCCGTACCGATCCCGCGGCGGGCTCCCAAATGCCGGCGATCACGCCGGCGAGCGCGCTCTTGCCGGCACCCGACGGCCCGACGATCGCCGTGACGGCGCGCTCGGGGAAACGGATCGCGACGTCGTGCAGCACCGGGCCGCGGTCGTACGCGAAGCCGATGCCCTCCAGCGCAAGATCGTGGCGCTGGGGAACGCGATCGGTGCGGGCGGCCGTCGCGGGTAACGCGAGCAGCCATTCGACGATGTCGACGTGCGCGGTCGCGTCGCGTAGGCACAAGAAACCGTCGAGCGCCTCAAACAGCGTCTGGAAATAGGCCAGCGCCAAGGTGAACGCGAGGATGTATTGGACGCCGACGTTGTGGCCGGCGATCAGCACCCCGACCATCATCGCGATCGCGAAACCGAACTGGATGAAGAACAGCGCGACCACGCCGAAGGTCATCGGCGCGATCGTGTTTTCGAACGCCTTGTACTTCAGCTCCGCGATCGCGAGCGCGAGCCGGCGCAGCCGTTCGGCCGTCGCGCCGAACGAACGCAGCAGCGCGACCGATTCGACGTATTCGAAAAAGCGCGACGAGCCCTCGGCCTGCGCGAGCGCGAGCCGCGGCGTCGCGCGCGAACTGATAATGCGCGAGCGTTGCACGTAGATCACCGAGACCGGCAGAAACGCGAGCGCGACGAGCGCGATCCGCCAATCGATCGCCGCCACGACGGCGATCGCTCCGGCGGCTTTGAACGCGCCCGCAAAGAGCGCGTCGAACGCGCCGTTGATGATCCCCGTCGCTTGATCGAGGCCGAGCGTTACGGTCGCGAGGATCTGCCCCGGGTCGAGATCGGCCAGCGTCCGCGACGGCACGCGCCGCAAGTGGTCGATGACCTCCACGCGCAGGCGTTCGGCGCGCCGTTCGAGTGCGGTCCGGAAGAGCCGCGAACCGGCCGCCGCCAGCGGAATCTGAACGATCGCGACGCCGGCGACGATGGCGGTGACCGCGACGACGACGTCGCGCACCGGCTGTCCGTTCATCGCGCGCACCAGCACGTACGTGATGCCCGCCAGCGGACCGATGGAGAACACCGCCGCAACGGCCGCGAGCGCCGCAGCACCGCGAAATGCGCCGTCGCCGGTATCGACGAAGCGATTGAGGAAGCGCATCATCCGACGCGCGCCTCGCCGGCCGGCGACCAATCGACGGCCGCGTTGTAGTCGCTCCACAGCTGGGCGAAGGTCGGGCTCGCGGCGAGGACCTGCGCGTGCGTTCCGGCCGCTTCGAGGCGCCCGTGCCGGTCGAGCACGACGATCTGGTCGGCGTCGACGATCGTCGTCAGGCGATGCGTCACGAGCAGCACCGTTTTTCCGCGGACGAGTTCCGCGAGCGCGTCCTGGATGTCGGCTTCGGTTGCGGGGTCGAGCGATGCCGTCGGCTCGTCGAGCAGCACGATCGGCGCGTCCCGGAGCAACGCGCGGGCGATCTGCAGGCGCTGCCGCTCGCCGCGCGAGAGCCGCGCCCCGCGCTCGCCGAGCACCGTTTCGTAGCCGTCGGGCAACGCGCTGATGAACTCGTGGGCACGCGCCGCGCGCGCGGCTGCGAAGAGCGTCGCATCGTCGGCGTCCGGCCGGCCGAGCCGGAGGTTCGCACCGATCGTGTCGTTGAGCAGAAAGACGTCCTGGAAGACGTACGCGATGCGCCGCGCGAGGGCATCGCCGGCGATCGCCTCGAGGTCGACGCCGCCGAGTTCGACCGAACCGCGTTCGGGCGTCCAAAATCCGGCGGCGAGCCGCATCAACGTCGTCTTCCCGCAGCCCGAGGGTCCGACGATCGCGGTGACCGTGCCGGGCCGCGCAACGAAGCCGATATCGTGCAGCACGGGCGCGGCCGAACCCGGATAGGTGAACGTCACGTCCGCAAAGCGCACGGTCGCCTCGGGCCCAGGCTGGGCGTTGCCCTCGCCGGCCGCCGGCAATTGCAATGTCGCAAGGATGCGGCGCACGCTTTCGAGCGTCGGGGCGGCGGCGTGGCGCGCGCTCAGCGTCGCCGTCATCGCCCCGCCGCACTGCAGCCCGAGCGCGACGACGAGCACCAGCGCGGGCAGATCGAGGCCCGCGATTCCGAGCCACAGCGCGATCAGCATCAGCAACGCCGGCAGCGTTCCGGCGTAGGCGCGCCAGCCGGCATCCGTCGTGGCGTCGAACGTGGTTCGCGTCTTGGCGGCGGCGCGATAGCCGGCCGCATAGGTTCGCACCGGATCGGCATCGGGCTCGAGCGGCGGCAGCGCCTTATCGGAGACCGTCCCGCGGAGCGCGGCCAGAACCGTTGCCGAGAGGGCTTCGCGCGCTTCGCGTTCGCGCTCCACCGCGTCGGGTTTCAAGCCGCCGCCGGCGCGGCCGATCAGCCAGCCGGCCAGGATAAGGAGCGGCAGAATGACCGCCACGTGCCGATCGCGCCAGGCCAGGACGGCCGTCGCGGCAACGACCATCGCGACGCTCGACGTGATGTCGACGAACGGCCCGGAGAGAAAAGCGCCGATCCGCTCCACGTCGTCGAGCAACTGCGCCGCGAACGTTGCCGGACGTCCCTCGGCGAGGATCCCCATCGGCAACGCGCCGATTTTGGCAACCAGTTCGCCGCGCACGTGGTCGGCGACGAGCATCGTCGCTTCACCCGCGGCCAGGCGTGCCCAAATCAGCGCCGTGAGGCGCACGACCGCGGCGCCGATGATGGAGAAGACGATCTCCATGACGGTCACGCCGCCGACATCGCTGTGGTAAAAAAACACCGACGCGATGACGTATAAAACAAGTGCCGGCGCTAGCGCTAAGGCGGCACTGATCGAGGCTAGCCCGATCGACGCGCCCAGTAGCAGCCAGCACCGGCCCTTAGGAAGCAGCGCCGCGAGCGCGGCGTAGCTCAAAATAGACCTGGTAGCGCGCTATTTCGTAGCGGTGGTCGTGACGCCGCTGCTGACGACGTCGAGCCACTTCTGGTGGCCGGCCGGGTTGGTCAGCACGACGCTGTGGATGACGAGCATCGCCAGAACGCCTGCTGCCGAGTAGCCGAACACCGAAGCCTTGAAGTCGTGGAGGTGGTCTTTGTACTTCGGCCCGCCGGTCGCTCCACCGCCCAAATAATCCGACATGTTGTTCTCCTCAGTTTCCTAGTGAAGTGCCGACAGAACCCAGAAGTGAATGATGACCGCGGCGACTAGGAACGCCCACGAACCTGAAACCACGATGCTGTGGAGTGTCCAGTCCGCGTTATCAAAAAACCCGCGGTATTTTTCCGGTACGCTTTCGCTGCCAATTGCCTCGGCTGCCATGTTGCCCTCTTTATCCTCGGTGGTGGGGTAGGATTGAAGTATAGCAGCCGGGATTCTGTCGTGGTGTAGCCTGCGCTACAGGTACCGGACGCCGTTCCGGATGGCCAAAGCAAGCAGGCTATTCAGGGGCCCGAAACGGCGATGCTTTCACCCACGAAAGCACCATGTTCGATGGTCTCCAGACACACCGCGGCCACATCGGCTCGCGAGACTTGGTTCCCCCGCCGGCGGCCGTCGGTCGCCACGTAGGCGCGATGGGTGGCCGGCCCATCGGTCAGGCCCAGCGGCTGCACGATGGTCCAGCGCAGGGTGGAATTGCGGACCAGGCGCTCCTGGGCTTCCTTATCCGCCATGATGCCGCGGAGCACGGTCTTGGCGACCAGGCTGAACGGGAATGGGGTCAGCGGCTCGGTCGGGCCGACGCCGTACGACGTTACGACCACGATCCGGTCGGCCGGGCCATCCGCCATGGCCGCGAGGATCGTCGCGGTGCCGCGCGAGCAAACGTCCTCGGGGGTCGAATCGCGCGCTCCGGGCGAGACGCCCAGCGAGACCAGGACCGCATCCGCACCGCCCAGTGCCGCCCGCACGGCCCGCGCGTCGAGGACGTCGCCCTGCACGAGCGTGGCGCCGGTATCGGCCAGGGTGCCGGCGTTGCGAGCGAACGCCGTCACGGTATGACCCGCCTCGAGGGCGGCATCGACGGCGGCGCGCCCCACGCCGCGGGACGCGCCGAAGATCACCAGATGCATGCGCTAGTTCGCGTCGGCCGTGGCGGCGAGGATGAGTTGCGCGACGCCGAGCAGCAGCGCCGAGCCGAAGATGCGGGTCGAGGTCTTGTGCATCTTGCGATACTCGATCCGCCGCGGGTCGTCTTCCGCGACATCGTTGAGCGAGCCCATCGCGAGCTGCGCCCGGGTCATCGCCGGGACGATCGCTTTTTCATGATAGGTGACGAGCGTCAGTGCGATCGTCCCGGCGCCGGCGCGCAGCGGTGCCCGGCGCAGCGCCGCCGCGGCGACCGCGATGCCGCCGGCGACGTTGGCGCACGTTGCGAGCCGAGCGAGCGAACGCTCCGTGAGCGTGGCGAAGACGTTGAGATCGGTGACCAGCGAAAACGCCAGCGGGGCCGAGATGAAGGCGAAGCCGGCGCTCATGCCGGTCCAGAGGGCGGTACCGGTGACTTCGGCAGCGATCAGCGCGCGGGCGGGGAAATTCATATCCCCGCCCTTCGCCCAGCGCCCTTTACTTCATTGCTTTGGCTTGCGCGATGAAGGCCTTACGGTCGAATTCGTTGGCTTGCGCGATGAACTCGTTGCTCACGATCGAGGCCGCCGGTACGACGGTCTTCGTGAGCCCCTGATCGTTCATGAAGCGCGTATAGAGTTGCACGCCCGCGACCGGCATGTAGCCGATGCGCGGGTTCGAGAGGTCCGACGCGGGCAGATCGCCCTGCGTGATCTCGAGCTCCTTCGTTTCGTTGGCCAGCGCCTCGGGCGTCAACTTTTGGCCCGCGCCTTGGAGGAAGCACTTGGCGGCGAACGCCGGGTTGACGCGAATCACGATCGCGGCTTTGACCATCGCGCGCGTGAAGCGTTTGAGCAAATCGGCCTTCGTTTGTAAGGTCGCCGGGAGCGCGTTGAACGCGACGTTCGGGATCGAGTCGAGGATCGGATCGCGGTAGTAGCGGAACTTCAGCCCGGCCACGACCGAGTACGTGCCGAGTTCGACCGAGGGGAACGAGAGCGCGGCGATCTTGCCGCTGGTGATCGCCGAGATCGCCTGCGGACCGACGCCGATCGGGATGTATGCGACCGAACCGGGCGCCACGCCGGCGCCGGCGAGCATGTGGTTGGCCGAGATCTCCGAGGTGCTGCCGAGGTTGATCTCGCCGATGTCCTTGCCCTTGAAGTCCGCCAGGGTCTTGATCGGGCTGCTGTCGAGGACCGCCAGCAAATAATCGTACCGCGGGTCGCGCGAGAAGAACGAGACGAGCCGCACGCCCTTCTCCCACCCGAGGATGATCGGCTCGATGCTCGCGGTGCAGATGTCGCCCTTGCCGCTCGCGACGAGCTGGATGCAGACCGACGCGCTGCCGGCATACTGCTTGTCGACGTTCAAGTTTTCGGCTTTATAGAGACCGCCGAACTGGGCGACGTCTTCGATCACTTCGTAGAATGACGTCGGCGTCGAGCCGCCGACAACGTGCAGCACGTCGTCGGCCGAGGCCGGGCGCGGCGCGAATGCGAGCGCAAAGGCCGCGCAGCACAGCGCTGCGGCGACGCGCGCGGCGCGTGAGGAAAGGGCGAACATCATGCGGGACCCTCGGAAGGTGAGTACCCGCAGTTCCTCGGCGAATTGCAGCCGATTTCCTTCGCCCGCTTCGAGCGTCCGGAGTGATCGCGCTCAGCCGGGCGCCCGCGCAACGGCGTTGGCGCCGTTCGTGCCGAAGCGTCGCGCGTGGGAGAGCACGCGCCGGGCGCACCGATTCTGCTCGTCGGCGACGACACGCTGGCGGAGCGCGTGTGTCTGGAACTCGGCGCGGCCGGCGGGACGCCGGTGCGCGTCGTCTGGCCGATGAGCAGTGAGCGCCGCGAGGCGTTTCTGCGCGCCGGTGCGGCGGTAACCCCGCGCGTGGCCGACGCCGACGACGCCTTGCTCGAAGCCGGGGTCGAGCATGCCGGCTCGATCCTCACGCTCTCGGAGGACGACGAGCTCAACCTTGCGGTCGCGTTGCGCGCCCGGATGCTCAATCCGCACATCCGGGTCGTGTTGCGTCAGTTCGGCACCAAGATCGGCCGCAAGATCGAGCAGAATCTGCCCGATTCGACCGTGCTTTCGCTCGCGGCGCACTCGGCCGCGACGTACGCCGGGGCGGCGCTCGACCCGGGCTGTTTTTTCGCCCTGCGCTTTCCCGACCCGGTCGACGGACGGTTTCTCGGCTTCACGCGCATGCGAGCCGGCGACGCGGGCCTCGATTCGTTGACCGTGGCCGACGCCGAGGCGCATCTCAACGCACGGATCGTCGCGATCGGGACGTTCCAGGAACCCTCGCCGCACCAATTGATCGACGTCGCCGACGCGGTCGTCGCGTTCGGCCCGGTGCGCGAACGCCGGGCCGGCGGCGAGCGGCGCGACCGGCAGGCGGGCCGGGAGCGGCCGGCGGCGGCGCGGTTGCTCGAAGCGCTGGCGCACGTCAACCCGATCGTCCGCACCTTGGGGCTCGCGGCGACGCTGTTCTACGCCGTCGCGCTCTCGTTCTTCCATTTTGGGTTGCACCTCACGTGGCCGGGCTCGGCTTTCGACGTCGCGCAGACGATGACGAGTTCGGGCCTCGGCGACACGCGCGTCGTCGATCACGGTTCGCTCGTCACGGCCGGCGCGATTCTGTTGATGATCGGCGGGACCGTCTTCACCAGCATCTTCATCGGTTACGTCAGCGCCGCGATTACGCGCGCGCAGTGGACGGCGCTCCAGGGCTTGCGCCGCATCCGCGCCCACGGCCACGTCGTCGTGTGCGGTGGCGGCCGCATCGGCAGCGCGGTCGTGAACCTGCTGACCGAATCCGGCAAGCGCGTCGTCGTCGTCGATTCGCATCCCGATCCGACCTTGATCCGCCTGGCGCGCCAGAGCAGCATCGATCTGCTCACCGGCGACGCCACCAACGAAGACGTGCTCGCGCTCTGCGACGTCCCGCACGCCGCGTCGGTCGTGGTGCTGACGAACAGCGACCCGGGAAACCTCGAGATCGCGCTCGGAGCGCGCGCGATGCGGCCCGACGTGCCGCTCGTCGTGCGCATGGAAGGCCGCACGTTCGCGCAAGCGACGGCGCGGCTCTTCGGCATCGCGACGTTCTCGCCGGCGGCGCTCAGCGCGCCGGCGTTCGCGGGTTTGGCGCGCTTCCCGGGAACGCTTGGGCGCGTGACGTACGCCGGCGCCGACCACACGATCGTGCAACGCGACGCCGGCTCCGGCGAGCGACCCGCCGAGCCGGGCGCCGTGCCGCTGTGCGCGTGGCGTGCCGGGCGCGTCGTGCTGCTCCACCGTCCCGAAGAGATCGCGGCGGGCGACGTGGTGGTGTACGCGCTGCCGCTCGACCAGCCGGCGCCGGATGCCGCGGAAGCGGTGGCGGCGCCCGGGATCGCAGCGGGCTGAACCGAAGCCTGAGCCATGTCCGAATCGCGCCCGTCCGGCCCGACGCTCTCCGAGCGTGCCGACGAACTCGAACGCCGGCTCAGCGACGAGCTCGATCGCGTGCTGCCGATCCGCTCGCCCCTGTACGTCTCCGGCGACGTCGATCCGCGGGAGTCGGCGATGACGCCGCCGCTCGCGCCGGGCCAGCGGGTCAATATGGGCGCCGATCCGCGCCTCCCGCGCATGCCCGACAAACCGGCGCTGCTCGACTTCTTCGAACTGCGCATGGGACCGGCGACGCATCTGCTCCAGAGCGCGACCCACGCGCTGCGCGCGGGCTGCGATGAGAAGATCGTGCTGGCGTGTTTGCTGCACGACATCTCGGTTGCGATGTTCGTGCGCGGCGATCACGGCTATTGGGGCGCCGCGCTTCTGGAGCCGTATGTGGCCGAAGAAGTCAGTTGGGCGATCCGCGCGCACCAAGTGCTGCGCTTCTTTCCCGATCCGGATTACGGCTACGCCTATCCCGATCTCTACGTGCAGATGTTCGGTGCGGACTTTCGGGTCGAGCCCTACGTCGAGCGCGCGTACGAAAAGATCCGCAAGCACAAGTGGTACGAGATCGCGCGGCTGATCACGGTCAACGACATCTACTCGTTCGATCCCACGATGCCGGTGAGCCTCGATCCGTTCCGCGACGTCGTCGCGCGCAATTTCCGTCAGCCCGAGGAGGGCTTGGGGTGGGACGATAGCCCGGCGTCGCACATGTGGCGCACGATCAACTGGCCGACGCGTTTCATCTAGTCCGCGCCGGCAACGGAAGGCCGGCCGCATCGAACGCCGTGCCGACCAGGAGCTGCAGATCGCGACTGTAACTGGCGACGCCGCCGGCGACGCCGTTGGCGCGCAGGTAGCGGTCGTAGACGCCCCAGCTCAGGCGGAACAGGTTCGGATCGTAGGTGCGCAGGAAGCGTTCGCGGCCGGCTGCGAAATCGGCGCGCACGGCGGGTGCGAGGCGGAGCCGCGCGCGCACGGCGTCGGGGAGTTCGCCGTAGGTCCAGTACGCGGCGGAATACCGGATCAGCGGGTCGGCGGAGCGCAGGCACGCGATCGTCCCGATCACGTTGGCGTCCCCTTCGTCGCCGAAGCCCGCGGCGTGCGACCATTCGTGTGCCAGCGCGCGCGGCACCTCAAACGGCAGCAGCGCCGCATCGAGTAACGTCTCGAACGCGAACGGATCGTACTGACCGCCGACACCGGCCGCTTCGTAGAGCCGGTTCGCGAGCGTCGTCTTCGGCACGGTCACCGCGACCGGCCACGCATCGCCGAGCCGCGCGACGACCGGCAGAAAGTCGCGCGCGAGTTCGGCGCGCAGCGCGGCACCGCTCTCCGTGCGCGCGCGCTCGTGCGCGGCGCCGACGTCGCCGTTAAGAATGTTCGCGATGCGGCGACCGAAGGCGGCGACGGCGGGTGCGGTCACGCGTGCGGCGGCGAAGTCGACCCGCGCGGCGACCGGAGCGCGGCGGTAGTTCCACCCCCAGAGCAGGTTGAACGCGATGACGATCGTGGCGGCGAAGCCCGCGCCGTGCGCGAGCCCGGCGAGCACGCTCCGCCGCCGCACTGCGGTGGCGACGCCCCACGCGACGAGCGCCGCGGCCAGCGCCGCTTCGACGTCACCCAGCGCGAACGGCACCGCGTTCGCGAGCGGCACCAGCGCCACGTTGAGGCGGGCGTAGATGCCGTTCGCGTAGATCGCCTCGACGAACCGCGGCGCCAACGGCACGACCGCGACCGCCCACGCCGCGACGATCAGCGCGGCGTCGGCGGCCAAGGTGCGCTTCACGGAAACAGGTAGGTCGCGAGTTCGCCGACGCGCGCGTAGCCGACGCGATCGTAGAGCGCGATCGCGCCGGAGTTAAAGTCGTTGACGTAGAGCGACACGGTCGGGTAACGCTCGAGCAGCCGGCGCGAGATCGAGGCCAGCGCCAGCGTCGCGTAGCCTCGGCCGCGCGCCGCCTCGGGCGTCCACACGCCTTGGATCTGTGCCGTCACGGGGGTCGCCGCGCCGATGTTGCACTGGAAGCGCAACTCGCCCTCGACGATCCACACCCACCACGTGCGCTGTTCGATCGCCCAGCGGACGCCGGCCAGAAACGTGGCGCGTTGCGCGCGCGGGTCGTAGCCCAACTCGCCGACGATCATGCGCGCGGAATGTTCGGCGACCAGGTCCGTTTCGTCGAGGCGCGCGAGCCGCACCTCGACGTCGTCGACGGACTCGATCGTTTGCGGCCAGAGGGCGTAGATCGGCTGGCGTTCGCGCACGAGCACGGGCGCGCGATGCCAGGATTTGACCCGGTTCCAGATCCCGTCGACCGCGCGTTTGGGGCCGACGAACATGCGCGAACCCGGATACTTGCGCGCTTCGATCGCGAACGCATCGAGCGCGGCCGGATCGTCGCCGGCGACGACGAGTTGCGCGCCGAAGTAGATTACGCCGCGCACGCTGCCGTCGCGTTTGCGGTCGAGCACCATCTCGTCCGGCGCATACGGCCCGTGCCCGCCGCCGAGTACCCATTGCAAGAAGGCGTTGTCGAACGGACGCGCCGCCACGAAGGCGAGCGCGTCGCGGCGGTTGTTGCGCGTGACGGCTTCGAGCAGCGCCGTTAGCCGAAGGGCTGGACGAACGTCGGCTTCGTCGTCGGTTGGCGGCTGCCGCCGTCCGGCTCGACGCTCACCGCGACCGCTGCGGTGGCGCGCGCGTCGGCGGCCAGCGGCACCAAGGTCGTGCCGGCTTGATTCGGCGCGAACGTCACGCTCGGGGTCATCGCCGTCGCACCGCGCGCGAGCGTCCACGCTTGATACACCTTGCCGCGCGGCAGCGGCGGCAAGGCCGCCAGCGCGAGATAGACGTTCGCGCCGCGCGTGACGACCGTGCCGTAAGCGACGGCGTAGCGCTTGGCGTCGCCGGCAGCGAGGTCGGCCAGCATCGTGCGGTCGCGCTCGATCGCGTGGCGGTCGGTATCGGCGGCGGCTTGCAGCGCCACGACCCGGCGCTGCGCGTCGTGCAGATCCGAGCGCAGGCCGAAATTCTGGATCACGCTGATCAGCGCGAACACCACCGCGGCCGCGGCGGCCAGCATCGTGCCGAACAAGGCGCTCGAGCGCACGCCGCTCGCCGGCGCGCGGCGCGGCGCGACGTCGGCGCGCACGGCCGAGAGTAAGCGCTCCTTCATGCGCGCCGAGCGCGCGCTGTCGACCGGCTCTTCGGCCGTCAAGCCGATCAGATTCGCGGTCGCGCGCAGTTCGTCGTATTCGCGGCGCGCGTCGGGATCGGCGAGGATCGCGGCGGCGGCGTGCGCGTGTTCCGCGGGCGGCAGCACGCCCAGCGCGTAGGCGGCGACGAGATCGAGCAGGGCCTCGCGGTCGCGTGGTTCGTTCATCGTGAGACCGCCTCGCTCAGCGATGCGCGCAGGCGGCGCAGGCCGGCCCGGATGCGCGTCTTGATCGTCCCGAGCGGAATTCCGGTGCGGCGGGCGATCTCTTCGTGCGTGATGCCGCCGAAGAACCCGAGCTCGATCGGCGTGCGCTGCTCGTCGGTGAGTTCCGAGAGCGCGCCGCGCACGCGCTGCGCGTCGATACGCGCGAACGCGAAGGCCTCGGTCGATCCTTCCGCGGGGAGATCGGCCGGGATGTCGTCGGTGGGCCGATTCGCCCGGCTGCGCAGCGCGTCGAGCGTGCGATTACGGGCGACCCGGCTGAGCCATGCGGCAAAATTACCATCGCGGAAGGCCTCGGGCGTGCTCCAGAGCGTGAGAAAGATCGACTGGGTGACGTCTTCGGCCAGCGCGGCATCGCTCGCGATGCGCAACGCGATCCCGAACACAAGCCGATGGTAGCCGTCGTAGAGCCGCTCGAATGCGTCGACATCCCGTGCGCGCACTCGCTCCATCAGGCGTGCACCGTCTTCCACGTTCCCACCGTTCGTCCGTTCATGCGCGGAACCCCGGTAGCCAAACGTCGCGGCAGGGCGGCCGGATGTGGTCCGCCTGGAAACGGAACGCGCAAGCGAGCGGCCGAAACGCCGGGTGTGACCGGGCTCGCCGGGACGACCGCGGTGCTGGTCGGGTTGCTGGGCGTCGCCGTGCTGATCGCGCTCGGCGCGGAACGGCTGCGCGTGCCCGGCGCCGTCGCGCTGGTCGCCTTCGGCGCCGGAACCGCGGCCCTGCGCCCGGTGCCGCTGCCGTTCCATTTCGGCGACGCGCTGCTGTTCGTGTTCTTGCCGCCGCTGATTTTCGAGGCGGCGTGGGCGATCGATCCGGCCGCGCTGCGTCGCGTCGCGGGCCGGGTCGGGCTGCTGGCCCTGCCGGGCGTCGTCCTGGTCGCCGGCACGATCGGCTTCGGGATCGCGCTCGCCGGGCAGTTGCCGCTCGCGCCCGCGATCTTGCTGGGCGCCATTGTTTCGGCGACCGACCCGGTGGCGGTGATCGCGATATTCCGGCGGCTGAACGTGCCGGTCGATCTGCTCACGCTCGTGGAAGGCGAGTCGATCGCCAACGACGGCGTCGCGATCGCGCTCTACGCGGCGGCGCTGGCGTTCGCGGCGGGGACCTCCGCGGACCCGCTCGCGCTCGCGGCGTTGCGGGTCGTGCTGGCGATCGCCGGCGGTTGCGCGATCGGCGTCGCGTGCGCGTTCGTCGTGGCGTTCGTCATGGGGCGCACGCGCTCGGCGCCGATCGAAATCACCGCCACCGTCGTGCTGGCGTTTCTCGCGTATCTGAGCGCGGAAGGGCTGCACTGTTCGGGCGTCTTTGCGACCGCCGCCGCCGGCATCTCGCTGCGCGCGTTCGCGCGTATCGCGCCGGTCACCGATCATCCCGACGAGGTCGATGCGTTCTGGAGCACGCTGGCGTTCATCGCCAACGCGATGGTCTTTCTCGCGACCGGCCTCGTGATGCAGATCGGGCGCATCGGGAGCCACCCGTTGCTCGTCTTCGTCGCGATCGCGGCGGTCGTCGTCTCGCGCGTGCTGCTGACGTGGCTCGTCATCCGCGAATGGCGCTGGCGCGTGACGGTCGTCTTCGCGGGGATGCGCGGGGCGCTCTCGCTGGCGCTCGCGCTGGCTTTACCGGCCGATCTGCCGTATCGCGCGCCGATCGTCGATGCCGTGATCGCGGTCGTGCTGTTCACGCTCGTCGTGCAAGGAATCGCGCTCGAGCCGCTGCTGCGCCGGCTGGGCTTTCACAGCGGCAACGGCGGCCCGTCGTTGTCTTCGTAGGTCGCGCGCGGCGGCGGTGGATCGGGCATGATCGGTCCCTCGTCGCCGCCGAAGCCGGCCGGCATGCGCAGTTCCGGCAGATCGAAGCCGAACTGCGGGCCTTCGGTCGCGGGTCGCGGCCGGCGGCGCGTCTTGAGCGGCGGCGGTTCGGCGGCTTGCGTCGCGGGCTCGGCCGGCGGCGCCGCAATCGCCTGCGTCACCTCGCCGGTGGCCGCGCTCATCTTCGCTTGCTCTTCGAACGGCACCGTGTCTTTGGGTTCGAGGAAATCGTCGCCCGCCGTTTCCTCCAGCACCGTCGTCGCGAACATTTCGGCCTTGGGCAAGATCAGGCTGTCGGCGCGTTTGCGCCCCCGCACGATCGACGCATCGAGCAGCGCGCGCACGCCGTTGAGCGGGATGCCGGAAATCGGGACGAGATTGTAGAGATCCTGCACCGGCTGGAGCGTCTCGTAGGAGGCGATGACGAACGCGTTGAGATCGTGGGTCGCGCTCTGCAAGCGGTGCGCGAGCGTCACGTCGGGGCCGACGACCGTGTACTCGCGGCGGTTGGCGAAGCCTGCGTCACCGGCGATCACGTTGCCGGAATTCACGCCGATCCCGACGCGCAGCGGGCGCCGGTTTTGCCCGATCCACTTCTCTTGCATCACGTTGACGAGGCGCACGATGTTGATCGCGGCGCGCAGCGCGTGGTCTTCCTGTTGCGGATCTTCGAGCGGCACGCCGAAGAGGCCGACGACGCCGTCCTCGAGGAAGCGGTGCAGCACGCCGCGGTGACGTTCGATCGACGGACCGGCCATCGCGTAGAATTCGTTGAGGTAGCGCAGGGTTTGCTCGGGGCTCAGGTCCTGCATGAAATGCGAGAAGTTCCAGATGCGCGCGACCAGGATCGTGGCGCGCATCTCGCGGCCGCTAAAGAGCTTCTCGTCCTTGCGGTTGAGCAGTTCTTCGACGATCGTCGGCGGGACGTAGCGCGCGAAGGTCGCGCGGACGCGCTTCACTTCGGCTTGTTCGGTCCGCCAGCGGCGCACGAGTACCCAGCAGACGCCGATGGCGGCACATAGCGCCAGACTGACCAGAACGACCAGGGCGATGGCCATCAGGCCTCTTTCGCCCTTGGCCCGCTAAACCCGGCGCTCGTCCGGTTGAGGTTGCGCGCGATCACGGCGCCGCAGACCAGCGCCAGCACGGCGTAGGCGCTGCCCGCAGCCGGCGCGCCCAACACGAACTTGCCGATCGCGAAGAGCGTGCCGAAGACCAGCCCCATCCCGGCGATCCAGTCGATCAGGGCGATGCCCAGCGAGTCGGACGCGCCGGGACTCGCTTGCCCGGCGATGCGGCGCCAGCCGAACGCGTTGGGCCGGACGCGTTCGAAGAAGCGCAGCAGCACGGCATCGCTCTCGGGCCGCGTCGCGAACGTGGCCGCGAGCCAGCCCACCGTGGTGACCGCGACGGTGATCAGCAGCCGCTTCGCGGTGGCGTTCGGATCGTCGCCCGGAACGACGTCGAACACGTAGAGCCCGCTGCCCACCAGCGCCGAGATCGCCAGCGCCGCGATCTCGCTCCACGCGCTCACGCGCCACCAGTACCAACGCAGGATCATCACCAGGCCCACGCCCGCGGTCATCGTGAGCATGTATTTCCAAGCGTCGCCCACCGAGTGCATCAGCGGCGTGACGGCGGCGGCGAGCACGAGCACGACGCCGGTCATCACGCGCGAGACGGCGAGGTAGTGTCGCGGGCTCGCGTCCGTGCGGATGAAGCGCCGGTAGAGGTCGTTCGTGAGGTACGATGCGCCGAGATTGAGCTGGGTGCCGATGGTCGACATGTACGCGGCGAGAAAGCCGGCCAGCATCAAGCCGCGCAGCGACGGCGGGAGTTCGTCGACCATCACCTGCACGTAGCCGAGTTCGGGATCGGGCTTGCCGTCGGCGCCGATCACGCCGTGCGGGTAGAGGACCAGCGCGCACAGCGCGACGACGATCCACGGCCAGGGCCGCAGCGCGTAGTGGGCGACGTTGAAGAACAGCGAGGCCTGCACGGCGTTTTTCTCGTCCTTGCACGCGAAGATCCGCTGCGCGATGTAGCTGCCGCCGCCGGGCTCCGCGCCCGGATACGACGACGCCCACCACGACACGCCGATGAAGACCAGGAACGTGGTGACCGGCATCCAGCTCGCGTCGCCGCTGGGCACGAACGCCAGCAGCGAGCCCGCGCCCGCGGCATGGTGCGCGGCGTCGACCGCGGCGAGTTTGTCCTTGAGCACGCCGATGCCGCCGACGGCGAGCACCGCTGCGACCGCCAGCACGATCGCCATCGACATCTTCACGATGAACTGCAGCAGGTCGGTGACGAGCACCGACCACAGTCCGCCGATCGTCACGTAGAGCGCGGTCAGCACCAGGCACACGTAGAGTGCGAGCGTCGCCGGGACGTGCAAGGTGAGCGAGAGGACCTTGACCATCGCCAGGTTGACCCAGCCCATGATGATCGTGTTGACCAGCACGCCTTGGTAGACCGCGCGCACGCCGCGCAGCCACGTTGCGGCGCGACCGCCATAGCGCAATTCGATGAACTCGACGTCCGTCAGCACGCCCGAACGGCGCCAGAGCGCGGCGAAGAAGAAGACGGTCAGCAGGCCGCTGGCGGCCATGTTCCACCACAGCCAATTGCCCGCGATGCCGTTCTGCGCGACGAAACCGGTGACCGCGAGCGGCGTATCGACCGCGAACGTCGTCGCGACCATCGACGTGCCGGCCAGCCACCACGGCGCCTTGCGTCCGGAGAGGAAGAACTCGCCGACGTCGGTCGTGCGGCGCGCGTAGTAGATCCCGATCCCGAGGTTGATCGCAAAGAACGCGACGATCACTCCGACGTCGAGGCCGGTCAATTGCATGCGCTCACGTTGCGGACCGGCGCAGGACGATCCCTCTGCGGCCGAGGTTCGGCCTCGCCGCGGCGGGAAGGCCGTGGCCTGTGCGCACGTGTCTTCTCGCGACGATCCTGATCGTCGCCGCCGCGCGGGCCGCCGCTGCGGCGCCGGCGCTGATCCCGGCGCCCGCCGAGCTGCGCGCGCCGGCCTGCGCGGCCGCGCTGTCGCTGGACCGGCCGCTGACGTTTCCGGCCGGTGTCGATCGCGGCGGCTTCGCGATCGTCCGCGAACGCTGGACCGCGCTCGGCATCGCGCCGCCACGCATCGGCGCGGATCCGCGGGTATCGTTCGCCGCGCTGCCCGGCGCGCCGCCCGAGGCCTACGCGCTGCGCGCCGACGGCGCCGGCGTGCGCATCGCGGCGGCCGGGCCCGAGGCCGCCTTCGATGCGCTCGCGACCCTGGCGCAACTGCCCGAACGCGACGCGCGGGGCTGGCATATCGCGTGCACCGCGATCGCCGATCGCCCGGCCCTGCGCGTGCGCGCGGTCTCCGACGATATCTCGCGCGGCCCGTTCCCGACCATGGCGTATTTCGAGACGCGCATTCGCACGCTCGCGGCGCTCAAGATCAACGCCTACTCGCCGTACATGGAGCAGGTCTTCGACGATCCGGCCCATCCCATCGTCGCTTTCCCCGAGCGCCTGACGGCGGCCGAGCTGGGCGCGCTCGCCGCCTACGCGCGCACGTTTCACGTCATGCTGATCCCCGAACAGCAGACCTTCGCGCACATGCACGAGACGCTCAAGTGGGAAGCGTACGCGGGCCTGGGCGAGTTGCCGCACGGGTACCTGCTGGCCGAGAGCGATCCGGCGACGTATGCGTATCTGGAGCCGCTGCTGCGCGCGGAGCTTGCCGCCGCCGGTCCCGTGCCGTACTTTCACGTCGGTGCCGACGAACCGCTCGATCTCGGCCGCGGCCGCACGCCGCGCAGCGCGGCCGTTTTCGCGGCGCACGTGAACCGCGTCGGCGCGATCGTGAGCGCCGCCGGCGCGCGGCCGATGATCTGGGACGATGCGATCCAAGCCGATCCCTCGATCCTCGGGCAGATCTCGAAGCGCACGGTGATCGTGACGTTCCACTACGGCGCCGAACCGTCGTTCGCGCGCTACATCGCGACCGTCGACCGGGCGGGCTTCGATCAGCTCGTCTCGCCGGGCACGAACACCTGGAACGAGATCTACGCCGATCTCGACACCGCCTACGCCGACGCGGCGCAATTCCTCGCCGATGCCAAGGCCGCGCGCAGCCCGCACGTGCTCGGCATGTTCGACACCGTCTGGCACGACGACGGCGAAACGCTGTACGGCGCGACCTGGGCGCCGCTCGCATTTGCAGCGGCGACGGCGTGGCAAACGCGACCCGTCGACCGCGCCGCGTGGCACCGCACGTTCGCCCAGGCGTTCTTCGGCGGTGCTGCCGGCGCGTTGGCCGCCGATCTTGACGATTTCGCGGCGCTCCGCCGCATGTTGCGGACGGCACCCGAGACGGATCCGCCGGATTATCTCTTCTGGGCCGATCCGTTCGACCCGCGCATTCAAGCGCGCATGCAGACGCTCGATATGGCCGGCATCCGCTTGCGCGCCGAGGCGATCCTCACCCGCACCGCGCACGCTCATGCGCCGCTCAACGCGCCCGCCGTCGCCGTGATGCGCCTCGCGGCGTTGCGCTACGACGTGCTGGCGCGGCGCTTCCAAATCGGCAAGGAGGCGCGCGATTACTACGACGACGCGCGCGCGCACGCCGCGACGCACGACGACGGGGTCGTCTATCGCAGCCTCAACGTCGCGAAATATTTGTGCTGGGAGTTGCGCGATGAGATGACGGCGCTCGCGCCGCTCTACGCCGCGGCCTGGAACGCCGAGAGCCGGCCGTCCGGCCGCGACCGCGTGCTCGTGCGCTACGCGGCCGCCGCGCAAGCCGCCGTCGCGCAGGCCGACCGGCTCTACGTTGCGGCGCGCGAGGACTACTTGCGTGGCGGCACGCTGCCGTCGTTCGAGGACGCGCTCGGAGCGGCGCGATGAGCGGGATCGCGATCGTCGCGGTCTTCCTGGTGCTGGCCGGATTGATGGTCGCGCGCGTGCTGCCCGCGCTGCTCGCGGTGCCCGTGATGGCCGTCGCGATGGCGGCGCTCGCCGGCAACGCGCCGGGTGCCGTGGCCGACGTGGTGGTGAAGGGCGCGGTGCAACTCGCGCCGGTGTATGCGACCGTGATCTTCGGCGCGCTGTTGAGCCGCGTCGTGCTCTCGACCGGCATCGCCGAGACGATCGTCACGTACGCGGCGGAGTTCGGCGGCGACCGGCCGATCGCGCTCGCGCTCGTGCTGTGCGCCGCGGTCGCGCTGCTGTTCACGTCGGTCACCGGCCTCGGCGCGATCATCATGATCGGCACGATCGTGCTGCCGGTGATGATGACGGTCGGCGTCCCGCGCTTGACCGCGGCGGCGCTCTTCCTGCTCGCGTTCACGCTGGGCTTCGTGCTCAACATCGCGCAGTGGAAGTTCTACCGCGACGTCTTCGGCGTCGATCAATCGCAGCTTCAGGCGTACATTTTCGTCGTGTTCGCGATCGACGCGCTGGTGCTGCTGCTGTTCGCGTTCGTGCGCTCGCGCGCGGCGCGCGACTACGCGACGTTCGCGCTTGCGGGCGAGCCGCCGCGCAAGCGCACCGCGCCGTGGGCGCTGCTCACGCCGGTGCTGCCGATCGCGCTCTTCGCGGGGCTGCACGTCGACGCGCTGGTCGCGTTCCTGATCGCCGCGCTCTACGGCGCGGCGGTGACGCGCCCGCGCGCGATCGCGGCGACCTTGACCGCGGCCTGGATCCGCGGGCTCGAGGACGTCGCACCCGCGGTCATTTTGATGATGGGTATCGGAATGCTGCTGGCCGCGGCCAAGACGCCGGCCGTGCAGGCGGCCGTGACCCCGGTGATTGCGGCGCTCGCGCCGCGCACGCCGCTCGCCTACGTGCTGCTCTTCGGATTGCTCAGTCCGCTCGCGCTCTACCGCGGGCCGCTCAACCCGTTCGGTGTCGGGATCGGAGTCTACAGCGTGCTCGCGGCGCTGCACGTGCTGCCGCCGGTGGCGCTCGTCGCGGCCGTGATGGCGGTCGTCCAAGTGCAGAACGCCTGCGATCCGACCAACACGCAGAACGTGTGGGTGGCGAATTTTACCGGCGTCGCGGTCGAACGGATCACGCGCCTGGTGCTACCGTACCAAGTCGGCGTCGCGACGCTCGCGACGTGCTGCGTCGTCGTCTTCGGGCGCGCGCTGTTCGGCAGCGCGCCGTTCGCAACGGCCGTCGCCGCAGCCGCGGGAATTCCGCTGGGCGCCGGTCCCGCCGCCAACGGAGTCGTCGGCGTGGCTGCCGCGCCCGGTGCGGAGGCCGCCGCCTATCAGGTCGCGGCGGCGATCGACCGCGGCTGGAAGCCGTTTCGCGTCGTGCGCGTTGGGGCCGATGCGGCCGCGCGGGACTGCAGCGCCGTGCCGTACGCCGGGTTACTGCGGGTCAGCGTCGAGCCGGCCGGTGCGCTCGACGACGTCGGGCTTCAGCTTTTCGACTGCGCCGGCTGGAGTGTGGATCAATGGCACGTCCAAGGACCCGACGACCGCACCGGAGCGCTGGCGGACCTCGACCGGCTGCGCACGTGGATGCACGAGCGCCCGGCCCTCGCGGCCAACGTCTTCGGCCGCGGGATCGCGTATGACCCCGCGGAGCCGCGCCCGACGTACTTCTTCACGCTCTTTAAAACGAACGACGGCATCATGCGGGCGCTCGTCCGGCCGGCGGGCCCGGCCTGGATCGCCGGCCTGCGCACGGGCGACGTGGTCGATAAAGTCGACGGCAAGTTCTGGTGGGAGTACGGCACGTACCAAACGCAAATCCGCGCCTACGACGGCAAGCCCCACACCTTCGAAGTCACCCGCGGCGGCGTCCACGGCATCAAGATCGCCCTCGGCGACCCCTACGCCGGTTAGGCCGGGATATTCAGGAAGACGGTTGGGATTTCGGGGAGCTTGAACGGCAGCGGCGGGGTCTCGCCGAGACCCGCCCACGGCGAACCGCTGATCTGGCCTTGCAGCTTGACCTGGGTGGGCGTGAGTTGCTGCACGGCCGCCGAGTTGCCGGAAGAGTAGGCGGCCGAAAGGCGCTGGTTCACTTGCTGCAGGCCGAGCGCGGCGGCGGCCTGTTGCGCCGCGGCGGCGGCGGCGGCGGCCGCGGCTTCTTCGGCGGCGTAGGCTTCTTGCTGCTGGGCCTGGATCACGATCGGGTTCGTGGCGGGCGCTCCGAGCAGGCCGGGGTCCGGTGCCAGCGGGTTCGTGCTCGAGCCGGTCGTGGGGCTGCCCGGCGTCGTGCTCGACGACCCGGAGCCCAGCAGACCTTGCGCCGGATCGCTCGGCGGGTCGCTGCCGGGCGGCGTATTCGTGGCCGCGGAGCTACCCGAACCCGAACCGGACCCGGAACCGCCGGTCGCGTTCGATTGCGTCGCGGCGCCGCTTTGGCTGCCGTTCGTCGACGTGCCGTCATGCTGGTTGCTGACGACCGAGAGTTTGCCGTCGGCGAAGCCGATCGTGCCGTAGGCGCTGCCGTCCGCTCCGAAACCGCTATACGAACTCGGGAAGGCCGTGAAGGTGCTCGCGGGGCTCGGCGATTGTGCCGGTGCGGCGGGCGTGGCGATGCTTTGCGCAGGGGGGACTGCGTTGATCGTGGTCGACCCGCTTAGCGGCGCGATCCCAGCCATGGCGCTATCATAACCTTTGCAGGCACCGCACACAAAGAGAATTGACGCATATTTTACGGGGGCGCTTGACAATCGAGTTTCCGCATCGTAATGTACTAATACAACAGTACAACAGTACGTTGGTTGATGTGAGGAGCGCCCGCGATGACCACCCCGAACCGTCCCCTGAGCCCGATCGTCCCGACGATGCCCGAAGGCGACCGCCGCCCCACGCTGCTCCGCCCGGCCGCCGACCGCGGCGGCGTCTTCCCCGGCTGGGGTCCCCGACTCTAATCCGTTGCCCGCGATATTCACGGTCGATCCGCGCAGCGGCGTCCCGCTTTACCTGCAGCTGATCGAACAGGTCAAGCGCGCGATCGCGCTCGGCTCGCTGCAGCCCGGCGAACAACTGCCGACGGTCAAGGCGCTCGCGCTCGATTTGACGGTGAACCCGAACACCGTCGCCCGCGTCTACCGCGAGCTCGAACGCGACGGCGTGATCGATACGAGCCCCGGCCGCGGTTCGTTCGTGCGTACCGACGGCGGTGCCGTCGAAGCGCGACGCGCGGTCGCCGACGTCGCGCAGAGCGCGTTCGATCTCGCGGTGCGCGAAGGCAAATCGCTCGGCCTCTCGCGCGCTGAAGCACACGATTTGATGGCGCGCGCAATCGCGCGCTGGTATGAAATGGAGACCGACGCATGACCGCCCCGGCGATTTCCATCCACGGCTTGACCAAACGGTTCGGCTCGTTCACCGCCGTCGACGACCTCACGCTCGACGTCGAGCCCGGCTCGATCTGCGGGCTGCTCGGGCCCAACGGCGCGGGCAAGACGACGACGTTTACCTGTCTGCTCGGGTTCGTGCGGCCGACTGCCGGGACGATCGCCTTCGCGGGCGCTCCGCTCGCGCCGGCAACGTTCCAGACGCTGAGCTACGTCCCCGAGCGCGCGACGCTCTACGATGAGTTCACGATCGCGGAACACCTGACGATCTACCGGCGCGCCTACAAGCGGTACGACGAGGCGCGCGCACGCGAATTGCTTGCGATGTTCGACCTCGATCCGCGCAAGCGTGCCGGCAAACTCTCGAAGGGCATGCGGACGGCGGTCGCGTTGACCTTGGCGTTCTCGATCCGGCCCGAGGTGCTGATCCTCGACGAACCGTCGAGCGGCCTCGACCCGGTGCATCAGCGCCAAGTCCTCGACCTGTTGATCGACGCGGCCGCCAACGGCGCGGCGGTGCTGTTCTCCTCGCACCAGATCGGTCAGGTCGAGCGCGCCGCCGATGCGGTCGCGATCATGAAGAAGGGCAAGTTGATCGTCAGCAGCGTGATCGACGACCTAAAGACCGGCGAGAAGATCGTCGAGGCCGTCTTTGCCGGTCCGCTGCCCGACCTCGACGCTCTCGCCGCCGACCCGCGTATCATCCGCATCGAGCGCGCCGGCTCGACCGTGCGTGCCGTGACGCGCGAGGACAGCGACGAGGTCGCGCAGCGCATCTTCGCGCTGCACCCCAAGAGTATCCGCACGATCGATCTCAATCTCGAGGAGATCTTCATGAATGCCGTAAGCGAGGATCGCACCTGATGGAATACGTCGAATTTCTACGCGTCCGCCGGTCGCTGAGCTGGCACCTCGGCATCCTCGGCCTGCTGACGCTCGCCATCCTCGTGTTCGGCCACCACGCCGCGATCAACATCGACGACGGGGACTCCACGAGCCGCATCGCCTCGGGGATGATGGTTCCGTTGATGGCGCTCACGCCGGTCGCGATGTTCTTCGCCGCCATTTACGCATCGACCGCCGGGACCTCGCTCAACCGCGAGTTCATGGTGCGCGACCTCGCCTGGACGAAGCCGATCGCGCGCAACGCGCTCGCGCTACGCTACATCGCGGTCGATGTCGCGGCGGTCGCCCTCGTCTACGTGCTCGCGCTGCTCGCGATCGTCGTCGCGTTGGCACGCTTCGGGGTCACGGTGGTTCCCGATGCGGAAGCCTTCGGTTACATCGTGTTCGGCCTGGGAGTGAGCGTCATGTGGTACGCGCTGGTGCAGATCACGACGTGCCTGCTGCCGCCGCGCGGTCTCGCGCTCGCAGGCATCCTGTGGCCGATCGCGCTGGTCGACATCGGGCTCTGCCGGCTGAGCGGCACGACGGGGACGATCGCGCACGTGTTCGCGATCGTCAATCCGCTGGCGTATATGTCGGGGGTGGCATTCGATGCCCACGGCGCGACCGAAAAGGCGATCTGGCAGATGCCGGCCGACGAGCGGGCGCTGGCGGTGTGGTTCTTCTCGGCGCTCTTCTGCGCGGTCGCGGTCACCCTGTGGCCGCGGCGCGAGGCCTAAGGCGATGGAGTGGATCGGCACCGGCTTCGTGCTGACGATCGGGACGGTCCGGCTGCGCGTGCGGGTGGCGCTCGAGGACGCGCCCCACGAATGCGCGCACCACGGCAAGGCACCGCAGGCCGCTCGCGAAGTGCGCGAGGGTGAACGCTCCGCCCGACGCACGTATCGCATACACCCGCGCTAATCGCGAGCGCTACCTCGCAGAGCTGACGGAGTGGATCGCGTGCCCGTCGGTCTCGGCGGATCCGGCCCACGCCGGCGACGTGCGCGCCTCGGCCGAAACCGCGGCTGCGCGCCTGCGGGCTGCCGGTCTGAGCGGCGAGGTGCTGGAGACCGCCGGGCATCCGGTCGCCTACGGGGAGTGGCTCGGGGCGCCCGGCGCACCGACGATCCTGATCTACGGGCATCACGACGTGCAGCCGCCCGACCCGCTCGAGTTATGGACGTCGCCGCCGTTTGCGGCCGAGGTGCGCGACGGGAAAATCTACGGGCGCGGATCGGTCGACGACAAAGGGCAGGTGCTGATGCACGTTGCCGCGCTCGAAGCGCACCTGCGCATCGCGGGCCGCTTGCCGCTCAACGTGAAGGTCGTCGTCGAGGGCGAAGAAGAGATCAACTCGCCGAATTTCGAGGCGTTTCTGGCGCGCGAGCGCGAGCGGCTGGCTTGCGACGTCGTCGTCGTCTCCGATACGGCCGTCTTTGCCGAGGACGTGCCCTCGCTAACGGTCTCGCTGCGCGGCACCGTGCGGTTCGAGATTTCCGTCTACGGACCCGAGCGCGACCAGCACTCGGGTTATGCCGGGGGCGCCATTCGTAACCCGCTCGAAGCGCTCGCGCAGATGCTTGCATCGCTGAAGACGCCGGATGGCCGGATCGCCGTCGACGGGTTTTACGACGGGGTACGCGAGCTGACCGCGGCCGAGCGCGCGGAGTACGCGCGCTTGCCGTACGACGAAGCGCGCGAAGCGGCGGCCTTCGGCGTATCGGAGCTCTTCGGCGAGGCGGGGTACACGCCGCTCGAACGCGTGTGGCGCCGGCCGACGCTCGAGATCAACGGGATGTACGGCGGCTATCAGGGGCCCGGCGGCAAGACGATCGTGCCGTCGTTCGCGCGCGCGAAGTTGTCGGCGCGCCTCGTGCCTGCCCAGGAGCCGGCGCACGTGAAGCGCGCCGTGACCGAACATCTGCAGCGCGTCGCACCGCGCGGCGTGCGCGTCGAGATCACGTCGACGGGCGACGTGCGGGCCGTCGAAACCTCGCGCGATCATCCGGCGGTCGCGGCGGCGGCGCGCGCGATGGAACGGGGCTTCGGCAAGCCGCCGGTGTTTATCGGGACCGGCGGCACGATCGGCCCGGTCTCGTCGTTCGACCGCATCCTCGGACTGCCGCAGGTACTGATCGGCGTCGGCCTGCCCGACGACGCGATCCACGCCCCCAACGAAAAGTTCGATCTCGCGCAGTTCTATGGCGGGATCGAGACGATGGTCTACCTCTACGACGAGTTGGCGGCGCTGTGACGTTCACCGAACGCTTCACCTCGCGCGCGGCGGTCTACGCGCTGGCGCGGCCGTCGTATCCGGCGGCGGCGATCGACGCGCTGATCGCGGGTCTGGGCGATCCGGCTACGCTGGTCGTGGCCGACCTCGGCGCGGGAACGGGGCTTTCCTCGCGCGCGATCGCCGCGCGCGGGCCGCGCGTGCTGGCCGTCGAGCCGAACGCGGCGATGCGCGAGAACGCGCTGCGCGACGAGCGCGTGCGCTGGATCGCCGGCACGGCCGAGGCGACGACCTTGGCTGACGCAGCGGTCGACGCGGCGGCTGCGTTTCAAGCCTGGCACTGGGTCGATCAGGACGCCGCCGTTGCCGAAGCGCGGCGCATCCTGCGCCCGGGCGGCCGGCTTGCCGCCGTCTATAACGAGCACGATCTCGACGACCACTTCACGGCCGCGTACGCGTCGATCTTCACCCGCTTTTCGACCCGCGACGTTGAGGGCCGGCGCGCGCACGGTCTCGACGGGTTCATGGCGATCGCTCCGGCCTACGTCCGCCGGAGCGAGCACCCCAACCCGTTCGGGCTCGATCGCGAAGGCGCGCACGCGCACGCGCGCAGCCAGTCGTTCTTGCCCCAGGCCGGCGCGGCGGCCGACGAGATGCATGCCTTCATCGACGAACTGGTTGACGTGTATCAGCAGGACGGTCGCGTGACGCTCCGATTTATCACCGTCGTCGCCGCGCTGCCGGCCGCGGCGCTCGCGCCGCAAGGAGAATCCGGATGAGTTTCACCGATCGCTTCACGGGTCACGCGAGCGCGTATGCGGCCGCGCGGCCGTCGTATCCGCCCGAGTCGATCGACGCGGTGCTCGACGGCTTGGGCGATCCGGCCTCGCTCGTCGTCGCCGACATCGGAGCGGGCACGGGCATTTCGTCGCGCGCGATCGCCGAACGCGGCCCGCGCGTGCTCGCGATCGAGCCGAACGCCGCGATGCGCGCCAACGCCAAAAGCGATCCGCGCATCGAATGGATCGACGGGACCGGCGAAGCGACGACCTTGGCGGCGGCCTCGGTCGACGTCGTGGCGGCGTTTCAGGCCTGGCACTGGGTCGACCACGCGGCCGCCGTCGCGGAGGCGCGGCGTATCGTGCGCCCCGGGGGGCGCCTCGCTGCGCTCTACAACGAACGCGACGAACGCGACCCGTTCACCGCGGCCTACGGCGACATCATCCGCCGGTACGCGACCGATGCGACCGAGCGGCGCCGCAGCGACGCGCTCGAGGCGTTCGCGCAAATCGCGCCGGACAGCGTGCGCCGCTCCTCGTTCGTCAACGTGCACTCGTGGGACCACGCGGGGTTGCACAAGCGCATCGACAGCACGTCGTACGTGCCGCAAAAAGGCGACGCCTCCGACGCGATGCGGGCGGAGTTCGACGCGCTGTTTGCGACCTACGCGCGCGAGGGTTCGGTCTCTGTCCACCTGGTGACGCTCGTGGTAACCGTCGACGTCTAAGGTTCGCATCGGCATCGACGTCGGCGGCACGTTCACCGACGTCGTCGCCGTCGACGCCGCGTCGCGCGCGCTGCTCGCCGCGGTTAAAGTGCCGACGACCCACGATCACTCCGACGGCGTGGCCGCCGGCATCGTCGCCGGTCTCGAGCGGCTACTGCGCGAGCACGCGATCGATCCGGCCGCGGTCGCGTTCATCGCGCACTCGACGACGCAGGCGACGAACGCGTTGCTCGAAGGCGACGTCGCGCGGGTCGGCGTGGTGCGCTTCGGCCCCGCCCCGGCACGGGCCGCGATGCGTTTCGCGCCGGTGCCGCTGGCGGCGGGGATCGCGTTCGAACCGGTCTATCTCGACGCCGCGGGCAGCGCCGACGATGCCTGGTTCGCGCGCGCGCGCGCGGCGGGCGTCGAGGCCTTTGCGGCCAGCGAAGCCTTCGGTGTCGACCGGCCCGAGCGCGAAGCTGCATTCGTGGCCGGCGCGCGCGATCGCGGTTTCGCGGCGACCTGCGGCAGCGAGGTCTCGGCGATGTACGGGCTGCGCGCGCGTACGCGCACGGCCGCCCTCAACGCGGCGATCTTGCCGCGCATGCTGCGCACCGCGCGCATGACGCGCCGCGCGGTCGATGCGGCGGGTATCCCCGCGCCGCTGATGATCATGCGTTCCGACGGCGGGGTGATGGACGTGGCGGAGGTCGAGCGGCGCCCGATCCTGACGATGCTCTCCGGTCCGGCCGCGGGGATTGCCGGCGCACTCTTCCACGAGAACGTCACCGACGCGATCTTCATCGAGGTCGGCGGCACGAGCGCCGACTGCTCGGTGATCCGGCGCGGCCGCCCGCAGGTGCGCCCGGCGCGCATCGGCGGTCATCGCACGTTGCTGCGCACGCTCGACGTGCGCACGCTCGCGGTCGCGGGTGGTTCGCTCGCGCGCGTCGAGCGCGGCGGCGTGAGCGCGGTCGGCCCGCGCTCGGCCCACATCGCCGGCTACCGCTATGCGGCGTTCTGCGACCTGCGCACGATCGCGCGCGCCCGCGTCGTGCTCGACGGCGGCATCGCCGCGCTCGCCGACGGCGAGACGCGCATCGCGCTGACGCCGACGTGCGCTGCGAACGCGCTGGGGCTCGTGCCCGAAGGCGCGTTCGCGCGCGGCGACGGCGAAGCGGCGCTCTACGCCTGCGCGCGCGTCGGCGAAGCGCTCGGCCTGAGCAGTGGCGATATGGCACGCGCGATCCTCGAGCGCGCGACGGCGACCTTGCGCGGCACGATCGACGAACTGATCGCCGACTACGAACTCGACCGCGCGACCGTCGTGCTGGTCGGCGGCGGCGGCGGCGCGGCGGCCTTGATCCCGTTCGCGGCCGAAGCGCTGGGATTCACGTATCGCATCGCACGCGACGCCGAGGTGATCTCGCCGCTCGGCGTGGCGCTGGCGCTCGTGCAGGACGTCGTCGAGCGCACGATCGTCGATCCGTCGCCGCAGGATCTCGTGCGCATCCGCCGCGAGGCCATCGACGCCGCGATCCGCTCCGGCGCCGCGCCCGACCGGATCGAAGTCGTGCTCGAGGTCGACCGCGCGCGCAACCGCGTGCGGGCCGTCGCGTCAGGCGCGACCGCGCTCGTCGAAGGTGCCGATGTACGCGCCGGCGCGAGCGACGCGGAGCGCATTGCCGCCGCGGCGCTCGCGCTGCGCGCTGAGGCCGGCGCGGTGCGCGAAGTCGCGCGCACGCCGGCGTTCATCGTCGCCGAGGCGAACCGCGCGCTGGCAGTCGTCGACGAACGCGCGGTCGTACGCCTGATCGCGCCCCGCGCGACGGTGGCGCTCACGACGGCCGCCGGCCTCGCGACCACGCTCGCCGCGACGATCGAGGAACACACCACCTACGGTGACGTCGGCCGCGCGCTACCCGATCTGTGGCTGCTCGCCGGCGCGCGCATCATCGAGCTCACCGGCCTCACCAACGCCGAAGACGCAGCCGGCCTCGCCGCCGACGATATCGCCGGCCTCCCGCCCGATGCCCCCATCGCGATAATCGCCGCCCCCCGCCGCGCCTGACGCCCGCCCTCATCCCGAGCGGAGCGCGTCGGCGCGGAGTCGAGGGACAGCCACAATCATCAAGCTTGGTGTCGCGCTGCGATCGCAGAGCTTGGAGCCAGATACGGCTTTGACGTGCGAGAAACAAAGCCGAGCCATGAACGAGTTGCAAAAGCGTGTTCTCGTCGGCTTTTGGTCTGTTTTTACCGCATACCAAGTTGGCCGGTTGGTATTCGAGCCGCAAGTCTCACGAATTGTGCCAGGCCTTGAGGTAATGACCGCGTGCCTCATGCTCTGGGTCCTGAGCCGCCTCAAGACAGCGACCTGATCGAAAGAGGGCGTAGAGCCGGATGAGGGGCTCTCTCGGGCGTCGTAGTTGAATGCTATGCGGGTGCGTGGCGGGTACCGGATCGGCATTCTTTCAGTATTTTTGATTTTGTGCGGCTGCGGCGGCGGTGGCGGCGGCGCCACACCAACGCCCGGCAACGCCGTGCCGACGCCGGCACCGACGGTCATCCCGGCATCGCCGCACGTCGGGGACGTGCGAACGCAACTGTTCCTCTATGCCGGTGGCAGTACGCTGGCATACGACCCCGACGACAAGATATTACTGTCGGCTTACTACACGGTGGTCTACAATGCAGCCACCCACCGGCCGACGGCGTTGGCGCTGCCGGCGAACGACCCATCGCCAATCATGGTGGGGCTTGCGTACGATCAGGCCCATCGCGCGATCTACCTTGCGGGTTCGACAACGCTCTATCGCGGCACGCTCACGGGCGCTATTGCGACCGTCGCGAGCGGGTTTTCCTCGATTCAAGGGCTCGCCGTCGACCCGTCGGGGACAGTGTACGTTGTCGATAACAATTCAGTGAAGGCGGTCGTCAACGGTGTGGTGCGTCAGTACAGTACCCCTGGCTCTGTCCCGGCCGGCTTACTCTCGCAGCCGGCCTTCGACACCCTCAACGGAATGCTGTATGTGACTGATCCCGCTGATGGGGAAATCATGCAGGTGAGCCCGAGCGGCGCCGTCTCCGTGATCGCAGGTTCGTGCGCCGACGTCACATACGCCGATCCAACGGGTTGCGCAATCGGAGACATCGCCGGTACCGGACCAGCCGTTCGGTTCGGTGCCGTCGAGGGCATAGCATTCGATCCTGACGACAACGAATTGATCGTCGCGGATTCTGGGAACAATCAGATCTGGACCGTTACGCCGAACGGTACTGCGACGATTGCGGCGGGTTTCGGCGAGGACGCCGCCATCGATGGGAATGGCCGCTTCGCATTCATTGCGGGACCGCTGAGCGTCACGTATGCCGCCGATAGCCGTCAGGCGTTCTTTAGCGAACTGGTCGGCAATCGCCAGGACTACCTCATCGGTTCCATCGCTCTGGCGGGCCTGCCGGCTCCGTTGCAGACCTTTCCGATCCAAACGTTCGCAGCGCCGCCCGCGGTTTCCGAACCGACGAACATCGCTCTCGCACCCGACGACAGCGTGTGGATCTCCGATGGCGCGAACAATGCCGCAGCGCATATATCGGCGACCGCCAACGCCGTTGAGGTACCGCTCACCGGAGGCTGGCAGGGGCTGGATAAGATCGTCGTCGATGCCGGCGGCACGCTGTGGGGCGGCGCGGAGTTTTTGTCTCCAGGGCTTTTCCCAACTGTGGGCGTGGGCGGGCTCGTCAAGATCGGGGCCGGGGGCGCCCAAACCGGTTTTCTGTTGCCGTCCGGCGGAACCGTCACCGCGCTGGCAATCGGCCCGAATGGGAACGTGTGGTACGGCGAATTCGCGTCGACCTCAACGTCCTTGGGTGAAATCGACCAAACGACGGTAATCGATTCGAACTTCACCATTCAATCGTTTTTCAATCCTCCGCGGCCGCAGGCACTCATCGCGGGCCCCGATGGCAACCTTTGGTATGCGACGAACAATGCGATTCCGCTGTACTCTGCTACGATCTTCGGCATCGCCGAGATGACGCCGGCGGGAGCGCTCGTTCCCGGCATGTTGCAAACGCCGACGGAACCCAATGCTTTTGCGCGCGACGCGCTCGACGGCGCCGTCTGGTATATCGACGCTGGGACGATATGGCGAATCGCGCCGGGCGCTTCCACGCCGACCTCGATGTGCGTTTGCCTCGCCGGGGCGTTCGGGATCTCTGCCGCGCCGGACGGTAGCATGTGGGTTGTCGATCAGATCGGGCTCGAGCGCATCGATCCAACTGGATCCAAGAAGCATTACGAACTGCCGGATTACATTGGCATCTCCGGCGTCGCGGTGCGCTCGGACGGGAAAGTGTGGGCGATTGACACGGATGGGCCGATTTATTTGCTCGACCCGGTCGCCTACGATGCCGGTGGCTTTCCGCATGCCGTCGTGCGGCGGCAAACCGTCCAAATCGCTGGCTTGCCGCGCCTGCGGCGGCACCGCTGACGTCGGCCCCTCGACGCGCCGACGCGCTCCGCTCGAAATGACAGGGGGCGCGGTGCGCTCTTTTCTTGCCGGCACGCGCGGCACTCTTTAGCGCCGCGGCGCTACTGTTTCGTTGCTACGTAGAGGCCCCGCGAAAAGAGGTCGGAGCGTTCGTTGCGTGGTTTGAGGCCGGCGGCTTCGAAGGCGGCGCGGTATTGGTCGTCTTCGAAGAGTTGTAGGCGGTGGGTT
>Ga0302202_10000534_pt1 | contig 50197 bp, 36 predicted proteins | sample II_Bog_N3_3_FD_194579 | JGI IMG/M metagenome (GOLD analysis project Ga0302202, IMG submission 194579) | Peat permafrost microbial communities from Stordalen Mire near Abisko, Sweden - II_Bog_N3_3 | ecosystem: Environmental > Terrestrial > Soil > Wetlands > Peat | place: Sweden: Abisko...
ATCATAGAGACGCTCAACTCCAGCCCTGGAACGACTTCTACAACAACCAACGACCCCATGGTAGCCTCAACTACAATCCGCCTGTCAGCAGACTTCGGGGTGGAACAACCTCTTGACCTTCTACAGCTGCCCCATTCATCGCGCATTGTGCGATGAGTGGGAATTCGTACCACACGCGAACCACCATTCAACCTGCCAAAATTATCTCCACGATGTAAAGTGGATGACGCGCGCACTGTGGCCAAAGCAACGCAGCCAAAGGCGCTGGAGCCTGGAGGGAATCGAACATGGGCAAGTGGACACGACGCGATCTGGTGAAGGCTGGGCTGGCGGCATCGGCCGGTGTGATGACAAGCAAGAACCTGCTGGCCGAGTCGGGCGATTCACGACTGGCGGCTTCGGCTCCCCCGGCTGCCCAACCTGGCGCGAGTCATATTGACCCAAACCAGCCGAACACGCTGCGCGAGCGGCTGTTGCTGGACTTCGGCTGGCGCTTCGCCCTGGGCAATGCCAACGATCCAGTCAAGGACTTCGGCTTCGGCAAGCTGAACGGCTCGGGCACCTTCGCCAAGGCAGGGCAGGTGGGCGGGCCGGCTTCGCCGCGCTTCAACGATTCGGCGTGGAGCAAGGTCGATCTGCCGCACGACTGGGCGATTGACCTTCCCTTCGTCGACAACAACCCGCCGCTGGTGGGGCATGGTGCAAAGGCCTTGGGCCGCGAGTATCCCGAGACCAGCGTTGGCTGGTACCGGCGAGAGTTCGTGCTGCCGGCCAGCGATGCAGGGCGATGCATCTCGGTTGAGTTCGATGGAATCTTCCGCAACGCTACAGTCTTCTTCAACGGCCACTTCATCGCCGAGAACATGAGCGGCTATGCGCCGTTGAATCTCGACCTGACGGACTTCGCCAACTTCGCGGACAAGGCTGCGATGGACCGCGCCGCGGCGGACCAGGCAAGGCTTGCAGCGGCGGGCACGGACGCAGCAGCGGCGGCGCGCATCAAGGCGGGGATGCAGACGCCAGGTTCGAATGTCCTGGTCGTACGGGTGGATGCGACGCTCGACGAGGGATGGTTCTACGAGGGCGCGGGCATCTATCGCCATGTGTGGCTCAACAAGACCGCGCCGGTGCACATCGCGCGCTGGGGAACCTATGTGCGGCCCGACTTCGGGGCCGTTACCGGGGTGGTTACAAGCGCCGATCAGGTCTCCATCCGTCTGAACACCGAGGTCATCAACGACAGCGACGTGGACGTTGTCGGTCGAGTTCATGCGGCACTGGTGGACGACGCGGGAAAGACCGTGGCGACGGCGGTGTCGGAACAGGCGACGATTGAGGCCCGCGACGAAACCGCCTTCCAATTGCATACGATTGTGTGGCATCCGGATATCTGGTCGCTGGAGTCGCCCAACCTGTACCGTGCGGTGACAACGGTCGAGGTGGACGGCGAGATTGTCGATCAGGATGCGCAGACCTTTGGCATTCGCACCGTGCGCTTCGATGCGAACAAGGGGTTCTTCCTCAACGGCAAGCCGGTGAAGATCAAGGGGACGTGCAACCACCAGGATCACGCGGGCGTGGGCGAGGCCATTCCGGACCGCATTCAGGCATACCGGCTGGAGCGGTTGCAATGGATGGGCTCGAACGCCTGCCGCACCTCGCACAACCCGCCGACGCCGGAGTTCCTGGACGCCTGCGACCGCATGGGAATGCTGGTGCTGGACGAGACGCGCATGATGTCGTCCAACCCGGAGGGAATGAGCGAGCTGGAGCGCCTCATCAAGCGCGACCGCAACCATCCCTGCGTGGTGCTCTGGTCGCTGGGCAACGAGGAGGCGGAGCAGGGAACAGCACGCGGCGCGCGCATCGTGAAAACGATGAAGACGTTGCAACAGAAGCTCGATCCGACGCGCCTCTCGACCGCGGCAATGAGCGGGGGCTGGGGCGGCGTGGGAATCTCCAACGTGCTGGACGTGATGGGCTGCAACTACAACGACGGCCTGATCGACAAATTCCACCAGGACTATCCGACTCAGCCGATGATCGGCACCGAGACGGCCAGCACCGTGGCGACGCGCGGCATCTACGCCAACGATAAGGTGCGCGGCTATATGAGCGCGTACGACACGGAGAAGCCGCGCTGGGGCAATACCGCAGAGGAGTGGTGGTCGTTCTACGCTGAGCGCGAGTGGCTGGCAGGCGGCTTCGCCTGGACCGGATTCGACTATCGTGGCGAGACCACGCCGTATTCATGGCCGTGCATCAGCTCGCACTTCGGCATTCTCGACACCTGCGGATTTGCCAAGGACACGGCCTGGTACTACAAGGCGTGGTGGGGTGCCGAGCCGATGCTGCACATCCTTCCGCACTGGAACTGGGCGGGCAAGGAGGGCCAGGAGATTGAGGTCTGGGCCTATTGCAACCAGGAGAGCGTCGAACTGTTCCTCAACGGCGCAAGCCTCGGTTCGCAGCCGGTGAAGAAAAACGGGCACCTGGTGTGGAAGGTGAAGTACGCGCCGGGCGTACTGGAGGCGCGCGCCAGCAAGGGCGGAAGGATCGTGCTGACCGACAAGCGCGAGACGGCTGGCCCCGCGGCCAATATCCTGGTTACGGCGGACCGGCCGAAGATCAAGGCCGATGGGCAGGACCTGGCTGTAATCAACGTGGCGATTGTGGATGCGCAGGGCCGGCTCGTGCCTGAGGCGAACAACAAAGTGACGTGGACGGTGGCAGGGCCAGGCAGCGTGATCGGCGTAGGCAACGGAGATCCCAGTTGCCACGAACCGGACCGCGCATCCGAACGCAGCGCCTTCAACGGGCTTTGCATGGCAATCGTGCAGAGCAAGCGTGGCCAGGCCGGGGCGGTGGTGGTCACGGTGACCTCTCCAGGGCTGGCGACGGCAACGGCTGCTATTTCGAGCGAGACTGCGCCGATGATTCCCGCGGTGTAAGTATGGGGCACTGTATCGTTGCAGGTTCTCCCGTCTTTCATGCAGACGGGAGATCTGCTGCCTTTGGCTCTGCGCCGCTGACCGCATAAAACGGCGCGTTGGCGTTATCCTTTAAGAACAATGAAATTTTTGCTGCGCTGTGTAGTGTTGTTCTGGTTGCTTGGGATGGGTGGTGCGCGGATGGCCCGCGCGATTGAGGTGAAGGTCTCGGCAAAGGCGCTGGAGCGGACCTTGCGCACGCAGCTCTTCAACGGCCCCGACGGCCGCTACTACATCCGCGGCGATGCCTCCTCGCCCTGTTCGGTCTACGCCGAGGACCCACACGTCACCTTCAAGGACGACCGCGTCGTGGTGCACGTGCATACCCGGGCAAAGCTGGGCAAGGCGCTGCGAGGGGCCTGCGTCGGCGTCTCGCTGAACGCCGATGCGGATGTCTCGGTCGTCCCCGATGCGGAGGGCGAATCGGTGGGCTTTCGCGATGCGAAGATCGAGCAGATCAGCGAGTCGAAGGAGTTGAACTTTCTTCTTGTGCCCTTCCTCAGCCACAAACTGCCCTCGCAGATGAAGCTGAACGCAGCGGATATGATGCGCAAGGTGCTCAGCCAGTCGGTCGCCTCCACCGGCTACACCATCACCCTCGACTCCCTGAAGCTGCACTCGATGATGGTGGACCATGACGCGCTGACCATCGATGTAGACGCCGCAATGAGCATCGAGTAGGCGTGCAATGGCTTGGCGTCGCCGCGGAGTAGTCAGGCTGCCTCAGCGGTTGCCTTGTAAATAATTGCAAAATAATAACTTACAGGAAAGGGACAAGCCCAGCCATGATTGCCGGGAGCGCTCTTCAGCGCGCAGCTAATCAGCGCTCAAAAGGGGGAGGGCAACTCACTCGATACTCTGGAGGTGTTTATTTTTTCCATAAATGATTGACATTGGTTGGCTTGAGAGAGAATAATTCTGGCCGATCCTAAATCAATTATTCCCTGCACGCTAAAGGGATATCCCTGAATTCATTTTCCGAGGCGTTATGAATTTCACAATCGATGCAATTGTCTCTACGTCCATGCAGGCGGTTCGCAGGGGACTCTCCCTGTTCGCGTTGCTCGCTCTCCTAGCAGTCCCGGTCGCGCTGCTGGCGCAGACTGCCGGTGAAGGCACCATCACGGGCACGGTGACGGACAGCTCAGGGGCGGTTGTCGCCGGAGCCACGGTCACGGCCACCAACGCAGCCACCAATGTGGCCACCGCGCGCACAACAACGTCCGCGGGCGATTACACCATTGCGCCAATTCCCCCGGGAATCTATTCGGTCCAGATCGCGGCCAAGGGATTCAAGACCCTGCGCCAGGACAATCTCTCCGTCGATGCGCTGGGCGCGTTGAGTTTCAACGCTGCATTGACCCTCGGCGCGGCGTCGGAGACGGTCATCGTCACCGCTGCTCCCCCGGTGCTGGATACCACCAACGCCACGCTGGGAACCGTGATGGAGAACGAGACCTATAAGAACCTGCCCATCCAGACGAGCGGACTGCAACGCGATCCCACGGCCTTTGCCATGCTGACGCCGGGCGCGCAGACCGGTGGCGGCCGCCTTCCACTGATTGGCGGAACGGGAAATTATCTTCAGCAGCTCTACCTGGAAGGAATCCCAGCCGAGACCATCAACCAGCAGGGAGACAACCGCGTGGTCTCGCTGAATGTGGACCTCGACGCAGTCGACCAGTTCCAGATCGTCAGCAGCGTACCGCCGGTGGAGTATGGCGGTGCGGGCGCGGAGAACTTCACCATGAAGTCTGGCGGCCTGAAGTACCACGGGCAGGCCTCGGACTTTGTGCGCAATACGATCTTCGATAACTGGAGCTTCGTCAATAAATGGGCGCAGGCCGTGGGCGTCAACCCGGCTACCGGTGTCAACTATCCAACGTGCAGCGCCGCCTCAAGCACGGCCACCGTCAATGGGCAGACTGTAAATTACGCGCCCAGGGCCGGTTGCCAGGCCAAGCCGTTTGAACACCAGAATGAGATGTCGTTCTCCATCGGCGGCAAGGTGCCCGGGACGCACGACAAGCTCTTCTTCTTCGTCGCGTACGACAAGTTCCATTACCGTGCATACGCTACCCCGGCCCTGGCCACCATTCCAAGTACGTTGATGCGCACAGGCGACTTTACCGAACTGAACGCGAACGCGGTCGTCGGTACCGGCTATACCGGAATCGCCGGCAATCCGGCTGGCACGGGCAACGTCAATCCAGCCATCATCTACGATCCAACCTCGAACGCCTGCGTGGGCGCGGTCTGCACCCGCACGCCATTCCAGGGAGTGAAGAACGGCCTGCCGACCTTCAACGTAATCCCCACCGGCTATCTCTCGCCGATTGCCCTGGCGATGCAGTCGTTCCTGCCCGCGCCGACCTACACCAATGTCATCACCAACAACTACCTTGGCACCCGAGTCGCAGGCTTTGACAACCATGTCACCAACTATCGCGTGGACTACGACCTGAGCGCGAAGAACCGCCTGTCGGCTGTCGGCGCCATCGGCGTCGAGGATTACTACAATAACTTCGCGACTCCTTATATCCCGTTGCCATACGAGGGCGGCGACCTGGCCAGCGTCTTCCCCAAGCAGTTTGTCGCCGAGGATGTCTATACCGTCAACGCCAATGTGGTCAACCAGTTCAAGTACGGGTTTACGCGGTTCTTCCAGAACATCAAGAACTCCACCGATGGCGTCAGCCAGTATGATGCGGCGACCTTCGGCATCACCAATCTGCCGCCGGGCCTGTCGGGTACATCCTTCCCCGGCGCCTCGTTCACAACCAACACCGCCATCGCCCCCAACCCCTCAACCTGGACGACCGACAGCAGTTCAACCTCTACCCAGCCGACAACCCCGAACTCCTATACGCTCGTCGACAACCTGCTATGGACGAAGGGCAAGCATGCGTTGACCTTTGGTTTTACCTATCAGTTCCTTGAAGTCAACGCCCAGTTGCCGGCCACCTACAGCGGCGGACTCTATCTGACCTATAACGCCGTCACAACGGCCAACTACAATGCCGCCTCCAGTACACTGGGAACCAATAGCGGCTACGGATACGCCAGCTATCTGCTGGGCGGCGTGGGCGGAACTCCCACCCTTGCCATTCAGCCCGTCCCTGAGATTGGCAGCCGTTACAAGCCGCTCGCGCCGTATGTCGAGGATAACTTCAAGCTCTCGCAGAAGCTGACTCTCGATCTTGGAATTCGCTGGGACTACGCTCCTCCCTACCATGAGGTGAATAATCACTTTAGCTTCCTGAATCCGACCCTGACCGGCGTCACCGGCCAGCCTGCAGGGGCCGTCGGCGCGCTCCAACTCGCTGGAAATTACGGCGGAGCGGGAGTAAGCATCGGCAAAAAGACCCCCGTCAACACCTACTGGAAGAACTACGGACCGCGTGCCGGCATGACCTATGCAATCGACGACAAGACGGTCTTCCGCATCGGTGCCGGCATGGTCTACTCCTTTGGCGGCGGCGCCGGTGGCGGACGCACCAGCGACGGCGGCTCACTCGGCGCCGGACAGAGCCTCGGCTTCAACGTAACAGCGTCGGGAACTCCGGAACTTACCTCTGGACTCGCCGCCGGGCCATCCTTCTTCCTCAATAACGGCACCTACTTCACCGGCATTGGCAAGGCCAATACCGCGCTCTTCGGCGGCGCGGCATTGCCCACCGCCCCGACCCTCGGTCCTGCCACACAGCTCTTGAACATGGGCAACTACCTCAATGCTTCCGGCGCGATTGCCACAGCGGGCAGCATGGCCTACGCCGATCCGTATGTATCGGGCCGCACGCCGGAGTTTACCTTCTACAACGTTGGCTTTGAGCGTAGCGTTACCAAGGACATGACGCTGGCCGTCAACTATGTCGGCAGCGAAAGCCATCATGTCTTCGAGACCAGTGCCGGTACCAATGCGCGTGGATACTGGGTCAACCAGTTGAACCCCGTCTACCTCGCCGCTCTGGGCAATGTCCTCGACAGCACGGGCACAAAACCAATCCTGACCGCTGCTGCGACCTCCGCGAACATTACCAAGGCGCAGACCGTGTTGCCCAATATCACGATCCCCAGCTTCTTCTCAACCGCGGCCAACGCCTTCCCGACCAGCTCTACCGTAACTCTGGCCCAGGGGCTGGCTGCCTTCCCGCAGTACAGCGGCATCAACGACGGCTGGGGAGAGAATGTGCAGAACTTCGTCTACAGCGCCCTGCAGATCACGCTCGCACAGCGTGAAAGCCATGGCCTCAGCTTCAACATCAACTACACCTACTCCAAGAACGTTGGAGACGACTCCACCTTCCGCAGCGGATACGACATCCCTGCCGGTGCCATCTCAGGCAATGGCCAGGCTTGGAAACAGGACCGCATCGATCGTTCCTTGACCATCTATTCCCAGCCTGAAGTGGTCAATGCGTACGGCGTCTACAAGCTGCCCTTCGGCGAAGGGCATCGCGGCGGCAACTCGCTGTTGATGCGCTCGCTCACCAGCGGCTGGATGCTCTCGGGCATATACCAGTATGCCGCCGGCCTGCCGATCAACGTCACCTGGAGCGGCGGCTGCGCTAACGCAGCACCCAACTCCGGCACCTGCATGCCGGACATCAACACTGCATCGAACGACTTCACCAGCAGGAATGCCCGCATCAACGGCAGCTATGGAACTGGGCCGAACGGGACAGTCGCCGGCAATCTCGGACTCGCCGGCGGGACCCAAATCAAGTACGTAGACTACAACGCGTTCAAGATCCCCACCGACATCTCTGCCGTCACGGGTCAGACAACGCACCAGTATCTGATTGGGAACTCTCCCCGCACCGCGCCGCTTGGCCTCAGGGGGCCGGGCTCACAGAACCTCACGGCGTCCCTGCGCCGTTCCTTCGCGCTGCGCCTGGGCATGTCGATCGTCTTTGAGGCAGATTGCTTCAACGTCTGGAACAAGGTGCAGTTCTCCTCGCCCGGCGCAGGTTGGTCCGCGACGGCATCGACAACGGCAAGCACATACGGCGAGGTCACTGGAATATCCAACTCGCCGCGCGACTGGTCGTTTGCCGGACACTTCAACTTCTAACCCGCTTCCTCCAATTCAAAGTTCAAAGCCGCCACATTCGCATGAATGTGGCGGCTTTGTCTTGCGCAAGCCACGCCAGAATGTGGCACCCTTGAAGCATGACACTTGACCCAGTCCAGATTCGCGTCCTCGGCGCATTGATCGAAAAAGAGATTGTCACGCCGGAGAACTACCCGCTCTCCCTCAACGCGCTCGTCAACGCCTGCAACCAGCGCTCCAGCCGCGATCCCGTCATGAATCTAACCGAGGAAGAGGTACGCCAGGCGCTGCACTCGCTCGAAGACGTGGGGCTGACCTCGGTAGTGCGAGAGAGTCGGGTGGCGAAGTACGAGCATCGCATCCGCACAGTGCTGAACCTGCGCCGCGACGAGACGGCGCTGCTCTGCCTGCTCTTTCTGCGCGGCCCGCAGACGCCGGGCGAGCTGCGTGCGCGCGCCGACCGCCTCCATAGCTTCGACGGTCTCGACGCGGTTGAGAGCACGCTGGCGCGCATGACCGCAGCTCCCACAGGCGACGAACCTTCAGGAGCGCGGCCCCTGGCAGTTGTGCTGCCGCGCCAGCCCGGCTCGCGCGAGGCGCGCTACGCGCATCTGCTCGGTGGCCCGGTCGACACAGCCGTGCGCGACTTCAGCTCAGCGGAGTTTCGCCCGCGCAATCCTTCCGCAATCGAACAGGCCTCGGATTCTGCCACGGAGTTCGCAACCGCGGCTCGCATCTCAGCGTTGGAGTCCGAGGTCGCGGCACTGCGCGCAGCCGTCGCGCAGTTACAGGAATCATTCGCGCAGTTGGAGTCTAGACTGAACGACGACCCGCCCGCAGCAGACACTCGCACAGCGCAGAGAACCCCGTAGGCGTCGATCCTCCTCGCAAATTCAATCGGAATATAGCCAACTCGCACGCTGGCGGATTTATACTTCGCGGCATGGGAACCGTGCGCAAATTGCTGCGTTTAAGACCCTGGGGGGTGATCCAGTCGCGCCTGCTTGCGCGCGAGATCGGCGACTACAAGCCGTCGCTGCGCGCACTGGTGCACGAACTCTTCGGCGAAGATGTCGCCGTGCGCAAGCGAGCAGCCGACGTGGCGCGGCGCATTACGGAGCGGGATGCGGCTCCATTGGAGCGATACGCGGACGAGCTGGCGGGTTTGCTGGAGTCGCTGCCGATTGACGAGTCGCAGACGCGCTGGCATCTGGCGCTGGTGGTCGCACGCGTCGCGATGACGAGGCCGCAACGACTGCGCGCGGCGCGGATCATGTCGCTGCTGGCCGAGGACGAGAGCAATGCGGTGCGCTGCTCGGCGGTGGAGGGATTGGCGACGCTTGCGCTTACAGAAGATTCGCTGCGAGAAGAGGCCGAGGCGCTCGTCGAGCAGTTCCTGTGGAAGGGGGGAACGCCAGCGATGCAGGCCCGCGCACGTCATGCGCAAAAGAGGCTGAGGAAGAAGTATGCCGAGGGGTGAGCGGAGGTGGTTCGATGAAGAAATGGACCCAACTCAGGTGCCCAACATCTCGATTTTGAAACGTGGGCTTATGCTTGCGATGCGAGAAACCCCGTATGACGCTCTCCGCCGCAAGTGCAATCGGCGTAGCGCCCTGCACTCTGTCGCATATCGCCGGCAAAGAACGCAATACCGAATTTGGCAACGACCACATGTTCGACCGATGCCTCCGATACAAATTAAGCATTGAAGACCGCCGTGTGGTTCCTGCGTGGTCGTCTGCTCGTCAACTCTCCTCATCCCAGCCATCTTAGACTGCGGATGAAAATATCCTCCACTTATCCCTCTGTCAGAATTTGCAAATTAGCTCTCACTCGCAGTTATTTCTAAGTGTGCAATTTTGACCACTTTTTTATTTTTATTTTTTTTGCGCAACCCTCCGCAAATACGCAGCATCGCACTTTTCTGTGGGCCGGAAACAGATGACACAGCATGTGAATCCAACTCCGGGAACCACTTGAGCATCCTATGTATGACCCGCTAATACATTCGGCGACATGAAAAGCGATGGACAACTGTTCGCAACAGTTGGAGAAGGGGCACCAATGAACAAGCACATGAGTCGTAACACGTGGTTCCTATCGGCACTGACACTCCTTGCCGTTTCACTCGCTGGCTGCGGTCGAGAAACAATCAATGTCCCAGACACCACGCCCCCTTATGTGCTCTCCACCGTTCCCGCGCTAGGCGCGGCAGGCGTGGCCGTAGGTGCGCCCATCAGCGCGACTTTCAGCAAGCCGGTCAACTGCTCCACCCTCACCACGACGACCTTTACGGTTGCGGCGGCAGGGACTGGCGGAGCTGCCGTGGGCGGAGCAGTCACCTGCTCCGGATCCACCGCGACCTTTACGCCCACCACCGCTCTTGTGCTTCATACGCTCTATACGGCCGCGATTACGACTGGGGTCACAGACCTGGCCGGCAATGTCATGGCCAGCCCCTATGCCTGGAACTTTGAAGCAGTGGCAGGCCCCTCGGTGGTTTCCACCACTCCTGTTACTTCTACTCCTGGCCCAACCGGCGTCGCCTTCAACCAGGTGATCAGCGCTACCTTCCTGCAACTCCCAGCGCAAGACCCTGACTTCGCCGGTTCGGCATTGAACTGCTCCACCGTAACCGCGACAACCTTTACGGTGACAGCTCCAGCACCGGTCGGTTCCGTGACGGGCGTGATCGCCTGCTCAGGCGCAACGGCCACGTTCACAGCGACTCTGGTAGCAAACACCACCTACACTGCTACCCTGACCACAGGAGTCCAGGACGCAGCTGGCACTGGTCTGGCAAGCGCTTATGTGTGGACCTTTACGACCGATACACTTCCCACCGTGCTCTCCACCGTCCCAGCGAATGGCGCCACCGGCATCCTGCTCAACCAGGCCATCGGCGCGACGTTCAGCAAGGCGATGAACTGTGCAACTCTCTACTCTCCCGCAACTACGTTTACAGTAACCGGCCCGGGCAGCACTGCCGTTGCGGGAACGGTGAGCTGCTCGGGCAACGGAGCGATCTTCATACCATCCAACCTGCTTGCAACCAATACCTTGTACACGGCCACGATTACAACCGGGGCACAGGACGCGCAAGGCGTACCCCTGGCAAGCAACTATGCATGGAACTTCAGAACAGTTCCTGCCCCCGCCGCACCCTCAGTGATTGCTACAAACCCTGCCGCTGGCGCCACGGGCGTGCCGACCAACCAGTCGCTGATTGCGACCTTCAGCGAGGCGATGAATCCTGCCACGATCGGGGTAACAACCTTTACGCTGAAAGCAACAACTGGCGGAGCTGCGGTCACCGGAACCGTCGCCTATGATGCCTCCGGTTCGGTAGCGATCTTTACACCGACCGCACCCACCCCTCTTGCAGCTAGCACACAGTACACGGCCACGATCACAACCGGGGTTCAGGACCTGGCAGGCTATACCATGGCCAGCAACTATGTCTGGACATTTACCACCGGCGTTCCAAACACCACCAAGCCGACGGTGCTCTCCACAATCCCTGCCAATTTGGCCACCGGCGTGCCGGCCAACCAGGTCGTCAGTGCGACCTTCAGCACGGCCATGAACCCACTCACCATCAGCGGGACCACATTCACGCTGACCGGTCCGGGAACAACGGCTGTCGCAGGCCTGGTCACATACGCCGGCATTGGAAATACTGCGATCTTTACACCAACCGCAGCTCTCGTAACGGGCACGACTTATACGGCCACGATCACAACCGGCGCGCAGGACCTGTCAGGCAATGCGCTGGCCAGCAACGATGTCTGGACGTTTACCGTTGGCGCGGCAAACACCACGGCACCGACGATCACCCTCACCTCGCCTGTCAATGGGGCCACCAGTGTGCCAATCAACCAGGCCGTCAGTGCAACGTTCAGCAAGGCCATGAACCCACTCTCGATCAATACAACAACCTTCACCCTCACAGGACCCAGCGGAGCTGCGGTAATCGGAACGATAAGCTATAACGCGGCCACCTTTGTCGCAACCTTTACCCCTACGACCAATCTCGCGGCCAACACCATCTACACGGCGGACATCACGACCGGAGCGACGGACTCGACCGGCAATCCGCTGGGATCTGGCGTTGCACCGAATCCCTGGACCTTCACAACATTTGGTGTAGCACTTCCACCGCCAGTGGTTCTGAACTCGGCCGCTGCCTTCGGAGACGTTGGCGGTACCGCCGGAATGACCAATCAGGGGATCGAAACGGTCATCAATAATGGCAGTATCGGGACCACGGCCGTGTCAACGGCGGTCACCGGATTCCACGATACCAGCCTTGCGAAGCAAGCTGGCGTATGGCCATGCATATATACGGAGACGACACTCAATGTAGGGCAGGTGAATAGTGGAACCGGTAATATAGGCATCTACACGGCTCCTCCGCCCCCTAATGGTATTGCGTGCCCCAGTGAAGGAACCGCCGCCACGTTGCTTATTGCACAACAGGCTGCAGCGGACACTCTTAGCGCTTACATCTCCATGACGCCTGCTTCCATGCCTGGCGGTATAGCTGTAGAAAGCTGCCCGGCCCCGCAATGCATAGGCTCCGGTGGTCCGGGCGAGCTAGGCGGTCGAACCCTGCAAGCCGGGGTCTACAAGGCTTCGCCGGGTACTTACGCCATAACGTCCTCGCCGCTTACTCTCGACGGCGCGGGCAACCCCAACGCCACATGGGTATTCCAGATGAGCTCGTCACTCACGGTAGGCGGCACAGCCCCTCAAAGTGTCCTCCTGGAGAATAGTGCTAGCTGCGCGAATGTCTTCTGGCAGGTCGGCAGCGCCGCGGTGATCAACGGGGCTGGCGGCGGGACGTTCTGCGGAACCGTTATCTCTTATTCGGGAGCCACGACCGGGACTGCCGGAATCACGACAATCACCACCATCAACGGTAGATTGCTCTCTTTGATTGGGGCGGTCACCCTGGTGAACACCGTTATTAATGTGCCAGCTCATTAAGGCTACGCGGAGGCCGTCCCCCAGGACGGTCTCCGCATAGGCATATAGGTAGTGCAGGAATTAAGCGCGCACGCAGGGCGAGCAAGGCTTGATGGCTAGGAAGAGCGAATCGGTTCCCGCATTCCAGCCAATCGAAGGCAAACCGAGCGAACCCGATGGCGAGGATGGATGGTTTTCGCGAGCAGCAATTTAGGAGAACGACGATGAAATTCAGGACGCGGATGATTGCCGCAATGGCGGCTGTCGCATTGCTGGTGCCACCATTCTTATTTGCTGCGGAAGACTCGACGAACTCCTCGGCCAGAGCCACCGCTGTCGACTCCGCGGTCGCGCCCGCTGCCGTGGGCAATGCCGAAGTGCCTGCCGCGCTGGCCCAGTCCGCGGCTCCCGCGCCCTCTTCAGGCCGCACCTATCGGAGCTATCCCAGGGCAGAGCTTTTTCTTGGCTACTCATATATACGGGGTGTGCCGACGCTAAGCCCCGGTAACCGCATGGACTACCTGAATGGCGGTAGCACGTCCATCGCCTTCAACCTGAACCGCACTCTGGGACTGGTTGGTGATTTTGGCGGCTACGATGCCTCGGAACTCCAGCTCACCGGCGCAGGCGCAAACCCGGCCCGCGTGGCAGACGCAAGCGGGACTGCCTACACGTTTATGGCTGGCCCACGCCTTTCCTTCCGCCACGACAGGATCACTCCCTTCGTACAAGTTCTATTTGGCGGCGTACACGCTAGTCAGGTGACGCTCTCCAATTGCACCGGCGCTCTTTGCACGCCCCTCGCCTCCGAAAACGCATTTGCCATGACAGCCGGAGGCGGACTTGATCTAAAGATCCACCGGCATATCGCCATACGCATCGTTCAGGCCGAGTACCTGATGACCCGCTTCGGAGATCCCACCACGGGCATACGGGAATCGCAGAACGACATACGCCTCTCCTCCGGACTGGTCTTCGGCTTCGGCGGGAATGCTCCTCCGCTGGCGGTTGACTACACCTGCTCAGCCAGCCCATCGACGGTGTATCCTGGCGACCCGATCACGGTGACAGGCGTGGCGTTGAACCTGAATCCTAAAAAGACGGCGAGCTACACCTGGTCGTCGGATGGCGGAGCGATCTCGGGGACATCGAACACGGCGAGCATCGACACGAAGACCTTGTCCGCGGGCACCTACACGGTCAAGGGCCATGTGTCGGAGGGCGTGAAGCCCGGCCAGATCGCGGACTGCTCCACGCAGTTCACAGTCAAACCCTTCGATCCGCCGACCATCAGCTGCACGGCAAATCCTTCGTCGGTCAATCCGGGTGATTCTTCGATGGTTGCGGCGAGCGCAGTCAGCCCGCAGAACCGTCCGCTAACCTACAACTACAACGCAACAGCCGGTTCCATCAGCGGCACCACACCTTCGGCGACGCTTTCGACGGCAGGTGCGGCTCCAGGACCGATTACGGTCAGCTGTAATGTGATTGATGACAAGGGACAAAGTGCCTCGGCGACGGCCAGCGTCAATGTGATTGCGCCTCCGCCGCCGCCGCCGCCGCCCGCGCCGCTGGCGTCCAGCCTGTGCCCGATGAGCTTCGAGCGCGACGCGACACGTCCGACGCGCGTGGACAACGAAGCCAAAGCCTGCCTGGATGACATCGCTCTCAACCTACAGCGTTCCACCGATGCCAAACTGGCGCTGGTTGGCAATGAAGACGCCAAGGAGCAGGCGGATGAGGCCAGGGAAGCGAAGCTGAAGCCCCGCGTCCAAAAGCCGAGCGACGCCGTGGAACGCGCGGTCAACACCAAGCAGTATCTGGTGAACGAGAAGGGCATCGATCCGTCTCGCATCCTGCTCTACACAGGCACGGACGATGCCAAGACGGTTACGTCGACGCTGATCCCGGCCGGAGCAGTCAACCCCGCTGTAGGCGACACTCCAGTGGACCAACCATAGAAATTAGCTCATTGCCGAATGAGGAGACGAAAGAGATATCTCCACATAGGGGTGATTATCTAAGCGCGGGAAGTACTCTTCCCCCGAGATGTATCTCCAATAACTGATATACATCTATACATCAGGAAAGTCTCGATCGAGGTGCTTGGCCGCTACGCCCTCTTCGTGGACGATGCGCCGTATCTGATGCTGAGCGCGCAGGTGCACAACTCCGGCAGTTGGCCTGCCGAGCTGCCATAGGTTTGGCCGGCAATGGAGTACCTGCACGTGAACACCGTGGAGATGTTGGTCTATAGGGAGCAGTTCGAACCGCGGCCAGGGGTGTATGACACCGCGCTGATCGATACGCTCTTGGCTGAGGCGCGGCAGCACCAGGTCCACCTGGTCATTCTCTGGTTCGGCACGTGGAAGAACGGCAGTCAGCATTACATGCGCGAGTGGATGAAGCTGGACACGGTGAAATATCCGCGCGTGATCGGCAAGAACGGGGATGCGGTCTACGCGTTTGTCGGAGCCCGGCCGGAGTCGCTATCTAACCAGAGAGAAATACAACCGCGTATGTAACGCCATCAACAATTATTTCCCTGAGCATCATGCGGAGTTTGTTGTGTCTGTGAATACTGGGATGCGTTTGACGGAGCAGTATTCCTGCTCATGGTTCCAGGTCGATATCTCACGCCGCGCAATCGACCTCACTGAGACAAAGAACGGCCACCAGAAGGAAAAGGTCACCCGCAAGGGGTAGTCTTATTTTGTATATGTTGTTTATTTTATTGGTACCGGGAGGGGGTCGGATTGCCTCCACGCATTGACTCTAAATAAGTTACTGAAAAATATCGACGCTCGAATCGTTCAAGACGCAGCAGACGCGGCTTCTGAGTACGCTACAGGTACACGGAATTTTCGACCGCTCTCTTCTGACTCGGCTTTGCCTGCCTCTGGATTCCTCTGCGCCGCCCTCTTGCGCCTCTTTTGAGGGCCTGACATCATGGGTGGAACAAGATGACGGAACGTGTACAGATCGTGGTTGAGCCATTGAGTCCAGCCATTGTCGGGGCTGCGAAACCAAGCTCGGCGGTGCTGTGGTTGCAGTGTGTCACGCTGGCGTGGATGCTCGTAGAGTTGGGCGTCGCCGTTTATGCGGCAGCTACGTCCCACAGTTCTGCGATGCTGGCATTCGGCTCCGACAGCCTGGTAGAGCTCCTGTCTGCTACGGTTGTGCTCTTGCAGTGGATTCCGGGCATGCCGATCTCGGAACGCAGAGCAGGCCGTGCGGCCGGAGTTCTGCTGTGTTTGCTCGCCTTTGTGGTTGCGGCAATTGCTTTAGCGTCCTTGGCTCTGCGGTCGCGGCCTGAAACAAGTCGTGCAGGGATAGGAATCACTGTTGCTGCGCTGATCGCAATGCCAGTTCTGGCATCATTGAAACGCCACGAGGCACGCCGCAGCAGGAATGCAGCCCTGGCCGCCGATGCGGTGCAATCCGCTACTTGCGCGTACATTGCGTTGATTACCTTGGCTGGCCTCGCGGTCAACGCCGCATTCCATCTCCCATGGTTCGATTCGCTGGCCGCATTGGCAGTCATTCCCTTTCTCATCCAGGAGGGCAGATCTGCTTGGCAAGGTCATGCCTGCGGATGCTGCTGAAATCCTGCTCTTGCAGGTTTCCTGAATTTACTTCGCTCTACACTGACTACCAACTGTACGTATACCCAATGCTTGCCGTGGTGTACCAGGGAACGGTGATGACCTTGCTGTAGCTCTCCTGAATCCAGATCGAATTGTTGTTATTGCAGTGCACAATTGCGCCGATCGATACGCCGCTGTCCAGCCTATTTTGGATGTGGGCGTTTCCGGTGTAGCTGGTAATGCCAGTCTGGACCCAGGTGTATCCGGTAACCACCTTGGTCTTTGGCAGGGCGAAGTTCTTCATCACTCCGGCAGATTCCGTGTGCTCCCCAAAGTTGGTATGCAGAAAACCGTGGCTCCCGCTGTTCTCGTAGGTGTATCCGAAGGTCAGTTCGTCTCCGATGGGATCGCGCTTGAGGAAGGCAAAGGTGTGGCCGATGCCTATGTTGTAATTTGCCCGCGGCAGCAGGCCTGGCCGGTCAATATCCGACCCCAACATCACAAACAGGTCTGTGCTGGTTCCCGCTGGGGCGGGCGCTGATTGTGCGCGTAGTTCCACGCACGACGCCATAGCGCAGAGCAAGAACGCTGCGATGGGAATTCGCAAATGTGATGACACGGGACTCGTCATCTGATGCCACCTCAATCTCAATCAATCTCTGACAGATGAATGCGTGCACTGCGAACCGCCTCCAGAAATCTGCGCGCCAGCTCATGAATCCACTGGTCCTTGCGCATCTTGAGCGCCTGACGCGGCATCAACTCAGATCCAATGCCTAGCGACGCCGCGCCGGCGAAGATGAAGTTGGCCGCCGTCAGTTGATTGACGCCTCCGGACGCGATCAGCTTTATCTGTGGCAACGGGACCTTCAGGGCGCGTATGTACTGGTCTCCACCGACTTGTGCACAGGGGTAGATCTTTACGAAGTCGGCCCCTGCCTTCCACGCCGCAATTACTTCACTGGGCGTCAGTGCGCCGGGGATGGCGGCCACATCGTTCTTCAATGTGAATTCCAGCACGTCGGGAACCAGCCCGGGACTGGTGATGAATCGTGCGCCGGCATCTAGGCAGCGTTGTGCCGTCTCCGTATCGAGCACGGTCCCGGCGCCCACCACGAAGTTCGGATAGTTTTGAGTCAACTGCGCAATCACCTCGACCGCGTTAGGCACGGTCATGGTGATCTCAACCACCGGGATGCCAGCTTCGTATACCGTCTCGGCGGCAAACAGAGCCAGTTCAGCGGAAGCGACACGGATGCTTGGCATTATGCCGATATCTTCTATGCGCTCTCGAACTTCTTCTCGATTCATCATTTCGACCTCGATGCTTGATATCAAGTCATGCCGTTGTCCATCGTTATCGAACGAACTAAACGCAGAACCTGCTCGACTCCTAGGGGATGACCTCGCGTCCCACAGCGAGATTGAGCTGGCTCGCGGCCGTCAGGTAAGAGCCGATCAATTGCAAGTATGCAAGCTGCACCACGCGATAATCGCTTTGAGCATTGAGGAAATCCATCAGTGATGCACCCCCATGCTGGTAGGAGAACGTGACCGTGTCGCGCACCCGCGTTGCCTGGTCCTTGTACTTGTCGCGATACGGAACCAGCAGCGCAATGTTGCTCCGAACCTGCTCATACGCCGAGTCCACGTCGCTGAAGACCTGCGCCCGCGTCTGCTCGGTGAACTGCTGGCTACGGTCGATGTCGATCAGCGTGCGTTTTTTCTCGCCCTGGTTGCGGTCGAAGATGCGCAGCGGGATGTTCACGCTGAGACCGAGCGTCTGCTGGGCATAGGGATTGTAGAACGATGGGTTGTAGGTGTACCACGCGCCAAAGGTCGGGTCGGTTGAGCCGTTTGCAATTGCCAGCTTGTGGTTCGTCTTCGCCTGCTCGATTCCCTGGATCGCAGCGCTCAGGTCGGGACGCGAATCGAGCGCTGTCTGGTGAAAGTCGTCGAGCGGCTTCAGATCAGTGGAGAAATTAAACGGCCCGGTTACGTCAAACTGATCGACCGGCGTACGGTCGTCCAGCAACTGCAGTAACTGGATCTTCTGAGTGCGCAGGTTTACGGTTGCCGTCTCGATCTCCGACTCGTACTGCACGCGCAACAATTCGATGCGGTCCAGATCGATCTGCGCCAGGTCGCCGGCCTTGAAACGGTCCTGGCTAATGGTGATGATCTTGTCGTAGTAGTCGAGGTCGGCGCGCGCCAGCTCCAGCACCGCCTTGGCCTCCAGCGTCTGCACGAAGGCGGAGCGCAGGCTGAAGAGCAGGTTGCGCTCCAGGTCCTCATGCAGCGAGCCGCCGATGCGCGTTGACTCCTTCGCCGTCTCCAGGCGCAGTTCGCGCTTGTGATCGCGCTCGTGCAGATAGCTGAAGTTGGGCTGCACCTGCGTGCCCGACGTGGGACGCCAGTAGCCCTCGTGGGGTGCGATCTGGGTTCCGTCCGCACTCAATGTGAACTCCGGATTGGGGCGAAGAAACGCGGTGATCTCCTCGGCCTTCAACTCATCCACGTTGCTCTGGTCCGCCTGCAGCGCTGGGTTTGCAGCTTCAAACTTCGTCTTCACCTGGTCCCAGGTGAGCGCCTGCTGAGCGCTTGCGCCTGTGGAGCAGAGCACAAGGAGAAGAACTGCGAAGATCATCCGGTCGAACCTGCACGAGAACACCGCTCTCAGATTATTCATGCACCACCTCCGCTTTCGGGAGATCGTCGTCATCCCTTGCGATCCATACATAGAATGTGGGCAGCAGGAATATGCTGAGCAACAGATCGGAGATCAGGCCGCCTACAATAACGATCGCGAATGGCCGCTGCGAGTCCGATCCGATATCGTGCGACAACGCTGCGGGCAATAAACCAAGCGTTGCCACCAGCATGGTCATCATGATCGGGCGAAGCCGCAGGACTGCGCCCTCCACGGCGGAATCGACAATATTCATGCCCCTCGCGCGAAGCTGGTTGATGTATTCCACCATGATGACTCCGGTCTGCACCGAGACACCAAACAGCGCCAGCATGCCGATGCCCGACGACACGCTGAGGTAAGTCCCGGTAACCAGCAGCGCGAGCAGGCCGCCGATGCGCGCCATGCCGACATTCAGCAGAATCAGCAACGACCACTTGTAGGAGCGGAACATAGTGAACAGGATGATGAAAATGATGAGGACTGTGATCGGAACAATGAGAGCAAGGCGCGCCTCGGCCCGCTTTTCACTCTCATACTCACCGGACCAGCCCACGGTATAGCCGCGCGGCAGGCTCACTTTGTCCTTGATCTGCTTGATTGCATCTTCCACCGTGGTCCCCAGGTCCCGGCCTCTGACATTGAAGGTGATCGCGATATACCGGGTGTTGCCCTCACGGTAGATGTCGTAGGCCCCGTCCTTGATTTCAACCTTGCAGAGTTGCGCCAGCGAGACGCGCTCTCCGGAGGGAGAGAGCAGGCGAATGTTGCTGATCGCCTGCTGCGTATTGCGGTATTGTCCCTGGTAGCGCACCACCACGTTGTACCGCTGCTCGTCGATCAACACCTGGCTAACCGCGTTGCCGCCCACTGCCGTCTGCACGGCATCCTGAATGTCCGCCACATTAATTCCAAAACGGGCCGCCATCTTGCGGTCGATCGTCAGGTCAAGGTTCGGCTGGCCGAAGTCGCGCAGCAGCTTGACGTCATGCATGCCCGGAATGGCGGCCATCACGGAGGCGACCTCATCGCCCTTCTGCTCGAGAACGGCAAGGTCATTGCCAAAGATCTTAAGCGCCAGAGATCCCTTGGTACCGGTCATCGTCTCTCCGACGTTGTCCTCAATCGGCTGGGAGAAGTTCCACACAGCTCCCGGGTATTTCTGCACCGCGAGGTTCATGGCGGCGATCAGTTCATCCTTGTTTTTGTGAAAGATTGGCCGCCACTGGTCGTGCGGTTTCAAATCGACAAAGTACTCGGTGTTCCCGAACCCCCCGGTGTCGGTTCCGTCATCGGGCCGACCCGCCTGCGACACAACGGTCTTCACCTCGGGGAAGGATGCAAAGACCAGACGCTCCTTCGCGGTGAAGTCTTCGCCTTCCGAGAGACTGGTGCTATTGGCCAGCGTTCCGCGCGCCCAGATTGCGCCTTCGTCAAGGTGGGGCAGAAACTCCGACCCAATAGCACCGCTAAATCCCAGATAGAGTGTTCCGGCCAGGGAAGTCACAGCCACTCCCACGACGACCCAGCGATGCTCAACTGCCCAGCGCAACTGCTTCCGATACCCGGCCGTGATAAATTCCATGACACGGTTTCGCCGTTCCTTGAACCCTCTGCGGAAGAAGATGCTAGCCAGTACCGGCACGATAAAGATGGAGAACATCATAGCGCCCAGCAGAGCGAAAGCAACCGTCCACGCCATGGGCCGGAAGAGCCGTCCTTCGATGCGCTGCAGCGTGAAGATCGGCAGATAGGCGGTGATGATGATTGCGATGGCGTAAAAGACCGGCCGCTGTACCTCGTGGCAGGCCTCGCGGATGATATCGGCCACAGGCTTCTTGGGATCATCAGGGCCTTGTTCGCGCATATGGGCCAGATGGCGAATGATGTTTTCCATCATCACGACAGCCCCATCCACGACCATGCCGAAATCCAGAGCGCCCAATGAGAGCAGGTTCGCTGGAATATGGTTCATGTCCAGGCAGATCGACGCAAACAGCAGAGAAAACGGAATGGTAAGAGCAACGATGAAAGCCGCGCGGGCATTGAGCAGAAAGAGCAGAAGGATGATGGTGACCAGCACCATGCCTTCGATCAGGTTGTGCATCACCGTGTGCAGGGTGAAATGCAGCAGGTCGCTGCGGTCTAGCATGGGGATAATCTTCACCCCGGCCGGCAGGATTCCGTTGTTGAGCTCGTCGACCTTCTTGTGAATCGCATCCAGCGACGGTTGTTCTTCCGCGCCTTTCTGCATCAGAACACCGCCCTGGATCACATCGGGCTCGTCGATAATGCTTCCGTCCTCCATGTGGTTGGCCCTGGCCATGTGGCCCAGCCGAATCATGGGGCCCTGCTGCACCTCCGCGATGTCCTTGACTCGCAGCGCCGTCCCGTTCTTGGTGGTCAGAACGGTATTTTCGATGTCCTGCACACCCCTAAAGAGTCCGAGCGCGCGAACGTTCATCTGCTGCATGCCGAGCTCGACGAAGCTGCCGCCGGCGTTGTTATTGTTGTTGGATAACTGCTGTTCCACCTGGCCAATGCTTAGCCCATACGAGACGAGCTTGTTGGGGTCTACTCGGACCTGGTACTCCCGTACCGTGCCGCCGAAGTCGGAGACATCCACCACATTGAGGACGGATTTGAACTCCTTCAGCAGGACCCAGTCCTCGATCGACCGCAGTTGCGTCAGGTCGTATCGGGGGTCCGTGCTGCGAATCGTGTACCAGTAGATCTGGCCGGTGGTACTCCAGTCCGTGCCGATCTGCGGCTGCAGGTTCTGTCCGCTGGGTAGATTGACCTGGGTCAGCCGCTCCATCACCTTCTCACGGTTCCAGTCGTTCACGGAGCTGTCGTCGAAGATCAGAGTTATGTACGAAAGGCCGAAGATGGACTCTGACCGCAGAAACGTCATATGAGGCATTCCCGCCATCTGTACTTCAATGGGAATCGTCACCTGCTGTTCGATCTCCTCGGCGGACCGTCCCGGCCACTGCGTAATCACCGATACATAGTTGTCCGCAATGTCCGGGTAGGCCTCAACAGGCAACTGATGAAACGAAATTGCTCCCCAGAAGACCAGCAGCAGCGCGATCGCAATCACGACAAAGCGATTGTTCAGCGCAAAATCGACAAGAGTGCGGATCATAACGTTCTCCCCAAGGCCCTTCGGCGGTTACTGGTTGTCGATGGTGTTCTGTAGCGGCAGTGGATTGATCACCACCTGCTGGCCAACCGCGATGCCCGAGATGATCTCCTGCATGGCGCCCGGCAATTGATCTCCCCCGACCACCATCACTCTGCGAAACTTGTTGCCGGGCGACGGAACATAGACCCAGTCGCGATCATGCAGATGCAGGATCGCCGAGGCCGGAACAGCCGCGACCGTTTGCTCCGTCTTTCCCTGGAATGTGGCTGTCACAAACATACCCACCTTCATCATGCCGGGATTGGCCACCTCGATTCGCACCTTGCCCGTCCGGATCGTCGGATCGAGAATCGGCAGAATATTGTTGACCCTGCCCTTCAACACCCGGTCGGGATAGGCACTCAGCGTAATGTCGGCAGGATCGCCAACGTGGACGTTGGGTAGATCGTTCTCATACACATCGCACACAATCCACACCGTCGAGAGGTCGGAGATGGTGAAGGGGCTCGTCCCCAGGCTCTGCACGCCCGCCGCGTTGGTCACCTCCTGGTCGGTGATGACGCCTGCGACTGGCGCGGTGATATCGACCATGCCGGTGGGATGGTCCACGTCGCTGCCCAGCAGGCGAAGATGCTCCGCCGCGGTATCCACGGCGATCTTCGCTTTGCTCTCGGTGTCCTCTGCCATCTGTAGATCGTTCAGCGCGTATGCGCCTTTGGCGTAGAGAAGCTGCATGCGCTCCAACTGCGCCTTGGCCAGCACCTCGTCGGCCACGCTCGACTGATAGTTCGCAAATGCGCCGGAGATATCGTCACTGCGCAGGCGCAGCAGCAGTTGGCCCTTCTTCACCGGATCGCCGAGGCGCGCGAAGAGCCCCACAATGCGCCCGGAGGCCAGCGAGATGACTGGCACCGTGCGGTCAATATCGGGATTCACCGTGCCGGTTACGGCAAGCTGCGCGGTTGCACGATGCTCTACCGCGGCGGCCAGTGGGTACTGGTCCGGACGGTCAACGGAAAACTCCTCCGCTTGGTAGGCCGTGGTGACCTTGGCTGGCGGCGGCGCTCCGGCCGCAGGATTAGTCTCTCCCCGCTTGCAGGCTCCTGCCGCTATCAGCAGCGCGGTGCCAAAAACCACCATGCTGAGTCCTGCTGGATTTCGATGCACTCTGATGGTTGAGGCAGACATGCTAACCCTCCTGAGCAAGCGAATCGGCGTCAGTCGGCGTAAGTAATGTCGGCATTCCGATCATCCTTGCTGCATGATGAAGACGTGCGAGGTTTGGGGATGCAGTGCAGGAATATGGCTCGTCCCTGCACTGCTCCACGTTGTTGAAGCTGCGGTTCATAGATGACTGCGGTTCTAGGACTAGAACCGCACCAAGATCGCTTCGGTCACAACAAACTGATCCTTGACAAGGGAGGGAAACCAGACTGCGGAAGTCTGGCCAACCGGTCCGCCGCATGCCGCCTCGGCTGCTACAATTCCAGCTCCGCCCGGTGCCCAGCCGACGCCAGAGGAGGCACCGGTAGAACAGGCATAATTCGCCGGCGAGCCATTGTTGCCACCCGGAGGAGTGATGCCTCCGCGGCCAGTCCAGTACGGCACATCAGAGTGACGATAGCCTGACTCTGAACGGAAGGTGATGTACTGGCTGGGCATGTAATCATAGGTGACTGTCATGTCCCATGAATGCGCCTGGTCCCCTGGGTTCTCCGTGAAGTAAGGCGATCCAGTGAAGGCAGTTGCGCCGTTGATGGGCGGCAGCAGGGTAAGATACCGGCCTGGATTGGTCATCATGCCGCCGCCGAGCGTGAGAGCGTATTTGTCCTTTTTCCACCATGTTCGGTCGTAGGCCATCCATCCGAGGAAGTCCTGTTTGAAGGACCGTCCGCCGCCAGCGGCCGCAGGCGCCTTCGGATTGCCGTGGCAGGCTACGTTCTCATTCGGAGGGCCAGAACCATCCAGTCCGTATTCGCAACCGGCGTCCGCGGTAAAGGTGAATGCGGCCTTGTCGATGTATTTATTCTTGTTGTCGTAGTACTTGACCTCGATGCTATCGTCTGTGTGCAAACGGTGACGATACGGCAACCCAAGATCATCTTCGCCCACACCGTAGTTGTTGAAGACCAAATCCAGCCACGGCTTGGGACGATACATAATCTGCCCGCCCAGTCCCGGTTTGCTGTTAGGTCTTGCATACGTCTGCCAGCCATTGATGAACCATGGTTCAATCTTCAGCTTCTCGGTCGGGAAGAACTGCAAACGCAGCCCAGTGAAGAACCATGGAGTATTGGAGGAGACATACGACGGCTGGTAGGCCCAGTTGTCGGCGTTATAGTAGCTGAACAACCCGATGTAGGATACAAAGATCCCGGCATCGACATTGATCCCATGCATCTTGTCAAAGTGATATCCGCCCCATGCCTCTGAGACATAGCGATAAGCGTCGGCAAGGTCCCATTGGCCTCGGTTATAGCTGGCATCGTTGCGCGGTGTGGTGGTGGCCCACTCGCCAAACATGGTAAGGAACCTGCCGCGAACATTATCGAGCCGGAGGTCGCCGCCGAAGCTCAACTGCTCCAACTGGAATTCATCCGAGCGAAATGTCTCGGTAGAACCGCCCAGGGAATCGTCTGACGGATGGTTATGGTCCCAGGTGTAGTTGACGTCTGCGCGAAACTCCGGCGTGAAATACTTCGTCGACATTGGGCTGTCGACCACGCGGCCGTTCGAATTCATCCACGTCCAATCCCCGGGAAACGGTGCACTCTTCGTCGTTCTCTCCGCGCTGATCGTCGGAGTCGGATCGGCAACGGTCTTCTCAAGCGCTGCAAGGCGTGCCTTCACATCCGCCAGCTGCTGCTCGGTGGTCTGTGTGGTGCTGGACGAGGTTTGGGGTGAGGGCGTGGCCTGTGCAGACGCGCTGGTTCCAGCCGCAGTCAAACAGACCAGGAAGGCTAATCCAGTTGCAATGGTTGACTTTAAACAATAGCTGGTCATCTTTTGTCCTCTTTCTCCGGCGGATACACGTCCACCTAAGCGGTTTTTTGTGATCGCTGGCTGGTCCCAGTTGGCTAATTTGTTCCGAGTTACTTCAAACGCGCGATGCGTTGCTGCACGACGCCGATCACCCGCTGTAGTTTGTTGATCTGGTCGGCTGCCTGAGTGTCGTTCCGTCTCATTGCCTTCTCGCGCAGGCGGGCAACCCGGTCCATCGAGAGGCCCAGGTTCTCTTCAAGCGCGCTAAGTTCCACGGTGTAGAAATATGTTGACTGACCGAGAGCCATAATTACCACCTCACGTGTAGCAGATGCTCTAGTGTGCCGGGAGGGACATAAGAATGGCATAAAGAAATAATAGAAAGTTCGCAAATTGGTTTATTTGCACTCGTGCTGTCATTCTAGAGAGCTCTTGTATATTGTTGGTGTCTCATTCGTGCTCAACACCAAATGCCGGTAAATTCCAGGTATCGAAATCTTTAACAATCATCTTCTATCTTCCTTATGCGCTCCTTATGTGGCCCGCCCTAGAGTCATTTTCAGGAGGTATCAACCATGAACCGTTCACTGGTACTTGTTGCGACACTCTTTCTCGCCCTTCCTTTTGCGGGAATGGCACAAACCTCGATGCACACAGCAAGCCTGTCTACGCCAATGACACCACGTGAAGTACACAGCCTGATGCGGAGTGCGCATGACAGCGCACACTACAAGCAGATCGCCGGATACTTCCATCAGCAAGAGTCGAAGTTCCGCGCGGAAGCCGCTGCCGAAGCGGTCGAACGGGACCGCCGAACTCCGGACAACGCAGCTCTCTATCACTATCAGAAGTATCCGCGCCCATACGATACGGCCCAGTCCCTCTATGAGTCGTATCTCTCTAAGGCCGATAGCGCAGCCACGCAGGCACAGCACTTCGACCAACTCGCGGCGGCGAACTCCCAGAACGGCCAGCAACTCGCCTCAACTTCCCAGGACAAGCTGTAATGCGGCACTGCGAAGGACCCAAAATCGGGCACATGGAACGTGCATCCCATCACGGGAGATACCGCTCCATGTGCCCAAGATATATTTAATGTCCTTTTTACGCTTTCTTAATCCCTTCGTTACAACTTCGTTCACTACCATTGAGATGGGATTTATCCAATGACCTCACGACTTACAATGGTCATTCCGTTGACGGAGAAGCGCTCGTGGATGCAGTTGCTAAAGCAGTGCGCGATTGGCTGCGCTGCCATTGCGGCTTTGACCTTTGTTGCGTACCAATTGCACTTTCCAGTCGCTACCGCAGGTTTTATCTATCTGCTTGTGGTGGTTATTACGTCTATTTCTTATGGAATCTGGCAGGCAACCTTCATCTCGCTGTTCGCGGTCACCTGCCTCAACTACTTTTTTATTCCTCCGATTTGGTCGTTTACCGTTTCAGACGATCGGGACTGGATTGCACTGATCTCGTTTCAGGTCTGCGCGCTACTGGTGAGCCGTATCTCCTCCCGGGAGCAAAGGATGGCGCGAGACGCAAACTACCAGCGACTGCAGATGAAGAAGCTCTATGAGCTGAGCCGCGGCACTCTGCTCTTCGATCTACACCACCCTCCGGGACAGCAGTTGGTGCAGTTGATCCGGCGCATCTTTCAGGCCGACGATGTTGCAATCTTCGACGCAAATACTGTTCTGCTCAATCATGAGGGGAACTGGTCGACGGAGGAGCAGCAGATTGCCAAGACAACCTTCCTTACCGATCACAACGAGGACGACCACGATACGGGCACCACGCAGCGCGTGATTCGCATTGGGAACACGTCCATCGGCGCGATGGCCATTCGCGGAGAGGTCGATCCGTTGATTGTCAACTCCATCGCATCGCTTGCCGCAATTGCCTTTGAACGTCAGCGCTCGTATGAAAAAGAGGCGAGCGCTGAGAACGCGAAGCAGGCGGAGCAACTGCGTGTTGCCGTGCTGGATGCGCTTGCCCACGCATTCAAGACGCCGCTGACGGCGATCTGCACCGCCAGCTCCGGCCTGCTGGAGATGGGCACACTGGATAAGACCGAGTCTGAGTTGGCCGATCTGATCAATGAGGAGTCGATCAATCTCAATCAGCTCTGCACCCGCCTGCTGCAAACCGCGAAGCTGGAGGCCTCCAGCGTGACCCTGCGTACCGAACCGGTCATCGTATCCAGGTTGGTGAAGGATGTAGTAGCGGAGCTGTCGGGAACGCTCAAGCAACACCCGATCGAACTCTCCATCGAGGAGCAGGAGACGCCGCTACAGGGCGACCGGGAGCTGCTGTCGATGATCCTGACGCAGTATCTGGACAACGCCGCCAAGTACTCCGCGCCCGACGCTCCGATCGACATCGCGGTGCGCGAGAGCAACTCCGAGCTGCTGCTCTCGGTGCATAACCAGGGCTCACTGATCCAGATGCAGGACCGCGAGCGCATCTTTGAGCGCTTCTATCGCAGCTCCGACGCCAAGGAGCGCGCGCCCGGCGCCGGGGTTGGTCTGTCCATCGTCAAGAAGGCGGCTGAGGCGTACCACGGCCATGTATGGGTGACCAGCGCCGAACAGGACGGCACAACTTTCTTTTTATCGATCCCGAAGATACAGATGGGAGGGTACTAGCTATGGAATCCGGGCTGATTCTGGTTGTGGATGACGAGATGTCCATCCGGCGCGCACTGCATACAACCCTCAGCAATCTGGGGTTCAGGACGGTGGAAGCGGCGCGTGGCGAGGAGGCGCTCTCGCTGGTGCGCACAAATATCTTTGACGCGGTGCTGCTCGACATCAATATGCCGGGCATGAGCGGCATCGACGCCTGCAAGATCATGCGCAGCCGTTTTCCGCGCATTCCCATTCTGATGCTCACCGTGCGCGACAGCGAAGACGACAAGGTGGAGGCGCTGGATGCGGGCGCTGACGATTACATCACCAAGCCCTTCCAGTTGCGCGAGTTAACAGCCAGAATGCGGGCTGCGATGCGCTGGTCCAAGATGCCGGATACCCAGGAAGAGCCCGTGTTGCGCATCAACGAGATTGAACTTGACCCAGCGCGTCGCACGGTAAAGAAGACCGGTCGTCTCATTCACCTCACCCCCAAGGAGTTTGAACTGACCCACCACCTGATGACCCATGCGGGCAGACCCATCCAGCACAGCAGCCTGCTGAAGGCTGTGTGGGGACAGGGATATGGTAATGAGCTGGAATATCTTCGTACTTTCATGCGTCAACTCCGCAAGAAGCTCGAAGACGATCCTGCAAACCCCAAGTATCTGCTTACAGAAGCTCACGTCGGCTATCGCTTCGCGGAGAGATTGTAGCGAAGCGCATCCCCAGTGCCCTTCGACTCACGTCCAACTGGCGTAGTGGATTGGGCAGGCCAGTCAAAAGTCACGAAGTGGTAATTCACTGGCTCCTCCAGATTCTGCTTGTAACTTAAGTACGCCTTAGTTACAAGCGGGGCAGAAATATTGTAAATTATTGATAATCAATAATTTAAAGAGTGCCAGGAGGGGGGGCGGATTGCCACTGGGTATTGATTCTAAATAAGTTATTGAGAATTATGGACGCTCATATCTGTCAAAACGCAGAAAACGCGGTATCCACACGCGTATTACACACGCGGGGTTTCAGCAACTGCCCCTTTCCTTAGCCCACGCAAACGTGATTTTGCATCAATCGAAGGCACCGAGATCACATGCTACAGGCTGTAAGACCGACATGAATGACTGTCAGTGGATTGCAGAGTTGCTCATCCGATAGCATCGGGGAGAAACTGCTCCGCCAGCAGCAGTAATCTGCTTCTGTTCTTGCTGGGTTCCTCGTCCCGATTCAGTGAACTGTCGCCCTCGCGCATAAATCTCCTGCACCACCTGAATCCTTTTCCTCCACAGCCCCTCTTCCTAAGTAGAGGATCAATTGGGCCCATGTCAGAAGTACTATGCGAAACGACCATCGACGTTCAGGAGCTCTGTCGCTCCACCAATCCCGCCCTCCGTTGCATCGACGTGCGTTCCCCAACAGAGTTTGCTGCGGGTCATATTCCAGCCGCCATCAACATCCCCATGGACGAAATCGAGAGTCGCCTCGGCGACCTGCGACCGCAGGATCACCTCATACTGGTCTGCCAATCCGGTAAGCGCGCCTCTATGACTCACGCGCTCCTAGCCCACCAAGGCTGCGATCTCACCGTTCTCCGCGGCGGCACAGACGCATGGCGGCAGGCTGGTCTTCCGCTGGTAGCCTCCACCCAATCGCGCTGGTCGCTGGAGCGTCAGGTGCGGCTCGGCGCGGGACTGCTTGTCCTCACAGGAGTCGTCTTCGGCCTGCTCCTCCATCCCGGCTGGTTCTATCTTGCAGGCTTCGTCGGCACTGGTCTCATATTTGCCGGAACCACCAACTACTGCGCTATGGCAAATCTGCTCGCTTTGTTGCCCTGGAACCGGCGTGGCAGCGGCAAGCCATGCTCCACCGCACTATCCTGTGGATGCACCATAAAGTAACCGCAACGGAACAGGATCAAGTGGACTTTGAATCTCTCGCTAACGAGCACAAGGACGCGATCTACCGGCAGATGTTACGCGTCTGCGGCAATCGCGAAGATGCCGAAGATGTCCTCATCGAGGCCCTGCTGAAGGCCTATTGCAGCCTCGAACAGCTCCGCGATTCAGCTTCCTTCAAGGCGTGGCTAGCGCAGATCGCACGCCGCGTCTGCTGGCAACTCAAACAGCATGAGGCGCTGCTCCCGCTTCTGCAACTCTCCGAGATGGAAACAGCAGGCCATGAGCTGCACGACAAAGCCCCCGCGCCCGAAGAGATCGTCTCCGCGGCGCAGATGAAGCAGTTGCTGCAACAGGCCGTCGCCCGGCTCGCACCTGAGTTCCGCGCAGTCTATCAGTTGCGCGACCTCGACGAACTACCAGGCGATGAGGTCGCTGCGATGCTCGGCATCTCGCTCACGGCAATGAAGTCGCGCCTGCATCGAGCGCGCTCCATGCTCCGTGAGCACATTGAAGCTGCAATGCTCGGCAACTCACCGCGTTCGACATAGCACCAACCCAAGGAGACAACACCATGGAAGTCCACGTAGAGCACTTAGGCGCAGTTCAGTTCGAGATCAAGGCCCGCCAGCACACCATCGCCTGCGACCAGCCAGAAGCGTTGGGTGGCTTCGATGAAGGCATGACTCCGCCCGAGCTGCTGCTCTCCGCGCTCGCCTCCTGCGCCGCCTACTATGCCGTGGCCTACCTGAAGAAGAAGGGCCTCGCCGCACCTGGCACGCGAGTCTCCGTCAGCGCCGATAAGGTTCAAAACCCCGCCCGCATGGACAACTTCAAGATCGCGCTCTCTGTCCCCATTGATCTCTCCGAGGAGAACCGAGCCGGACTGGAGCAGGCCGTGCATCACTGCCTCATCCACAACACCCTGCTGCATCCTCCCACCATCGGCCTAACCATCCAAGAGTCCGTACCTGAACTCTCTGCGTAGCCGGGTGACCCATCCTCGGTGTGTACCGAGTGCCACACATCTCGCCTTTGAAATATCGGTCTAGCCTCTGCGCTCGACCTTGCTGCCCGCTGAGGTCAAGAATCGGAAGGATGCACCTTCTTCCACAGGGCATACAAAAGAACCATTACTGAGAGCTACTGCCCCGTCTGGAAGCGCAGCTCGGCCAGCGTCTGCTGGTAGGCGTAGCGTGCGCTGGCGTATGCAATCTGTGCCTGTGTCTGCGCGAGCTGTGCCTGACTCAACTCCACGATGGACGACAGCCCCAGCTTGTAGCGTGTCTGTGCAAGGTCGAATGCGGAGTTTGTCTGCTCCAGCAACTGGCGGCTTACATCGATGCGTTGGAATCCGGACTGGGCCTCCAGTACTGTATCGGTCACATCGCGCGCGATCGTCTGGCGAAGCTGCTGCACACTTTGATCGGCGGCCTGAGCGCGAAACTTCGCCTCGTTCGCTCGCGCGGAGAAGAGTGAACCGTTAAAGATGGGAATGCTCACGTTCACTCCGGCGGCGCCGTACCAGGACGTCGTAATCTGGTCGGCGCGCACCGGCGTGTCTCCGGCTACACCGAGTGCGGAGATGGTTGGCCGCACCAGATCGCGCTCGGCCAGACTGAATCTCTCCGCTGCGCTCGCTTGCAGATTGAGCGATGCAAGGTCTGGCCGGGACTGGAAGGCAAGCTGGAGCAGCGGCGCCGCGTCCTCCGGCGCTGGCGCTGGCGCGGCGGGCGTCTCATCGATGAGCGTATAGACCACGGGCAGTTCGCCGCCCAGAATGGCGTTCAGCGCGGCCTGCGACTCCTGGTTGTCATTGCTTGCATTCAGAAGCAACAGATTTGCCTGCTGTAGATCGACATTGGCAAAGCTCAGGTCCAGCTCCGAACGCAGCTTTGCTTCTGTCAGCGCGCGAACCTGGTCCGCGGTTGCCTGTCGCGCCGCCACCGTTTGTTGCGCGACACTGAGGATGGCCTGGCTGGCCAGCGCATGATAGAACGCCTCATCAACGGCAAGCAGCACATCCTCGCGAGACGCGGATTCGTTGCTTGCAGCGGCCCGCGCGCTGAAGTCTGCGCTGCTGACCAGCGCGCGGGTGCGGCCAAAGTCCGTCATCAGTTGCGAGAGCGTAACCCCACCGGCTGCGCGTTGATAGACGATAGGGTTATTGAGTCCGCCGGCAGTAATGCGACTGCCCTCGTGCGAATCGACTGCGGTCAGATCTCCAGTCAGCGTGGGCAGATTGGCCGCTCTTGCCTCGCGCCGTACCTGCCCTTCGGCCAGCGCAATCAGCCGCGCTATCCGCACATGCGGGTTCTGCTGCAAGGCGATCTTCTCGGCCTGTACCAGGGTTAATGTCGTAGGAGCTGACACGGGCGCGCGTGATGGCGCGGACTGGCATCTGCCAACTGTAGCAGCGCCTGCAACTGTTGCCACGACGATCAGAGCGAGTGTTGTTCTCATCTAGCTTTCCTTTCCGGCGACTACAATGTCTTGCCCGTCCGGCGGCCTCTGTGTCTCTTCCTTGCGATGCACCAGCAGATAAGCCGCGGGCACCACGAAGACCGTGATCACCACCGAGACCGTCAGGCCTCCTATGATGGCGCGGGCCAGCGGCGCGTATTGCTCGCTACCCGCCTCTAGCGCCAAAGCCATCGGCACCATGCCGAGGATCGTGGCCAGCGAGGTCATCAACACCGGGCGCAAACGCACGCGGCAGGCCATGGCCACGGCATCGCCGATCGCCATGCCCTCATCGCGCAGCTTGCGCGTGAACTCCACGATCAAAATCGAGTTGGATACCACGATGCCGGTCATCATTACCACGCCCATCAGCGACATCACGTTCAGCGTGGTTCCCGTGGCCAGCAGGAAGAGGATGACTCCTGTGACTCCCGGTGGAATGGCGAGCAGAATCACCATCGGATCGATGAACGATGAGAACTGCGCCATCAGGATCAGATACACCAGAATCACTGAGAGCAGCAGTCCGATGCCGAAGCTGGAGAACGAGCGCCGCATTCCTTCTACGGAGCCGCGCATCGTCACTTGCAGGTCCTCCGGGATCTTCTGCTGCGCGATAACGCGATCCACGCGCGTGGCCAGCCCACCGAGGTCTTGCCCGGAGGGAGACACGTAGACGTCGATGACGCGACGCAGTTGGTAGTGGTCCACCTCCGTTGGCGTGTTGATCTGTTTCATCTCCGTTACCGCGCCAAGGTTGGTTGTCTCGGCTCCGTTGGCCCGCACCGGGATCTGCGCGAAGTCGGTCATCGACTGAATCTGCGTATCCGGGAACTGCACGGTCAGCAGATAGTTGTTGCCGCTCTTCGGGTCCACCCAGTAGCTGGGCGCGATCATGCCGTTCGAGGTCAGCGAGGTGATGACGTTGTCGACGATCTCGCTGGAGCTGAGGCCGAGCTTGCCCGCCATCTCACGGTTCACGTTGAGCTGGATGCCGGGGTAGTCGATGTCCTGCGGGATCAGCACATCGCTTACGCCCTTCACCTTGCGGATGTTGTCGGCGAGGCTGCTTGCGGTGGCATACGCCTCCTGCATATCGTTGCCGCTCACCTGTATGTCGATGGGCGCGGGCAGGCCAAGGTTCACCACCGCATCCACCAGGCCGCCGGTCTGGAAGTAGGTGGAGAGTTCAGGCAGATCGTCGCGCAGCTTGGCGCGCACCAGGTTCATGTACGCGAAACTGCTCTTGCTGTGCCCCTCCTTCAGGCTCACCTGCACGAAGGCCGTGTGCTGGCCGGAGTTGCTGGTGTAGATGGCGGAGAAGTCCGGCGTAATGCCGATGTTGGAGACGATCATGCCCAAATCTTCGGACGGCACCACGGTGCGGATGTCCTCTTCCACGCGCGCAATGTACTTGTCCGTAAGCTCCAGCCGTGTTCCGCTCGGGGCTTTGACGTTGATGACGAACTGGCCGGGATCGGTGCGCGGAAAGAACGAGAGACCCATGAACGGGAAGAGCGCCAGGCTGAGCAGAAAAATGCCAAGCACGCCCAGCACCGTGGCCCACGGCCGCAGAAGGCTCTTCGCCACGGCCTTGTCATAGTGTGCCAAACCGCGGTTATAGCGATGATTGAACCAGCGAACGAATCGTTGGAAGAGGCTCGTGCCGTCGTGATGACCGCCTTCGGTGTGGTCCTTCAGGTGCGGATTGTGAATGAAGCGCGCGCAGAAGAGTGGGACGACCGTCATTGCAACCGCGTAGGACGCAAAGAGCGACAACACCACCGAGAGTGCAAGCGCGGTGAACAGAAAGCGACTGACCCCGTAAAGAAAGACGACCGGGAAAAAGACGATGGCTGTAGTAAAGGTTGCCGCCAGTACCGGCAGCGCTACCTCGCGGCCTCCAATCTCCGCCGCATCCTCGGGCGACTTACCCATCTCCAGGTGGCGGAAGATGTTCTCCAGCACAACCACCGAGTTGTCGATCAGGCGCGAAAACGCAAGCGCCAGCCCGCCCAGCACCATCGAATTGATGCTCGCACCCATCAGGTTCAGCACCAGAAACGCTGCCAGCGCGGAGAGCGGGATCGACAGCATCACAGCGACGGTGGCACGCATACTGCCGAGAAAGATTAGGATCATCGCCGCCGTCAGCACCAGCCCGATGCCGCCCTCGTTGCCCAGGTTGCGGATCGCCGTCTTCACAAAAGCGGACTGATCGAAGACGACGCGCGTAACGAGGCTCTTCGGAATGTCGACTAGATGGCTGATCGCCTCGCGAATGCCGTTGACGACCGCGATGGTGTTGCTTCCTCCGCCCTGCTTCAGAATCGGAAGATAGACCGAGTGCTGGCCGTCTACGCGCACAATGTTGGTCTGGATTGCCGCCGCATCCTTCGCTACGCCCACATCGGAGACCAGTAACTGGCCGTTGCCCACATCGCGCAGCGGCATGCGGTCGATCTCTTCGGTCGTGGGCATCTGCGCGTTGGTGTAGATGTTGAAGTCGCGTGGGCCGATGCGCACATCGCCCGCCGGCAGAATCTGGTTTGCCTGGTTCACCGAGCGCACCACATCCATCGCGCTCAGTTGGTGCGCCTCCAGTTTGATCGGATCAACATAGATCTGGATCTGTCGATACTTTCCGCCGAAGGGTTGCGGCACCGAAGCGCCGGGCACGCTGGCAATCTGGTTGCGCACGTTGAACTGCGCAAGGTCGTGCAACTGCGTCTCGTCCAGCCCCTCACCCTTCAGCGTAATCAGGCAGACAGGCAGGCTCGACGCGTCGAACTTCAGCACCACCGGCGGCAGCGTTCCCGGCGGCAGGCGGCGCAATTGCGCCATTGCCAGATTGGAGATGCTGGTGACTGCCGCGTCCGCATTCGTGCCCGGCTGAAAGTAGATGCGAATCAGGCTCACGCCGGTCAGCGAGCGCGATTCGATGTGGTCGATACCACTGCCCAGCGTGAAGAAGCGCTCGAACGGATTGGTAATGTTCGACTCAATCTGCTCCGGCGGCATGCCGTTGTAGAACGTGGCAACAACCACGACGGGAATGTTGATGTCGGGGAAGAGATCGACCGGCATACGCGCCACCGTGGTCACGCCAACCACGGCAATCGCAAGGCAGATCATCAGGATGAAGAACGGGTAGCGAATGGCGAAGCCTGACATTACTGGGCCTCCATCGCATCCGCAGTCGCGCCCGCCGCAGTCATCGCGCTATGTTTCGCTGTCACCAACTCTCCCGGCTGAAAGCTGGCCTGGTTGGCGACGATCACTTGCTCGCCCTCGCGCAGTCCGCTCAGTACCTCGATGCGGTTGGCCGTCGCAATCCCGGTCTGCACCGCGCGCCTCTCTACGCGACTCTGCGCGTTGACCACAAGCAGGACCGGCTGCGGCCCGCTGGTGTCGACCGCCTGGATTGGCACGACCAGAGCATCGCCAGCGCGCTTTACATCCAACGTCACCTGCGCATACATCCCCGGCGTGAGCGATCCGTCTGCATTGGGCACGTCCACCTCCACCTGCATCGAACGCGTAGACATATCCAGCTCGCCGGTGCTGCGCGTAACCTTGCCGCTGATGGTGCGGCCCAGCGCGTCAACGCGAATCGTTGCGGCATCGCCATCATGTACATAGGGGGCGATCGCCTCCGGCACCGGAAGCCGCAGGCGCAGCGTGCTGGTCTGCGCCACCTTGACCACAGGTGCAGAAGCGGCATTGGACGTCCCCGCCTGGATCAGCGCGCCCGTATCGGCATAACGCCACGTCACGACGCCGGTGAATGGAGCGACGATGCGCGAGTAGTCCTCCATCGTCGAGACCTGCTGCTTCTGTGCCTGCGAGACTCCTAGCTGCTGTTGCATCGCGCTCAGCGCAGACTTTGCCGCATCCCCCTGCGCCGCAGCTGCCTGGTCCTTGGCGTGCGCATCGTCCAATTCCTGCTGCGCAATCAAGCCGGGGCGCGCGTCGGAGGCCTGTTGCAGCCTCACCGCCGCAGCGTGCAGCGCCGCATAGTTTGCCTCGTCTCGCACCACCTCATTGGTCGCTTGCAGAATCTCTGCCTGCGACTGGCGCACACCCGCCTGCGCGCCCTGCACCTGCGCCTGTAACTCAGGCACATCGAGTACAGCCAGTACCTCGCCCTGCTTCACCTTGTCACCGATGTCGACGTGGATACTGCGAATATAGCCAGCAACCTTGGCATGCAGCTCGACCTCCTGGTAGGGAATAAACTCACCAGCAACGGTGAGAGTGTTGGCCAGTGTCGCGCGTGATGCGGGAACCACCGGAGCAATCGGATTCATCGCCACGGCGGATTGCTGGGCGGCATGGTTGCATCCGCACAGGGCGATCAGAGTTAAACAGAGCAGAGAGAGTCGTCCGAGGTCAGCACTCCGGACGGAGGCAACAGGTTTCATGGTGGGCTCGCTTAGGCTAGAGACACAGCAACACCGCAACAGAAGCGGTGCATGGACCGGCATAATGAATGCCGGAGGCGTTCTCTAGCTGCGTGGAGGGGGACGAATGGAGTGCGCTCTGCGGAAGCAGAGTTGTGATGTGGAAGGAAATTCAGCGGCAGTCTTCATCCACGCATAGGAGCGCGCAGCTTCTGTCGCAGCGATCAGAACAAAGACAAAGAGAAGAGACGCCGCAGCCGCTTGCACCGGCGGCGCATACGTTACGCCCACACCCTGCTGCTGCCACATCTTGGCTGCTGCAATCGGACGCGCTGCGTCTGTGTGGGGATAGTACGCAGCCACCTTCGATGTAACCGCGAAGGCCACCAACAGGCCACAGAACATCGCCCCCAACAGAACCATCAGGGCTGTCTTGCGTTCGGGATGATACGAGATGCGCATCGTGTTCAGAATACCCTGAGCCGGGCCAAGCGAATAGCGAACACCCGTTTGCAACTCATCGCGCCCTAGCTAACCTTTAGACGCAGAATCAGACCATTCGGTTGCTGACAGGCTGATTCAACAACGATTATGCCCGGTTCACGGTGATGCCCAAAACGGACCGTCCCATCACTCCGCCGTTGATCTCAAGCTCTGCTATGGTCCGGTGACGTCATGCCGGCTTTGCTGGCCGCCGCTAAAAAAGTGGTGACGCACCATGCTGTTGACAAGCACGAAGAGCAGGACGGTCAGGACCACTATAAACAAGAACCTTGCAAATCCAAGCCACGGTAAACTGCGTTCTTCCTGATTATTCTCTTGCTGATTCGTCGCCATGTGTTACTCTCCCGCAATGCCATGCGCCTTGCGTTGGACCGTGGCTTGATAATCCACCGCTCTCGCTCCACAGTCAATCTCCTTGAAGTATGCATTTCCATGCTCGGACTTGTGACACTGTCAACAGCCTCCTACGATCAGGGATCAGCTACGATGCCGAGGGCAAGTAGGCTGCGAAGCAGCCTCATGCTGAGGCAGGTAGACTGAAACTGCGCAGCGCACTTGCCCGACGGTAAAGATTATCGTAAAGAGGAGATTCTGTTGACCTGGCAACATCTGGGAGCTGTTCTGACGGGCGTTGCGATTGGCTTTCTGGGCGGCCTCTTTGGCAAGGGAGGCAGCGCGATTGCCACTCCGCTACTCAGCCTGCTGGGTTTTCCCGGTTTCGTTGCGATTGCGTCACCGCTTCCCGCAGCCATACCCAGCACATTGGTCGCCTCCGCGGAATATTGGCGCTCCCATCTTCTGGATTGGGAGATTGTGTGGTGGAGCATCGGCATCGGGACCCCCGCGATCATGGCCGGCTCCTTCCTGTCTCCCTATGTCGGCGCCAAGCCTCTACTCGTCGTTACGGGACTATTAGTGCTCGCCTTTGGAGTCTCATTTCTCTTCTTTCCCAAAGACCGGTCGTTGGCCACAGAAGCCAAGGACAACCCAGAGGGGCTACGCCCGGCTTACTGGAGAGTGCGACTTGTTGCGGTCGCAGTTGGCGTGGGATTGATCTCGGGGCTGCTGGCCAACGCCGGAGGATTCCTGCTTGTTCCCTGTTACACGGTGCTCCTTAGACAGCCCATGAAGAAAGCCTTCGCATGCTCCCTGGCGGTCTCCGCTGCACTCGCATTACCTGGCACCGCAGTCCACGCCTACCTCGGGCACATTTCATGGCTGGTTACGTCTCTGGTAGCCATGGGATCGATCCCATTCTCGTTCCTGGGAGCGCGCCTTGCGATCAAGACCCGGTCGGCAAAGCTCGAACGCTGGTATGGACTTATGTTGACCTGTCTGGGATTGTTCTTCCTGTTTCATCTGTAACTTTGAATGCCTTGCTGAACGGACGTATCAGACGTTTCAACAGACAATAAAATGTGATTCAAGATTGATCGACAAGCCCAAATACGTGATTCGGTGCCGATATGCCTGAAGCTCTGCTTTTCGGAAACGACAGCGATTCTGACCTAAATCGAATGCACAAAACACACACCACGGGCTATGCCCGAGGCGCTGTAATGGTTTAAATCGTTCATAATAAAACAAATATAGGTGGTGCCGGAAGGGGGGAGCGGATTCCAGCCACGTATTGATTCTAAATAAATTATTGAAATCTATCGACGCACGAATCGTTCAAAACGTAGCAAACGCGGTTTCTGAGTACGCTACAAGTACACGAAATTTGCGAAGAATCTTACCTGCACTTTCAATCAGCTTTGGGATTCATCTCCTTGTATCACCGTTAGAGATGAATCCAGCCGGCACGGATCAGTGCTAGCGATCCAACTGCGACGACAATCCACAGAAGAATTCCTTGCAGCAGCGGACGCACGCCGACCTCTTGCAGCGTCTTCTTTGAGAGGCCCGTTCCAATCAGAAAGAGTGTGACGGTCAGGCCGATCATGCCAAGGTGCTTGAGAACAGGATAGGTCGACTGGAATGTATGGATATAGGTATTGGTTACTGCCGCCAGACAGAAGAGCAGAATGAACCAAGGCCACTGGATGTGCGCGTTGCTCTTCTTAGCCATAGCGGTTCCGACCGAGAGTGGTACGATCCATAGTGCTCGCGCCAGTTTTACGGTGGTGCCTACGGCAAGCGCCACTGCGCCGAACTTCGCCGTCGCACCGACGACGGAGCTTGTGTCGTGGATGGCAAGCGCCGCCCAAAGGCCGAACTGGGTTTGGGTTAGGTGCAGCGTGGTACCAATTGCTGGAAACGCGAGCAAGGCGACTGAGTTGAGCAGGAATACGGTCCCGAGAGAGACGGCGATCTCCTCCTCGCTGGCGTTGGTGATGGGAGCGATCGCGGCAATGGCGCTGCCGCCGCAGATCGCCGTGCCCGTCGTGATGAGAAACGAGGTTCTTTGCTTTACGGCCAGCAGCCTTCCCAGGCCCCAGCCCAACAGCATAGCGAAGCTGATGCTGCCTGCGGTGTAGATGAATCCCGTTCTGCCGACGTGAAGAACCTGCTGTAGATCCATGCCGAATCCAAGGCCCACCACGGAGGCCTGCAGCAGAAGCTTGGAGAGTTGTCTCGCTGCGAGGTGAAACGGGTGAACGAAGGTGAATCCGTAGATAATGCCGCCTACCAATGCGACTGGGGGGGAGACCAGACCGCTGGCGGCGAGGATCATTCCGATCAAGAAGATGTTTTTGGACACTGATGCCTAACCTGCAACCAATTCGATCTTGATCTCGGGCGGTGACAGCAGCGTGTTGTGCACCAGGCAGTGATGCACGGAGCGCATGAGGCCAGTGGTGTGGTCTTCGCTGAGGGCGACCGGGCAGGTGACCTGGACGCGGAAGTTGCCCATCCGCGCCGGCTGCGTCAGCTTGTCGGCGGTCACGCTTACCTCCACGCCGCTTTCCGCCAGCTTGCGTGACTTCAGATACTGCACAGCATAGAAGGCGGCGCAGGAGCCCAACGACGCGAGTAATAACTCGGGAGGCGTCATTCCGGAGTCTTCGCCGCCATTCTCGGCTGGCTGGTCGCAGAGGATCGTGTGCGACCGCGACTGGATGGAAAACTTTACGCGGTCAAGATGCTTAATCGTCACTTCCATAATGGTCATTACCTCTCATGGGAATAAAGACATGTAAGAGGCGATTCGTTACAGAGTGGCGGATATTTTTTTTGTACCGGGAATACCCAGCAGACGCAGGTACTCCTGGGTGAGGATGGAACGCAGGCGGGGCGCAACGGCGGGGTCGCAGGGAACCTCCAGCGAGTGGCAGCGGTCGATGGCTCCGCGCAGGTCGCGGAGGAATGCGACACAGGCCGGGCAGGACTCGATGTGGCTGCGCATCGCTTCGCAGGTGTGCGGCTCAACCCGGCCATCCAGATACTCAGAGAGGTTAGAGAACAATTCGCGACACTCGGCGGGACGCTGCTCGCCCTTGGCCAAGCTGCGCCTGGACTTTGTTGCGGTCGGCTGGATTCCGATTGGCTTGCCGCGGGCCGGCAGCTCGTGTGCGTCGTCCAGCGTTCTGTTCATTTCCTTGCGTACGGCAAGACGCGCCCGATGGAGGCGGACCCGGACAGTCCCAGGTTGCAGGCCGAGGATCTGCGCAACCTGTTCGGTGGTCAACTCCTCCATGTCGTGCAGCACGAGAACGATGCGTAGTTGCGCGGGAATTCGCAAGACCGCCTGGTGAAGCAGGTGGTGCTGCTCGGCGTGCAGCAGATTGGCCTCGGGTCCCACTGCGGCGTCCTGCAACAATCGTCCCAACTCCGCATCGTCGGGCATCAGCTCATCCAGCGACTGGATGTGCGTCGGAGCAGATGCTCCTTTGCGGCGCATGCGCCAGCAGCGGTTTCGGGTGACGGTGTAGAGCCAGACGGCGAGAGCCTGAGGGTCCTGAATCTTCGCAAGGTGCCCCAGCGAACGGTAGAGGACCTCCTGCATGGTGTCTTCCGCGTCTTCGGGATGCCCGCAGACTTTCATGCTGAAGGAGTAGACCGTGTTCTGTAGCAGTCCGATGGCCTCATCGACAGCTTCAGGGGTATTGCGGCGTAACAGATCTGTAGCTTGAATCAGTTCGGGTCGCATCGATGGGGATACTCACGATCAAGGCCAGTATAGTATCCCGATTCCTATAAAGAGGCCTCCATTGCGGTCTCATCTTCACCCACCAGCTTATGGCTCCGGCCAACTTGCCGCGCAAAAGGTGCGACACTGCACTTACTGGATACACGGTTGATCGGAGTTGCTCGCTTGCCGTCTGGCTTCGATCATAAGCAGGCAGACAGGGCAGATCTTTTTGAGCCACTCGCGAGATTTGGACACATCAGGCTCACAGTCTGACGCGATCCACGCGCGCAGCAAGGCGATTGTCAGGTCCAATTCGGCGCCAGGGCGACCTTCCTCCAGACGAAACATCTGGCGATATACCTCATCCTTGAGCTGTTCGCCATGATTTCGGCGAGGAGGTTTTGACCGGGCAGTACCTTTGCATTCAGTCATCGCTTCCTCTCACCTTGCACGAGCCACGAGTAGAGACCGGCGTTGGCAGTTGCAACCTTCTGAAATCCACTGGAGCGCAGAGCACCCAAGGCATGGGACGAATCTAGGCGGTGCTCCAGAGGCGGGCCGTGTTCAGGCGGGACATCGGTTCGCCAATCGAGGATTGCGATCCGCCCGGCCGCCTTCAGAACGCGCGCGAACTCTCGCAGGACGGCAGCGTGGTCATCGAACTCATGCCAGACATTTGCGGCGAAAACGAGATCGCAACAGGATGCCGGTAAGCCCGTGTTGTCTGCTTCCGCGTGGATCAGTTCCACGATGGAGAGAGCGAACTCATCCAATTTTCGTCGCAGAAGCGAGAGCATCTCCTCCTGCGCATCTACGGCATAGACCTTGCCCTGCGGTCCAACCGCCTGCGCTAGAGGCAACGAGAAGTACCCCGTTCCTGCGCCCACATCGGCGATGGTATCGCCGGGATGTAGGGCCATCGCTCCAAGCACCTCCGCAGGTGGAAGCCATACTCTGCGCGCAGGATCGTCGAGCCGATGCGCGTGGGCGGCGTTGAATCGTCTTTCGTTCATTCTTGCCTCACTTGGTTGAACAACAACCAGCATTGTCTGAGCAGCAGCCTGCATCTTTCATCCCCATGACGCGTAGGATTGTCATTGCAGGACACCAGTTTGTGAATGCCGATTGCAGCAGGTTGAGCCCGACAAATACGGTCAGCCACAGCCAGTAGGGCGAGATGTAGTGCGCCAGAGCCAGCGATACCAGTACAATCACGCCTGCCATCAGGCGCACACCGCGTTCGACTGTCATAATTGTTCTCCTTGATTTGTGTTGGGTTCACAGGTGATTCCGGATTCACCCCGCAAGTGAACCATGTAGTAGAGCACTGGAATTGTAGGCCACGAAAGGAAGGTCGAAGCTACGGCACCGGCGATCAGCGAGAGCGCAAGCCCCTGGAAGATGGGGTCGGAGAGGATCACGCTTGCGCCGACGACGACTGCGGCGGCGGTGAGCAGCATGGGCCGGAAGCGGACCGCTCCCGCATCGATCACCGCCTCGGCCAGCGGCATTCCCTGGCGGCGGCGAAGCTCAATGAAGTCGACCAGGATGATCGAATTGCGCACGATGATTCCGGCCCCTGCGATGAAGCCGATCATCGAGGTCGCCGTAAAGAATGCGCCGAGGATCGCATGGGCAGGCAGGATGCCCACCAGTGTCAGTGGGATCGGCGCCATGATGATCAGCGGCACGATGAAGGACCGGAACCAGCCGACCACGAGAACATAGATGAGAATGAGCACCGCAGCGAAGGCCAGTCCAAGATCGCGAAAGACCTCGATGGTGATGTGCCATTCCCCGTCCCACTTCATGGAGTAGTGTTCGGTCGAATCCGGCATCACCGAGTTATAGCGGGTCAGCTTATATCCGTCCGGAAGCGTAAGCCGGTCAAGGGCCTTGTTCATCTTCAGGATCGCGTAGACCGGGCTCTCTTCCGCTCCCGCCACGTCTCCCGTCACATACACTACTCGGCGCAGATTCTTGTGATAGATGCTGGGCTGGATCGTAGTGTGCTCGACAGTCACCAACTCACGCAGCGAGACCATGCTTCCGTCCGCGCCGGGCAACCGGATATTCTCCAGCCCCTGCTCGGAGGAGCGCTCCGCGCGGTCCAGCTCGACCGTTGCGGGTACAGGCTCGCGCGCGCTCTGATCGTGGATAAGTCCAACCTGCGCTCCCGAGAGCGCCAGCGCCAGCGCATGGGCTACATCGGAGACTGCGATGCCATGCTGCGCAGCCTTCACCTCATCGACGTGCATCGCCAGCCTGGGTTGCGGATCTTCGACATACCAGTCGGTGTCCACAACGCCGGGAGTGTTCTGAAAGATCGACTTGATCTCTTGCGCGATCTGCGTCTGTCCGGCCAAGTCGGGGCCGTAGACCTCCGCCACCAGCGTCTGCACCACTGGCGGACCTGGCGGAACCTCGCTAACCTGGATGCGCGCGCCGTACTGGTTGCCGATTGTATCCATCAACGGACGCAGCCGTTTGGCAATCGCATGGCTCTGCACGCTGCGCTTGTCTGCCGGCAGCAGGTTCACCTGAATGTCGGCCTGGTTCGGCTGGCGGCGCATGTAGTAGTGGCGCACCAGCCCGTTGAAGTTATATGGGCCGGAGGTGCCGGTATACGTCTGGTAGTTGAGAACTTCCGGCTGTTGCGCGAGCTCCGCGCCGAGAGCCTGCGCGACGCGCGCCGTCTGTTCCAGCGGCGTTCCGTCGGGCATATTGACGATGACTTGCAACTCGCTCTTGTTGTCGAAGGGCAACATTTTCACGCGCACCAGCCCCAGCGGCACCAGCGCCACAGAGATCAGCAACAGTACGATTACTCCGATAAAGAACAGGACGCGATTGCGCACCGAGCGGATCAGCGGCGTCATGATGCGGCGATAGAGTCTGGTCCGCCAGTTCTCGTTCTCCGGCTCCAATATCTTTGCCCCGGCAAGATTCCTGCCCAGCAGCCGCATCGCGGCCCAGGGCGAGACCACAAAGGCTACCAGCAGCGAGAAGAGCATCGCCGCCGACGCCCCCACCGGAATGGGCCGCATGTACGGCCCCATCAGTCCGCGGACAAAGGCCATGGGCAGCACCGCCGCAATCACGGCGAATGTGGCCAGTATGGTGGGGTTGCCTACCTCGGCGACCGCCTCTACTGTAACTTCGCTGCACGGGCGTTCCCGGTTTTCCGGTAGCCGGAAGTGACGCACCATGTTTTCCACGACGACGATGGCGTCGTCCACCAGGATGCCGATGCTGAAGATCAGCGCGAAGAGCGTGACGCGGTTGATGGTATAGCCGAGAAGGTAGAAGACCGACATGGTGAGCGCGAGCGTAACCGGTATAGCCAGCAACACAACACCCGACTCGCGCCATCCCAGAAAGAGCGCCACCAGAAACGTCACAGACAGCGTTGCCAGTAGCAGGTGCTCCAGCAGCTCGTCCGACTTGTCCTTCGCCGTCGCTCCATAGTTGCGCGTGGTCGTCACCGTCACGTCGTTGGGTATGGTTACGCCCTGCATACGGTGGACGCTTTGGAGCACTGCGTTGGCGATGTCGGTGGCGTTAGTGCCCTTGCGCTTGGCCACGGTAATCGTCACCGCAGGATATTGTTGCGGAGTTGCTGCGCCTGCGGTGGTTGTTCCGTAGGCCACATAGTCCACCGGGTCCGCGGGGCCATCGACGATCTGATTAGCAACGTCTCGCAGATAGACCGGCTGCCCGCGCACTACGCCCACCACCACGGCCTCCAAATCCGCGCGGCTGGTGAAGATATTGCCTGCATCCACGCGGACTTCCTGATTGTTCTCCGCAAAGCTGCCTGCCTGTACCGTGACATTGGCGGCTTGCAGATGCCCGACGATGACCATCGGCGATAGTCCATACGCATTGAGCTTCTCGGTGCTGAGAAGCACGCGCATGGTGCGCGGAAGTCCGCCGATGATCGTTGTCTCCGATACATCGGTCACCTGCGCGATGTTGTGTTGCATCTCGGCCGCAATGGCGCGAAGTTGGTAGCCGTCGTAGTGCTCACCCCACAGAGTCAGCGCCAGGATCGGGACATCGTCGATGGAGCGGGCCTTGATGATCGGTTGCGAGACTCCCGGCGGCATGCGGTCGAAGTTCGAATAGAGCTTGCTGTAGACCTTGATCAGCGCGTCTTCCTGCGGGGTGCCAACCAGAAAGCGCACGATCACCAGACTCTGGCCGGGAGCCGACGTGGAATACACATACTCCACGCCCGAGATCTGATGCACCAGGTTCTCGATGGGCAGCGTCACGCGCTCTTCCACTTCTGCTGGAGACGCGCCCGGCATCGCGGTCGTGATGTCCAGCATGGGAACCAGGATCTGCGGCTCCTCCTCGCGCGGAATGATTGCAATCGCAAACGCTCCTAGGGCCAGCGACGCCGCGATGAACAGTGGTGTCAGCTTGGAGTTGAGAAAGGTGTGGGCCAGTTTTCCGGCGATGCCAAGCTCCTGCTTCATGGCTGGGCCTCGATGCGCTTGCCGGCAAAGTCGCGGTCGGAGGGAGCGTCCACCAGCCTTTCGCCGGCAGAGATGCCCGACAGAACCTCAACGAGGGCACCTTCTGTTGCGCCTAACGTGAGGGAACGAAGCTGTGCAATTCCCTGGCTGTCGATAACATACGCACAGGCCAGAGATCCGCGCATGACAACAGCCGAGCGCGGAATGACAATCGCCTGGCGGACTCCGTTGGCAAACTCCGCCGTTCCATACATGCCGGAGCGCAGTTGGTTCGACGGCGGAAGATCGATCTTCACCAGAAAGCTGTGACTGGCAGGATCGGCGGCTGGGTCGATCTCAGCCACAGTGCCCGTGAGGCTCGTGGAGTTGCCGCCATCGAATGCAACCTGCACCTTCATTCCGTTGTGGATCGCGGCGATCGCTGACTCATCTACCGTAGCTGCGAGTTGCAGCGCTCCAGACTGGTCCACCTGTAGCAAAGGCACGCCCGGCGAGGCCAGCGTTCCCGGATCGGCCATCCGTGCTGTCACCACGCCGGAAAATGGCGCCACCAGACGCGAATAGCCGAGCATGGTGTGCGCGCCGCTCTCCTGAGCTAGCGCCGCGTTAGTTTGTGCGCGCACTGCCTCAAGCCTAGCCGCTGACGCATCGGCCCGCTGTGCAACCTCATCCATCTCTTGTGGACTGACGCTCTTCTCGGCCTGCAACTGCCGGTATCGGTCCAGCGTGCTGGCCGCAAGTTTAGCGTCGGTCTGTGCCGCCGCCTGCTCGTCTTGTGCAGACTTCACGCCCGCTTGCGCCTGCTCCGCCGAAGCTCGCAGGGCCGCGTCGTCGAGCACCACCAGCGTCTGCCCTGCCCGCACGCTGTCTCCTGCATGAACCAACACCTGCTGAATGCGTCCCACAACCTGAGCGGAGACAACCGCCGTCTCCCGCGCGTGAACCGTACCTGTGGCGCGCACGTTCAGTGGCACCTGTTGCTGCTGGCTCTCGACCACCCGCGCCTGCGCAGTCTGTACCGTAACCGGTGAAGTGGGTTCGTTGCCGTGACAACCACTCATCAGTGCAGCGGATGCGGCAAGCAAACAACTCGTCAATATTTTCTTCATTGCAAATCCTCCGCCGCATTGGGAGTCAGTGTCCCGGTTGCGTAAAGCAGTTCTGCATAGGCCATGGTGTTTGCGTAGACAGCCTTCCAGTACATCGACTGGCTCTGCCGCTCGGCATCCTCGGCGCGCAGCAGATCGGTGATCGTCGCCAGCCCTGCGCCGTAGCGGTTCTTGAGGATGCGCAGGCTCTCGGCCGACTGCTCCATTGCGGCACGCGCTGTATCGAGCGAGAGCGCCGCCGTCTGCCGATGGATGTGCGCCTGGCTTACCTCTAGCCGAACATGCTGCTGCGAGGCACTCAGTTGCGCATCGATCCGCTGCTTCGCTGCGCTCTCCTGGGCAAGCTGCGCGCGCTTGCCCATGGGCAGAATGTCAACGCTGATCTGCACGCCGGCCACCCAGTTGTTGCCTCCCGTACTGCCTAGCGATCCACGGTCCTCTTCCCAGTTCCCGTAGGCGTTCACCGATGGGCCGAACTGCGACCGCGCCGCGCCCACGGCCGATGCCTGCGCCGATTGTGTCTGTGCCAACGCCATTAGATCGGGCCGCGTCTTCGCGGCTGTTGCAATCTCCTCGTCCAGAGCAAGCTGAGAGAATACATGCGGCTCAATCGGCTTCAGCTCGGACGCCTTCAACTCCGGCGCGCCCATCGCCTCCCGCAACTCCGCCCATCCCAGCTCCAGGTCGCCTTGCGCCGCAATCAGTTCCTCTTTGCGTGCGGCCACATTGACCTCGGCCGACATCTGGTCCGACTCCACAGCAAGTCCAGCCTTGACGTGCTGCGCAACTGAGTTCTGCAGCGCCGCCGCCGTCTCCTGTTCATGCTGCGCAACATCGATCTCTCGCTGGGCATAGAGCACCGCCTGGTACGACTCGACGACATGCAGCACAATCTGCTGGTCCACCGCCTTGGAGGACGACGAGGCGCTGGCGCGGGAGAGATCGGCGCGACGAATCTCGCGCTGTGTCTTGAACGAATCGAATGCTGTCCAGGAACCGGAGAAGCGTGTGGCGAAGTTGCCGATCGGCTGTGGCCGGTTCAGATCGTTCAGCGCGAAGTCGTTCTGCGTGAACTGGCGCTGCCGTAGTCGCGTTCCGAAAGCATACACGGGGTCGTCTCCGCGCGAGATGTCTTCCGTAAAGTTCAGATGCGGCAGCAATTGGGTGCGCGCCATCGTGGCCGCAGACCTGGCCTCTTGGCCACCGGCGTTCGCCATCGCAGCCGCGGGATTCTGACCCAATGCCTGATCGATGGCCTGGCGCAACGTAAGTGGTTCTTGCGCAGTGGCCGCCAATCCCCCCATGCAAAGCAGAAGGGTGAGGCCCAGCGTGTGATAAAGGCGAGCAATCATTGGAGCAATCCCCTTGGATCGTGCATTCCAATGAATAAAGTCATGAATGATGAAGTTCGTTACAAGGAATACGAATTAATTTGCACGAGACCGTTGCACCCGTTCCCCGACGACCTTCAAAGTCACAGGTGATAGAGGAAGAAGATTCCCAGGCAGGTCAGCGCAAGTCCATACCAACGCTCCAACTTTGCAGGCCGGGTTTTGATCGCTAATGACCCGACAAGAGCGATTGCATCTGCTTCTCGATTTTGTTCATGTCCGGCTCTCCTTGAAACTCCGCCTGAATCACGCCGTGTCGGTCGATCAGAAAGGTAATTGGCAGACCAAGCACTCCGCCGTAGAGGTCGCCTAACTTCACATCCCCCATGACGACGGGATAGTTCAGTTTCAGCTTGCCATTCATGCTGCGCACCAGCGCCGGATCGTCATCCATGGAGATACCGATAACCTGTAATCCGCGTGGGCCATATGTTTTTTGCCATGCCACGAAGCTCGGCATCTCAACCTGGCATGGAGCGCACCATGTGGCCCATAAGTTGAGCAATACGACCTTACCCCGGTAGGTGTTGAGGTCGAGCCGCTTGTGGTCGAGGTCCATACGAACAAACTCCGGCGCTCGCTTGTGAACGAGCGGGGTTGCCGCGTACGCAGAGCGTGCCCCTCCTGTTGCGATGCAAACAGCGGTTAACAAGAGTGTCAACGCGAAACGGCCGAGTGCGTAGGGCCGCACATGCCCCGCCTCCAGCCCAGGGGCAGCGTTCCAGGCAACGCGCTGACTAGTGACTACGTTCAACCGGATAGCCCTTGGCGACCCAATCGGTGCCCAGATTGTTGGCCAGATAGAGGACCTTCACGTTGCTGAAGCCCGCGTCGTGCAGTTGCTTGAATGCAGGGCCAAGGTTGGGGCAGCGATCCCACGGACAACATCCGCAGTAGAGAACGATGAACTTCTTCTTGGAAAACGAGGCCACCATGCTCTGCAGTTGTTGCAGTCCGGCGGGTTGCGAACCAGCGCCTGCGTAGACGGAGCCGGTGATATGGGCCTCATCGAAGAGAAGATGCGAGCCAACCTGCAGCAACAGCGGCTTGCCTGTTCCCGCGGCTTGCAGCATGTGTACCAGTTCCTCGGGCTGAATCAACTGGGCATGGGGAATCAAGTTGGTGCTCCCCGGCCCTGTCGAGGGCGTAAATTGCGCCGGGCTTTGCGTGCAGACGAAGAGAAGAACCAGCATTGCCAGTCCCACAACTCCGGGCGGTCGTGAAACGAAGGTGAATTTCATGAATAGCCTCCGCAGCCATCTTAGTCCAGCCAGTACGCCAAACATAAAGCAGCAATTCCGACGCCCCTCAGCGCCATACTGAAACACACTCCTGGCAAATAGGAGCTTGCCTGCCCTCGGGATCGAAGCTGATCCCTGATCGTAGGAGGCTGTTGACAGTGTCACGGTCCGAGAATGGTAATGCTTACTTTAGGGAGATTGACTGCGGAGCGAGAGCAGCGGATTATCAAGCCACGGTCCAACGCAAGGCGCATGGCTTTGCGGGAGAGCAATACATGGCGACGAATCGGCAAGAGAATAATCAGAATGAACGGCGTTCACCCGGGTTTGGAGTTGCAGGGTTCCTGTTTATAGTGGTCCTAACCGTCCTGCTCTTCGTGCTTGTCAATAGCATGGTGCGTCACCACTTTTTTAGCGGGGGCCAGCAAAACCAGCACGACGTCAACAGACCATAGCGGGTTTGAGATCAACGGCGCGCGATTCGTTTCGTGGTCTGGAATTGAACTGGGGATGATCGTCAAGGCTGAATGAAATATGCTTGTAACGGCTACAATTCCCTCATGGATAATGCTGCGCAGGATCCGCGAG